>Ga0209347_1005163_pt1 | contig 12747 bp, 12 predicted proteins | sample AutmiccommuBRH23_FD_187382 | JGI IMG/M metagenome (GOLD analysis project Ga0209347, IMG submission 187382) | Deep subsurface microbial communities from Mt. Terri, Switzerland - Autotrophic microbial communities BRH/23 (SPAdes) (version 2) | ecosystem: Environmental > Aquatic > Deep subsurface >... | reverse complement strand
CGGCCAGCAGCAACGCGTCGCCGTGGCGCGCGCGCTGGTTCTGGAGCCGCAGGTGCTGTTGTTCGACGAGCCGCTGTCCAATCTCGACGCCAAATTGCGCCGCCGGGTGCGCGAGGAAATCCGCGAGATCCAGCAGAAGCTCGGCCTCACCGTCGTCTATGTCACGCACGACCAGGAGGAGGCGCTTGCCGTCTCGGACCGCATCATCGTCATGAACAATGCGGTGATCGCGCAGGACGGCACGCCGCGCGAGCTCTACGACGCCCCGGCAAACGCCTTCGTGGCCGACTTCATCGGCGAGGCCAACATTTTCGGCTGCGAGGTGACAACCGTTTACGGCGATGTCGCAACCGTCAGGCTCGGGCCGGTGAACCTGGCGCTGCCGGCGCGCGGCCACGCGCCCGGCCCGGCGCGACTGGCGGCACGTCCCAACCGGATAAATATTCGCGAGGCCGGCACACCCGGCACGCTTCCGGGAAAGCTGGAGAAGGCGACCTATGTCGGCAGCCATCTCGAATTCGTCGTCAGCACGGAGTTAGGCGAAGTCTTCGTTGTTTCGCCCGATGTCGATTGCGGACTCAAGGCCGGACAGCCGGTCGGTCTCGACTTTCCCGAACGCGGCCCCGTGCTGATCAGCGGCTGAGGGCAGGTTCGCAGGCGCTCGAAAAATCATGAGCTTGCAAAGGTGGCCTCGCCGCGAGGCTAGTCTTGCCACTTGGCATGTCGATTCCTATTTTTTGCCAGATGGGAGAATGCTGAATGCTGCTCCAACCTATTACCCCCACGCCGACGGCCGCCGGGCAGGCCGCCATCATCGACGAGGAAGCCGGCGCCCTGGCGCGCACGACAGTCAACCTTTTCAGGGCATGGAAGCTTACCGTCACGGTGCCGGTCCAGGGCCGACACCACAGCTATCACTGGAATGGCGAGCGGGTCGACTTCGTGCGCCAGCACGACACCGGGCAGGTGGTTGAGCTCGACTGACTGGGTTGCCGCCAGGACACATCATGCGCAGCACCGGCGCCGATGGCGGCACCGGCCCCAAACGATCGTCAGTCAGCGCTTGAAGGCGCCGTCCGCCAGCGCCTCGACCTTGTCGTAGAGGCCCTTGCCGGCGACGATCACCGGTGTTCCCTTCGTGAGCACGTCAGCCGGATGCGGCGCAACCTTGCCGCCGGCCTCTTCGATCAGCAGCATGCCGGCCAGGCAGTCCCAGGCGTTCATGTGTTGCTCGATATAGCCGAGCAGGCGCCCCGCCGCGACATAGGCGAGCATCAGCGCGCCCGACGCGTTGCGGTAGTAGACACCGCCCTGGCCAAGCAGCTCGGCGATCAGGCCCACAATGTTGCGTGCCTCGGCACGGTTGGAAAATCCGGTGCCGAGCGAGCCTTCGGTCAGGCTGGTGGCCGTGCTTGCCCTGATTGGCTTGCCGTTGAGAAAGGCGCCGCCGCCGCGCCGGCCGTAAAAGCTCTCGCCAACCGCGGGCTCATGGATCACCCCTACATCGGTGGCGCCGTCCCTGAAGCCGGCGATCACCACGCACCAGGCCGGAATGCCCCTCACGAAATTCGCCGTCCCGTCAATCGGGTCGATGACCCAGGAGTAGCCCGAGGTGCCCGGCTTCGGCGCATGCTCCTCGCCGACGATGGCATCGTCGGGATATTCCTTGGCAAGGGCAGCGCGGATGAAGGTCTCAACGTCGCGGTCGGCTTCCGACACCATGTCCTGGTGGCCCTTGCTCTCGATCGTCAGCGTGTCGAGGCGCCGGAAATAATCCATGCCCAGTTCGCCGGCCCGCTGGGCGAGGTCCTTCGCGAACTCCATCCGCGCTTCATTGTCTTGTCCCATGATCGCCTGCTCTGTGTCGTTGGGGGAAGGTTACCGCTGATAGCAGATGCAGTGCGCGCCTTGGAAGAGCGCATCACTGCAGCCCCGCCGAAATCCCGCCCTTGCGGCAATCGGGAGCATCTTCGGAATTTCGTTTGCCGGATATCGAATTTTGGGGTGGACATTGCAGGCGGAGACCACAAAACTGACCCTGCTGTCACAGCGCCGCCCCGGAAGCGAGCGGCGACGGGCAGCCCAAGGGAGGAATTCAATGAAGAAACTGCTTGCCGCAGCCGCGATGCTGCTCGCCTCAACGATCATCTCGCACGCCGAATTCAAACTCGACAGCCGTTACCAGGACGCCGACGGCGACCTCATCGCCGATATCCCGACCGACGCCAGCCAGTTGGTCGATCCCTCGACTCTCATCTTCGCCTATACGCCGGTCGAGGACCCTGCGGTCTATGCCGAGGTCTGGGACGGCTTTCTCAAGCACATGGAGGAAAAGACCGGCAAGAAGGTCCAGTTCTTCCCGGTCCAGTCGAATGCCGCGCAGATCGAGGCAATGCGCGCCGGGCGCCTGCATATCGCCGGCTTCAACACCGGCTCGAACCCGCTTGCCGTGGCCTGCGCCGGTTTGCGTCCCTTCGCCATGATGGCATCGGCCGACGATTCCTTCGGCTACGAGATGGAGATCATCACCTACCCTGGCTCCGGCATAGAGAAGGTCGAAGACATCAAGGGCAAGAAGCTTGCCTTTACCGCCGAAACCTCCAACTCCGGCTTCAAGGCGCCGTCGGCCCTTCTCAAGGCGGAGTACAATATGGTGGCCGGCACGGATTTCGAGCCGCTGTTTTCCGGCAAGCATGACAATTCGGTTCTGGGCGTTGCCAACAAGGATTATCCCGCGGCGGCCATCGCCAACTCGGTCATGTCGCGCATGCTCGAGCGCGGCGTCGTCAAGCCCGAACAGATCGTGACGATCTACAAGTCCGACACGTTTCCGACCACCGGCTACGGTGTCGCCAACAATCTGTCCCCGGAACTGCAGGAAAAGATCAAGGAGGCATTCTTCAGCTTCCCGTGGGAAGGCTCTAAGCTCGCCGAGGAATTCTCGAAATCCGGCGAGGCGAAATTTATCCCAATCAGTTTCAAGGACAATTGGGCCGTCATCCGCCAGATCGACGAGGCCAGCGGCGTCGTCTACACCTGCCAGTAGGCAATCATCCTTCATTCGAGACGGGTCGGGTGATTTCCGTCTGGCCCGTCTTCTGATCAGCCGAGGGGGGTGAAAGTGCTCACAGTCAGGAATCTGGGGAAGACGTACAAGACCGGAGACCGGGCGCTGAACGATGTCAGCTTCAGCGTCGATGCCGGTCAGGTCGTCGGGCTCATCGGCCCTTCGGGTGCTGGCAAATCCACGCTGATCCGCTGTGTCAACCGTCTCGTTGAACCGACCTCGGGCAAGATCTTCCTCGGCGACACCGAACTGACCGGGCTGTCGGGCCCTGGACTTCGTACCGCGCGTCGTCGCATCGGCATGATCTTCCAGGAATACGCGCTGGTCGAGCGCCTGACCGTGATGGAGAACGTGCTGTCCGGCCGGCTCGGCTACGTGCCGTTCTGGCGCTCGTTCAGCCGCCGCTTTCCGCAGGCCGATGTCGACAAGGCCTTTGCGCTGCTGGCGCGCGTCGGCCTCACCGACCATGCCGACAAGCGCGCCGATGCATTGTCGGGTGGCCAGCGCCAGCGCGTCGGCATTGCCCGTGCGCTGGAACAGGATCCGGAATTGCTCCTGATCGACGAGCCGACCGCCAGCCTCGACCCGAAAACCTCGCGCCAGATCATGCGGCTGATCGGCGAGATCTGCACCGAGCGCAATTTGCCGGCCATCATCAACATTCACGACGTGGTGCTGGCACAGGCCTTCACGCAGCGTATCATCGGCCTGAAGGCCGGCGAAGTGGTGTTTGACGGCACGCCGGACGAACTCACCGACGATGTCCTGACATCCATCTACGGCGAGGAGGACTGGACGGCCATGCGCCGCAACGAGGGCGATACCGAAGATGCCGCCAGCCTAGAGATCGAGCGTCTGGCGGGGCTCGTCTGATGGCTTCCGATGCCGTGCGTGTCTGGCGACGGCCACCGATCCTGATCAGGGACTGGCGCTGGCGCTGGGGCATCTATGCCGTTGCCGTCATCTATCTCGTGATGGCCGTCTCCAGCGTGGAGGTCAACTGGGCACGCGTCTATGAGGGGCTGGAGCGCGGCTGGCGCTTCCTGCAGGGCTTCCTGGTTCCCGATTTCACCTCGCGCTGGAACGACATCCGTTCGGGCCTCGTCGAAAGCCTGACTATGACGGTCACCTCGACCATAGTCGGCGTGCTTATCTCGATTCCCATCGGCATAGGTGCGGCACGCAACCTGGCGCCGCTGCCGGTCTATTTGATCTGCCGATCGGTGATCGCCATCTCGCGCAGCCTGCAGGAAATCATCGTCGCCATCCTGTTCGTGGCAATGTTCGGTTTCGGACCCTTTGCCGGCTTCCTGACCCTGACCTTCGCCACCGTCGGTTTCATGGCCAAGCTGCTTGCCGAAGACATCGAAGATATTGATGAAGGACAGGCCGAGGCGGTGCGCGCCACCGGCGCTTCCTGGTGGCAGGTGGTCAACTACGCCGTCCAGCCGCAGGTCATGCCGCGGCTCATCGGCCTTTCGCTCTATCGGCTCGACATCAATTTCCGCGAATCCTCGGTCATCGGGATTGTCGGAGCCGGCGGCATCGGCGCCACGCTCAACACCTCGATCGATCGCTACGAATATGACTCGGCCGGCGCCATTCTGCTCATCATCATCGTCATCGTCATGCTGGCCGAGTATTCGTCAGGCTTTGTTCGCAAGTGGGTGCAGTGATGCCGGTTCAACAGGGGTCGGTAGCAATCTGGAGGAAGCGCACGAACGCCGCACAGTGGACGCTGTGGGCCGGCTGGTTCGCACTGGCCATCCTGTTTGTCTATTCATGGCAGGTAATGACGCAGGACACGATCTGGGCCTTCGTTCTGGACGCGCCGGAGCAGGCCGCGGACCTCGGAGGCCGCATGTTCCCGCCACGCTGGTCTTATATGGATCGGCTGTGGTGGCCGCTCTGGGACACGCTCAACATCGCCACGCTCGGCACGATGCTCGGCATCCTGTTCGCTGTCCCGGTCGCCTTTGCGGCCGCCCGCAATACCACGCCCTCTCTCTATTTCGTGCGGCCGGTGGCGCTTTTCATCATCGTCTCGTCGCGCTCGATCAATTCGCTGATCTGGGCGCTGCTGCTCGTCGCGATCATCGGGCCGGGCATCCTGGCCGGAATTGTCGCGATTGGCCTGCGCTCGATCGGCTTCGTCGCCAAGCTTCTCTACGAGGCGATCGAGGAAATCGACCAGGGGCAGGTAGAGGCGGTGTCGGCCACCGGCGCCTCGCGCGCACAAATCATCGACTACGCCATCGTGCCGCAGGTGCTGCCGGCCTTCTTCGGCATTTCGGTGTTTCGCTGGGACATCAACATCCGCGAATCCACCATTCTCGGCCTGGTCGGCGCCGGCGGCATCGGCCTGCAGCTTCAGGCGTCGCTCAACACGCTAGCCTGGCCACAGGTGACGTTGATTTTCGTCGTCATCCTGGCCACTGTCGTGGTTTCGGAATGGGTCTCGGCCAAGGTGCGCGAAGCGATCAGCTGACAGAGGCTCCTTCAGCCAGCGTCGTCAACCGACTGCCTGCCCGTCATCTGTTCCGCCTTGATGCGATAGAACAGATGCGTCGAGGAACTCGCAACCGGTCCGGGAATCGGCTTCAGGCCACCCGGCTCCCACCAGTTGGCATGTTTGCCCAGCAGCGACCAGGCTTGCTCGCGCTCGTGTTTCCAGCCGATCCTGTCCGGCAGTTCCTCGTAGGTGCCATAGCAGACGACGCTGAGCCATTCGCGCCCGCCGGTGAACTTCTCGAACAGCAGGCACACTTTCGGATTGGCCCGCATCCATTCGATCTTCTGTCCCGGCATGGAGAAGCCGTAGAAATACGGCCGCGCGAAGGCGAAGTTGATCGGCACCACATAGGTCTGGCCGTCCATGCTGCAGGCGAGCCTTGCCAGCCGGGTTTCGGAGACCATCGCCTCGCAGTCCGCCTGCGACATTTCCTTGACGATCACGATTGCCTCCTCCCGCTAGGCAGACATCAGGCGGTTCAGCCCCGTTTCGTCGAACAGGGACCGGGTAACGCCGCCGAAAATCAGCTCGCGAAGACGACTGTGCCCATAGGCGCCCGCAACCACAAGGTCAGCATGCATCGTCGCGGCAAACTCGACAAGCGCAGCTGTGTCATGCTTTTCGACCAGGATTTCCGACCTGGCCTTGACGCCGTGCTGTTTCAGATACGCGGTCACGTCCGCGAGGCTCTGATGCTCGGAGACGGAGGCGTCCATCGCCACGGTCGCGACCACCACCTCGTCGGCATCGACAAGCAATGGCACCGCATCGGCCACCGCGCGGCGCGCCTCGCTGGTGTCCTTCCAGGCGACAAGGGCCTTCCTGGCCAGCAGGTGTTCGGCATTGGCAGCCGCAATCAACACCGGCCGCCCGGCATGCATCAGCAGGTCGCCAAGGTCGAGCGCGCGAAAGGCGTCGCTCGCCTTCGCTCCCTCCGGCGAACCGGTGACCACCAGGTCGGCCATGCGCGCCAGGCGTATCGCCATCCGCGACGGCGCCGTAAGGTCGCTGCGCCATTCGAGCGCGAGCCCCGGACCTGAAAGCTCGGTGAATTTCTCCTCCAACTGTTCGAGTCGCGCCTCTATGTCCAAACGCTGGCGCTCGATCATGCCGGTGTCCACCACCATGCCTTCAATGGTGACCATGGGCGGCACGAGATCGGCCGACGAACAGCCGATCAGCCTTGCGTCGAAGCGGCGCGCCAGGTCGGCGGCCAGCTTGATCAAAGCTGTCGAAGGATCATCTATGTCGATGCTTACCAGGATCGATTTGTAGCTCACGGCAACATTCCTTTCGTCGAACATCTGCCGCTCACCCGAGTGCGTGACCGACATTCTGCTGGCCGAGATTGCGTCCGCCCGAAACCTGCAAGGGACCGGCGCGGAGTCGAGCATCGCCACCATATCGCACATTCCGGTGGCCGCGCGATTGATCTGGCGCAACCTGTTCCGGCCCCTGCCGGCTTCCGCCTCGCCCATCGGGCCCGCGTCAGAGTCCGATGTCGGCGCGCGGCGGTCCGGGAAAGTCGGCGAAGTCAGGCATGTCGACGCTCTCGCCAAGCAGTTCCTTGACCGCCCTGCCTGCCTGGTCGATCGCCGAATGCGCATAGGCATAGGCGCCAGCGTCGGCATTGGCGATGGCGATGCGGCCCCACGGCTTGCGCGACGTCTCGATCGGCAGCGGCCCGTCCGGCCAGAACTGGTCCCACGGGCGCATGTACTCGAGGGAATAGCCGTGCGACCAGCGGTTGATGGTAATCGCCTCGATGTCGCGCGCCGGATCGAAGCCGCCGCCGGCCAGGGCCCGGCCGAGCATGTCGCGGATTTCGCGTTCCATCTCCTCGAAGGTCAGGTCGAGCAGCGCGTAACGCCCGGCCGTATACTGGTCGCTGGCCGACATCTCGGCGCCGCCCGGTATCGGCAGCTTGATGACATGCAGAAGTACCGGATCGGACGGCTTGTCGGCAAATCTGTAGCTGCCGACGCTGACGGGAAAATCCATCTCGGCAAAATTCCAGAAACCTTTTACCACCTTGAAGCCGGAGATCTTCAGCCGGTCAAAGGCCTCCCAGTTGCGGATCAGCACGTTGGCATAGACGAGCGGCACCTTGACCTGATTGTTCAGCGCCTCGGTCTGCGTCTCGCCGAGCTCATCGGTGATGTGCGGAATGACACGATGCCAGCAGGCCAGCACGACCTGGGCGCCCTGTACGGTCTTGAGCTTGCCGTCCTCGACATAGGTCAGCGTCACCGACCGCGCGGTGTCCGGCGGCCCATCATGCTTGACCCGCACCACCGATGCATTGAGGCGCAGCCTGACCGGGTTCGCCGCCTCGTCGAGCTTGCCATAGTCGACCGGCTGCAGAACCAGATCCTCCATGCCGGAACCAGCCTGCGCCGCCGGGATCATGGCGCGTACGAACGCGCGCGCCACAGAAGCGTTGCCATCGGGAAAATGGTGGATGTACTCGTCGGGATCGGTCAGCACCAGCCGCCCGCTCGCGCTCATCGTCTTGTAGGGCATGTCGCCCAGATCCATGCCGTCAAAGCCCGGGTCATAGTTGCCCCAGGCGTCGAGCGCCGTCGTGGCGTCGATGCCGACGCCGAAATACTCTTCCGTCGAGTGCTGGAAATAGTCGAGCAGTTGCGGGTCATAGCCGCAGATCCCGGTCAAAAAGCCGGCATAGGTCGTCGTCGACAGTATCTCGAATTTCTGTTCCCGCGTCTTGCCTTCAAGATAGTCCGGCGGCGCGTCGATGAGTTCGACCAGGTCGCGCTTGGCCTTGTCGTTCAGCGGCGTGCCAGGCACCCATTCCGCGGCCACCTCGGCGGTGACGACCAAACTGTCCGCGCCGAACACCTCCTTGGGAAAGAACACCGCCTCGCCAAGCCCACGGTCCATGTGCCAGTTGGAATCGTACCAGTTCTCGAAGGTCTCGATATCGATGCCAATATCGTCCAGCGCCTTGTTGACCAATGGCGAGAAATAGCTTGGCGACTGCAGCGACTGCGAGCCGCCATACCCGATCACCATCTTTCCGTTGGACGCTGTGAACTCGTTTCGGCGTGCATGGCCGCCAAAATCACCATTGTTTTCAAGGATCAGGATTTTCGCCCGCTCATCCACCTGCTGGCGGTAGAGAAACGCCGCCGCGAGGCCCGAAATGCCGCCGCCCACAACCACGAGATCATAGGTCTCGCCTGTCGCCTCGGGCGTCGGTGCCTTGTCCCAGAAATCGCCGTCACGCACCGAATGCATGATGTTCATGGCATCGACGCCATGGCCGCGCAGACCGCCCAGCGCCGGCGGATTTGGCGATGTGATGGCGGCGAAGGCGCCGTGGTCGAAGCCACCCGTCAGGCCGGCGGCGCCAGCGGCTGTCAGCGCCACGCCGTTCATGAAGTCACGCCGCGTTATCGGCCGATCCATGCCCAGTTCCAGATCACGAGACTGCCTGCTCATTTGCGACCTCCCGAAACGATAAAACGGTGGTGCCAGTATGCTGCGGCGTAAATTATCAGTTATCGGAGAAAAGCGCACCAAGCATGCTGGTTGGGGCTGGTTCCTTCAGGTATCGATCGATCAGCACTTCAACCTGCGCGTTTCGGGCACGGGCGCTGTCGGCCCCCATGACCACGATGATCAGCCGGCGCGAACCCCGGCTGACCGAGGTTACGATATTGTAGCCCGAGGCCTTGATGTAGCCGGTCTTGAGGCCGTCGACGCCTTCGACGCGTCCGAGTAGATCGTTGTGGCCGCGTATCGTGCGGCCGTTGAAGGTGAACTGCTGTTCGGAAAAATAGTGGTAGTGATGCGGAAAGCGCGACCGTAGCGCCAGGCCTAGAACCGCCATGTCGCGTGCAGTCGTGCGCTGTCCCTCGTCGGGCAGCCCGGACGCGTTTTTGAACGTCGTGGAGCGCATGCCGAGCTGACGCGCCTTTGCCGTCATCTGCCGGGCGAACTGCTCCTCGCTGCCGCCGCCAAGAAATTCACCGACCGCCACGGCCGTATCGTTGCCGGACTTGACGGCAAGCGCCTCGATGGCGGTCTCGACGCCGACCGTCTGGCCGGCCTTGAGGCCGAGGCGGCTCGGAGGCTGCCGCGCCGCATTGGAAGAGACCGGGATCTGGCTCGATTTCGACACGCGGCCCTGGTCGAGCGCCTCAAACAGCAGATAGAGCGTCATCATCTTGGTCAGCGAAGCGGGATAGCGCGTCGCCGACGCATTGATCTGCTGCAGCGTGGCGCCCGTCGATGCATCGATGACCAGTTCAGAATATCGCGTCTGCGGTCCTGGAAGATTGACCGGTGCCGGTGGCGCAAGCGTGCTTGTGGTTGAACAGCCGGCGACAACCAGCATCAGGCACAGGATCACCGCGCGGCGAAGCGATGCAAGGAGAGCAGGTGAGTTCGGGCGGCTCAAAGTATGCTGATGGATCATGCGGGGGTTCGGACGGACGCCGTTGATCGGTTGCCTGCACACGGACTAACAAATGACCGGGCCGGAAGCCATTCCATTTATGCAACAGATAGTCGCAAATCGGCATGCAAGTCCAATTCCGGGCCTGCCAGCTTGAGATCAGACTCCCGCTGCGGCAAGTCGAAGCAAGTCCTAGGAGCTTCCATGGCCGACGCCAGTACACCAGGCCAGTCCACATCAACTGTTCTTCGCGCATCACTCGGGCGCAACGGAAAATGGGCTGCCGGGCTCGGTGCGGTTGGCGGTTTCATTGCGGATATCTTGCAACCGCTGGCGCCTTTCGCTGCCTAGATCGCACTTATGTCGGCGGTTGCGGCCATGATCGTCGGCGTCGCCATCGCCCGTCGCCTGGTGCTCGCGGTCAAGGCAATGCCGGCACTTGTCTTTGCCTCGACAACCGCGGCGATTGCCCGAGCACGTCCGGGCATTGCACGGCACCGGAAAACCGACCTTGACGCCAAAACCCATGCTGTAAAAGGGTTTGAACTTCATTCGGTCGTGCGGCAGAATGGCGACAACGGAAGCTGTCGAGAAATCCATGTCCGAGATTGCGACAATCGCCGCCACTATCTTCAAGCGCGCCAGCGGCGCACAGCGCTTCATTGTCGCCATTGCGGGGCCGCCCGGGTCCGGCAAATCGACCCTGGCGGCGAGTCTTCACGAGGTGCTGCCGGAGGGGGCATCGGTAGTCGTGCCCATGGATGGCTTCCATTTCGACGACGCAGTGCTTGATCAGCGTGACCTGCGCAAGCGCAAGGGCGCGCCGGAGACTTTCGACTTCGCCGGTTTCGATGCCCTGCTGAAGCGCATTCGCGCGGGCGAACCGGAAATCGCCATTCCGGTGTTCGACCGCACAATGGAGCTGTCGCGGGCCGGCGCTGCGGTGATCGGTGCGGAGTACAAGTTCATCCTGGTAGAGGGCAACTACCTGCTGCTCGATGAGCAGCCCTGGTCGGGCCTCCGCGAGCGCTTCGACTTCACCATCTTCATCGACGTGCCCCGCGTCGAACTCGAGCGGCGCCTGCTCGAGCGCTGGCGCGAGCATGGCAGGCCGGACGCCGAAGCGCGTGCCTGGGTGGCGGACAATGACATGCCCAATGTCGACCGGGTACTTCGCCACCGCGCCAATGCCGATCTTGTTGTCTGAATAGCGTCTTGCGAAGACGCCATTAACGGAACTGAAAGGATCGCGGTACGTTGTTCCACTCGCATCGCCTTGCGATGCCATCAGGAGTGGACAATGGCCCAAAGGGCAAAGAAGACAGCGCCAAAGCGCACTAGAACGCCCCCTACCGCAACCGGGGCCACCGCGGCGGTTGGCGAACGTGCCAAAGCTGCCAAGAAGACCTTCGGCAAGGCGGCGCCAAGACAGGTGACGGCCGCCAGTGCCGGTGCCTCGGACAGAACCGCCAAGCGGCGTGCTGCGGACAAGCCATCTGCCGTGGCGCGGGCAATTCACGGAATTGCAACCGCCGCCAGCCGATTTGCATCGCTTTTCCGCAGGAAGGATCGTCAGACCAAGGTGAAATCGAAGGTATCCTGATTCCTGCTGTGAGCGCCCTATGCTTCCGAACGGCCTATCGAAGGGCAAGGCCTTCCTGAGAGCGACGGCCACCCGATAGCCATGGCCGTCTATTTTATCGCGTCCAGTTTCTGCCGTTGCTTGTGCATTTCCAGGAACACGCGAAAGTCCCGGTCGAAGCGCGGCCAGGCAGCCGGGTCGGGCTGGCGCTCGCTACCCCGCTGCCGCATGGCCGCACAGGCGGTGGCAAGGTCGGGATAGAGCCCGGCGCCTGTCGCGGCCACCATGGCGGTGCCCGCAAGAACCGCCTCGTCGGCTTCCGGCTCGACGACAGTGCAGCCGACGGCATCCGCGTAAAGCTCCATCAGAAGCGGGTTCTTGGTGTGGCCGCCGGTCACATGCAGCGTGTCGATCACGAAGCCACCGGCGTTAAGCGTCTCGAGAATGTGACGGATGCCAAGCGCGATCGCCACCGCCGTTCTCCAGTAGAGACGGCACAGGCTGTCGAAGGAAACGTCAAGTGTCAGGCCGCTGATCACGCCGAGTGCATGCGGATCGGCAAGCGGCGAGCGGTTGCCGTGAAAATCCGGCAGCACGTGCAGGCGCCCGGCGAGATCGAGGCCCTCCTGCGCCCGCAACTGCATGATGCGCTCGACGATCGCGCGGTGCCTCTCCGATGTCGGGTTGCCGCCCGCGCCGTGCAGGCGCACCACATGGTCGAGCAGCGCGCCGGTTACCGACTGCCCGCCCTCACTGATCCAGCAGCCCGGCAGCGCCGCGCCGAAATAGGGGCCCCAGCCGCCCGGAAATGTTCGGAACTCGGGCGACATCGCCATGATGCAGCTCGACGTCCCGGCAATCAGCGCCACATGCCGGCCCAATGCGCCAGGCTCGCCTGCAAAACATCCCAGCACGCCGAGCGCGCCGGCATAGGCGTCGATGACCCCGGTCGCCACACGGCAGTTCACGCTCAGGCCGAGATCACTGGCCGCCCTTGCCGTGAGCGGACCGAGGTCCGACCCGACCTGGCTGGCGCTCTCCGGCAACTGGCCCCGTTCCAGCATGTCGTCCAACCCGACCGTCTTGAAGAAGTCGCGCTGCCAGCCTGGCTTCTCATGTGCCAGATAGGTCCATTTGCAGGTCACGGTGCATTGCGAACGCGCCAA
>Ga0209347_1005162_pt1 | contig 12751 bp, 13 predicted proteins | sample AutmiccommuBRH23_FD_187382 | JGI IMG/M metagenome (GOLD analysis project Ga0209347, IMG submission 187382) | Deep subsurface microbial communities from Mt. Terri, Switzerland - Autotrophic microbial communities BRH/23 (SPAdes) (version 2) | ecosystem: Environmental > Aquatic > Deep subsurface >... | reverse complement strand
CGATGACGCTGATTATGCTTTCAATGCCTTAAAAGACGTAAAACTGGCGGACAGGGGTGGAAAACTAACCAGGAAGATAGACTGGCTATACAAGTATTTCGATAAGAATCTTAAACTGGATGACTTTACCAGGGCATACAATAAGAGTGCCCGGGTACCTTCCATGAAAGAACCTACCGAATCAGAATATAATGAAATATTTACACGGCTTCACAAAAATACCAAAAGAGAGCGGGAGTTAAATTGTTCAGCCTGTGGATATAGCACTTGTCGTGATATGGTAAAAGCTATCTACAATAATATAAATGTTACCTATAACTGTATGGACTTCAACCGGCAGGAAGCAATGCTGGAAAAAAATAATTTTGAAATTAAGGCCAAAGAACTTGAACTGAAAAATGCGGAAATGAATAGTGTTTTAGAAAAAGTCAACAGCCTTAGTGCGGAAAGACTTAAAAAATCGGAGGAAATCGCTACTGTCATCAAAAAGCTTGCATCAGCCTCTGAAAAGGTTTCTGCCGGGGTGGCTCAGGTTAACCAAATGGTTGATCAAATAGCCGACAATACAAATAATGTTTTCAGTTTTGCCAATGATGTTTCCAGCTCTGTCAACAGTGTGGCACTGGCAATGAAGGAGATTAATATTTCACTTAATGATATAAGCGCCAGTTGCGAGCTCTCTAAGAACGTAACGGTTGATGCGGAATCAAAGGCCCTTGATACAAATCATATTATCGAACAGCTAAATATCTCTTCTAAACAAATAGGTAAAATCATTAAGGTTATTGGTGACATTGCCGAACAAACCAATATGCTGGCTTTAAATGCGGCAATAGAGGCTGCCGGGGCAGGTGAAGCTGGAAAGGGCTTTGCGGTTGTGGCCAGTGAAGTTAAGGAACTTGCAAAGCAAACAGCTGAATCAACGGAAGAAATAAGCCAGCAAATTGATGTGATGCAAAAAAATATGGCAAACGCAGTTAACGCCATGGGTACCATCTTGCATGTCATTGATGAAATAACGAAGATAACATGTTCGATCGCGTCTGCCGTTGCCGAACAGTCCGCCGTCTCGGGTGATATTTCAAATGCCATAGTTACAGCGGCTGAAAGAATGAACCTGATAACTGACAAAATCAGCAATATAGCTTCCAGTTCCCAAAGTGCCGCAGAAAATGTATTCGAAGCTTCGGCGGGTATTAAAGATATTGCCCAGACCGCAGCCGAGCTATCTAAGATTAGATAGAATTCTGGTAGCTCTTAAGTAGGTGGCTGTAATCGCCAAGGCCCGAGAATCAAACTGCAGCCTGCGACTTGAAAACCACAAAATAAAAAATTATACAGAGAAAAGCAGGAGGAAATGCTTTCTCAGTTTATGCCAACGGGGAGGTTTGTTCTATTATCTCAACAAAGTGCATGAAAATCAATCACCATCTGAACTGCCTTTCAATACTTCAAGAGATCTCTTAACAATCAGGTGGGAGCAAAGCATGATATTCTCCGGAGTATAAATTTTAAGGCGGCTGTGATAAAAAAGGTTGTAAACATCCTGAGCCATTTTTTCCTTGCTAATCCCTCTGCTAATACCTTCAACAACCATGGCCCTGGTTTTATCCGCCCAGTCCAGGGACCTCTGCAGATATGCCCTTACCTCCCGGCGTCCCCTTACTATTTCTTCGTGGGCGCCTGCCAGGACGGTTATCGGCAGATCCAACATTTTTCTAATTGTCTCCGTAAAAGCCAGATAGCCGTCAAAGAAGATAGGAAAAACATAATCTCTGTCCACGGGAAAGCCTGCGCTATCCGAACAAAACAGAATTTCCTCCCGGGGGTAGTAGGCCATTATACTGCATGGGCTGTGGCCGGGCGCCCTGATAAAATTCAGGCTGCAGCCGTTTCCCAGTTGCCATATGTCACCTTCGTTGATTAGGCGGTCAATTTCAATTGTCTCCACGTGTGACGGTGACTGTTTAAGGCCAATTTCATAGCTCCCGATGTATTCGCCAAGATCCTTCAGGGTCGTTGTCATCGCCTCATCCTGGTCAAAAAATCCTCTAATCACCCCGGGTTTGGCCAACACATCCGCGGCTTTTGAAGAGGCTGCCGTAACTGCTTTTGTAAAAATTTGAGCCATTTCAGGCAGTCCGCATACATGATCAAAGTGGGCATGCATCACAACCAGGCCGGAAACCTCGTCAATTAATCCGGGTATTTCCCTTACCTGCTGACTTAAAACAGGTATGACCCCGGAGACTCCACCTTCCAGAACAACTTTCCGCTCGGCGCCAACGATATAAATAATGAAATGACTGTTACCCAACACCTTTACAGATTCACCAATATTCAATTCCCTGTCACCTCCGTCATGCTTTATTCTTTTTTCTACTCCCTCATAAGTGCGTTTGCGGAGACGAAAACATTTCTTAACTTGAATTCAGGTGGGCTATCCACCAACAGGCGAATCCTACCCTTGCCTTCTATATTTCCTGAAAAATAAGCATCGTCCAGGTAAAACTCGTTATCAAACACCCATTTAGGCGGTGTCAGCTGATAATCATTGCATAGTTTATGTACCATGGAGGCTACCAATGCTTTAAAATGGGGTTGGTTTCCATTAAAAACGGGTTTGTCTTTCACTAAATAATACCGTAGGGATTTATTGTTTGCGGTCTTAAAATCTTCCAGAAATTGTCCGAGATACACCCCTTTATTTTTAAAATCAGCTTCTATTTTATTGATAACCTCTATTAGTTTATTGAACAGCATTTAAATCACCTGCAACTTTTTGTTCTATGTATTTCTTTACAATTTCCTCAACTTCTTCAAGTATATATCCTTTTGGATAAAATGCGTTGAAAATCACTCTTACTTGTTCGTATGAATCAATACTCAAGAAATCTAATAAGTACTTTATATCTTCAATATCACTGGAGAAATCAACCCTGGAGGTCAGGCATTTCATAGCCAAAAAATACTCTGGTTTTGGAATATATATAACTAGATTACTTAGATTAAGGAAAGCTTCCTTTTCACCAAAGTAACTTATATATTTGGAAACAGCATCATTAATCCAATTATGATGCAATCCATATATTTTTGCAATTTTGTCATTGGCTATCTTATATATTATACTCTTTGGCTTAAAAATAGCATCAACATCCCTTGTGGCCTGGCGTGACTGGAAAGCCACACACATCACGCTTCCGCCAAATAAAGTTAATTCGGCTTTTATATTAAGTATTTGTAGTTCGTCATTCAGCAGATCAAGGAATCTAAGAATGTCTTCTCTGGTTAATAAAGTCATTATTAAAACCCTCCTTAAGACATCCTGTTTTCTGGATCTTAATGGGGACTGATGTGAACCGCTGAGCATCCATGATTTAACTTTGATATATTATATCAGAATTGAATAAATGTTTACACAGGATAACAAGGGGTACCCCGCTTAAAAGCCGCCGGGAGCTATCAGACCCGGCGGCTTTTAAGCGGTTTCATATGCATTTATGCTTCTCAGATAAAAGCTTTTAGTAAATCTTCTCGTCAGCGGCCATTGCCTCGGCCGCATCCAGCTCGTAGTCCCTTTCCAGGCGGTTTTTCTCGGTCTTCAGGTATTCACGGTACCATTCGTGGGCGGTAATTCCGGACATAATTTCGTTGGTACCGGTCCAGATAGAGGCCAGGCCCAGGTCCCTGACCACCTTTTCCACGGGGAATACGTTGGTGTAGCCTATGCCGCCCATTACCTGCATGGAGAGGCGGGCCACCTTCTGGCATGACTCGGTGGTGAATTTTTTGGTTTCGCTGATCATGCGGCGTATCCGGCTCATGTCCGCCCTGCCGTCCACGGCCAGGCAAGTGGTGTAAACCATTGATCTGGCGGCATCCAGCAGCATAACGGCTTCGGCCACCTGGAAGCTTACTCCCTGGAACTGGTTGATGGTCTGGCCAAAGGCCATGCGGCGGGTGGTATAGCGGGTGGCCACATCCAGCGCCGGGCGGGCCGCTCCTATGGTCATGGCCGCAGTGCCCAGGCGCTCGGGAATCATCATTGTATTAAACACCGCATAGGCGTTATTGTACTGGCCTATAATATTTTCCCTGGGCACCTTTACATCCCTGAAAACCAAACGCCCGGCCCCGCCTCCCCGGCAGCCCATGAGGCCGTATATATATTCCACGCTGACCCCGGGACCGCGATCAACTATGAAGCAGGTCAGGGCCTTATGGGGGTGGGCCTTGGGATCCTGGTCGGTACGGGCATATACCAGAAAATAGTCAGCCCCTTCGGCTCCCACGATAAATCTTTTTTGCCCGTTAAGAAGAAAATAGTCCCCCTTGTCCTCGGCTATGGTGGTTGTGCCGAAAAAGTCAGACCCTCCCCGGGGCTCGGTAAGGCATTCAGCAGCAAATAAATCACCGGCCAACAACGGCTTGACATATCTATCTTTTTGCTCGTCGGTCCCGTGCAGTATTATGGCGTCACAGACCAGCTCGGCCCCCACACCGAAGGTGCAGGCAAATATATACCCAAGGGTGCCTATCTCCTCAATGACCATGGCCGTGGTAACCCAGTCCAGGCCCCGGCCCCCCCATTTTTTGGGGTAACGGCAGCCCATAAGGTTGCGTCCTCCGGCCTCCTTAAGAAACTCCCTGGGGAACTTGATTTTATCCTGGTCCATATCCAGCACCATTTGGCGGGGAACCCACCTGACCAGGTCTCTTACCTCTTCTCGGAGTTTCAATTGCTCTTCATTTAACAGAAAATCAAACATCTAAATTTCCTTTCGGTTTAAAAGTATTAGTATGCTTACCTGTCTTGTCCGCATCAGTAAACCAGTTCTGACAATACTTTTTAAAAAAGGGGCCGTCCCCTGATCTACAAACTTTAACCCTTTCTTCTTTTGTTCCGAAGACCGATGATACGTCTGAGATAGGGGTAGTGGTGGGAGTACCGTATTCTTCAACTCCTTTTTCAAGGGCCTGCCTTCATTCTAGCTTATTTGCCCATATATATCCAGATGGCCTTTTCATTTTTTATGTACAGAACAAAATCGCCCCGGGGCGGTTTTGTTCTGGTCTACCCTGTTCTTATTCTGGCGCCTGACTTCCCGCTTCCGGGCAGTTACATCCTCATACTCATGGGCAGAGTGAAGAGATATATATTTAAGGCCGCCAGCAGCACCAGTAGCACTGCGTATGGCGCCAGGGAACCTGTGCTTTTGACGGCCCCGCCAAACCAGCTCTTGCTGATTTTGTACGCGGTGAACAGGGAAGCTGCCAGTCCCAGGGCTATAAGTCCAAACTGCATTATCTGAATCGTCGCTTCCGGGAAGAATCCGGGGCTGCCGCCTTTATATCCGGGCACCAGTAAAGCAATTCCGGTGTAAAGCACTGTTTTGCCTTCGGCCAGCAAATGGAATAGGTTGTGGGCCAGATGGCCCGCCAGGTCCAGGGGAATAAGGGCATATCCGAAAATGGTAAGATTGGATATGACCTTTTCTTTGTTAGTGATCCCGGCCAGCCAACTGGTTGCATAAAATGCCAGTAAAGGAATGGCCATGGCGATTATAAAGGTGATGGTAAAGGTCACCGTATAGTTGGTGGTACCGGTTATACCCTCTATAATCCTCTGGGCGTCCTGCCACAATTCCAGCATGGTAATGTTCTGCACAAACACAATGCCCATTATAATAATAGCCAGGAAGGACTCTTCTATTTTGGGCTTTCTTATAAACCACAGTTCTTTTGAAGGTATGCGGGCGGTCAGGACCACCGAATCGTTGGGGCAGGTCTTGACACAGTTACCGCAAAGATTGCACCTGGCGCTGGAATCCATCACGCCGGGCATTTCGAACATGGGGCATCCGGCAACACTGTCCTTGCCCTTGTAGCAGAATTTGTCCTTACATTTCCTGCAGTTTTCACTATTGGCTCTCAGTTCCAGAATCCCCGACCTGGAGTAGTTGCCAGAAAGCCCGCCCAGGAAACATAGATAGCGGCACCAGGTTCTGCGCTCGAAAAAGGCGCCGGAAACAATTACCCCGGTGATGATCAGCATCAACAGAATCCCTGAACCCAGCGGTGACTCAACTATCCCGAAGACGTGATCGGCCCAGGTTATCAGTATAAATGAGGCATCTATTATCCAGATGCCATATTTCTTTAAAAACAAAGGCACCGGCCTTTTATTTCCCACCCATTTCTGAACCACATCACTGAGGGTGGCAAAGGGGCAAACCGCGCACCAGAACCTGCCCATCAGCAGGAAAATCAGCGGGATAATTGGCCACCACAAAACCCAGGTCATAGCCGTTCCAAAATTTTCATGGGCCGACACCGGACCGTAAATTAGTTGGTATACTACCACCGCAAACACAAAGGCAGTGGGCCACTGAATTATGGCAGGAAAAAGGCTGCTTCTTACAAATGCTTTTAATAGCCGGATACCAAATAAATTGCCTTTCATTCCTTACACCCCCTGCCCGAATTTCTTTTTCATTAATAGCGCGGCAATTACAATAAGTCCGTTGAAAGTGGCAAACCCGGCAACTATGCTGTTTTTCACCGGTTGTAGAACATTGGGCCTGGATTCCCCGCCGTGACCCCCAGAACTATGGTCCTTCGAAGATTTTTGGCTACCAGCCACAGAACCGTGCTGGTTATGGCTATCTGAGGAAGAGACATTTGTTGCTGCAGGAGCTTGCCCGTGACCATCATGGCTCCCCACGGAAGCTGTTTTTTCAGTGGCCGGAAGTGTTCCGGTCTGGCCCGCTGCCGGGGTGCTTACATTTTGCTTCTGGGATAAAGGGACGGTGGCGCCGCCATGGCCTTCATGAACGGTTTCAGCGTATAATACAGCCGGAAGCAAAGCCAACAAAAGAATAACCATAACTACTGGGAACTTGTAAAGCCTCACGTCATCACCTCTTTGAAAATTCATACAATTAATTAAATTTTAGAATAATGTTTTAACGAACCAATCACAAAAATATCACATTTGTGTCACAAAATTTTTGTGGTAGATTGTCTAAATAAGAAAAGGGGCTGGTCTAAACAAATTGTTGTTTAAACACAGCCCTTAATACTTTATAAAAAACTATTAAAGTTTTATTTTAACAGGTCTGCAATCTCTTTTTCATTAAAGGGGCCCACCTTGGTCCTGATGACCTCTCCTTTTTCATTCAGCATAAAGCTGGCCGGAATGCCCTGGACTCCGTAAAGAGTGGCTACCGAACCCTTTTGGTCCAACAGCACCGGGAAGGTGAATCCGTTGGAGTCTATATAGCTTTTTACTTTCTGCACACTGGTCTCTGTACTGGTTATATTAACGGTTAAAACTCTCCAGTTTTCACCACCCTGTTGGTGAAGCTTTTGGATCAGTGGCATTTCTTCCTTGCAGTAGCCGCACCAGGTGGTCCAAAAGTTTATCAGCACCTTTTTCCCCCGCTGTTCACTGAGCCGGACTTCCTTTCCGTCCATATCCGTAAGGGTAAAATCCGGGGCCATTGCGGTGGTGGAAGATTTTTGTTCCGTTTTTTGCACTCCCTGCTGTTGGGCCTGTGTGCCGCTGTTGCTCTCAAAATGCCATAAAACCAAAACTGCAGACGATAATATTATTACCAGTAGAATTTTGTTTGTCGTTTTCATTATATGCCCCCCTATTAAAAAGAAAGGTACGACCCCAGAAGGTAAAACTTGTTGAAAAACATCAACAGGCCAAGGATAATCAATAGAAGCCCGCTTATCCGAAGAAGTGTGCCCGAATGCTTTGACAGAGCACCTTGCAGACCCGGAAGGCGGTCAAAGGCAAAGCTCAACATCAGAAATGGAATGGCCATGCCCAGTGAGTAAACGGCCAGCAGCAGCCCTCCAAGGGACGCTGTACCGGTTATGGTGGCCAGGGTTAGAATTGAGGCCAGAACCGGACCTACGCAAGGTGTCCATCCCAGGCCAAAGACCATCCCCAGAAAAAAGGGACCAAGCTTGCCCCGCCGGCGGAAGCCATCCAGCGGAAGCCAGTGCCTGGCGAAGGGCGTCAGCCTCAGCAGTCCGGTGTGGTTTATTCCCATCAGAATTACAAAGGCCCCTCCCACCTTTAGAAGAATGTCTCTGTTAGCTGTAATAACTTTTCCCATTATACCGGTGGCCGCGCCAAGGGCGACGAAAACCAGGGTGAAGCCCGAGACGAATATAATCGCCCTCAGGAAAACGCCCGGAGTAAAAAAATGATTATCCTTTGATTGGGAGACCCCTTCAGCCATTTGGGCAACATAAACCGGTACAAGGGGTAAAACACAGGGTGATAAAAATGAAAGCAAACCTGCCACAAATGCAGCGGCCAAAGATATCTCCATCCCCATAGCCATTTCACCCCTTCCGCCCTATAGTCCAAGGCAGCCTTTTTTCGTACAGTCAGCCGGGCAGAACATTATATGTAATTATCATTATAGTTGGAAAGGCTGGAAATGTCCACCCCCTGGGGTATCAATTTTTTAATGACTTTTCCTTCCATATCCGGCTTTTTGATGTGATCATCAAGCTAATAATGAACTGGAATAAACTTTCTATGCCAGTTACGATACCACACCTGTCCGGCATGGTTTACGCTGAAATGCCCTCAACCTGTAGGCTTTAAGGTTATGAGGAGCTTGACAGCCGGGATCTGCGCGAGTCACTCCGGTGCTATACCCTGCCAGGTATTCGCTGTATATACTAATGGAGATATCATATAAATAAACACTGTGCAGGTAAATCTCTCCTATGTTGTTAAACAAGCAGTTGCTATCAAGGTTGTTGAACTGTCAGACTGAGGCTGCCACGATTTCCGGTTTTGCCAAAGTCTGACGCCTTGCATATGATTAGCCAGGTAGTTATACTATGATAGTATACTGTATATATTCACGTATATAATACAAGGAGGTGACGTCGTGGCCCAAGTTGGCACTGCCCGGGTTCCCAAGGCAACCCTGGATATAAATATTAAGTGGTGTAAGGGATGTAACTTGTGCGTCACCATTTGTCCCAAAGGAATTCTATCACTGAATGAACTGGGTAAGGTAATCGTCGATAAGCTTGAAGAATGTATCGGGTGCGGATTGTGTGAAGAAACCTGCCCCGATTTTGCAATAAGGGTGATTAAAGATGCGTAAACCGGTGGAAATACGTCTTATGCAGGGTAATGAGGCCTGCGCCCAGGGTGCAGTTGATGCCGGGGTGCGCTTTTTTGCGGGCTACCCAATAACACCGTCCACTGAAATAGCCGAGTGGATGGCCAGGCGCATGCCCGCACTGGGTGGTAAATTCATCCAGATGGAGGATGAAATAGCCAGTATAGCCGCCATCATAGGCGCTTCACTGACCGGGGCCAAATCAATGACTGCCACCAGCGGCCCCGGCTTTTCACTTATGCAGGAAAACATAGGGTATGCCTGTATGACAGAAGTACCCTGCCTTATAGTCAACGTACAGCGGGGAGGCCCCAGCACAGGCCGCCCCACCGCCCCCGCTCAGGGTGATGTGATGCAGGCCCGCTGGGGAACCCACGGTGACCATCCCGCCATAGCCCTCTGCCCCTGGTCGGTACAGGAAACATATACTCTCACCGTAAAGGCGGTAAACCTGGCCGAAAAATTCCGCACGCCTGTGATACTGCTGATGGACGAGTTGATAGCCCATTTGCGGGAAGATGTAAAAATGCCAGACCCCCGGAAGCTGCACCTTGAGGAAAGACCCCGTCCGGAAGGTGGGCGGGAATCGTACAGACCCTTTGGAGGAAGCACCGGAGATATACCACCCATGGCTGATTTTGGAATGGGCTATCAATGTAACTTTACCGGTCTGGTTCACAATGAGGTGGGCAACCCCTCCAGCAATTCCGGGGTTACCGACCGGCTCATCCGGAGACTGACCGGTAAGGTGGAATTACACAGAAAAGAAATTATCCACTGGGAGGAAACCCTGCTGGAGGATGCGGAAATTGCCATCTTCTCCTATGGTTGCTCTGCCCGATCAGCGGTAAGCGCGCTGAAGGCGGCCAGGTCAAATGGAATAAAGGCTGGCATGATCCGTCCCACCACAATTTGGCCGTTTCCCCATGAGGCCGTTGAAATTGCAGCCTCCCGGGGCATTCCAATACTAGTGCCGGAAATGAATCTGGGCCAATTGGCGCTGGAAGTTGAGCGGGTAGCCGCCGGGAGAAGCAAGGTTCGTCTGCTGTCCCGGGTGGACGGGGAGCTTTTTACCCCCGGTGAAATACTTAACGCCCTAAAGGAGGGATTCTAGGTGCCTTCCGATATTATAAGGTATTTTCGCCAGGAAACACTTCCTCATATATGGTGCCCGGGCTGTGGAAACGGTATAGTTCTCCGGGACTTTGCCGTGGCGCTGGAAAAACTCAACTACAGCCGCAAAGAAGTGGTCATCGTATCCGGTATCGGATGCTCTTCAAGGGCTGCCGGATACCTGGACTTTGACACCGTGCATACGACCCACGGTCGGGCTCTGCCCTTTGCCACCGGAATTAAAATGGCCAACCCCGAGCTAAAGGTCTTTGTAATTATGGGGGACGGGGACGCCTCCTCCATTGGGGGCAATCACCTTATTCACGCCTGCCGTCGCAACATCAACCTGACCGCCATTATTTTCAACAACTATATTTACGGCATGACCGGGGGACAGTTTTCGCCCCTTACTCCCCGGGATAAAAAAGCCACCACCGCTCCGTACGGTATGATTGAGCAATCCTTTGACATCTGCCGCCTGGCCGAAGCAGCCGGCGCCACCTATGTGGGAAGGGCCACCACCTATCACAACCACCTGCTCACCCGGTTAATAGTGGAAGGATCAAAAAACCCCGGATTTTCTCTGGTGGAGGCCGTTACCCACTGCCCGACCTCATACGGCAGGCGCAATAATCTGAAAACACCTTCTGATATGGTGCGCTGGCAGAAAGACAATGCCGTTTGGATTGAAAAGATCCGGGACGGGTCGGCCTCCCTCAAGGAGGAGCAATTCGCCATCGGGGTGCTGCATCAGCATAATGCCCCCGAGTTTACCGCAGAGTACCTGGAGGTGATTAAGCGTGCCAGGAAATAATAGGAAAAGTCCGGAAAAATGGCCAGATCCGGTTCAGATTCAGCTATCCGGATCAGGGGGGCAGGGTCTTATTTTGGCTGGAATAATACTGGCCGCCGGGGCCATCAGAGACGGCTGCCATGTGGCCCAGACCCAGGTCTACGGTCCTGAGGCCAGGGGGGGCGCATCCCGGGCCGAGGTAATACTTGGCTCAGCACCCATTGACTACCCCCACGTGGAAAAGCCTGACATAATTCTTGCCCTTACCCAGGAAGCCTGTGACAAGTACGTTCCCACCGCCTCCTCCAATGCCCTGGTCATAGTGGACTCCCTGCTGGTGCAAACTGTTCCGGGGACAAAGGCAGACATATTGAAAATACCTATTATACAGACCGCCAAACAGAATCTTGGTCGGGAGATGGTAGCCAATATGGTGGCTCTGGGAGCCCTCAACGGAGTTGCCCGACTGGTGACCTGGCCCTCTCTGGAGGCAGCGGTTCTGGAAATGGTTCCCCCAAACACTTCCGACCTGAATATAAGTGCCCTGGCGGCGGGAAAGGAACTAACAGCCCTGCGGGAAAAATTCCGAAATGAGGATAGGAGGGAATAAGCTTGAAATACCTTTTGGAGAAATACAGTGGGCACCTGTCCAATCCCGGAAAGACCCCTCTGCAGGCAGGCGGCCCCAATTCATCAATTCAGGAGCAGGTGTATGAAAAGATCCGGGACGCTATACTATCCGGCATTCTGGAGCCAGGCCAGCGTTTACTGCAGGATGAGCTGGCCGCTGAGATGGCGGTGGACCGGGCGCCGGTAAGGGAGGCTTTGCTGCGCCTGGAGGCCGAAAACATAGTGGATTTTCACCCTTATAAAGGATTTGCTGTTGCCTACTTTACACTGGATGACCTTAAAGAAATATATTTTTTACGGGGCCTTCTGGAGTCAACGGCCTGCCGTCTGGCAGCTAAAAACCTGACCGATAGCGATCTTGACCAGCTGCAGAAACTCTGTGAAAAGATGGAAAAATGCCTGACCAGCAACGATCTATCCGAAATGCCCCGTCTGAATACCAGTTTTCATGAAATAGTATATTCTTCGGCAAAGTCACCACGCCTAAACAGGATGATCGCCAGGCTGTGGAACGGCTTTCTAAAATCCAGCATAGGCTTCCTGACATTGAGGTCGCCCATCATGGTTCAGGAGCACAGGGCTATTTATGAGGCGCTGCGCAGCCGTAATCCCGATGAGGCAGCCGCCAGGGTTCAGGAACATATTGAAAGCGCCTTTAGTGACCTGGAAGAATACTGGAGCCAGCGCCTGATAGTATCCGGAGAAAAATAGGCAATAATAACGATGCCTGCCATAATAAATGTAAAAATATGGAACGTCCCGCAGTCCACCGCGCATAAGTTAACATCGCCTTGATGTTTTGTCCACTAAAATAATATACAGGAATATTAAAAAAAGGAGAAGGATAATTTTTCGTTTTCGGAGAAATGTAGTTCATCCTGTCTGAATTTGGAGGTGTTCAATCTATAAATGTCGAAAACCCTTGATGAATTCCTGGATATTTCATTGCAGGAAGATTTTAAAAACCTGAATAACGCTCACCGGAGCATGGTAAACGTTATAAGACGCGTAAAGACCTCCTCGGATGAGGGTAACATGGACGCTCTGCAGC
>Ga0209347_1005160_pt1 | contig 12757 bp, 9 predicted proteins | sample AutmiccommuBRH23_FD_187382 | JGI IMG/M metagenome (GOLD analysis project Ga0209347, IMG submission 187382) | Deep subsurface microbial communities from Mt. Terri, Switzerland - Autotrophic microbial communities BRH/23 (SPAdes) (version 2) | ecosystem: Environmental > Aquatic > Deep subsurface >... | reverse complement strand
AGCTTCGGCATACACCTCGGTGACCTGGGTCACCACGAAGTGCACATCATCCACGGCGTGATCACAGATCAGCAGTTTGACCTGTGCATGCTCCCCGGCGATGATCAGTATTCTTCTGTTCACGTTCAGGTCGACGCCCCCCCGCAGGATGTTGATCAGCTGCAACGGTTTCTCCACCACCACCTTTTCAGGCACATAGATCACGAAGCCATCCTGAGCGAACATCGTATTGTATGCCACCACGCCGTTGTCGGAATAGTCGGCAATCTTGTCGTAATGCGCATCGAAGATCTCCGGATACTTCTCGGAGAAGAGCTGCATGCTCCCGGCAAAAACGTCTTCCGGCAGGTTGTCGTCCGGTTGTATCTGATCGTAATACCGGTCGTTGATGAGGAAGTAAAGATGGGTGGAGAGGTTGGGCACATCACATTTGAAAGCATCGTACGGGTTGACCGGTACAGGGATGTTTCTCAGGTTCAGTCCTAACTCGGTATCGAAAGTACGGGCAATATTGGAATGTTTGTAATCTTCCTGTCTGGAAGTAGGAAAACCAATCTGCCTGAAGGTTTCATAAGCGGCATCGCGATGCCTGTTCATCCCCTCCACGGAGTTGGCATCGAGTTCACTGCGAAACTGTTCAAACAGATCTGTATATTGTTGTTCTATCATTGTCGTGATTGGATTGCGGTTTATGGGTTTATCAGCCAGTCATAGCCTCTTTTCTCGAGTTCTATCGCCAGATCTGCCCCGCCCGATTTAATGATCTTCCCGGCATAGAGCACATGCACATGATCGGGTTTGATATATTCCAGCAGGCGTTGGTAGTGCGTGATCAGGATAGTCGCATTTTCTTTGGACCGAAGCTTGTTCACACCCGCGGCCACCACCCGCAGTGCATCGATATCGAGGCCCGAATCGGTTTCGTCGAGGATGGAGAGCAGTGGATTCAACATCGCCATCTGGAATATCTCGTTTTTCTTTTTCTCACCTCCCGAGAACCCTTCGTTCACAGAACGGCTCACCAGAGCACTATCCATTCCCAGCAGCTCTCTTTTATCGCGCATCAGCTTCAGAAAATCTGTGGCAGAGATGGGTTCTTCATTCCGGTACTTACGCTGCTCATTGACTGCCGCCCGCATAAAGTTGACCATGCTCACACCGGGAATCTCAACCGGATACTGAAAACTGAGGAAGATCCCTTCGCGTGCCCGGTCTTCGGGCTCCATCTCCAGGAGGTCTTTATCTTTGAAGAGGATTGTCCCTCTTGTCACTTCGTACTTGGGATTACCGGAGAGTACCGATGCAAGGGTGCTCTTCCCGGATCCGTTCGGTCCCATCACTGCATGTATTTCTCCGGAGTTTACTTCCAGATTGATCCCTTTCAGGATCTCCTTCTCTTCTATTATTGCATGCAGGTTTTTGATCTTTAACATATTTGTCATTATGAATGAATATTAATAATAAAGCGGCTGTATGTCATCACGCCGCCTAAGGAAACGTTCTCCTGAACCGTTTTTCAACAGTTGTCCCAAACGTTGGTTGATTGTAACCCAAAAGCGATAATTCTCGCCTCTGAATAACAACTACCCGTGCGGAATTGTTTGATTAGCTTCTTAATTTATGATTTTATTGCCGGGGTTAGCCTCTTTCACGGTCTCGTTCTTTCAACAATCCCCGGTTTACTTTATTACTGTTCCGATGGCTGCTCTCACCAACGGCATAGCCTCAGCCCTTTTCATCCTCGGCGATGATATCTTCTGCCTCTTTGATCTTCTTGAAGAGATCCGATGCAAAGACGAAGTCGTTCAGCTTTTCATTATCGGCATCCATCACCTCCGCCTTGCTCCCTTCCCACTCCTTGATACCTTCGTTGATAAATATGACTTTATCGCCGATATTGATCACTGAATTCATGTCGTGTGACACCACAACGGTGGTCATCGCGAAATCGTTGGTAATATCGTAAATAAGTTCGTCTATCAGCTGTGCCGTCTTGGGGTCAAGACCCGAGTTGGGTTCATCGCAGAACAGATACTTCGGATTCAGGGCAATGGCTCTCGCGATAGCGACCCGTTTCTTCATTCCCCCGCTGATTTCAGAAGGCAACAGATCGGCCGCATGCGACAGGTTCACCCTCTCCAGGCAAAACTCGGCACGTTTTCTCCGTTCCCTTTTGTTCTTGCGGGAAAACATATCCAGCGGGAACATCACATTTTCGAGTACCGTCCGTGAGTCGAAAAGGGCAGCGCCCTGAAAGAGCATTCCTATATCGCGGCGCAACCGGTGGATATCCCTGGATTTCATCCGGGTAAAATTCTTCCCGTCATACCAGATCTCACCGGATGACGGGGGGATCAATCCTACCAGACACTTCAGCAGGATCGTCTTTCCGGAGCCGCTTTTCCCGATAATCATATTCACCACCCCTTTTTGAAAGGTGGCATCTATGTTGTTGAGCACAACCTGACCATCAAACTCCTTATGTAGATTTTTAATCTGTATCATTCCGAAAACCTTTATCCCATTGCCAACTGGGTGAATACCAAATCAGTGACCAGTATCAATACACTATTGATCACCACCGAGTCGGTACTGGCTTTACCTACATCCAGCGCCCCCCCCTTTGCCGTATATCCGAAGTAGGCAGCCACTGAGGCAATGATAAAACCAAACAACATCGATTTCAGGATCGAATACCATATAAAGGACTCCCGGAAGAAGGCCTGAATACCATAGACATACGTCTCCACGGAAGGAGTTCCCAAAACCATGCAGATGATGTATCCGCCGATAAGCCCCATGAACATGCTAAAAATGACCAGCACAGGCATAAATGCCACGAAAGAGGCTACCTTTGGCAAGATGAGATAGTTGGCTGAGTTCACTCCCATGATATCGAGCGCGTCGATCTGTTCGGTAATGCGCATCGATCCAATCTCAGAGGCCACATTCGATCCCACCTTACCGGAAAGGATCAGGCACATGATAGTAGAGGAAAACTCCAGTAAAATGATTTCACGGGATACCACCCCTACCGTAAACCTGGGCAGCATCGGGGAGTCGATGTTCAATGCAATTTGCAATACGATCACCGCACCAATAAAAAAAGAGATCACGATCACGATCCAGATAGAATTGACACCCAGCGCATAGATACCCTTCATGAATTCCTTCATGAACTCTCTCATTTTATCCGGTACTGAGATCACTTTCCTCATCAGCAACGCATATTCTCCAACACTTTCCAAAGAACGGATAATCTTCATGCGGTTTGCTCGTTCAATCAATTAGACAATTCACCTCTGTTACTCTGTGCAAATGTTCAATAAAGACAGGCTATTTGTGTCGCCTTCGCTCCTCGATTCTCAATTCTCGTATCAGCATAGTCCCAATAAAACTGGTTTCTGCTTACATTGCATAACGAAAATGTGCACATTAATTTTGCAAAGATAGATATTTTTCTTTCTTTTCCCGTCTAATTAAGATATGGTTGCATTATTAAAATTGTAATTTTGCAGGATGTATGAATGGATCGATAAAGAACTGGGCAGAATAGTGATTACGCCGCACAAAAGAGCGAAAAACGTGATCGCGAGACGAAAGAGTGGGTACATACAACTGACTGTTCCTTTTCGGTTTAATATGAAAAACATACCTGCTGTTCTTCGGGAAATGAGACCCCGGATAGCACAGATGCCCCCCCCTTCCCGTGCTATCCTCACTGAAGGGGATGTGATCTCTTCCTTTACCTTCGATACACAGATTATCAGGGATCCTTACAGAGAGAAACTCAGTCTCTCACTGAAGAACGGTAACCTGTATCTCTTTGTGCCTTCACAGACAGAGATGAACCGTCCGGAGATCCAGTCGGCACTCAGAGATGCAGTCATCCACGTCTTAAGACTGGAGGCGAAACGTGTGTTACCGGAAAAAACAGCCTATCTGGCACAAAAACACAGGCTTACTTATGGGCAGATCAAGGTCAACAGCAGTAAAAAACGCTGGGGTAGCTGCTCTGCCCGAAAAAATATCAATTTCTCTCTCTTCCTGATGCTGCTGCCGGAGAGACTGATCGATTATGTGGTACTGCATGAGCTGGCACACACCCTGGAGATGAACCACAGTGAGCGGTTCTGGCAACTGCTCGACAGCTTTTGTGACGGCAAGGCCCGGTTACTGAGCAAAGAGGTGAAAAAAGTGAAGCCAAACGGGTATGATTTCCTGGTTCAGGAATAGGTTGATCTCTGCGGCTCCCGGGTTATTTTAATTCACGGTGTTGCACTGTATTTTCCGCTATCTTCAGAGATCTTTCAACAGGAGATCATCTTTCATCTCGTACATGCTCATACGAGAGTTGACCAATGCTGCCCAATGCTCCTTGAAGTCGCCCTCCATATCGATCATGAAATCTTCCGAACCATGCTTATCCAGTTTGGTCATCAGCCAGTTGACGGTCATCAGATTGATGTCCGATGCAGGCTGAAAGGACATCACCCGTTCATCGTGGAGCGATGGTGTCACACTGATCACGTTCAACTCAAGCAGTTCGTCCAGGATATCGTTGGTGAGCCGTGCGGGTACCTTGCATCTCACCGAGAGCTGGTCGGCCGTCAGTGGTGCCTCTTCATCGGCAAAACGCTGCACGATCTCCGAGGTGATCATCATCGTGAAGAAATCCTTGTATCTCCGGCTGATATTGCGTGTCTCTTTTTCGAAAGAGAACTTCCGCACATTCTGTGCAGCATAGGAGATCTCAGCTCCAATCAGTACAATAAACCAGGACATCTGTATCCAGAGAAGCATCAGCGGGATGGCAGCAAATGTGCCGTAGATGGCATTGTAGTGGGTGATCCATAACTGTCCGCTCAAATAAAGCATCTGGAAAAACTGGAAAGCCACTCCCGCGAGCGTGCCGGCAATCAGGGCATTCATGAATTTCACCTTGGTATTGGGTAAATACTTATACAATGCCGTAAGTATCAGAATGATCACCACCAGGGGTACTATCGTCAGCAATCGGGGTATAAAGGGATAGAGAATATAGATAATCTTCAGTGTGTTATTTTGCGGATAACTGATGATATTGAGGGCGTTGACAAGCACGAAGAAGACAGGTGCCAGCAATACCAGCGCGGAATAATCGGTCACCTTCCGTGCTAACCCCCTTCCCTTGGTCACCCGCCATATCTTGTTTAAATTCTTTTCTATATCGCCGAACAGCAGGATGATCGTATAAAGAAACAACAAAATACCGATACCGGCAAAGATACCCCCTCCTTTCGCCTCTTCGAGCGAATTATTGATGAGCTTAAAAAGCAGATCCAGAAACTCACGTGTTCTGCCATCGGCAGTAGCATCCTCTTCATCCGCCGACGAGACAACGGCCATCGCCGGTGCACCGTCAGGATTGACCCGGTCTGCGGCAGCAAATTCATCGATACCCACAACGACGCTACTGTCCGATGCAAAAACAGGAGGTACAGTCGTCATCTCTGTATCAGGCACATTACCCAGCATAAAATTGAAAATGCTGCTTTCCATAATATTTTCAATGCCGAATCCGCGGGCAATGGCAAATATGACAGCCAATAGCGGCACAATGGAGAACAGCGTCCTGAAGGTAAGGGAACGGGAGCTGGCAGCTATATCCAGCTCCTGTATATTCCTGACGGTGAGGATCACCGTCTTTGTAGCATTATAAAGGATATTCCTTTTGTTGGATAGCGTTTCGGGATTCTGACGCCATATATCGTACGACAGGAAATGCAACAACGCCTTACCCCTGATCCTCAGTTGTTCCAGCCTGCCGGGTTTCTCTTCATCGTCGTAATCTCGTCTCTTGCGCTTCCTAGCCATCCGTTTCTGAATTATAAAAAAAGCAGCCGGTCTGTAAGCCGGGTTCTGTGTCCCGAATAATCGGGACGTTTGTCATTTATCTGCGGATGAATGTCACCATTCCCCTTAAGCGGCCTACCCCTCGGCATCGGGCGAGCAACCCTACCTATCCGATATACATGGCCTTGCAACCCATAATGCGTACGGCACACTGCATTACTGCAGCATCCGGTGAGCTCTTACCTCACCTTTTCACCCTTACCCCGGCACAAGGCCGCGGCGGTTGTTTTCTGTTACACTAATCTGCCCTCACGAACAGCTTCCCGTTAGGAAGTATGGTGCTCTGCGTTGCCCGGACTTTCCTCCCCGACATCAACTGTCGCGGCGACAAACCGACCTGCTGCAACTGCAAAAGTAATAATAAGTGTTGATTTATCATCACCTTCCAGCCGTTTTTTCGATAATCCCATCATTTACCTGACCTCATTATCAAAGAGAAAGAGCCGGTCGTCAGGAACGATTTCGTGGTGATACGATCCGTTTTTTACGGGACGTGCAAAAAATGACCAGCGTTCAGAACTTCCGCGCCCACAGGTTGTTTATATGGATATTCCTATTCAACATAAAAATCCTATGCGCACCAACGGAGTCATGATGCAATATTTCGAGTGGTTTCTGCCTGATGATGGGAACCTGTGGAACCGGCTCAGAGACGATGCCGAACACTTAAACAGCATTGGTATTACTGCCGTATGGATTCCTCCCTGTTATAAAGGACTCAGCTCAAACGATGCCGGGTATTCAGCCTATGATTTATATGATCTGGGAGAGTTCGACCAAAAAAACACTGTCCGTACAAAATACGGCACCAAACAAGAACTGCATGACGCAATACAGTCGCTGCACAACAACGGCATTGCCGTCTATGCCGACGTGGTACTCAATCATAAGGGCGGTGGCGATGAGCTGCAGACATTCCATGTGGTGGAGGTGGATCCGCACGATCGCAATAAAGCCATCACCGAACCCTATGAAATTGAGGGATTCACCCGTTTCACCTTTCCCGGCCGCAATAAAAAATATTCCGATTTTGAGTGGAGTTGGGAACACTTCTCCGCTACCGATTACAACCACCGGGACAACAAAGATGCCATTTACATCATCCTCGGAGACAACAAGGGCATTGATGGGGACGACCGGTCGGTAAGTCAGGAGTTTGCCAATTTCGACTTTCTGATGTTCACCGATATCGATTACAAACACCCGCAGGTGCAGGAGGAGACAAAGAAATGGATCAGCTGGTTTATACGGGAAACAGGTGTGGACGGTATCCGGCTCGATGCCATCAAACATATCAACGACTGGTTTATTAAGGACTTCATTGACCACGTCAGGGGTGAATTCGGTGATGATTTTTATGCTGTGGGTGAATATTCCTATTACGACGGAATGGATATCGAGGAATATATGCATAATGTGGCACATAAGATCGATCTCTTTGATGTGGCCCTCCATTATAACTTTAAACAATGCGGTATGGATGGACCCGGTTTTGATATGCGAACGATTTTTCATAGCACCCTGGTAGAAAAATATCCTCAGCTGGCCGTTACCTTCGTGGATAATCACGATTCTCATATCTTTGAAGGAGACCCTTACGTACAGGACTGGTTCAAGCCACAGGCATACGCCATTATCCTGTTGCGCAAAGACGGATACCCCTGCATTTTTCTGGGTGATTATTACGGGATTGGCGGTGAAAACCCGAAAGCGGGTATGCAGTGGATGATCGACCAGCTGCTCGATGTACGCCGTGATTTCGCCTATGGGGAACAGGACGATTACTTCGACCACGAACAGGTGGTGGGATGGATCCGCCGCGGCGATGAGCACCATCCCGACGGGTGCGTGGTGATCATGAGCAACGCGGAGGGAGGAGTCAAACCAATGTTCGTGGGCACCGACTATGCCGGATCGGCATGGTACGATAAACTGGGAAATGTGCAAGTAGATGTGATGATCGGTGATGACGGCTACGGTTGGTTCCATGTGGGAGACGGGTCGCTGTCGGTATACCTGAAAAGGGTGTAGAGAATCTTATACCGAGTATTGCGAGAATTTTTGCATAAACGATGCATAGTAGGTTTTTGAGACCGGTATATCGGGCGTCTTCTCCTCATCCAGTTCAAGGACAATGCCCCCTTTCTCCTTCTTCAGTATCTTCACCTTGTCCATATTCACGATATAGGAACGGTGACACCGGACCAGCGGAGTATCTTTCGTCAGGTTGTCCTCCATCCATTTGAGCGAATTGCGCAACAGGTAGTGCGACAGTTTCGATTTATTGAGGTAATAGATTGTCGCATAATTATCGGCTGATTCAATATAGAGCAGGTTTTCGAGCATGACGGAGATCTTCAGGTCGCCTTTCTCATCCGGAAAGGCGACCAGCGTTTTCATCGTTACATCTGCGGCTTTCTCCTGTTCGATATGCGCCAAAAGTACACTCTTCTCCTTCCAGGAGAAATAGAGCCACGATATGGTATAAGGCAGGAGTAACACTAATGCCGTATTAATGATGCTTTGACGAAATATAGCCGATAGCTCCCGTTCCACACCGTCCTTAGGGAACAACCGGGAGAAAAGGGTGTAAAATATCGCCATCGCCACGATCTCACATAAGATCCATACCGCGTACTGCCGGTAAAGAACCACATGCTTCCTCGTATATACAGTGAGAATGACCCTGCTGATCACTACGACCAGCATGCCGGTAAGTATAATCAGACTGGAAAATGCAAAGTATTTAATGTCGGAAATACCGGAATACCAGCTTCGTGATCCAAAGGGCTGAAAAAGATTGATAAACAGCAGGGCAAACAATGCTGTAAACAGGATCATTTTGATGCTGTTTTTTCTTTCATACAAATATGCGGGAATCGTACCGTTCATCGTGAGACCTGTTGATTGTCTACTGCATGCAAAAATAGATTTTAATTGATGACTTACCAAAATAATCGGAGTCTCTGTGCGGAATATTCACCCCTGTATACACAATTTCACCCCAAATAGTCTATTTCACCCCATTTACAATCCGCTTCTCCCTTTCATTTGCAGAACTCTTCCTGAGCATGTTTCTTTGTTGAAAAACATACAGTTATGATCAATTACGAGGAACGATATACAGCATTAAACGGTTGTTTCAAACAGGGAACCGACATCCATATCAATGAGACAAATATCGATGTACGTTTCTTTCCCTTTATCAGCCAGGGGTGTATTGGAATGAATGAAACATTAGTGACCGACAGGACTATTGGTGAAAATTTTTCCTTTGATTATCCGGTATTTATCCCTTCCGGGAAAACGAAAAATGATAACGCCATCCTGCTGTTGCATGGACTCAACGAACGCAGCTGGAGCAAATACCTGCCATGGGCTGAAACTATCTGTTATCATACCGGCAAACCGGTAATTCTCTTCCCCATCGCCTTTCACATGAACCGGTCTCCGCTGAGTTGGTCCAATCCCCGCAATCTAATCAACCTTTTAGGATTCAGAAAAGAGAGATATCAGGATGACCGCTCCATCAGCTTTGCCAACGTGGCACTGAGTGACCGGATCAGCCAGAATCCGGAACGATTTTACCTGTCGGGACGACAAACATGGGCAGATCTCACCTCGCTGTTCGGAGAGATAAAAACGGGCAGACATTCCCTCTTTAAGGAATCCGCACAAATAGATATCTTTGCCTACTCCATCGGCGCCTTCCTGTCGCAGGTAGCCCTTATGGCCAATGACCAAAATCTTTTCGCCGATTCGCGCCTCTTCATGTTCTGCGGCGGTAGTATCTTCCGTTCCATGCAGGGTATCTCAAGAAGCATCATGGACAGGGCTGCTTTTGACAAACTGCAGGAGTATTATATCCATCATTTTGGCGGTGAGCGGTTGACCGTGTGGAGACGGGATAACGGTTTCAATGCTTTCTGCCGAATGATCGCACCGGAACGGGGGCAGGGAGAACGCGAGGATTTCTTCACCCGCATCCGGAAGAGAATACACGGAATCGTACTCTCAAAAGATACGGTTATTCCTTACCATGGCGTAGAGGAGGCACTGGGCACGACGAACACGGAAACGAGCATCACACTCCTCGATTTCTCTTTTCCCTATACCCATGAAAACCCTTTCCCTTTGCATAGTCAAGATATCAGTTCAGTAAACACAGCTTTTCGAAATATCTTTTCCCGGGCGGTGGAATTCCTGGTGTAGCATATCCGATGGCAGGATGGCCTGTTTTTCATATTTTTTACTACTTTTGGAACATCATTACAATACGGGAAAATATGAAAAGAAGAGATTTCATGAAAATATCAGGTGTTGGCCTTTCCTCACTCGCGATTAATCCTTCATTCGGCCTGGGGTCCGTGAAGATGACCGATCAGCATAATACCCTTGAAATCAATCCCACCCCGAAGTTCCAGCTATCTCCCTGGTTATACATGCAGTTTATGGAACCGTTGGGCGTGACAGACAGCTCGGTGGAAGCTGCCTGGGATCATGGCTCGGACAAGTGGAGGGAAGATGTGGTTCAGGTGACGAGGGAACTGGCACCAGGCATGATTCGCTGGGGTGGTTGTTTTTCGTCTTATTACAAATGGAAAGAAGCTGTTGGCCCCAGAGACCGGAGAAAACCGATGTTCAACATATTGTGGGGGGGTATGGAGTCCAATCAGATTGGTACCGCTGAATTTACCGATTTCTGTAACAGGGTGGGTGCAGACCCGCTGATGTCGGTCAATTTTGAATCGGACGGACAAGCCGACTGGGCGCTGAACAAAAGAGGAGAAAACAGGAAAGGGGACGCAGCGGAAGCAGCGGAATGGGTGGACTATTGCAACAATCCATCCAATAAGCTGCGAAAGCTGAACGGGCATCCGGAACCTCATCCCATCAAATTATGGCAGATAGGGAATGAAACATCCTACTCCTCAGAGAGATTTGATGCAGACACGGCAGCGAGAAAAACCATTGCGTTCTCCAAAGCAATGAAAGGGGTGGATGCATCCATTCAGACCATTGGCTGGGGCGACAGCGGATGGGCTCCCAACATGCTGGAGAGGGCAGGTGAACACCTCGATTATATCGCTTTTCATCATATGTTTGATCCCGGCAGAAACCTTCAAAACTCACCGTTGCGCGATAACAACTACAGACAAGATCCTGCGGCAACCTGGGAAGTATTGATGGATGCCTATAAAATGCATGAAGAAAAAGTGAAATCGGTGTACGATGAGGTGAAACCATATGGTAAGCCACTGGCTATGACCGAATGTCACTACGCCCTCCCGGGAAGGAATCGCTGTGAGGTTCTTTCCTCATGGGCTGCGGGCGTATCCTATGCACGCCTGATGAATCTGCATGAACGGTATGGCGATCTGCTTAAGATCGCCACCCTGGCCGATTTCTGCGGCACACGATGGCAGGTGAATGCACTGATGATCCCGGTACCGGATGGCAGACCTTTCCTGATGCCTGTGGCCAGGATCATGAGTCTCTACCGCAAGCATACGGGCACTCATTATCTGGAAGTGTCCCATGTTCCCGACGGACTGGACATTACAGCCAGCAGAACAGACAATACCCTCTTCCTGCATGTGGTGAACACGAAAAGATCCTTACCGGTCCGTATGCATATGCATGCTGCCGGATTTAACATACAATCCGCCAAAGCATTCGAATTGTCAACTGACCCTGCCCATGAAATCATGCGAGCCGAAGATGATGCCATGAACCCGAGAGAAAGGGTATTGGATTTGTCCGACAATAAACCTATCCTGTTCCCGCCTGCATCGGTTACAGCCGTTGAAATCAACATCAAACTAAAATAAAATGAAAAAAGTAATCACACTTTGTATACTCACGTCACTATTTATCACGGGTCAGATGATGGCGAAAGAGATTGAACTGACATCTCCCGATAAAAATATCATTCTTTCTGTACAATTGAAAGATAAAATATCCTATTCGGTCACATATGGTGGAGAGCTCTTACTGGAGAAGTGTTACCTGGGTTTGCAGATTGGCGAAGAGCATATGGGAGAAAATCCACGACTTATCAGAGAAAGACGTCAACAGAAAGATGAAAATCTGAACCCCGTCATCCCGCTGAAGAATGCCACCATTCAGAATCAGTACAATGAGCTGGTACTCACCTTCAGAGGGAACTACACCGTTGAATTCAGAGCCTACAACGAGGGGATTGCCTATCGCTTTATCACCGATAAAAAGGAAGAAGCAGAAGTGATGGCTGAGGATTTTGTCATTCAGTTTCCCGGTGAGTACATGGCACATATGCAACAGCCGGGTGGTTTCAAGACTGCCTATGAAGAACCCTATTCGCATGTTGAGATCTCAGCCTGGAAAAGTGATGACCGTATGGCAGTGCTACCCTTGCTGATCGACACGAAAAAAGGAGTTAAGATCCTGTTATCGGAGTCCGACCTGTCAGACTACCCCCATATGTTCCTGAAGAGTACGGGCGAGAACGGCATGAGCGCCGTTTTCCCGAAAGCACCTCTCGAGTTTGGTGAGGATGGCGACCGTAGCCTGAAGATCGTCAAAGAAGCGTCATATATTGCCCGGACGAAGGGAAAGAGAAGTTACCCCTGGCGTTACTTCGTGATCACCGACGATGATAAAAAGCTGATGGAGAACAGTATGACCTATAAGCTGGCAACAAAGAACCAACTGGAGGATATCTCCTGGATCAAGCCGGGACAGGTGAGCTGGGAGTGGTGGAACGGTGCCACACCCTATGGTGAAGATGTCAACTTCGTGTCGGGGTACAACCTGGATACCTACAAATACTATATCGATTTCGCAGCTGAGTTCGGCATCCCCTACATCATCATGGATGAGG
>Ga0209347_1005159_pt1 | contig 12762 bp, 3 predicted proteins | sample AutmiccommuBRH23_FD_187382 | JGI IMG/M metagenome (GOLD analysis project Ga0209347, IMG submission 187382) | Deep subsurface microbial communities from Mt. Terri, Switzerland - Autotrophic microbial communities BRH/23 (SPAdes) (version 2) | ecosystem: Environmental > Aquatic > Deep subsurface >... | reverse complement strand
ATGATATGCTTCAACCAAAAAAGTAAACTCCATAATGAAGCAATCAAACCTAGTATAACTGATATATAGCCAAACCATAACGCTTTTCTGCCGTCAATTGTATACATTACTTCCCTATTAGTTATATTCTCAATTTTCACCTTTTTTCTTTTTAGTATATCAATCCCTGAATACAGTAACAAAAGTCCAAATCCGAGGAAGGACGACTGTACTTCATGCTCCTGAAATGCTTTCTTTAATTCCTCCTGCAATGAACATCCTAACATCTGAATTATAATATCTGGCAATAACCAAATAACCAGTACAAGCAAAATAAAAAACCAATATAAAAATTTTCTCATATTTGGCCTCCAGCATTTAATTCGTTTAAAAGGCACCTTTAGACCGTATTGTCACATATATACACTTACTGTGCAATTAGATGCGATAATTTTTATTTTTGCTATTGTCAACCTGCAATCCCTTTGATCAAGCTAATTATTATCCCTTTCACCAGGAGACTATGAACCCATTAAAAACCATTAATATTAATACTTGATCCAATTCATAATTCACCATAAACTATTTTTAAATACTACTTTTCCTTATACAAACAATTTATGGCAGGTTAATGATTATTTCTTCATCGTTAGGAACGTAATCAGGAATAGCTTCAATTACCTCGGAAAGGGTAACTACATTATACTGAACTCGACCATAGTGTACCTCAGCAGCTGGCCCAGCAGTAAAACCAGCATCAACAGACCACGGCCCATTGTCCCCTTTTCCTACGTTTATACTCCCACCATATGGAGTTGCATAACTTGCACCACCACTATATCCTGGTCCTGATGCATCTTTTATTTCTTGAGCATATATACCTCCACCAACCACGTTCACATCCAATTCGGCACCTGCACCAAATGCCTTTGGAGTAGTATGATGTACTCCTAACCCAATTCTGTTTAACCATCCTTCCGCTTGAGGATCATAATAACCAGTTAAACCTACAGTAGCCTGTGGTCCTGCGTTAACTCCAGGAATTTTTAATTGTCCAGATACACTAACGTCAACATATGGAATAATATGCTTGCCACTATTACTATTAGGATCCATTGTATATTTCACTCTTTCTGTTACCGGCAACCCCAAAGACCTCCACGTTTCGCCGCCTACTTTTCCGCCATAATATCCTTCATTTCCCAAACCCATATCATTTTTATATCTATTGACTGCAGATAAAGTTAAGTCGCCAAAATACCCATAATTTACTCCTTTAGGCATTGCTAAATATCCTGAACTAACCAGTTTTTGCTGTATAGCAGCAACTGCAGCACCTTTTGATCCTTTCCTCAATATATCCCCTTGTGAAAAAAGTCCAATCGGGTTAATTAATTGGGGAGTTGGCTGTGCTGCCTGATTAAAACTCTGCCTTCTTTCCTCCGGAGTCGGGATGTCATCATCATCATCGTCATCATCACCGTCGTCATCGTCATCATCACCGTCGTCATCATCGTCGTCATCGTCGTCATCATCGTCGTCATCGTCACCGCCGCCACCTCCGCCACTAAGGAAGTCACCTATGTCGACGCCGCTGCGATACAGATCATCTAACTCAAAATCAACACTATCCTTCCAGGGGGAGCTGCTGCTTATTGTAATGCCAAATTCATCGGCAAGGTCTTCGTACTGGCTGTCACTTATATAGAAGTAGTTTCCACCCGGATCATAATAGTGCCCGGTGGGGTCAAGGTTGTTGATGGGGTTGTTGCCCACATAGGCATAGGGGTGCTGTGACCCTGGCTGAGCCTGGAATCCCTTGAAGCTGTCCGCCTGGGTAAAACGCCCCACCTGGGGGTCGTACCAGCGGGAGTTGTAGAACATGAGCCCGGACTTGGGATCATAGTCCTTCCCGGTAATCCCCTTGAAGCTGTAGGGAGCCAGCGCGCCGGCAAACATGCCTCCAAAGGCATCCCAGCGGTATTTGACTATATTTTCCCCCAGGTGGTCGGAAAGGTCGCTTACGTTGCCCAACGCGTCATAGTGGTAGTACAGGAGCCCGCCCCGGGTCCTGAGGTTGCCGTAGCGCCCCTGGTCTTTTCTGTCTTTGAAGCCGAACATGTTGCGGGCAATGACCTGATCGCCGCCCATATGGTATTCGGCAAGGGGGCTGCCGTTTCCTGTATATTCCTTCATGACGTTGACCCCGTCATAAAGGTAGCTGGTTTCTTCGGATCGCAGCTTATATTCCTTTTCCCCTTCTTCGGGGTGCCAGTAGTCTTCGGTGCGGAATACTTTGCGGCCAAAGCCATCGTATTCGTAGCCAACATAGGTGCCGTCATCGAAATAAATGTCGGACAGCTGCCCGGCGCTGTCGTATTCGTAATCCACCGACCGGTCGGATGAGACCTGGCCGGTAAGGCTGCCGTTGGCGTCGTAGGAGTACTGGGTATCTCCCGCGGATAATAGCCGTTCCGCTTCGTCGTAGCTGTAGCGGGTGGTGCCCTGGTCGTTGGTCATGCTGATGCGGTTGCCGGCTTCGTCATACTCATAGCCCACCTGGGACTGCGGGTCCATCAGGTAGGCCGGCAGCTCGATAAGTTCAGGCAGGCCGTTTTCATCCTTCTTTAGCTGGCCCAGGTGCAGGCCGGGGTTTGGCTTGTTTTTGAACCAGCCCTTATGTTTGCCGTGCTCAAGCCCCTTGCCCTTTCCTTTTCCTAATCCGCGCCCGGTATCATTGCCGGATTTGCCGCCTTTATCGCCTCCGTTGCCACCGCCGTTGCCTCCACTGCTGCCGCCGCCATTACCGCCGCCGCTGCCTCCACCATTGCCGCCGCTATTGCCACCACTGTTACCTCCGCTATTGCCTCCGCCATTGCCTCCTCCGCTGCCTCCACCATTGCCGCCGCCATTACCGCCTCCATTGCCACCACCGTTTCCTCCGCCACCTTTTCCGCCACCGCCGGCTTTGGCCAACAGCTGGACAAGAAAGGGCCTGTAGGAATCTGAATTGGCCATGGCTATTGTTAAATCCAGGCTGCCGGTTTTTATCTTTCCCTTTCCTTTTCCATTGCCTTTGCTCCTGCCATTATCAGTTCCGCTGCCTTTGCCGCCCTTTTCATTTCCCTGTCCGGCCTGGTAATCAATTGATTCCTTCTCAAGGGGAGGGGTTAAATATGTATCCCGTATCTTTTTTATTTTCTCCACAGGGTATTTAACCTTTGTAAGCCTGTAAAGGGCATCATACTCATAGGAGGTTTTTGCCCCGTCTTCCTCGGTTTGTGATATACGGTTGCCCGCCAGGTCATAGTCATATTTAAAGCCTGCAAAGGTGCCCTCTCTGCCCTGGTGTTCAATATAGCTGATATTCCCAACGGCATCATAGCCCTGAGTGGTCTGGCTGCCCGGGCGTTTGACCGAGGTAATCCGTCCCAGGGGGTCATAGTCAAAGCTGGTTACCCTGTCATCGGGGTCGATGTGCTGTGCAAGCTTGTTAAGAGAATTGTACTGGTACCTGAACACCCTGCCCTCAGGATCGGTAAGCTGTGTCCTGTTGCCTTCCGGGTCGTAGTCATAGCTTACGCTTTTCCCCAGGGTGAGGTTATCTGTTCTGGTTAACCGGTTAAGCTTGTCATAGGCATATTGTTCATTTGACGAGCTGCAAGACATACCGGTTATATTCCCCACTGCGTCATACCGGTAGCTTACGCTTTCTGCCCCATTATAGTTAATGCCTGTCAGACGGTTGTTCAGGTCGTAGGAGAAACCGGTTTGCTGCCCCTTAAAATCCGTCCTGGCCTTAAGGTTTCCATTGGGATCGTACTGGTAGGAAGCGGTGGCCTTTAAAGGGTTAATCTCCTGAACTATCTGGTTTAATTCATTGTAAACAAGCCGTGTGGTGTTGCCCCTTGGATTGGTTACACCGGTAAGGTTGCCAGCCTTGTCGTACTCATATTGTGTGGCATGGCCAAGGGCATCGGTTACCTTTACCATGCGGTCACTGGGATCGTAGTCATAACCCGTGGAATTGCCCGTGGGGTCCAGTATTTTGGTGATATTGCCGGCGGGATCGTATTCCAGGGTGGTAACCGCCTGGTTTGCCTCTTTAATACTGGTTATTCTGTCAAGGGGATCATAGGTGTATTCTTCCGCCTTACCCAGGGCATTGACAGTTCTGGCAAGGTTGCCCACAGGGTCGTATTCGTACACAGTCTCGTAACCCATGGGATCAATGGTCTTGACAAGATTGCCCAGAGGATCGTAGTCAAAAGTATAGGTGTTGTTGTTCCTGTCTGTCCTGCTGGTTATTCTGCCAAGTTTATCGTAGTCTGTTTTTGTGGCATGCCCATCGGGATCTATTATTTCTTCGATTTCACCCAGGACACTATATCTGAACTGATAGGATTTGCCGTTGGCATCGGTTATCCTTACCAACCGATTGGCCCCGTCGTACACATAGCTTTCGTAATGGCCCAGCGGGTCGGTCTTTTTGATAAGGTTGTCCCTCTTGTCATAGGAATAGGCTGTGATTCCGCCTGTAGGTTCTTTTTGTTTGACCAGACGGCCCTTTGGATCATATGTAAAGCTGGTGGTGTTTCCCTTGGGGTCAACAATGGTGCTCAAATTGCCTGCCGGGTCATAAAGGTATTTGGTGCTGTTGTTTCTGGCGTCTACAGTTTCTGCAATCCGGTCCATCTGGTCGTATTTCAGCTGAGTAGCTGCGCCCGAGGGGTCGGTTATAGAGACCACCCGGTTGCTGTAGTCATAATCAAAGCTCTTTATACGCCCCAGGGCATCGGTAATTCCGCTTAACTGGTTAAGGGCATTATAGGTAAAGATGGTGACCTGCCCCAGGGGATCGGTTACCCGGGTCAGGTTACCGGCCGGATCGTAATTATATGTGGTTTCACGGCCCAGAGGATCTGTGACTTTGGCTATCTCTCCCCTGTCACCGTACTGATAGGAATAGCCGGACCCTTTTGCGTCTGTATAGGCGGTTACTTTTCCCTCATTATCGTACTCATAAGCATATATGTTGTCCCCGGCATCCTTTATCTGAATAAGGTTGCCGGGCTCGTCGTACTGATAGGTGGTACTGTTTCCCTTGGCATTGGTAACAGCAGTCAACCGTCCCAGGGGATCATAGGCATAGCTGACAAACCCGCCCAGGGGATAGGTTTCTTTGACGAGCTGTCCGGACACATTGTACTGGTAGGCTATTTCCCCTCCGTCGGGATCTTGTTTTTTAATCAGCCGGCCAACTGCATCATAGGCAAGTTCGGTGGTATTGCCATTGGCATCTGTAATAGTGGTAATATTGCCCAGGGCATCGTACTGGTACTTTAGCTCATTCCCCAGAGAGTTCTTTATTGAGATTAACCGCCCGAACACGTCATAGCCGTATAGGATGTTCTGGCCCAGGGGATCGGTAATTTTTTCAACTCTGCCGTTCTGATTGTACTGGTATTTAAATTTTCGGCCGGAGTTATCCGTTCTTTCAGTTATTTTGCCAATGGCGCTGTAAGTGAAAACAACCCGGTTACCCAGGGGGTCCTTTGCCTCTTTTATTCTTCCAAGATTATCATAGCTATAGGTATATATGTTTCCATTGGCATCCGTGGCCCGTGTAAGCTGCCCATAAACATTGTAGTCATAGGTCAGGGAGGAGCTGCCCGGGTCAACTATTTTTATTACCTGGCCTTTTTTGTTGTACTGGTATTGTGTGTCCCTGCCTGCAGGATCGGTCATGCCGACCGGCTGGTTTCCACCTGCATAGGTAAGGGTGGAGGTCCTGCTTCCGGGCAGGGTGAAGGAAAGCATGCGCCCGGCACTGTCAAAGTTGTAGGTTGTTTTTTGCCCCAGCGCATTGGTGATCTCCTTCAGGTTACCGTTTGCATCGTAATCCAGTGAGGTCTTGTGTCCTGCCGGGTCGATAATCTCAATTATTTTCCCCAGGCTGTCATAGGAGAATCTTGTGGTTTGATTGGCTCCATTTTTTATAGATGACAGGTTTCCTTTTTGGTCATGCTGGCAGATGGTTACATTTCCGCTGGGATCTATTATCCTGTTGATCTGGTTGAAATCAGGTTCGTATTCATAGCTGGTGGACAGTCCGCCGGCGGTAATTTTAATAATATTGTTAAAGGCATCGTACTGATATTCAGTCATACTCCCGTCAGGCTCTGTTATGCCGGTAAGGTTGCCGGCGCTGTCCCAGGAATAGCTGGTCACATTATTAAGTGCGTCTTCCACGCTGGTAATATTTTTATTCTCATCGTAAATGTAGGTTGTTGTGTTGCCGTTATGGTCAGCCACAACCGCTTTATTTTCGTCGGGGCAGTATGTATAGGTACGCTGATCCACTCCCCCTGACCGGACTGACTGGGTAACTCTTCCCTCACCGTCATAGGTATAGGAAATAGTTTGACCAAGAGCGTCGGTATAGCCGGTAAGCCGGTTGGAACTGTCATAAGAATAATACTCAACCGCTCCATCCAGCCCGGCAACCTGGATCAAATTGCTGTTCCCGTCGTAGGTGTAATTAACAGCCCGGCCAACAGGGTCGGTTACCGATGTCAGCAGGTTGTTGTCGTAGCTGAAAGTAAGTTTTCTCCCGTAGGAATCTTCCACCTGAGTGAGGTTCCCACTGCTGTCATAGGTTAAAGCAGTCCTATTTCCGTTTCTGTCTTCAACCGCTGTGAGTTTGCCGGCCTCACCACTCTGGCTGCGCCAGGGAGCCTTGTACCCTGCATAGTAATATGTAGTGCCTTCCTTTGTTTTAACTGTATAGGAGTCCCCGCTGTGGCGGGTAAGCGTGCTTTTGTTGGACTGTGAGGCAGGGGTGTAGTAACCGTCGTCCAGGTTGTAATATATTAAAGGATCACCGTCGCAGGAATCTACCAGCTGGTCGGGGTTGTTTTTTGTGTAATTATATATATCAGAACCTCCGCCCCCACGGTATTCAACCACTTTAAACTCTTCATACATCTGCAGATAACTGTCATAGCTGAAGGTCCAGCCATTTCCAAGGGGTCCCTGCCGGTCTGTATTTCCTGTATACACTCTATTCATAGCCAGGGGCATATGTTGGCCATCCAGCGACAGGTCTGTTGCTTTGGGGCTGACTGCCCCGGTTGTTATGGATACATAATCAGAAGTATTGTAAAGATTGTTGAGAGCATTTGTATCAACAGTCAATTTCTTTGGCGCCAGCTGACTGGCCAGGTTCTGGATGCCATTGCCGGGCGCGGGGTTCATCCGGCCCCAGCCGCCCGGGTCCAGTGGGCCAAAGGGGTCAAGCAGTCCCGGGGCCATATATGTATTGGCTGCAGTTCTGGGAGCCGCAAAAACAGGGGTTATTATACTGCTGGAAATAAAAATAACAATAGTGAAAATACTAATAATTCTTCTGATAAGTCTTTTTTTAGCCATTGAATAAAACCCCCCTTAAAAATAAAAACACCATCCCCTACCAGGATGGCTATTTAAACGGTAACCAATATAATAGTGCCTCTAATATTGCCTTCGGTAACCTGGCCGCCCTAGCAGTATTACTGCCTTAGACCCATTGGCTTTGCGTCCCCGCCTTTCGGTCGAGTTTGCCTTTTTCGGTAATTTATGACAGAATATATATTTTTTATCACACTTTTGCACTAAGTGAAATAGGACTATTTTACTATTTTGGCAATGTGCAACAAGATATCACAAATTTTTGGCGCCATTGACCTCCTGACAGCGAGGTGATAGATTGAAAAGGGCAGAAATTGATCCCTAGAGGTTATTACTGTGAAAACAATCGGTGTTCACAATAACATTAACTATATAATCAGGGCCGATAGGGTTTTTGACGGGCGGACCCTTTTTCCGTATGAAGAAGCAGACATTTATATTTCAGGCGGCATTATAAGGGAAATCAGGCCGGGCAGCGGCACTGACCCTTCCGGGGACATTAAATTCTTCAATTTTCAGGGCTGCACTGTATTACCGGGGCTGGTGGACTGCCATGTGCACCTGGCACTGGATGGAAGGGACTTTAACGGTGCCATGGATCTGTGGTCCAGTGAAGATCTTCTTCTGGAAAGGATCGGATCAGATCTGAGGAAAACCCTGGACAGAGGTATTGTGGCCGTGCGGGACGGGGGTGACCGGGAGTGGGTGGGCCTCCGGGCGAGGGATGAAGTAAACAGCGGCAGGCTGGCCGGGCCGCGGATTTTGTCACCGGGGATAGCCCTGGGGAAAAAGGGCAGGTACGGCTCCTTCCTGGGTCCCGGCATTATGGGGGATCAAATAGAGGATACAGTCAGGAAAACCGCCACCAGGGGCGTTGACCACATAAAGGTGCTGGTTTCCGGTGTGGTCAGCTTTAAAGAATACCGCCGGGTTGGAGAGCTGCACTTTTCCCTGCAAGAGCTTGAGGAGCTGGTCTCCGCCGCCCATGATAGAGGTCTGAAAGTAATGGCCCACGCCAGCTCTGACGAGGCGGCCCGCAGGGCGGTGGACGCAGGGGTGGACAGCCTGGAGCACGGCTATTTTATCAGCGGGGCCACCTTGGAGAAGATGGCTGCCAGGAGTATTCCGTGGATTCCAACACTGGCCCCGGTGGCCGTCCAGGCCAGGGGGAGCTTGAGGAATAGCAGCCGGGAGGAGCTGGAGGTAATTGAAAAGACCTACCGGCGGCAGCTTAAAATGGTTAAACGGGCTCAGGAATTGGGCGTGATAATAGGTACCGGCACCGACGCCGGGGCCACCGGGGTGCTGCACGGCGAAGGCCTCTGGGAAGAAATGCTGCTCCTGGAGGAGGCTGGCCTGAGCAGGGCTGAAATTCTCCGGGCGGCCACCGTAAACGGGGCCAAGGTGCTGGGCCTGGAAAAGGAATTGGGCTTGGTGCGCCCCGGGCTGCCCCCGCGACTGATCGCAGTGAGGGGAAATCCCCTGGAGGATTTAGGCTGTATAAAAAATGTTGAGTTTATGATACTTCCCTCTGCTGGATAAGCTAATCCCGGAGGGATTCTTTATGACTTTCACCCCTAAAAGAGTTTTTTTTGAAAAGGACGCACTGAATTACCCCCTGGGGCAGGAACTTCACCGGCGCTTTGGCCGGGAGGGCATTCCCATAATGCTGGCGGCCAGCCACAACCGCATTTCCGGCATACCCGGCAAAACCCCCCAGGAGGCCTACCTGGAGGCCAAGCGGACACTGGTGGTGGGGGTGCGGAGAACACTTAAATTTGAAACCTGCAAGCCCTCGGCCCACTACCAACTGCCCCTGAACACCAGCTGCAGCGGCAAGTGCGAATACTGCTACTTACATACAACCCTGGGCAATAAGCCCTACCTGCGCATATATGTCAACACTGATGAAATTCTGGCTAAGGCAGAAGAATATATAAAGGAAAGAAAACCTGAGATTACCCTTTTCGAGGGGGCAGCCACCTCGGACCCCATACCGGTGGAGAAGTATTCGGGCTCCCTTAAAAAGGCCATAGTGTTTTTCGGCCGGCAGGAGTTGGGACGCTTCCGCTTCGTCACCAAGTTCACCGAGGTGGACAGCCTTTTGGACGCCGACCACCGGGAACACACCCGGTTTCGCTTCAGCATTAACACCCAGCACGTAATAAAAAGGTATGAGCATGATACACCGGGGGCTGAGGAGCGGCTGGAGGCCGCAAGGAAGGTGGCAGCGGCAGGCTATCCGTTGGGGTTTATTATAGCGCCCATTATTGTCTATCCCGGCTGGGAAGAGGACTATGGTAATTTAATGGAAAGCCTGAGAGAAAAGCTGGGCCCGGCGGCCGAAAACAACATTACCTTTGAGCTGATCAGCCACCGCTTCACCGCCAGGGCGAAAAAAAGAATACTGGACATCTTCCCCTCCAGTACCCTTCCTATGAAAGAGGAAGAAAGGAAATTCAAATACGGCCAGTTTGGTTACGGCAAATATGTTTATCCGAAGGAGACACTTCAGGAAATGGATTCACGGTTCAGAGGGCAACTGGAAAAGAATTTTCCGGGTTCACGGGTGGAGTACCTGGTGTAGGCTCAGTCCATTTCAATAATCAGCTGCATGTTTATTAAGCGCATTCACTATTACCGTGACCGCCTCAGCCCTGGTGGCATAAGCCCCGGGTCTAAAGGAGTTATCCGGATTGCCCTTCATAATCCCGCCCTTCACCACAGTGACCACGGCCTCTTTGGCCCAGGCGGAAATATCGGCACTGTCTGTAAAGGAAGGCTCTTCATTTACAGGCGAAAGCTTTGACGCCTTCACCACCATTGATGCCATCTGCTCCCTGGTTACGGGGTCATCCAGGCCAAAATGGCTGTCGCTGTAGCCGCTGACTATATTATAGGCCGCCGCTGTGGAGATATAGTCTTTGGCCCAGCTGTTGGCTGTGTCGGCAAACACCCTGCCCTCTTTGGGGGCAAGTTGGAAGGCCTTCACCAGCACGGTGGCAAACTCGGCCCGGGTGATGGTGTTGTCAGGCTTAAAGGTGCTGTCAGGGTAGCCGCTGATGGCCCCCAGGGACACCAGATCTTCAATGCTCGTTTGCGCCCAGTGGCCGGCGATGTCGGTTAGCGGGGCCGAAGGTTCCTGTTCCTGGGGTTTTGCCCCTTTCTCCGCCGCCATCACGGCGAATTCGGTGAAATGGTCCACGGTAACGGTTATGGTATTTCCGGACACCGTGCCGCCTATATTCACCCATTGTCCCTTGTCCTCGTCGTAGTAATGCACCGCCGGGGTTTCACCGGAAGCCAGGCTGGACGGGTCGAAGGTGAAGGTCAGGGTCACCGGCTGGCTGAAGCTATAGTGGTCCTGGTCGTTGACGGTAAATTGATAGACCGTGCCCATGATCATAAAGCCCGAAGGTGCGGGCGGTGGGGTATCCACCTTCTGAACGGCCACCTGTGCACTGTTGTTGCCCTGCAGGGCGTTGGCCGGTATATTCAGGGTCACGTCACTACCGATACTCACGGTGCCGCCCGCCGCCGGGGAAACTGTGGCCGATCCGGTGGTGTTGTTAACAGGCTGCGACGTATCCTTACTGCTACCGCTGTTTCCACCGCCGCCGGTTTTAGGTATGGACGTTACGGTCAGGGTGCCGTCCACGTAGCTGATGCTGTAATTATCTGAGGTCAGGCCTGAGGGCGTGATCGGGTAGCTTCCCACGACGCTTGCTGCAGTGGCCGTGGTGGTGAAAACCAGGGTGCCAGTCAGGGACGACACTGTATCGCCGTTTACAAACCCGCTGTAGCTGGCGGTAAAGGCCGGATTGACCGAACCGTATGTTTTTGAAGCATCGTTAGCCGTTACGGTCAGGGGTGCCGGGTTTACTGTCAGGGTACCGTCAACGAAAGTTATGGTATAGTTTACGGAGGTCAGGCCCGAGGGCGTGACTGCATAACTGCCCACGCCGCTTGCTGGTGTAGCCGGGGTCGTGAAGGACAGGGTACCGGTCAGGGACGACTCTGTATCGCCGTTTACAAACCCGCTGTAACTGGCAGTAAAGGCCGGGTTCACCTCGCCGTATATTTTTGTCTTATTATCTGCCGTAATGGTCAGGGGCGCCGGGTTCACTGTCAGGTTACCGTCTATATAGGTGATGCTGTAGTTTGCAGAGGTAAGGCCCGAGGGCGTAACCGGGTAAGTGCCTACATAACTTGATCCTGTAGCCGTAGTGATATAGGTCAGGCTGCCGCCCAGAACCGACGGGTCCTGGCCCAGGACGAACCCGCTGTAGCTGGCGGTAAAGGCCGGGTTGGGATCACCGTATGTATTTACCTTATCGTCAGCCGTTACGGTCAGGGGTGCCTGGTTCACTGTCAGGGTACCGTCTACGAATGTGATGGCGTAGTTCGCGGAGGTCAGGCCCGAGGGCGTGACTGCACAACAGCCCACGCCGCTTGCTGGTGTAGCCGGGGTCGTGAAGGACAGGGTACCGGTCAGGGACGACTCTGTATCGCCGTTGACAAACCCGCTGTAACTGGCGGTAAAGGCCGGGTTCACCTCGCCGTATATTTTTGTCTTATTATCTGCCGTAATGGTCAGGGACGCCGGGGTAACTGTCAGGGTGCCGTCTACGAAAGTGATGGCGTAGTTCACGGAGGTCATGCCCGAGGGTGTGACCGGATAGACGCCCGCACCGCTTGATGCTGTGGCCGGGGTGGTGAAGGACAGGGTGCCGCCCAGGACCGATGGGTCCTGGGCGAGGATGAAACCGCTGTAGCTGGCGGTAAACGCCGGGTTGGCCGATCCGTATACTTTGGTCTTGTCGTCGGCTCTTATGGTCAGGGGTGCCGGGTTTACAGTAAGGGTAGCTGAACCGCTGGCAGCTGAGCAGTCAGTGTCTCCGGCAAAGGTGTTGACAATTGGATAACTGCCAACGGGTAAGTTAATTATTGTATTCAGCAAGACGGTACCGTTGGCGTCGGTAGTTCCGGTCCCTGCAATTGCACCGTTAATTCTAAAAGTGATGGTTTTGCCGGCCACTCCCGGGCTTAGAGTAGCAGACAGGTTTACACTGCCGCCATAAGTAACGGTAGCATTGCTAACCGTTAATGACCCGGCGGCCTGGGTCACAGTAAGGGTGGCTGACCCGCTGGCGGCTTCGCAGTCGGCATCTCCGGCAAAATAAGCTGTGATGGGATAATTGCCAACGGGTAAGTTAGTTGTTGTATTCAGCAAGACGGTACCGTTGGCGTCGGTAGTTCCGGTCCCTGCAATTGCACCGTTAATTCTAAAAGTGATGGTTTTGCCGGCCACTCCCGGGCTTAGAGTAGCAGACA
>Ga0209347_1005158_pt1 | contig 12763 bp, 12 predicted proteins | sample AutmiccommuBRH23_FD_187382 | JGI IMG/M metagenome (GOLD analysis project Ga0209347, IMG submission 187382) | Deep subsurface microbial communities from Mt. Terri, Switzerland - Autotrophic microbial communities BRH/23 (SPAdes) (version 2) | ecosystem: Environmental > Aquatic > Deep subsurface >... | reverse complement strand
GATAGGCCACCACCGCGAGCACGGCAATTGCGCGCAGGCCATCGATCTCGCGGCGATACGGTAGTCCGTGGAACACGCCACCCCCTCCAAAGCGAGTCCAAATCAGAACCAGATCGTCGAGCCGCCAGCCTGTTGATCGGCCCCCGCGGCCAGCGCTTTAAAATGGAGGACAGACCACGATTTCCCGGAACGGGAAACGGGAACAGACCGCAACTTCTCCGCCCGCCGCGCGGTACCCAGTCAGTGCCGGATGCCGAAACAACGTGGTCTGTCCCCTATTGTTATGCTTTCTCTTTTTAAAAAAAGGCGACGGATTTATTTTCGAACTCCACCCAACCAAAAGGTGACAGATTTCATCTGCCCCCTTTCCCCCTTCTCACCAGCGTCAGCTTTTGGCAATGACGATGGTCACTACGATCCCTTAGAGCGCCAGGATCAGGAAGCTCTCGAATCCAATGCGCCCGACTCCGTGGGTCTCGCGTCTCAGCATCACCGGCAGAAGGCTCTCCGTCATGAACACCGCGACCAATTAGGCAGGAAAATAAATCTGCCCCCTTTTCACCCCATAATCCCTCCGGCCCCTTCTTGCTCAGGCCATGCGCTCCGCCGTGAAGGCACCCACGGCCACCTGTACGGTCTCATTCGGCGGCACGGCACGCACGGTGCCGACGATGCACTGCTCGGTTGAGTCCGTGAAAACGATCTCATAGTTGGCGAAGTCAGCCGCATACTTAAAGCCTTCGAACTCGCGGCGAATCCTCGAGCTCAGCCTAGCCCGCACCAAGCGATAGGACACGAATGGAGGTCGAGCAGTCCACCCCCGCTTCATCTCAATGCCACGCAGCTCGACACAAAGCTCCGCGAGCGACCGCGTCCCGTCCCGCAGCCTCCAGAAGCTCAATCCCCAGTACTGGTTCTTGCGCACTCCGGAGCCATAGGACAGCGCGAGTTCGCCCTCGGAATGCGGATCCGTCGGATCCGTGCCAAGCAACATCTGCCGAGCCCAGACCGCCGTCCAAGTGATCTCGCTCTTCCACCGCCCCGTGAACTTCGACCGATCCTTTCTCAGGAAGTATGCGGAGGCAAAGAAAGCAGTGACGCAGAACCACAAAGCATTGGCGACCAAGCCCCCCACGACATTGGTCCAGATCTCCGCGTCCCGGTCCATGCCTATTCCTCTTTTTGTGGAAAATGATCGGCAACAATTAGGGCGTGAGCGCCTCTCTATCGTTGACCCTCCGCATCGCCCTCCGACATTGAATCGGAGGAAAACCTGGTCTGCCCCCAGGATGCACGTCTTGGCATACCAGATCCCTTGCGTTGCCAATCGGCCTGTATAGGATACCCGGCGGCTGAGCTGTACAGAATTTAATCCCTCCGTCCCCTTTGGTTCCGGCTTCGCCAAATCCATCGGTGTCTACCTCAACGGGGAGGCGATCCCTAATCCCAACCCGAAGGGAGCGCCGGTCACTGATGATAACTTCTACCTGATTTTCAACGCCCACTGGGAGCCGATGACATTCACACTTCCCGGTTCCCGCTGGGGGGCGACCTGGGTCAAGGAACTCGACACGGCCCGCGGCTGGCTCGATGGAGACGAGATCTATCATGCGGAAGGGACCATCGAGGCGGCGGCCCGCTCGCTCGTGGTGCTTCGCAACCATTGATGGCTACGCTGTCGCCGAGCTTCTTCTGATATCCCCTAAGCTCGGGTACATACCCCGGTGCAATCGAAGGGGACCAATCGGGCTTACCCCGGCGTTTTCGCGCCGAGAGTCATCGCCAAAAACGGGTACTGACCCCTTTTCTCGTAGTTCCGTGCGCGTCGTGGCATTGCAGATCCCTTGCCTTGCCGGTTGGTCTGGTTAGGATATCAGGCGAGCCGGCTGGACAGAATTTAATCCCTCCGTCCCCTTTACGCCCGTACGCCCGTACGCCCGCATTTGTCACCGACCCCTTTTGCTGTTTTGCTTTGCTCTCACTGTAACCGTCGAAACGTAATCTCGTCGAACCACCCGTCACCGCACGCACTACACGGATGCTCCCTCACGATTTCGATTCGCCCTTCGATTGCGCACGCGTGTAAGGCGGCAACTAAGCTCTGAAATTCCATAGTCGCCTCTTTAGTATCATTAACTGGCGAAACTGTGCGCTCCTCACCGACGGTGACACTCTTAACGTAGTCATCGATTTCGATCATGGCTGGCTCCTTCGCTGAAGGTACGCCGAGGTGAAGGGGGGGAAAGACAGCCGCTCCGCGTCGCTTCAGTTGTGTGCTCCCGTCCTTGCGCCTGAAGTCAGATGGGAAAATAAATCTGTCCCTTTTCTTTTCAGATCCCTTGCGTTGCCGGTTCTGGTTAGGATATCGAGCGGGCTGGACAGAATTTAATCCCTCCGTCCCCTTTTATTTTCGTCCCCTTTTATTTTCGTCGAACCGAAGGAGGCGGTTCTTCACTGTCATCAAACGTGAGCGCTACCCACGCCTTCAAATAGCGGATGAGCCGCCGCACCCGGTCGCGGCGATAATCGTCAAATTTGGCGGTAAACCAGAGATAGAAGGCCTTCGGATCGCTGTTCTCCCACTCATTGTCCTCGGTTGCCAATGACCTGGCGTCCGCCTCCTCTTCTAAATGGTATACGGGAACATCGATGTGGAAGTCCCCCTCAAACCGAATTCGACAGCAACGTGCCTTCGGCGGGTCCACAACCTCCAGGACGTCGTCGTTGTCGCGCTGGAATGCCAACAGCCCATCCTGCGCGAATTCTTTGAGCGCTTGTGGCCCATGTCTTCCGTCTTCAGGGGAACCGGCCCAACAGAAATAAACGCCAAGGTCGATATCAAATTCACCGCCCGGTTGGATGGGTCGAATCTGCGTTCCGAACTTGTACGAGCCCTGCAACCACGACTTTGTGGTGTGGCCAGTCTCCTCGCTAAGCGCCGGTAGAAGCGCATCTTTCAAAGCATTCCAACGATCCTGCTGCTCCTGAAACTGCGCTTCCGACGGTCTTATCCTTCGATGAAGGGTCTGCTTCTCTTTGTCGTTCCCGTCAAAGAAGTACGTGGAAGCTCGCGCCATTTCTACGCTCCCGGCCAACTGATAGCGACAATGCTTAGGTAACGGAAAGGGTCACATCCTACCGTGCACAACCGAGCTTCCATGAAGGAGCGCCCTTCGCACCAGTAGAATTCGCGAGAGGAGATAAAATAAGGCCTCGCCCTTCCTGAATTCTCTAGCCGATCAAACCGAGTTCTTCAATTCTAATCGCCATCGTTTCGACCGACACGCCAAAGCGAGCAGCCAACGAGTTCACGTGCTTGCCGTTAAAGTACGTCGCTCTCGCAAGCACTCTCGACAGGTCCCGAAGGGTGTTGCAGCGAGTCATGAGCCCGAAATGATCGCTTGGATCAAGCGCAAATGCCGTATGCTCGGTTAACTCAAAAGGCATCGCTCCAAATACCTGTGCGAAATACGTACGCACCAGCTTTTCCGGCATTAGAAAGTATGTTGCGAACGTGTCAGCCTCGACTTCCTCGGGCTCGCGCCGCGGGGCGGAGCCATCGACGGGGCGGTCTCTGTGCAGGCTGTTCCCCTGATGTAGCAGAGCATGTCCAAGCTCGTGGGCACCCGTAAAGCGACGCACTTCAGGCGAAAACCGGTGCGAGACGCTAATGCGCTTGCCTGGATAGTCGATAGTCCCGGCTATTTCAGCGGCACCCCCGGTGGTCTTGTGTTCCCCAAGGTACTCAGCATCTTCGTAGTCGTAGCCGATCAATCGGGTCGCGACCTCGGGGTCCAGCATCGCGACAGGATCGGCGGGCGCGCCTTCCGGCCATATTCGGTGTCTGTTCTTCCAGATGCGCAAGTGCAAGGCTCGCACCTGGCGAGCAATGTCCGAATCGCGGCGGTGGCCGCCCGGCGAGATCGCGGCCCTGGCGTGGCCACGGACGTCCGTCTCCCCGAGGTACGCATACGGGTTCTGGTAGAGGCGGCGACTCTCTGATCTCTGCGGATCGGAGTTGGTCACGTCGAATCCTCCATCGCCGCTCAAGTAGGCGTACGGGTTCTGCAGGAGTCGACGACTAGCGATGATTTTCTTAGTTTTCTTCATGTTGGTGCACTTCAAGTTCCCAACGCCGCGGCAGCCTCACCACAACATGTTGCGTCGATGGTGCCGTAAGTCATTGATAGTCAGTTATGGCTACGCTATATATAGTAGAGCATAGCCAAATCTTGGCGCTCGTCAAGAATGAGTGCTAACCGCCCGTCAAAGACCGCAAAAAATGGAAAAGCCCGCTAACGCGGGCCTTTCGCGCCAACACTCCTATGCCTTCCTATAAATCTCCGCCCCCTGCTCCTTAAACTCCTCCGCCTTCTCCTCCATCCCCTTCCTCAACGCCTCTTCCTCACTAACCCCCTGCTTGGCGGCGTATTCGCGAACATCCTGCGTAATCTTCATCGAACAAAAATTCGGCCCACACATACTGCAGAAGTGCGCCACCTTATGCGCCTCCTTCGGCAGCGTCTCGTCATGGAACTCCTTCGCCTTGTCCGGATCCAGCCCCAGGTTGAACTGGTCCGCCCAGCGGAATTCGAACCGCGCCTTGGATAGCGCATTGTCCCGAAGCTGCGCCCCGGGGTGGCCTTTGGCGAGATCGGCGGCGTGGGCGGCGATCTTGTAGGTGATGATGCCGTCGCGTACGTCCTGCTTGTTGGGCAGCCCCAGGTGTTCCTTCGGCGTGACGTAGCAGAGCATGGCGGTGCCGTACCAGCCGATGTTGGCGGCGCCGATGCCGGAGGTGATGTGGTCGTAGCCGGGGGCGATGTCGGTGACCAGGGGGCCGAGGGTATAGAACGGCGCCTCGTAGCAGTCTTCCAGCTCCTTGTCGACGTTCTCCTTGACCATGTGCAGGGGGATATGGCCGGGGCCTTCGATCATGACCTGGCAGTCGTGCTGCCAGGCGATCTTGGTGAGCTCGCCCAGGGTCTCGAGCTCTGCGAACTGGGCGCGGTCGTTGGCGTCGGCGATGGAGCCGGGGCGCAGGCCGTCGCCGAGGCTGAAGGACACGTCGTAGGCCTTCATGATCTCGCAGATGTCTTCGAAGTGGGTGTAGAGGAAGCTCTCCTGGTGATGGGCCAGGCACCACTTGGCCATGATGGAGCCGCCGCGGGAGACGATGCCGGTGACCCGGTCGGCGGTGAGCGGCACGTAGGCCAAACGGACGCCTGCGTGGATGGTGAAGTAGTCCACGCCCTGCTCGGCCTGCTCGATCAGGGTGTCGCGGAAGATCTCCCAGGTGAGCTCCTCGGCCTTGCCGTTCACCTTTTCGAGTGCCTGGTAGATGGGCACGGTGCCGATGGGCATGGGGGCGTTGCGCAGGATCCACTCGCGGGTCTCGTGGATGTTCTTGCCGGTGGACAGATCCATCAGGGTGTCGCCGCCCCAACGGGCCGACCACACCATCTTCTCGACTTCCTCTTCGATGGACGAGGTCACCGCCGAGTTGCCGATGTTCGTGTTGATCTTCACCAGAAAGTTGCGGCCGATGATCATCGGCTCCAGCTCCGGATGGTTGATGTTGGCCGGGATGATGGCCCGGCCGCGGGCCACTTCGTCGCGCACGAACTCGGGGGTGATTTCCTCGGGGATCTGCGCGCCGAAGGACTGGCCCTGGTGCTGGCGCAGCAGGCGGGCGTAGCGGGGATCTGCACGCAGCTCCTGCAGGCGCAGGTTCTCGCGGATGGCGATGTACTCCATCTCCGGCGTCACGATGCCCTGTTTGGCGTAGTGCATCTGGGTGACGTTGGCGCCGGCTTTGGCGCGCCGGGGCTTGCGGATGTGCTCGAAGCGCAGGTGCGCGAGCGCCGGGTCGTTCTGGCGGACGCGGCCGTAGTCGGAGGTGGGGCCTTGGAGCTCTTCGGTGTCGTTGCGCTCCAGGATCCATTGCTCGCGCAGGGGCGCGAGGCCCTTGAGCAGGTCGATCTTCACGGCCGGGTCGGTGTAGGGCCCGGAGGTGTCGTAGACGGTGATGGGCGGGTTGTCTTCGGCGCCCATCTCCGAGGGCGTGGGCGACTGCTCGATCTCGCGCATGGGCACGCGGATGTCCGGGCGGCTGCCCTCGATATAGATCTTCTTCGACTTGGGGAACGGGCGGGTGACTTCCTCGGACAGCCGGGCGGTCTTTTGGACGAAGTCTTCGGGGATGGCGCTCATGGTGTTGTCCTCCCGCCGTACCTGGCGGCTGCGTGAATTCGGGGGACAGTGGGGGCGCTCGGATTGCCTGTGACAGGCGTACTGCAAAGATCGGAGTTACCCAGCTTTCCCTACGCCGGTTGGGCGCCGGGCGGCGCCGCCGGATCAGGTTCCAAGGGTGTGCTCTCAGCCCGACGTCACCGGCTTTTGTGGTTCGCGGGCACCCCCAGCTGTCGCGTTCCCGAAGGCTATCCGACAGGGGGCGGCTTTGCAAGGTGAGGTGGGGGGAAGTGGCGGGAAACTAGAGGGTTATCGGAGTAGTGGGGTGCGTTTGCCCCCTCACCCGGTGGGGATCGGGGGGCGGTGATCCGCGCGAGAGGGCTGCTCATCCGATCGCGGCTGAATCCGCTCCTGGAGGGGCGCATTGCCCGCGCCGGGCGCTACTCGTGCCGCAGCGCCTCGATGGGATCGAGGCGTGCGGCGCGGCGGGCCGGGACAAAGCCGAAGATGACACCCACGGCGGCGGCGAACAGGAAGGCGATGATGACGATGCCGGGGTTGAACACGAACGGCACCTGGAGCACGCCCACCAGGCTGAAGGTGGCGACCAGCGCCAGCGCCACGCCGAACAGGCCGCCGAAGGACGACAGCATCACCGCCTCCACCAGGAATTGGGTCAGCACGTCCTTTTCCTGGGCACCCACGGCCAGGCGGATGCCGATCTCCCGGGTACGCTCGGTCACCGACACCAGCATGATGTTCATGATGCCGATGCCGCCCACCAGCAGGCTCACGGCGGCGACGGCGCCGAGCAGTCCGGTCATCACCTGGGTGGTGCCGGCCAGCATGCTGGCGATCTCCTTCATGTCGGTGACCCGGAAATCGTCCTCCTCCAGGGGCGAGATGCGCCGGCGCTCGCGCAGCAGAAAACCGATCTCCCGCTGCACCTTTTCGCTGGACGCCCCGTCGGCCACGGACACCTGGATCAGGCCGATGTCCTGGTTGCCGGCGATGCGGCGCTGGTAGGTGCGCAGCGGGATGAGCACGATGTCGTCCTGGTCGCTGCCGAAGGTGGTCTGGCCCTTGGAGCGCAGCACGCCCACCACTTCGCAGGAGATGCGGTTCAGGCGCACCCGATTGCCGATGGGATCGGCGCCGCCGAACAACTCCCGGCGCACGGTCTCGCCGATGATGCAGGCGGAGCTGCCGGCGCGCAGCTCGCTGGCGGTGAACGCCCGCCCCAGGGCCAGATCCCAGTCGCGCACGGTGAGGTACTGATCGTCGATGCCGGTGACCGTGGTGGACCAGTTGACGTTGCCGTAGATGGCGGTGGTGCCGGTGGTCGACGACGCGGTGACCGCCGCGATTCCGGGCACCGCGTCGCCGATGGCCTCGGCGTCGTGGACGTCGAACGGCGCGGCGTCGGACGTGGCCCCCGGCCCCATGCGCGAGCCCGGGCGCACGATCAGCAGGTTGCTGCCGAGGCTGGCGATCTGCTCGGTGACCTTCACGGTGGCGCCGCCGCCCAGGGTGACCATGGTGATCACCGCCGCCACGCCGATGACGATGCCGAGAATGGTGAGGAACGACCGCAGCAGGTTGCGGCGGATGGCGCGCAGGGCCAGCACCATGGAGTTCCAGAACATCAGCGCGCCCCGTTGTCGTCGATGGAGGCCACGTCACCGTCGATGAAGTGCACCACCCGCCTCGCATACTTCGCCATATCGAGCTCGTGGGTGACCATGATGATGGTCAGCCCGCGCTCGCGATTGAGCGCGGTGAGCAGCTCCATGATCTCGTGGCTGCGGGCGGTGTCCAGGTTGCCGGTGGGCTCGTCGGCGAGCAGCACGGACGGGTCGCTGACCACCGCCCGGGCGATGGCGACCCGCTGCTGTTGTCCACCCGAGAGCTCCCCGGGCGTGTGGCGGGCCCAGGGGCCGAGGCCGACGGAGTCCAGGGCCGCGGCGGCCAGCCGGTGGCGCTCCGCCGCCGGCAGGCCGCGGTAGATCAGGGGCAGCTCCACGTTCTCCAGCGCCGTGGTGCGCGCCAGCAGGTTGAAACCCTGAAACACGAAGCCGAGATAATGACGCCGCAGCAGCGCCCGCTGGTCCCGGGACAGGCCGGCCACCTCCGTCCCCTGGAACTGGTAGGACCCCGCGGTGGGGGTATCCAGGCAGCCGACGATGTTCATGCAGGTGGACTTGCCCGAGCCGCTCGGCCCCATGACCGCGACGAAATCCCCCGCGGCGATATCCAGGTCAATGCCGCGCAGTGCGTGCATTGCCGCCTGGCCTTCCCCGTAAACCTTGGTGACCTGCTGCAGACGGATCAGGGGCTCGGGGCTCGGCTGCCGGGCCTGTGCCACGCCGGCACTGCTCATCGTGCGCTGCTCACCGTCTCGACGATCACCCGGCTGTCGGCGGTGAGCTCGCCCCCTTCGATCACGGTATGGCGTCCGTCGCTGGGGCCGGTTTCCACGGGGACGGCCACCGGTTCGCCGTCGCGCAGCACCCACACCTGCTTGGCGGCGCCGTTCTGGCGCTGGGCATGGTTGCGCCGCGGCGGGCTCGGCAGCATGGCGCCGACCAGGCCGCGGCTTTCGGCCTGTTCGGTCACCGGCGGGGTGAACCGCAGCGCCGTGTTCGGCACCAGCAGGGCGTCCTCGATGGCGCGCACCTCGACGTTGGCGGTGGCCGTCATTCCCGGGCGCAGCGACAGGTCGGAGTTGTCCACCGTCAGGATGGTCTGGTAGCTCACCACGCCCGCCTCGGCCTGGGGGGCGAAGCGCACCTGGGTGATCTCGGCGGGAAACTCCCGCTCGGGATAGGCGTCCACGGTGAACACGGCGCTCTGACCCTCCTGGACCTGGCCCACGTCGGCCTCATCCACGTCCACCTGCAGCTCCATCTGGGTGAGGTTCTCGGCCAGCGTGAACAGCACCGGGGTCTGCAGGCTGGCGGCCACGGTCTGGCCGGGCTCGACCTTGCGCTCCAGGACGATGCCGTCGATGGGCGCGCGGATCACCGCCTTGTCCAGATTGGTCTGGTCCATGCGAAGCCGCGCCTCGGCCTCGCGGATCTGGGCCCGGGCGCGGGTCTCGGCGGCTTGGGCGCGCTTGAACGCCGCCTCGGCCGCCTCCAGATCCTGCTCCGAAGTGGCGCTGGGGCTGAGCTTGAGGCCGCGCTGCAGGCGGGTGAGCTGACTGCGGGTCTCGGCGACGTTGGCCTGGGCTTCCAGCAACTGGGCGCGGGCCATCTCCAGGGCGGCGGTGGACTGCTCCACCTGGGCCTCCAGGCGGGCGGTGTCCAGGCGCGCCAGCACCTGGCCGGCGTCCACCCGGTCGTTGTAATCCACTTCGACGGCGGCGATGGTCCCCGACACCTCGGTGCCCACCTCCACCTGGTTGAGCGGCTGCAAGGCGCCGGTGGCGGTGACGGTGACCGTCAGGTCGCCCCGGGTCACCGCCGCGGTGCGGTACTGCACGGCGTCGCCCTCGGCCCCGAGCCACAGGTAGGCGCCCACCGCCAGCACCAGTATCACCAGCGCGGCGGCACTTATAAGGTAACGCCGCCGCCGGCGGCGCTGGGTGCTGCCCAGGCCGAGGGTGGCGGCGATCTCGTCGCTGGACTGGCGTGGCGGTTGGGTCATGGGTACGGCTCAACGGGAATACGCAATGATATGGGGGCAGTGTACCTCCACGGCAATCGCCCCGGGGTTACGGTGCTGTCAGACGAGCGGGGCCAGCCTTGCCGCCCTGCAGCAAAGCCCTTACCCTTACACCTCCCGACGGTTGTCCACCAACCACTCACCACGAAAGGGCATGCCATGGCCGAGCTGAACTTGGAGCAGGCGCGCTTCAATATGATCGAGCAGCAGGTGCGCACCTGGGAAGTCCTGGATCAGCGCGTACTCGATACCATGTCCGCCGTGCCGCGGGAGCGGTTCGTTCCCGAGCAGGTGCGCAACCTGGCGTTCGCCGACCTGCAGCTGCCCATCGGCCACGGCCAGGTGATGATGGAGCCCAAGCTGGAGGGGCGGCTGCTGCAGGCGTTGGACCTGCGACCGACCGACTCGGTACTGGAAGTGGGCACCGGCACCGGCTATGTCACCGCCTGCCTGGCCAAGCTGGCCGGCCGGGTGGTGACGGTGGAACGACACCCCGGGCTCAGCCAGGCGGCCCAGGAACGAGTCCGTTCGCTCGGCATCGGCAACGTCACCTTTCGCATCGGCGATGCCGCCGAGGGATGGGACCAGGACGGGCGGTTCGATGCCATCGCCATTACCGGCTCCCTGCCCGAGGTGCCGCTCGCCTACAAGCGCCAGCTCAACGTCGGCGGCCGGCTGTTCGTGGTGGTGGGCGGCCCGCCGGTGATGGAGGCGATGCTGGTCATCCGGGTGGGCGAGGCGGAGTGGAGTCACGAGAGCCTGTTCGATACCGACCTGCCGCTGCTTGAGGGCGCAGTGCGCCCGCAACCCTTCGTATTCTGATCGCACCGGAAACGCCCGTGGCACATGCGCCACTTCACGCCTGCACAACTCAAGGACCACCTGGACTCCGGCGCGGCGCCGCTGCTGCTCGACGTGCGCGAGCCGTGGGAGTTCCAGGTGTGCGCCATCGAAGGCTCCCGGCTCACGCCCATGGGGACCATCCCGCGCGCTGTCCAGTCCCTGGACCCGGAGCAGGAGACGGTGGTGATCTGCCATCACGGTGTGCGCAGCCGCCAGGTGGCCTATTACCTGGAGCGGGCCGGGTTCCGCAACGTGGTGAACCTGGAGGGGGGCGTGGACGCCTGGGCGCGCGACGTCGATCCTCACATGCCGACCTATTGAAGTCGTTTCATTCCGCCCTTGGGGCAAAGGCACGCACATGAACATCAGAGCACTGCTCATCGTCGCCGCCGGCTGTGCCGCAGCGCCGTCGGCTCAGGCGCAGCCGGTCGACGAGCCGGCGCCTGGCGCCGATCTCATTGAAGTGTATCGCGACGCCGAGGGGAGCGATCCGCAGCTGCGCGCCGCCCGTGCGGAATTCCAGGCGGTGCAGACCCAGCGGCCGCAGGTGCGCTCGGGGCTGCTGCCGAACGTCGAGGTCGGCGGCGATGTGTTTCGCAACCGCTTCGACGACCGCAGCACCGGCGATGTGACCTGGTCCACCAGCCAGGGCCTGAGCCTGGATCTCACCCAGGCCATCTACAACCGCGCCCTGTTTCATGCCCTGGACCAGGCCGACGCCAGTATCGCCCAGGCCAGCGCCCAGTTCGCCAGTGCCGAGCAGGGCCTCGCCTTGCGCGCCGCCGAGAGCTACTTCACGGTGCTGTCGGCGGAGACCGAGCTGCAGTACGCCATTGCCCGACGGGAGGCCACCTCCCGGCAGCTGGAGCAGGCCCGCAAGCGCTTCGAGGTGGGACTGATCGCCATCACCGACGTCAACGAGGCCCAGGCGCTGTACGACGCCGCCCTGGCGGACGTGATCGCGGCGGAGAACAATCTCGCCAACGCCGAGGAGGCGCTGCGGGAGCTCACTGGCCGGTACTACACCGAGCTCGAAGACCTGCGCGAGGACATGCCCCTGGTGGTGCCCGAGCCGGCCAACATGCGCCAATGGGCGGACACCGCCCTGGAGCAGAACCTGGACGTGCGCGCGGCGGAGTTCTTCACGGAAGTGGCGCGCCAGGAGATCGAGGTGCAGCGCTCCGGCCGCTACCCGACCCTGAACGCCGGCGCCAGCCACGGCTACAGCGAAGACAGCTTCGGCGGCCTGTTCACGAACCGTGAGCGCATCACGACCAGCATCGGCTTGACCCTGCGGGTGCCGTTCTATCAGGGTGGCGGCGTGACGGCCCGCACCAGCGAGGCCCGGTATCTGTTTCAGCAGGCCCAGGAGAATCTGGACGCCCAGCGCCGCTCCACCCTGCGGGCGACCCACGACGCGTTCCGCGGCGTCGAGACCGGCATCGGCCGGGTCCAGGCCCTGCGCCAGGCCATCGTCTCCGCACGCAGCGCCCTGGAAGCCACCGAAGCCGGTTTCGAGGTGGGCACCCGCACCATCGTCGACGTGCTGATCGCCCAGGAGAACCTGTTCCTGGCCCAGCGCGACTACCACCAGGCCCGCTACGAGTACGTGCTCAATATCCTGCGCCTGAAGCAGGCGGCTGGCATCCTGTCACCCGAGGACCTGGCGGCGGTGAACCAGTATCTGGTGCCCGACCCGGACGACGCCGAGACGCGCATCGGGATGGAGGAGGCACCGGCGCGTGAGCGGTAGAATGTCGATCTGGTGCCCCTCACCCTGACCCTCTCCCCAGAGGGGAGAGGGGACAAGGCGCGCGGTGCCGCCATCCTCCCTCTCCCCTCTGGGGAGAGGGCTGGGGTGAGGGGTCACTACAGCGTCGCATTACTCCCTCTCCCTCTGGGATTTATGCCCGAAGGGGTAGAGGGCTGGGGTGAGGGTCATCACCGCAGTCGTATTACTCCCTCCCCCTCTGGAGTCATGCCTCGCAGGGGTAAAGGGCTGGGGTAGGCGCCTCCGACAGTTCCGGGCGCCCCTCACCCTGACCCTCTTCCCGGGAGGGGA
>Ga0209347_1005157_pt1 | contig 12765 bp, 12 predicted proteins | sample AutmiccommuBRH23_FD_187382 | JGI IMG/M metagenome (GOLD analysis project Ga0209347, IMG submission 187382) | Deep subsurface microbial communities from Mt. Terri, Switzerland - Autotrophic microbial communities BRH/23 (SPAdes) (version 2) | ecosystem: Environmental > Aquatic > Deep subsurface >... | reverse complement strand
AGGAATTCCTGATTCACGGAGTGCAGCCACAGCCGACGCAAGCTCCGGAACCGACGAATACCGCGATGCGACTTCCGCTCACGACGAAATCGCAGTTCTTCGGCGTCTTCCGGCAGGCCAAAGAGCGACGTCTGGTATGGAGGCAACAGGTCCCAATCAAATCCGATCCCGGCCTCGATTCGATCTTGTTGAACAAGTCGCGTCGGGATTCCAGCGGGTTCAGATTTCGCCACTCGTCCTTCGTTCATATCCTCTCGACCATCCTGCACTTGGCACGAACGAATTCAGGGTCCAGATCCACGCCGCATTCCCATTCGACCGTGTCAAACGCGATACGTACCCGCCTGAACTGTTCGAAATCCTTGATCTGCTTGAAGACGCCGAAGTCGAGATAGGGCGTCATGTCGAGAACGCCTTTGGCCCCATCCTCGAAGACAACGAAAAGCGAGAAATTTTCATTTGGTTGGACGCTCACAACGGCTTGATACATGTCCACGCGCTCCTATTCCAAGGGTCGGATTCTGAATGGCTGACCTCCATTCATCACCAGATCCCAATTGGCCATCAATTCTTCCTGGTGCAGTTCAGCCCAGGCCTGGACAAGTTTTCGCTATCGCGGGGGAAGAGAACCTTCGATGATCTCGCCTGTACGGATATCAACAGATGCCTTGGATTCACCGTAGAATGCATGGAAGTGCGGAGGGTTGTGTTCGCCTGGGGCGAAGTACAACCGAATGATGATGCCGTAGAACATCGATATGGTCGGCATATTCTCTCCTTTGCGGCAGCCAAGTCGCAGATGGCTCCTTGGCCACAGTATACCTGTTGACGCGGGGGCATCGCAAGCTACGTTATGGAGCGGGCCTGACGACGCGACTGCGTCTCCATTGCGTGAGCAGGCCGTCCTCTTTGTCTTCTCGCTGGCCGATTCGGCGAAATCCATTCTTCTCCAAGACCCGCTGCGAGGCGGGATTGTGTATGGAGGTTTCCGCTGTCACCGCGTCCACGCCGTGGGCGAAGGCTTCCTCGACCATGCGGGCCACGCCGGCGGATGCATAGCCTTTGCCCTCGTGGGCCTCGGCCACGCCGTAGCCGATCTCCACCGTGTTGGGGGCGGACGAAGCCTTGAAAAAGCCCGATCCCACAATCAATCGCAGGGAGGCGTCGCAGAATAGTCGCGGGGCGCACCAGAACCAATCCCGTCCGGAGCGGTGCCCTTCCATTGCGTATCGAGCGACGACGTCGGGGACCAGATCGCCAGCGGCGCAAAGGTGTTCCCGGCATTCGAGCAGGACAACGCCGGAGAGGATGTCCTGGACTGCCGCCGGGGTCAGTTGAATCAACTGGATGTCCTTGCGTTCCATCTTGTCCTGCCCTCACAGCGAACTCACGACCCGCCCAGCAGATGATGCTGCACAAACAGGATCGTCGCGTAGAACTGGAAGTCGGTGTTTTCCTTCTTGCGGAAGCCGTGGCCCTCGTCTTTGGCCATGAGGTACCAGACCGGCGTGCCGTGCTCCCTTACCCGCTCGACCATCTGCTCGGCCTCCGAAAGCGGGACGCGAGGGTCATTGCCGCCCTGGACGACGAAGAGCGGCTTGGTGATCTTGGTCGCGTTGTTCAGCGGGGCGATTCGCTCGAAGAATTCCTGCATGGCGGGGTCGCGCTCGTCGCCGTATTCCGCCCGGCGAAGATCCCGGCGGTAGCTTTCCGTGTTCTTGAGAAACGTGTTGAAGTTCGAGATCCCGACGATGTCGATCGCGCAGCGGAGACGATCGCTGTAGTTCGTCGCGCAGGCCAGCGTCATGTAACCGCCGTAACTGCCGCCCATAACCATGGTCCGCGAGGCGTCGAGGTTCGGCTGCTTCGCGATCCAGTCGAGCAGAGCGCCGATGTCCTTGACCGAGTCCTCCCGCTTCATGCCGTTGTCCAGTTTGACGAACGTCTTGCCGTAGCCGGTCGAGCCGCGAACGTTGGGCAGGAGCAACGCGATGCCGAGCTCGTTCAGGAAGTAGTTGCTGCGACCGAGGAAGCCCGGGCGGGACTGGCTCTCCGGCCCGCCGTGAATGACGATCATCACGGGGCGTTTGCCGGCGAAACGGGCCGGCGGCTCATAGAGGAACCCCGTGATCCCGCGGCCGTCGAAGCTGGACCAGTTCACGAGCTCCGGCTCCGACAGCTCTGTCGCGACCAAGCCGCCCAGTTCGCTCTCCGTCCAGCGGGACACTTCGCCCGTCTCGGTGTCGAGCGAGTAGACATCCGATGGCGACCGGGCCGAGGAGATGGTGAAAGCGAGGTCCCGGCCCTTCGGATGCCACTTGAGGCCCCCGGCCGTGCCTGTCGGGACGGCATCGACCCGTTGCAGCTTGCTGGCGGCGACATCGAACAGGTACAGTCGCGAGATGCCCGCCTCATTCGTGCCGAAGGCGATCCGCCGGCCGTCCGGCGACAGGTCCAGGCCCTCGACATCCCACGAGATCGAGTCCACGAGAACGGCCGTCTGCCTGGTCGCGAGATCCATGTGCGACAATCGTTGAAACTCAGCATCCTTGTCCGTCGTCAGGTATAGGCCGGCCCCGTCCTTGCTGAACTGGGCGTTACGATAGGACACGCTCTCCGGGCCGGGCTCGGTGAGCAGAGTCTTGTCGCCCGTCTGGAGGTCCAGAAGCCACAGGCGGCTTTCGGTGATGGAGAGGTACTCGCCGATCAGCAACTGCCGGTCGTCGGGCGACCAGTCGAGGACACTCAAGCCGCCCCCGCTGACCTCCAGGGCAATCCGGTCGGTCGTCGGATCGAGCGGGTCCATGACGTAGATGTCCCGGTCGGCCCCGTTGCGGCGGGTCGAACCGTAAGCGATCCGGTCGCCGCGGGTGCTCCACTCGATGCCGCCGTTCTGCGAGCGGCCGCCGTCGGTGAGCAGCGTCACCCGGCCATCCGCCATGTCGCAGCGGTAGATCTGGCGGAACTCGTTGCCGCCGACATCCTTGAGGAACAGGAAGTACCGCCCGGTCCTGGGCTCGTAGGTGGCGCCGCCGATCGGCTCGTCGAAGAAGGTCAGTTGAGTCCGAGCTCCGCCGGGCTGTTTCACGCGGTGGATCTGGGCCGTGTTGGCGAATCGCGTTGAGATCAACATCGACCGCTCGGCCGGATGCCAGTCCGCAAACGACGCCGACCGCGATTCCGTGTACCGCCGGACCTCGTCGGCCAGCGAGCCCGGGATCGGAGGCACCCCTTGGACCACCAGGTTCTCTCCCGGCCGAATCTCACCGCCCTGCCCCGACGCGCTCCGCGACGACCCCGAACCGACAACCATAAGCAACACCACCAGAAAGAACACACCCTGTCTGATCATAACTTATCTCTGCATAATGAGTTGTTGACGAACAAGTTCGGCAATGGTTGGGTGCCACGCCTACGGCTTTGCGCAGGCATGTCTGGCCGCAAAATCAGGCATGTCTACGAGGCATAGACATGGCACCCGGCACGTCTCTCTATACGACCGTTTCAATGCGTGCGACGACGGCTCCTGTTGTAGCGCATTTCCCGCATTCTGCCAAATGGAAAGCGCATCGGCACTCCCGGACGAGGACTGTTGCCGAGGTCTCCATCACGGGCCCACGACAGACAAGCAGCCCTGCGACGTTACCGGCCGACCTGGAAGATGCTGGTTTGGGGCCGGGCTTCGACCTTCCCCGTCTTGGGGTCCATCACGATCTTGTCGACGAGGACCCCGTTCAGATAGCATGGCCGCACGTCGTCGCCCTGAATGATGATGAGGGACTTGTCGCGGTCGTAGACCATCTCCGTGCCGACGAAGTTCCGCTGATCGATCTCGCTGTCGTACACGATGCCCTGGGAGGCGACGAGCGAGACCAGATCCATGCGGTTCCTGGCGATCTCCTGCAGCGTTGCCTCGACATGGCCGGCGACAACCTGTGTCTCGGGGCCCCATTGGCCGTCGACCAGCGGAAAGTACCTGAGCAGGAGTTGCTGCGAATCGTCTTCGGCGATGATTCGATTCGACACAGACCAGTATCTCAGGGTATCGAAGTTGCTCAAGCGGACGTAACACGGCTCGATTTTCTGGTTCGGATCGCTCTTGGATTGGATCGTCTCGGCATTGTGGAGCCAGATGACGCCGGGGCCGGTCACGACGAACCGGTCGGGGTTCGCGTCATATTGCAGTTCGCGCGCATCCAGAGCGCCCTTGCTCACGAGCTTGTCCCCCGCCCGGCGGTCCATGCGCACCTTCACGACGAGGTCTTCCGCGGAGTCCTGTGCACCAGGACTTCCCGAGCCGCCGTCCGCCACGAGCCTGCGGAGATTCACCTTGACATCGTCCGGCACATTGGAATCGACGGCCATATCCAGCGTCAGACGGGGAGCCGCGAGGCGATACTCATCGCTGGAGTTCAACTCGACGCTGTGCAGGGTGGCCGTGGAACCGCCCTCCAGCACGATCTGCTCGGACGCCGCCAGGAACCGGACGGCCCCTTGCGCCGTCACCTCCATGGGCATGGGCTTGCCGCCGGCTTTGTCCCCGAGGTTGTTGGGATCGACGAAGAACCTCATCGCGACCGGGCCCAGCATCGTCGTGTCATTGGTCAGGAAGTCGAAATCGATGCGCTGGGCCACGACCTTCTGACGCTCGGAGGAGTCGTTCGGCTCGGGAGCCGCAGCGACGGACCCACTGGCCGGCACACGAGCCGCAATGATTTCGGCAAGAAACGGCGAACCGCCAATCAGCGTGATGTCGGCCCCGCCGTCACAGGTGACCACGATGTCATAGAGCTCATCCGGTATGGAGCTCATGACCGGATACGACGAGGCGGCGGTGTTGAGGGCGTTGACCGCCGGCAACGGGACAGCTTGCGTCCCGTTCGGATCGGCAGTCTGCCCGGCCTTCGAATCATGCTCCTCCGGGCGGGCCCACTGGATGCCGTTGATGGACAATACGTCCTTCGCGACGACCACGCCGTCGGGACTGTCCAGCCTGACGTTTCTATGGAAAACGCACTGATACACATCCGGCGGCGGAGCATTCGAATCCGCCGGAGCTGGTGTTTCTCTTGTGGCGTCGGCCACAACCACGGTTTCGCCGGCCTCCGCTTCCGTCCCAGGATCGCCCCCGTCGGCAGGCGCCGAGTCCTCGGCCCCCGTGTCGGCCAATGCCTTCACTTCGCTGCTCCTCATGCGAAGGCTGTCGAGATCGAAGACACGGAACAGTTCAAGGCGGCTTTGCGGCGCGTCGTATATCAGCTCCATGCCGGTCCCGGTCAGCCGCACGGCGTGGGAGAGGAACCGGACGGCCCCCGTGGACGAGAACAGCGACTTCTCGGCCAGGAAGCCCACGTCGTCGAGGAGGATGAAGCACTCCCAGGAATCGCCCGGGCCGGTCGAGAGCACGTGGATCACCACGTTTCCGATGAACCGGGCGTCGGTGGGCATAAGCCGCCCGAACGTCTCGACGAGCTGGGCCTTGCCGTAATCGGCGGTCACACGGCAGACGAACCGGCCCAGGTCCATCCACATGTACGGCTTGCGGATCTCCCACTGATTGCCCCGTTCGTGCAGGACTTCCTCGAAGCCGAATTTCTTGTCGATCTGCCCCAGCTCGTTGCGGTGCAGGAACTCCGTCTGGCGGACACGTCCGACCTTGACGCCATACATCGTGCCGGCCTGCGATTCGGAATCGGCTCCGTTGACATCGGGCACGGGCATGGGCGCCGATTTGGCTTCTTCGACCAGCATCGGCGGCGTGCGGTTGAATCGCATGTAGAGCGAAAAGACGCCGGCCAGCACGCCCAGTGCGAGAATGCCGACAGCGAGTTTACGCAGGTTGAAACCCATCATGCACGCCAATCGCGATTACGTCAGATACCGTTCCATCAGGCTTGCCCACCGGCCCGAGCCCTTGAGGATGTACTCAATCACTTCACGAACCGCGCCCTTGCCACCCCGGCGGGTCGTCACGTAGTCCGCGTACTCCTTGAGTTCGTCGACGGCGTTGGCCACGGCCACGCCGAAGCCCACATGGCGAATGAGCGGCAGGTCCATCAGGTCGTCGCCCACGCAGGCCGTCTGCTCCGGCGACAAACCAAGCTCCGCCAGAAGCTGCTTCAGGGCCGGCAGCTTGAACTTGCAGTCCTGGAGCACGTGCGGGATCTCCAGTTCCTGAGCCCGGCGGGTGGTCGCCATGGAGGCCCGCCCGCTGAGCAGCGCGACCTTGAGCCCGGCCCGCTGCCACATGCGGATACCGTGCCCGTCGAGGATATTGAAACCCTTGCTCTCGCCGCCGTCGCTGTGGATGAACACGCGGCCGTCGGTCAGCACGCCGTCCACGTCGAGCACCAGCAGCTCGATGGCTTCAAGATTTGGCTTGGCCTTCTGGTCCATAGCAGTTCATTGTACCACTTCTGTGGTGCGCATAGTGAGCCCCACTTTTCTGTATCCTGTTGTTTGGACAGCTTCTGACCCAGCCGCCCGAGCCGATCCTCGGCCGGACAGCACCGGCGGACCCCGTCTGTCGCGGTTCTATCCCACCACCTTGATCGTCACGATATCCTGCACGTCGATCAGTCCGACGGGCTTGTCTTCCGCGTCCACGACGGGCAGTTCATCGATGCGATACTTGTGAAAAATGGCCGTGGCCTCAGCGGCGAGGGCGTCGGCCCGGATCCTCTTGCAGCCGGCGGTCATGACGTCCCCGGCCTTGAGCTCGAAGGCGGCCGCTCCCTCCCGGGTCAGAAGCCTTCGCAGGTCGGCGTCCGTAATGATCCCGGCCAACCGGCCCTCCGCATCGACGATCATCACGGCGCCGTGACGTTTCACGTCGTTGGTCCCCTCCAGCATCCGGCGGATCGTTTCTCCGGCGCCCACGATCGGGAGCTTTTCGCCCGGCCGGAACATCATCGACTGCTCCACGGTCATCAGCTTGGTGCCCAGCGAGCCGCCCGGATGGAACCGGACGTAATCCTCCACGCTGAAGTTGCGGGCCTTCATCACGGTGAACGCCAGCGCGTCGCCAATCGTGAGCATGCAGGTCGTCGAGACGCTCGGGGCCACGCCCAGCGGACAGGCCTCGTTCACCTTGCCCATGCACAGGACCACGTCGCTGTGCCGGCTGAGGGTCGAGTCATCGTCGCTGGTGATCGAGATCAGGCGGATCTGGAGTTGCTTGACGAGATTGATCAGGCGAATGATCTCGTCGGTCTCGCCGCCGTAGCTGAGGATCATCACGATGTCCTCCCGGCGAAGGCGGCCGAGGTCCCCGTGTACGGCCTCGGCCGGGTGCAGAAAATGGCTCGGCGTGCCGGTGGAGGCCAGGGTCGCGCTGATTTTGCGGCCGATGATCCCGGCCTTGCCGATCCCGCTGACGATGCACGAGCCCGCGCAATGATAGATCATCTCCACGGCCCGGGCAAACTCGCCGTTGACAATCGGCGTCATCGACGCAATCGCGTCGGCCTCGGCCCGAATGACCTGCCGGGCGTAATCAAGATCGAATTTCACGGTCTTCGGCCTCCCTGCCGGTCACAGCTTCACTTCCCCGCCGCGGTCGTTGAAACACAACAGCGCCCGCTGCTCGCCGACGTAATCGGGAGAAGAGTGAATGATGATTCGTTTCTCGGTCGCCTGTTCGATCTGGGCGATGGCCGCTCTCTTCTCGTTCTGGAGGAACTCGCCGACTTCCTTGGGGACCGTCAGCTCGATGCGGCGGATGTGCTCCTTCGACACAGCCAGATTCAGCAGGCGAATGATCTCCAGTGCCAGCGACTCGTGGCTCTTGACGAAGCCCATGCCCGCACAGTGATGGCAGGCCAGGAAGGTGCTGAATTGCAGCGACGGCCGCATCCGCTGCCGCGTCATCTCTACGACGCCGAAGCGGCTGATGTGCAGGATCTTGGATCGAGCCCGGTCTTCCTTCACCGAGTCGCGAAATACCTTCTCCACCTCCTTGCGGTGCTTGGCGTTCCGCATGTCGATGAAATCGCAGACGATCAGCCCCCCGAGGTCCCGGAGCCGAAGCTGCCGGGCGATCTCGGTGGCCGCTTCCATGTTGTTCTCGAACGCGGTCTGCTCGGCGTTCTTCTGCTTGCGGAATCGCCCGCTGTTGACGTCGATGGCGACCAGCGCCTCGGTCTGCTCGATCACGATCGAGCCGCCGCTCTTGAGCTCCACCTCGCGAGACTGGATCTTGGCGATCTCGTCCTCGATCCCATGCTTGTGAAACAGCGGGATCTTCTCCTCGTAGGTGACGATCTTGGGCTTGAGCCGCGGCGCCGCGATCGAGAGGAAATCCTTGATCTTGCGGACCGTGACATCCGAGTCGCAGACGATCTTGGAGATCTCAGGGCCGAACGTGTCCCGCAGAGCACGGATCACCAGGTCCGACTCGAGGTAGATCTCGCCCGGCGACTTCTCGGTCTCCATCCGCACCTCGATCGCCCGCCAGAGCCGGTCGAGGTACTTCAGATCGGCCTGGATATCCTTCTTCGAGGCCCCCTCGCCGGCGGTGCGGATGATGAACCCGTGCCCTTTCGGGGCCTTGCACTCGTCGAACACGGCCCCCAGCCGCTTTCGCTCCTCCTCATCTTCGATCTTGTGCGAGATCCCGTAGTTCTTCATCCAGGGCATCATCACCAGGTGCTTGCCCGCCAGGGCCAGGTAGGTGCTCAGCGTGGGCCCCTTGGTCTTGAGCCCTTCCTTCGTGACCTGCACGACGATCTCCTGCCCGCGGCGCAGACAATTCTGCATCGGAGGACGATCCTTCAACGCCTGCCGACGACCGATGACCTCCAGCACGTCCTTCTTGCCCCCGGGGAAATAGCGGGGATGCAGATCGCTGATGTGGAGAAAGCCGTTCTTCTCCGTCCCGATATCGATGAAGGCGGCCTGAATCCCCGACTCAATATTGACGATTCTCCCCTTGTAGATACTGCCGACATGGGTGCCGATGCTGGACCGCTCTACATAGAGCTCCTCCAGCTTTCCGTCTTCCACGACGGCCACGCGGCACTCCTCGCGTTCGGCGACGTTAATCAACATTTCTCGAGCCATCTTCTATATCCTTTGCCCCGCTTCCCAAACGGGGCGGTTGTGTTGTCTTCTACAGTTTTGTTGTCTCCCATACGACATTGATCCTCCGCACCGGTCCGCCCAGGTCTTCGGTCCGCAGCGAAAAGAGCCGCAGGATCTCATCGACCCGGATCGAGCCGGCCTCCCCGGTCACGTGCTGCACGATCAGGCGGTCCTCCCGAAGCCGGATCGACAGAATGAACGGTCGGACATCGACGCGCCGCGATGCCTTGTTCTCGCCCGCAGTCCTCTCCACCATGCAGTGTTCACTTGCCATCACCCTCGTGATGTCGGCCTCGAGCCTGCCCGCAAGACCGGGATCCTCGTCGATCCGCACGGGCAGAACGTACTCGGCGGACCGAGGTTGAAACGAGGCGTTCGACGCCGCCAACGTCACCGCCAGCACGTCGATCCCCTCCGGCAACTGCCCGGCCAGCGCCCGCACCATGGCCGTTTCGCACTCCGTCCGGTCCCCGGCCGAGCCGGCCGCCGGGTCCTCGTAGAGCCTCGCGACAAGCAACTCATCCTCCGATTCCACTCCCACCGGCCGCGGCAGCGGCAGAGATAGTCTCGGGTGCGGGTTGAAGCCCTCGCTGTATCGCACCGGGATGCCCGCCCGGACACAGGCCCGCTCCAGCACGCGAAACGTCTCCGCATGCGAGAGCATCGCCACCGGGCCGACGATCCGGAACCGAATGGCCGCCGTCGCACGCGTCGGCGACGAGACCCCGGGCCCGCCCTCCAGAGAACGATGCGAGTTTTCGCTTAATGCCTCGATGTCCGTCCCTCAAATCATCAATCTTAAATCATCGATCATCAATCTCAAAACGCCTCCGGCAGGATCTTTCTGGCGGCGTTGCGGAGATAGCTGGAGATCTGCCGTTCGGAGTTCATCGCCAGCACTTCCCGCGTCAGGTGGTTGCAGTCCTCGATGGTGACCGAGCGGATGACCTGTTTGATCTCCGGGATCATCGGCGGCGTCATGGACAGGGTTCGGACCCCCAGCCCCAGCAGGAGCATGACGTACTCGGGCTCGGAGGCCGTCTCGCCGCAAACGGAGACGTCGATCTGAGCCTTGTAGGCGTCCTGGATGACGGTGCGGATCAGCCGCAGCACGGCCGGATCGGCCGCCGAGTACAGCGTGGAGACCAGCTCGTTGCCGCGATCGACCGCCAGCGTGTACTGCGTCAGGTCATTGGTGCCGATGCTGAAGAAATCGGCGTCGCGGGCCAGGGTTGAAGCCGTCAGGGCCGCCGACGGCGTCTCGATCATGATGCCCACGTCCACGTCCCGGTTGTACGCGATCTTCTCCTCGTCCAGATCTTCCATCACGTCGTGCAGAATCATCTTGGCCTGCATCAGCTCCTGGATGTTCGTGATCAGCGGGAACATGATCTTGACTTGCCCGAGGACGGAGGCCCGCAGAATGGCCCGGAGTTGGGTCTTGAACATCGTGAGGTTCTGCAGGCAGAAGCGGATGGATCGCAGCCCCAGGAAGGGGTTCGGCTCGGCCACCAGACGGCGGCTCTGCGTGTATTTGTCCGCGCCGAGATCGAAGGTCCGGATGATCACGGGCTTGTCCTTGAAGACTCGCACCACTTCGGCGTAGGCTTCGTATTGCTCCTGCTCGATCGGCTCGGTGGGCCGGTTGAGGTAGAGGAACTCCGTGCGGTACAGGCCGATGCCCTCGCCGCCCTTCTGCAGCACGCCCTCGGCCTCGTCCGGGAACTCGATGTTGCCCAGCAGCCGGACTTGAACGCCGTCGCGGGTGACCGCCGGTTTCTCGCGGATGCCGTCGAGCTTGTGCTCGAGGGCGACGAACTCGCGGGAGTAGACCTGGTATTGACGGATCGTCTCTTCATCCGGGTTGACGATCACGATGCCGCGGTTGCCGTCGATGATGACGGTGTCGCCGCCGCGAACGACCTCCGTCAGGTCCTCCAGCGCCACGACCGCCGGGATGCCCAGGGAGCGGGCGACGATGGCCGTGTGGCTGGTCCGGCCGCCGGCGTCGGTGGCCATCCCCTTGACATAGTCGCGATTGAAGCCGGCCGTCTGCGTGGGGCTCAGCTCCCGCGCCACGACGATCACCTCTTCCCTCAGGTGGAGGATGTCCTCCCGCTTGGTGCCGAGCAATTGCCGCAGCAGGCGCCGCTCGATGTCGTAAATATCCGCCGCACGCTCGCTGATGTAGGCATCTTTGACGTTCGTGAAGTGCGAGGCGATCTCCCGCAGGACGGTCGAGACGGCGTACTCGGCCGTCACGGATTCGATGTGGATCATGTCGGTGATCTTGCGCCGCAGGCTGCGGTCCCGCAGGAAACGCATGTGTACGGCGAAGATGTCCCGGATACGCCCGCCGCTGGCCTCGCCCTGTCCGGTCTCGAGTTTGGTCAACTCCACAATGGCATCGCGGAAGGCGTTGCGGGCGCGCTGGATCTCCAGGATCCTCTGCGAGGATTCGATCTCCCGCCGGGGAATCCGATAGTCCTCAGAGTCCATGATCAGCGACTTGCCGATCGACACTCCCGGCGAGACAGCTATTCCCTTTTTTATCTCCATGACCGGATCTACTGAGAGCTCGGGATTTCTTTGGCCACGTCCTCTGTGGCTGAATTCTCTTCACAAGCTCCGGGTTTCGTTTTCTCTTGGCTTAGGGCGGCGGCTCGCCGAACAGCTTGGTCTCGACCAGCTCGCGCAGCGCTTCGACGGCCTTCTCGGCGTCGGGCCCCTCCGCCCGAACCTTCAGGCGGGTCCCGCACGTAGCCGCCAGCATGCTCATCTGCATGATGCTCTTGCCGTCGGCGGTGGTTTGGCCGTTGCTGACGGAGACCTCGCAATCGAACCGGCTCGCCAGATCAACAAACTGCATGGCGGGGCGCATATGGAGACCGTCGGCGTTCTTGATCTCCACAGCCGTCTCAGACACCAGTTTTTCCAAGACCTCGTCTCCCATCAGCATGCCGGGGCCACCCGCCTTACGATGGATTCGTTTCGGTTCACCAGGAGGGATTCTCATCCGCCTCTTTGAGCAGGTCTTCGAGTTCCTTCGGGCCGCAACACTGCCGAAGGAACTTGCGGAACCGCTCCTTTTGAAGATGGCGGAAGATGTTCTCCATGGCCTGCAGGTGCTTGTCCGGGTTGTCAACCGGGCTGATCAGCAGAATCACCGAGTATACGGGCTGCTCATCGAGCGACGCGAAATCAATGCCGCTCGCACTGTGGCCGACGGTCGCGATGACGCTCTTGACCGCTGCATGCTTGACGTGGGGCACCGCCACGCCCTTGCCCATGCCCGTACTTGCCTCGTTTTCCCGCTTGATCACCGCTTTGGTCACTTCTTTGACCGACTCGGCCGGGATCTTGCCCGCGTTGACCAGGGCCGCCACCAGTTCGGTAATGGCCCCGTCGCGATCCTTCGCCTGCAACTGAGGGATCGTCGCCTCAAAACACATGAACTCTTCAAACTTCATTCTCTGCGTCCAGCCTTAACCAGTAACCGCAACCATTGACTTATACGAAATCATGCCGATACCCGCGAGAGCCTCCACCGCCGCCCCGAGACCGCAGCCGGGATGCGGCCACGCCCGAGGGGCGACCGGCGACCCTACTCGACAATCGGCTTGAGAAAATCATCCGCCTCGCCCACGTGTTTGTCATCTCGTTCCTTCGCCTTCTTCTTGCGAA
>Ga0209347_1005156_pt1 | contig 12770 bp, 15 predicted proteins | sample AutmiccommuBRH23_FD_187382 | JGI IMG/M metagenome (GOLD analysis project Ga0209347, IMG submission 187382) | Deep subsurface microbial communities from Mt. Terri, Switzerland - Autotrophic microbial communities BRH/23 (SPAdes) (version 2) | ecosystem: Environmental > Aquatic > Deep subsurface >... | reverse complement strand
GAAAAGGAGTAATTGGTAAATGAACGGTTCCCGCAGTACTTATTTATTGTTAACTCTTTTTCTCGGTCAAATAATGTTATTTAGTCTTGGCGCTTTAACACTTCAGTATTATCAAGTACTTGAGGGCTTATTTGCTATCTTTGCTGCAGTTTTTATCTTTTTTAACTATATTACTACTGTCTTTTTCTGTAAAAGGCTATTCCAAGCAGATTATCAGGCTGTTGTAATGCAGAACCAGGAAGGAACTTTACAAAAATTAGAAAGTACACTTGGATTAGTTCGTTTTCAAAGACACGATATCGTCAATCATTTACAGACAATATATGCCCTGCTGCAGATGGGTAAGGACCAACGAGCAAAAAAATATGTAGGTGAAATTGGTTTAATAACTGCCAATAGCAGTCGTGTAATAAGGCTTGGCAAACCGGAAATAGCTGGCTTTTTACAGAGTAAACAGGGACAGGCTTTGGCAAAGGATATTAAATTTAATATTGAAATATTGACTGATTTAGAAAAATGTACGGTTAAACCGTATTTTTGGATTACCATTCTCGGTACTTTGCTGGATAAAGCCTTTGAAACAGTGGAAGATTTACCGGCTTCGAAAGGTTAGTTGAGCTTGAACTTACTCAACAAGAAGATGTTTATAAATTAGTTATTTCCAACAGCGGACCTGGCATTGAAGAGAGTCTGCTTGAAAAGATTTTTCAACATGGATACCTCGCCGAGGGAACAGGCGGGGGATATGGACTTTTCCTTGTTCGTGATGCGGTTTTAAACCATGGAGGCAGTATTGAGGTGAGAAATAATCCTGCTGCTTTTATCGTAACTATACCAAATAAAAAACAGGAGGATGATGGTCGTGATTCATCGATTGGCTCAAAAAATTGCTGAATATCTTAACAGGGAGCTGAACACCGGGGGTTCACGGCAAGCGATTATAGCTTATGGTTTGGAAATTATACTAGGCGGTATAATAAAACTTGTATCATTTGTTGCTGTTCCGGCAGCTTTGGGAATACTTCCACAAACCTGGGCGGCGTTACTGGCGTCAGCTTGTTTCCGTTTGCCGGCCGGTGGCGCTCACTGTACCGCCTATTATCGCTGCCTTTTTGGATCTCTTTTTACTTTTTCGGCAATTGGAGTTGCGGCAAAATACACAGCCGTTTTCGTTCCTGCTGAAATGGTATTTTATATTTCTTTAGTCTTGGCTTTATTGTCTGTGGTCTTATGGGTGCCTGCCGACACAGAGATTAAACCGGTTACCCGCCCTGGTGACAGGAAGAAAGCCAAGGTATGGGCATGCGGTGTATTAGTTTTATATTTATATCTCCGGTACCATTACCAGATACCAAACGAGCTTCTTTTAGCAGGAAGTCTGGGCCTGCTTTCGCAGGTTTTCACGCTTACCCCTCTAGGTTATTGGGCAATGATGAAGTTGGATCGCTTTTTATTAAAGATATCTTACCCCTTAACTGGGAGAAGGGAGGTGTCATAATGAATATTAAGCGATGGACTTTAATGCTAGCCGCCAATGCGGCTGCCTTGGTGGCAGTGATAGGTATTCAGCCCACAAGCTGGGGTGCCTGGTACCAGCCGCAAATACCTGAAGAGCTGAAACGGTAACCCGGGAAGGCAGGGGAAATCCCTGCCTTTTTGGCCATTTTTGCGGGAGGGACTGTCAATGCTTAATGTATTGATTGTAGATGATAATTCTGTTGAAAGAGAATATCTGAGAGCTTTGTTGGAGGAAATCGAGATTATAAATGTAATTGGGGAGGCAGATGGGGGTTTACTGGCCCTAGACACTGCTGCTAGTTTAGACCCTGATGTTATTTTCCTGGATATTCAAATGCCCGGCATTGATGGGGTGAGCGTTGCCAAACAAGTTATGGCTGCCGGGTCAAAAGCCTTTATTGTCTTTGTTACAGTAGAAAGTACGTATGCGGCAGAGGCTTTTGAGCTGAATACGGTGGACTATTTATTAAAGCCCTTTGACCGGGTCAGGTTGAGAAAAACTGTTATACGTATTAGACAGCGAATTGCTGCCAATGCAGCTTTAAGTAATGAAAAGAAATTAAAACATGCCTCTAACAAGATAGCTAAGCTTTTCCTTCGCAGTGAAGGAGATACTATTGTAATAAACGTGCCGGATATTATTTTCATTGAAAAAGATCCGCAAAAAAGAACATTGGTTCATACTACTAAAGGAGTATACCAAGTCCCCAAAAGCATAACGGACATCCAAGAAGATTTAGCTTCTTTCCCCAATTTTGTCCGCAGTCACAGGTCGTATCTAATTAATATGGACCAGGTGGAGAAAATCACTCCCTGGGGAGACAGTTCATATCTTGTTCTGTTTAACAATTATAAAAAAGATGCATTGATAAGTAGGAGTAATGTATCAATAGTTAAAGAAAGATTTTCAGAAGGAATTATTAATTCGGCCTTTTAGCAGGCCGGTTTTTTTATGTCTCTTGTAATTAAGTGGACGGTATCTAATTATTATTTGAGGATGCAAAACTAAGGTTTATTAATTTTTAAAAGGGGGTTGTCTAGGGGTGTTTTAGCAAGTGTATCAGTAAGTTCGGCTCCTGTTTATGCTGGACCTGATACATCTTACTTTAATAGCGGTTCAGTATTCGAGGAAGAATATGTTATTATATTTGAAAGAGACATATCTTCTATGTATTCATCTAAATGGTATTATCTTGAATATAACACTACATCTAGAAGGAAGAGGGGCTATGTAAATCAGAATAATATAACGCCTTGCTCATCTATAAATAGTATTGAAGTCCTTAAAACGCGTATAATTGAACGTGAGTTGAAAAAGGTTTGTTGCTAGATAAGCATACTCGCCCTCAAAGCAGGTTCTTACTGGTATGATATGCATTAGCTATAACTCTATGTAGAAGACGGGATTTAAGGATTAAACAGGTATAGCCGACTGAAGAGCTAATTGTTAAGCTTTTATCGATTGATTTCAAGAAAAAAGGTATTAGGGACTAAGAGAAGTCTGTAGAAAATTTCTAATTGAATTGAGAAAAGGAGGTTATCATGAAAAGGGTTTTTTTAGTTTTATGTATTTTAGGTTTTATTTTGTTAATTAGCGGTTGCCAATCAAGTGCACCCGAAAATGCTTTTTCAGGTGATGTACAAAACAATCCAAAAAACGAAATACACAATGATCAAGTCCATACAACGGATCGAGAAAATAAAATATTAAAAAATTCCATAGGTTCAATTTTCTATGCAGAATTGGCCGAGCAATATAATGTTGACCTTTTAAAACAGGATAAGCTTTCAAGGGAAGAGCGTGACAGAAAACTTCTACCAATTAAAGTAGGTATGATCAAACTGGGAAAACCTCTGTTTGCTGCTAATGCATTACTCAATTTTTATTTATCGCCTGGACACCCGCAAGATGTAAACTTCACCACTTACTGGCCGCAAGATATTTTACAGGATCTAACCAATTCTAACTCCCCATCGGCTGCTGCTTTTATACAAGCATTAGAATACATCAAAGCCGAGGACTGGGAAAAGCAAGCCAAACCATTAGCGACAACTTTATCCAGTAATACTGATGATATTGAAGCTTTTATTGAAGATGTTGAAAATGCCTTTTCTTTGGCTTTAAGCGGTGAGGGTGGTGCACTACAAGAAGCACAGCATATTTTTGAAGACCTATCCCTAATGTGGTCCTCAACTCCCCCTGTTTATGGTGTTACCAAAACAGAAGAAGTAACTGGATCTAGTGTTGTTTCTCTTGATGCCGAAGCTGATATTGCAATCAGCGGTATTTGGGAAAATAAAGGTTTAAACGATAAGGATAAAACCCAGATCGTAATTGACAAAGTTACCCCAAAGGGTTTTAACTTTCAGCTATTTATCGTTGAGTGCACAAATACCGATGAAGGCGAGCATATATACCAAGGTGGCTTTGATGGAAAAGCAGTTTTTGAAACTGAGACCACTGCTAAGTTTAAGGGTATTCGTGGTGATGCAATTAAAGAGGTTTCAGGTACGATTAGCTTTAGCGAGGGCGGACTGCAAGTAGAATTCGAAAATCTAGCAATCTATCAAGACGAATATCATGTTAAGCTTGTAAGTGACTTTAAGAAGGTTAGTGACTATACCTTGACAGATAAAGGGCTGGCTGCAAGAGCAACCATGCCTTTTCATAACCGTGAACTAACACTGGACGAAAAATATATCTTTGACCTTATGCCTGAAGATGCACTCTCCCTTTATGGGGAGCCTTCCTCAAAGGAGAGGGGCGAGTTAGTTAAAGATGAGTTTTGGGAGAAATGGACCTATAATAATATTGAGTTAGAATTCTGGGGGTTAGATAAAGAAAATAGATATTATGGGTTGCGAAGTATTATTATTAAAGATTCTTCCATATCCTTTGTAAGGGGAACCAAGGTAGGCGACAGCCTAGAGGATGTAATAACTAAGCTTCCTGATGAAAAACGGGAACCAGTGGATCTGTATGGGGAAATGGTCAAGCCTTTATATGGCATCCCGATACATTTTAAAGACCATGGTTTGATTAAATACAAAGCAGGTAATCCAGTGAGCGTAAGGTATGTTCGTGAAGGGACATATCTGGTTTATGAAATCAAGGATAATAAGGTGGTTTCCATAAAAGCATACAGTGAGTAGGGTTGCAGGAGTAAGGGCGCACTTACCCAGTTGTTGCTGGCTTTGCAATTAATTCATTAATACGCTGCTACTATCCAAAGTGTTTGGATAGTATTGCAAAACCCTTAAAAAGATCATTGATAAGAAGTAGTAAATGTTTAGATGGTTAAAGAAAAACTTTCAGAAAGAATCACTTATTCGGCCTTTTAGTAGGCCGTTTTATTTTATGCCTGGAAATCAGTGAGGGAATCTATTTATCATTCAAAAGCTGTGTTTCAGAGAAAATTTCCTGTGTTTCATCGGAATTTAAACATATATTGGGAGTTGTCATTTACAATTAAACCTGTAAAGTTATCTAAGTCATTAAGAAATAGAAATTGTTCGCGAAGACAGATTGGCTTAAGTTTATTAAACAATTCAAATAGGAATGCAAAGGGCAAACTTGCCGAAAGGTAAGGGCGCAAAGCTAAGGGTCTAAGGTGGTATATCACTACGACAGCCTGGTTGCTGCTTAAAAAGAACTTTACGCTGGCCCGCCCTTATGTGGCGGTTTTTTGTTTTCAGAGGGAGGTGATAAATACGTTAGCATATTTTATTAATGGTTTAGTAGATGCTTTCTGGTAAGAGAGTTATCATATACTCAAAAATTATTTTTAGTAATACCAGAAGAATGGGAGGACGGAAACTGTGGAAAGAAAGAAAGCGAGACTCCGGGAGCTAATTACTAAAGCTAAAAAGGGTGATCATGATGCAGTTCTTCAAATAGTACACCAGTTTATTCCAGCGGTTAAAAAACATGGCCGGCGGATGGGTTACGAGGAAGCATACGCTGATTTAATTATATGGATAGTGAATGCCATTCAACAATATGAACCAATTAATAATTATGATAAAAACGAATTTAATAACTGTTCTTAGCATTTTTCGAATAGGGGGTTGTCAATAACACCCCCTATTTTCTCTTTATATAGTAGAGGGCCACACAAGCAGGAAAGGAGGTGGAGAAAAATGCCATATCCCTAGAGTATATGACCTTGACCCAGAAGATGCCAGGACAGCTGCTTGGTTTCTTACCGGACTCCATCATGAGGCTGTCAGGCTATCCAGGAAAAATCGAAGGATGCAGGAACATGAATTGTTGATACTCAATGCTAGCCCCAGAAAAGGTGATGAACAACGGGAGAGGGAAATGCTTGATAACGTTGCTGCTATAACCGACACCTTTACTGAAGTACAAGATTCTTTCTTTGTTGAAGAAGCCTTTTCATTGTTGACGTCAAAGCAGCAAAAAGAGATTAGAACAACGGTTTTGGAACAAATGACAGAACAGGAGGTAGCGAATGAAATGGGAGTGAGCAAACAAGCGGTGAATAGAATTAAAGAGCGAGCGTTAAAGAGGTTGAGAAAAAAGTTAGTCCTGGACGAGCCCACCGGCAAGTAGAGTCTCGTCCAGGGCGGATAACTATCTTTATGCGAAGGTGTAACGTCGATTGTCTATCATTTAATGTGCTTTAGAAGTAAATGTAATCAAAAAAATGGGAGGACAAATAAAATGGCAAATTATTGGTATGGTAGTGTAACTGCTTCAAATGGAGTAAAATTGTATTATATTAAAACTTCACCTAATAATACTATGCTGGAAGTGATTAACAGTAATGTCACTAATACTTCATACTATGGAGTGAATGGTGGATTTTTCTATGGGAGCGATATTCTTTCTATTGCTGTGATTAATGATGAACCTCTAATGGGTCAAGCTGGTGATTATGGTTCCGGTTGGTATAATCATGATAGTCAAGGAGGAACTATTCAACGAGGTACTTTAATTTGGGACCCGGTTGCACGTATATACAGAATTGAGCGTATTGGCTCAACCGCTAAAATCGCAGAAAATAATTGGGTAGAAGACTTAAATAATTACTGGGCGCGTGGAGGAGTTAGCATGACTCTACAAGATGATGATAACTGGCATTCCATTGCTGAAAGTAAACAGTTACCTGATCTTGATAATGATAGACCGCGAACAGGGTTAGTGTATAATACTGGGTTAAACATTTGGTATGTAACAACTTTTACAAACTGCACCGGGGGAGAATTTAGAACTGCAATTAAAGAAAAGATAGGTTCAGATACGTTGGTAGATGGGATTTTTCTTGACGGTGGTGGGTCTACCCAGATTCAATGCGCTGAATATGAGAATGATGGCGATGGAAGGTCAGTTGTTGAAATGGTACGGCTAATAAATAAATAAATCTATTAGAAGAGGAGAAAACGCGTAAGTTTTTCTCCTCCTTCCTTTTTTATGGTATAATTCGGGAATTTATCTTTAAATCCCGATAGGAATTCATTTTTGTTAAAGTTTTATACAGAACGGGTTCCGTTTCTTTTAATTTCAATAGGTCCTCATAGATTCGGATATTTTCTAACTTGGTAAAAATCCAATAATTATCCTGTTTGTGCAATTCAGCCTCGAAGATGGTAAGGCTAGGGAAAAACTGCCCTAAGATAATGGCTCTAATATGATTATTGGTGGAGTGGGCCGTTATTACCTTAAAAACCGGATCATGCATACCACCTTTTACATCCATAAGCTTTTTCCAGTTGGTATTATTTTTTACATTTTCAGAAATGTGCCTTAAAGAATCAAAATAATATTTTTTTGCAGTAGGAGATGCCTTAGACAGATTCCCCCATTCATTCATTGAGTAAATGCTGCGCAAGGGTGGATCAATATACTCCCTTGCAACGTTTACAATCTCCGCGTAACTATAGAAATTAGTCTTTTCCCAGTCTTGTTCTAACGAATAAAATTCTTCAAAAGTTAAATTGACTAAGGGAGCATCTGTATTTGTACGTTTTTCAATAGTTTTTTCTTTATCTATTACTAATTGGCCTTTTTCTGTGACTAAGGTATATTCCTTAATATAATCTATTTTCTTAAGCCAAATTTTTTTGGCATCTGGGTTGTTATACGTATATTTAACGGTGACTTTAAACACTGGGACATTTTTCAATATTCCAGTTAATTGAATAAAATCTAAGATTTGAACATTTGTTACATAACTATCTTCTGTAGAGAACTCATCCTGTAAATATTCAATATCTGAATAAGGTGCAAAACGAGACACCCTTGTATTTTGCATGGCACTAGTGGAAAGAACTTTTTTCCATTCTGCGTCGGATACTTTTGTTGAAAAAGACCTTTTCAGTATTGACAAATAATTATCCACTATTTGAATGGCCTTTACTTTTTAGTTGACTAAAATTATTGGCATTATAAAACACCATTACTTTCCCATTTGCATTATCGTAATTAACATAGGCTCCTAATGCCTCTGAAAGAAGTATTATTGGCGCTAACGTCCGTCCATCAACAATTTTAAAAGGCACATTTAGTTTTATCAGCCTATTGTTTTTGTATGCAAAATTATATCCTATGAGAAGGTTTAGCGTATAATTATCATTATCTTTAATAGTTACCTTATTAATTGAATTGTCCCACAATACTTCGGCCCCGATGGCAGTGAAAATAGTTCTTAGTGGTACCAATAACCGATTATTTTCTATTACAGGTGATACATCGAATTTGAGTTTCTCACCGTTAAGAAAAACATCAATTGGTTGAGCTGCTAATGCAATATTTGGGAAGCCGACTATCAATAATATTCCAAGCATAAGAAAAAGTACAAATTTTTTCAATGAAGTCACCTCCAATATTCCTCTAAATTGTGCAAAAATGCATATTCTCCTGTTTCTTCCATAAATTCAATAAAAATGCTTCACAACTATTTTATTGCAAGGAAGCAGAAAAGGCAAGGTTGAATGATTACTTAGCTGGTTTTTAAATCAATTTATTTATTTTATGATGAACAATGGGAAAGGGAAATGCTTGATGCAGTTGCGGCTATAACCGATACTTTTGCTGAAGTACAAGATTCTATTTTTGTTGAAGAAGCCTTTTCATTGTTGACGCCAAAACAGCAAAAAGTGATTAGGACAACGGTTTTGGCAGAAACGACGGAACGGGAGGTAGCGAATGAAATGGGAGTGAGCAAACAAGCGGTGAATAGAATTAAAGAGCGAGCGTTAAAGAGGTTGAGAAAAAAGTTATGGACGAGCCCACCGGCAAGTAGAGTCTCATCCAGGGCGGTTCTTTAACTTGAAAGGCCGGGAAATTGGGTCCTTTTCAATTACTGTTTACTATTGTAGAAAGGTTTCATAAATTACTTTTTGAAAGGAGAAGATTGTATTATGTCAACAAATTATTACGGTAGTGATAGTGGACAAGATGAAAATCCGCAAAACCCTTGCGCTACTGATCCCCAGTTTTACATTGGAAAAATAGGTGAGAACCTTACCATTGGTGACTTTGGACATTTTAATTATACACTGGCTCACAATCTGTTGAATACATCCAGCAATAAAGTGTACGGATATTGGTTTGTTCATGGCCCTCTTGATAGCAAAGTTCAAAACTATTCAACTTCGTATGACTATGGTAGAGCTCAAGGACTTAAGGCAAAACAAGCACGAAATCAGTTTGCTCAAAACGGTGATTTAAATGGCCTAACCTTATTTGCCGACATAGAACATCACTCAACCTGGTCTTCAAGTGATAAAGCAGTAAATCAGGCTGTTATTAATGGTTTCCTTTCAGCTTATAACTACGCCGGCCCGTATTCGGCACCTTGTGACTGGCAAGATATTACCGGGAGTGTAGGGTGGCGGCCAGATTTACCGGTAGATTGGGCCGGTTCTGCTTGGACTTACTAATATAACTATGGGTCTCAAGATCCAGGATGTATCGATGGCAACTGGAGTAACTGGGAGTATAATGCTCCATGTGGTTCAACGAAAAAAGTTATGCAGGGGTTTGGCGGTTTTGCTCCTGCCATTTGGCAATATGCGATTGATGTGAGTGCCGGTGGTGGACGACTTTGTGATTGGGATATTGCTTGGGTTCTTCCGGAATAGAAAATTTAGAATAGCCTTGGGGCCGGTTTACTGGCCCCAAGGCTATTACCAAATGGAAGTATCCTAGTGTCATTCAAGGTTAAAAAATTTTAGCAAAACTATTTAACCAGCACAACATTTTCGCCGACAACTTTAATATTATGCCCGGCAATTTTCAGGTTAGAACCGATTTGCCTATTACCGGGGGATATTTTTGTTAGTTCAACGAAGATTTTATTAAATGTTTCGTCAGGGATAGAATCGCTTACAAATTTACCGGAGACAATATTGAAAGACTTTCCCACTCCTTTTGCTAAGATAGAAAGCCGTATATTTTCACCGTAAAAACCAAATACATGCATAGGGGGATTGGGTGATAAGTCAACTCTAATTTCACTGTTTCCATGTTGCGAAACTATGAGAAGAAAGTTGGCCTGTAATGTATAAAGATCAAATTGAAACTTTTTGCCGTTCAATGTTCCCTGCCATGCCTCAATAATTCTGAAATCAACCAATGCAAGCTTTGTTATTGTATCAGCAAGGTTAGGGTGCTTTCCGCTTAATGCTTTTTTTGCTTTCAACCACTTTTCCATCGGTATATCCAACGGCGATATTCGGTCATTAGTCAACTCAACCACTTCCCCTTTGAAGGAGGGCAAAGATATTGTATTTTTGTTACTGTTTCTTTTCTGGGTAGTGGTATCATTAATTTTATTTACCGTGTTATTACAACCTATTATAAAAATAAGCATAAAAGCAACGAGCAGAAATCTCAAAATAGATTTTTTCATTCACCCTACCTCCATAAAAGACTTGGTAAAAATCCAATAGTTAAGTGTGTCAAAAAGGTTGAGAAAAAAGTTAGTCCGAGGCGAACCCACCGGCAAGTAGAGTCTCGTCCAGGATGGACAACTACCCTAACCCGTAGGCAGGGAGTATGTAATTATTTTACATCTTTACCACCTGACAGTAAAGGTCACAGCTTTACAGGGTACAAAAAATCATTTCCAGTAGGGGGTTGTCAGAAGCCCCCCCTATTATCTCTTTATAGAGTAGAGGTTAGTATTTCTAAAGAAAGAATGAAAATGATGGCTGAGATCTATATTTATTTTGCAGGAATAAGATATTTCAAGAACTGGTAAGAGGTGATGAAAATGGATGAGTTATGGGGACAAATTGGCAATTTTGGATTTCCGATAGTGGTTAGCCTATATTTGCTTGTCCGGATAGAAACTAAATTAGATGACCTTACAGAAGCTATAACTAAGCTTGGGGAGAAACTACGGTAGAACCCTCTTATTATGTGAGGGTTTTTTGTATTATACTGGAAAAGGGTGGTATAATGACTTTATAAAACTTTGTATTTTGATTTAATGTTTCTTTTGCTGATAATTGTATCACCGTACAACGAACCTAAACTTGAAAAAACACTAACCGACATAAGGAGGCGATGAAAGTGAAAAAATGGTGGGTTGTACTTCTAGCTATTCTAATGCTTCTCAGCTATCCTTCACCCTCAATGGCGTCAGAGGACATTTCTGTTATTTTAGATGGCAAAAAACTGGACTTTGATGTAGCACCATTGTTAGAGAACGACAGGGTACTGGTGCCTTTGCGGACTATTTTTGAAAAGTACGGTGCAGTACTAGAATGGAATGGAAAATTTAATAAGACATCAGCCCAGGTTAGAGGAGCTAATGGCGCTTATATATCGGTGCAGGTTGGTAAGGACATCGCCTATAAAAACGATAAACCCTTTAAGTTAGAAATTGCTCCTCAGATGATTGAGGGAAGAACCTTTGTGCCAGTCAGATTCATTGCAAAAGTACTTGATGCTAAAGTAAGTTGGGATGAAGAGTCAAAAACCGTATTTATTAAGGATAGTAAATTTGATTATGAAAGAGTAATGAGCTATCTAAAAGATGAAGACTTAACTGCTGCGAGAAATATAGCCATAAAAAGCTACCCTAAGAGTAATTACCCTTATATGGGGCGCAATGCGGACCTAAGTATAGGTTTCACCTATTATTTCCCTGAAGGTGAAGCTGCTAGATTTTATAAAGAGGAAGGCAGCAAAATCAGTTTTGTGGAAGCTATTGACGGTGTATTCAGGGTAACTTGGCAAGCAAGAATAGGAAACTACGAAACAGAAAGTGATAGATTATTGGAAAACCAGGATACTATCTCAAATTATAAAAACAATTATTATAAAAAAGCGGCAGTCATTGAAGAATACGGTACCCAACCTATTATTAATCAACCATTATTTTTCTTTCACTATATGCCTACCGTAGATTTTGTGGAATACGGTAAAATAACAAATGATGGAACTCGAGCAGGAATTGGTGGTAAAGATTCTCCGAAAAAGAAATATATTGCTGCTGTACCTGGAGAAGAGGTAATTAAATAGTAATAGCTGCATTGTACTCGTTACAAAGTGGCTGTTAATGTTTTATTAAAACAACACCCTGAGTCTCTTATACAGACCAGGGTGTTGTTTAGTTTACATTATTCTGGTAAAGAAACACTAAGGTCAAAATACTTGTAAACAAAGTTCGTATCATACAAGCGTTCTGTCAAATAGGGATCACCCACTTGACCTGCTTCCGTATCCACTCCGCTATGCCATTCCCACCATTGGTTACTTTTTCGAAGAGAAATACCGGACCATTCAGCATTTGAGTAAGAAGGCTCAGGGGTAGAACCATCCTTTAAATTATTTTTTATAACCCCCTTTCATTGGCTAAAAAATTTTTAGAAGGAATCAATTATCGACCTTTTAGCAGGTCGGTTTTTAATATTTTGTAACAAGTGGTAGGACATCTAATCATCATTAAAAAAATGGTTTTCAGAGAGAATTCCTTGCATTTTGTCGGTGGTTTTACATATATTGGTAGATGCGATTTATAATTAAATCTGTAAAGTAAGTCTCTAGCTAATCAATAGGAAGTTCAAACAGGGGACGATCAGGTATAGGTTACGATTACCAAGGAAATATCTGCATTTTTGGAGTTTCTGAAGACACGGGAGTTACCTTATATGAATTTAGAGATATTGCAGATTCTATTGGCTGCTATAAAGCAATTTTTTTGGATGGTGGTGGTTCAAGTCAGCTAATATGGTCAGATGGACGTGATTATTATGGTTTTAGAAGTATAGAAAGTGAT
>Ga0209347_1005155_pt1 | contig 12777 bp, 6 predicted proteins | sample AutmiccommuBRH23_FD_187382 | JGI IMG/M metagenome (GOLD analysis project Ga0209347, IMG submission 187382) | Deep subsurface microbial communities from Mt. Terri, Switzerland - Autotrophic microbial communities BRH/23 (SPAdes) (version 2) | ecosystem: Environmental > Aquatic > Deep subsurface >... | reverse complement strand
CATGATGAATCCTTACTGGCAGGCAACGAACGAACAGGGAAACATTATGCGATGGGCGGAGGACAATATCCCCAATCCACTTTACGATGCAACTGTCGGCACAAGCTTCACTTCCGGCTATACTCAGTTTACAAACAATTTTTATACCGAATGGTTTATTTCGCCTGTATGGAAGACTGTTCTACGTTTTAGTGTTTCAGATAAAAGAAATCAGGCCGACAGCTTCTTCCCCACCAATCACTCAATATTTCAATCTTATCTGAATAACGACGATTTATTGCTGAGGCGAGGTCGTTATACCCTGGAAAACGGCAGAAATACATCGGTTGATGGTGACGTAAACGTGAGTTACAGTAAGGTCTCAGGACCGCATACCATTTTTGCCAATGTTGGTGCATTTGTTTCTGAAAGTAAATATTCCGCCTATCAGCATACAGCTGAAGGTTTCATGAACAATCAGATGGCTGATATCACTTTTGCCCGGCAATATGCCGAGGGGATCACACCTATCGGTTTTTCAAGTATCAACCGACAGGCTGATCTTCTTCTGGCTGCCTCCTATGACTATCGCAACCGTTATCTTGTGGATGGAACCGTTCGTGAAAGTGCTTCCTCGCTGTATGGTGCGAACAACAGATGGTCGAACAGCTGGTCGTTGGGTGCAGGATGGAACTTGCACAATGAGTCTTTCTTCTCAGGTTCCAGGGATATACTCAAACAGCTCAAGTTACGTGCTTCTATAGGTCTTACCGGCAATCAGAACTTCTCAACCAATGCTGCGATTGGTACATACCGGTATTATACCGGAAATGTTTACGGAGGATTTCCCGGGGCCTACTTGTATAACATGCCAAACCCTGATTTGAAATGGGAGCAGAAGAAAGATCACAACGTGGGCATCGATTCACAGATTGGCAGGCTCAATCTGTCGGCTGATTATTATATTGCTGATACCAAGAATATGCTGACCAATGTGACCATCCCTACTTCAACCGGTTTTTCATCGGTGATGGACAACCTTGGACTGGTACGAAATACCGGCTTTGAGGTGAAGGCAAATTATGCACTCTGGCGGGGCAATCATGGCTTTCTGAATCTCTATGGAACAGTTGTGAGCAATAAAAATGAGATTATCAGTCTCTCTGAGAGCATGAGAGCCTATAACGATACAATGAAGAAACTTGCCGAGGATGCCGGCACTTCTGTACCTGTGTTGATTTATGAGGATGGCCTTTCGATGAATACCATATGGGCTGTTCCCTCTGCCGGGATTGATCCCGCAACAGGACGTGAGATCTACATCAAGAAAGATGGTTCCAATACATACAGGTATGATGCAGCTGATCTGGTTGCAGCAGGTAATTCGGATCCGAAATACAACGGGATCGCAGGTTTTACCGGAGAGTACAACGGCATCGGACTCAATGTAACGTTAAGTTTTCTTGCCGGAGGTCAGATGTATAACTATACCCTGGTTGATCGTGTTGAGAACGTTGATGTAACCTACAATGTGGATCGAAGGGTACTGTTGGGGCGTTGGCAGGAGCCTGGGCAGATCACCCAGTTCAAGAAATTCAATTCGAATGAGGTGACACGTGCAACGACCCGTTTTGTGCAGGACAGGGATGAGTTAAACATCTCCTCCATCAGTGCATATTATGAATTTCCTGAAAAGATCTACAAAGAGCTGATGTTACGCAGACTGAGGCTTTCATTTTACATCAATGATGTCGCTACTTTCTCTTCAATCAAGGTGGAGAGAGGATTGACTTATCCTTTTGCCCGGACCATGTCTTTTGCATTGACCGGGACTTTTTGAGATGAAGCAAAAAAATGTTCGTTATCACAATGATCAAGCAGAAGCATCACTCTCTACAAATAAATGATAAAAGCGAGTTCATCACATTATTTTGAAATAGTAAAACTTATGAAACAGCATATATTAATAATTTACGCTTTAGTCATCCTCTCATTCACAGCCTGTAATGATTGGTTTGACGTCACTTCTGGTTCTGAGATACGGGAAGAGGACCATTACAGTTCCACGACCGGGTTTCAGCAGTCACTGATTGGGTGTTATATAGGGATGGCCGATGAGACGCTCTATGGTAGAAACTTAACCTGGCACCTGCTGGAAGTACTCGGTAATCAGTATGAACCACTTCCGCTGACAAGTGCCACTTCACTGGAGTACCCGCTGCAGCAATACAATTATCAACACAGCGAAGTGGTGAACACCATCGAGTTGATATGGGCCAGGGCTTACTCAGTCATCGCAAATGCAAACAAGGCGCTGGTTTATATTGATAAAAACAGAAACAACCTTCATGAGATCGATTATCAAATCATCAAGGGAGAGTTGTTGGCTATCCGTGCTTATATGCATTTCGATCTTCTGCGACTCTATGGTTATGGCAATTGGGAGGAAAGGTCAGCCGAACTCAATGGCAAGCTTACCATTCCCTATGTGATGGATATATCGAAAGAGCCAACACCCCAACAATCGGGTGCGATCACCATCGATAAAATCCTTTCAGACCTGGAAGAGTCTGCCTCATTGTTGAAAGATTATGATCCTGTTACAGGACAACACCCCGAGTCATTCTACGCGGAAGTGAATTCAGATGGATTCATGAACAACCGGAGTATCAGGCTGAATTACTTTGCAGTGAAAGGGTTACAGGCTCGCGTGCTGTTGTGGGAAGGCAGCGCCGAAAGCAAGTCAAAAGCATTGGCTGCAGCTGAAGAGGTGATTGATGCAGTGGAAGAGGGGATCAGGCATGATCAGATGGAGACGAATATATATTTCCTGTCTGCATCTGATATCAGCAGATCAAATAGTTCTCTGGCTGTGGAACACCTTTTCGGGCTGAATGTTTCCAATATGGCGACCAAGATGGCAAGCTTCATCAATCCATCCTATAAGGATACGGATTATGCAGCCTTCTATTTGCGTCCCGAGGATGCTGTATCGCTGTATGAGAATTCAACTTCAGATGTGAGATATAGTGTATTACTGAGTCAGAATACCATCAGCAGTTCGATGGGGTTTGTACCGTTAAAGTATTACCAGGCCAATCAGGCATATCTTTATAGCAACAAGGTCTCGATGATCCGTATTCCTGAAATTTATTACATCGCTGCTGAATGCTATGCTACAGGCAGCAATCCCAATCTCGATATGGCGCTGGATAGGCTGAACGGTGTGAGGAATATGCGCGGCTTGTATGAAAACCTGGAAGATCTGACTGTTGAACAGACATTGGAAGAGATCAAAAAAGAATATCACAAGGAGTTTCTCTCAGAAGGTGTGATGTTCTATTACTATAAACGTACAGGTGCCACTGTCGTTCCACATTACACAGAGGAGATGGGTGACGAAGAGTATCTTTTGCCTTATCCCGCATTTGAATTACAGGCCGGAAGGGTACAGTAATTGATATAAACAGCTTTCAGAAGCAGAAAAAAATTAAAGTAAACATTATGAAAAGAATATTTATCAACTTCTGGATCATCATTGGTCTGTTGATTGTAGTCAATAGTTGTGAAACAGATGATATTGGTTTTTACAAGGAGGGATATGATGCCGTTCGTTTTCCGGCCACGTCGCTTGAATTCACGGAACCTGTTGGATATAACAGTGAATCTGGTCTGTTCCTTGCAGTTTGCTCTTTTATTGATTCTCCCTTTGCCACCGATACCATCTATGAGTTGCCGGTCATGCTAATCGGACACACTTCAAACGTAGATCGGACAATCTCCTATCGTATCGATGAGGAGAAAACCAATGCTCCCGCAGGATCATATGAGATAGTTGACGCTGTTTTACCGGCAGATTCAACTTCTGGATTTATTCGCATTCAATTACTGAACAGGGAAGAGCTGAATGATACTACTTACCAGGTGTACCTGACCTTAGAGGGTACAAATGAATTGTCCAGAGGGCCAGTAGAATATAGCTCAGCGATGCTCTCCTGGAACAACGCGATCCCGATGCCAACCAATGCAAACTTCATCCGTACCTACAATATGCTGATTAAAAGTTCACTCAGTTTTGTGTCAACCAGCACTAGTAATTACAGTCCGAACGCCTTGAAAGCCATTGTAACTGCGTTGGGGTGGAATGACTGGGATGATATTAACGTGCATGGCAGTAAATACAACTCTCCGGCTACCGGATCCTACAAATATCTGCCTCGTTACGTCTGGATTTATATCGATACTTCCTATAAATCCTATGCCTTGAAACTGGCGGATTACATCAGTGCATACAATGCGTCACATCCCGATGCACCATTGAAGCATGATGCCGGAAATCTGAAAGGGCAGTTGATTGAAGCCAGGAGCTATTAGTCATATCCGAATAAATAATGTATAATTTGAAACATATGAAAATAAAGATATTCATCTATAGCATCGTCATAACATGTTGTGCGTCCCTATTTTTATCCTCCTGTTATGACGATAAAAGCACCCTGGCAACTAATTTCATTGATGAGGTATTGATCGATACCACCGGTATCAGACAAGAACAATTTATCGGTTACCAGGAGTTGTTGACAATTGATCCTGCAATTACAGTAGGGAGTACCGATGGGGAATCCCGTTTGGAATATGAGTGGTCAATGGCCTACTTCTCCAAATCTAACAGTGAGTTTGAAGTGATCAGCACCGACAAGAGACTCAGCGAGGTGATCAGTAGACCCATCTCATCGGCACCCTACACCCTGAAGCTTACCGTCACCGATACAGCCAACGATAATTTGCAGTATCTTTGTCTCTGGAATGTATACGTTCAAAGTTCGTTTCTTGATGGTCTTTTGATTTCTGATACGAAAGATGGTACTTCCTCTGATCTTACTCTTGTATTAAACAACCAGCTGACGGTCAATTACGACAAAGAGGAGAAAGTCTATCGCCAGATACTGGAAAAAGCCAATGGTGCACCTTACAATAAATTGATGACCGCACTCACCTATGAGAAATTTGGCAATGCAATGATTGCGGGTTCAGGTGACAATCAGGTCTGGGCGATCACAAGTGATGGCGATTGTCTCCGTTTTGATACAGAGGATTTTTCCATTAATGGAACCTCAGATGATGAATCAATCATCACCTATAAACCAGCCGGCTTTCAGTTTAAATCGCTGTTCAGATCATACCAGATGTTCGTTGCCCATACAACAGCAGGTTTTTATTCGTTCATGAATGTCTCGGTAAATACCTTTGGCTGGTATGATGCTGCGATGACAGGTTACATACCGGACAATGGTGTGATTGCAGCCACCTCCTCCTCATCGGTCTATTACAACCATACAGTCTGGCTGGATCAGGTGAAGGGAGCCTTTTACAGTTATTCAGGAAGCGCAAGCTTTGGTGCATCGGTGGGTCATTACCAGTCGAATATGGTTTTTGATCCAAACGCGATGGCAGACCAGACAGCTGTTGCCGCCGGCATCAAGGAAGATGGCTCAATTGCAACCTTTTTGCTAAAGGAGAAGAGCTCGGGTTCCTATGCAATATATACGCTTGGGCAATATCGGGAAGCAGAAGAAACAGCACCTGCTACCCCTGCGAGTGCACGTAACAAGTATGTGATCCCTAATGAGGGGAGGGCACTGTTGGATGATGCTGTTTCTATATTCTTTGCCCAAAGGGAGAATGTGTTGTATGTCGCTACCGAAAACGGGATATATGCTATTTTGTACGGGAGCGGTGATAACGCCGTTGTATCAACCACACCCAAATATAGCACAACGGGTGGTGAAACCATTGTAAAAGCCAAATTATACCAGCAAGGTCATCATACCAACGATAATGCTACCACTACAGGCACACCACCACTCATCACACCACTTGCATGGAATAATAAAGCGATTATCCTCGCCACACAAAAAGGTGATTTTGAAGGGAAAGTAAATGTAATACCTATCAGTCAGGCGGGTATTGGCACATTGGATCCTTCAAACGGTCTTGTTTATGACGGGTTCGGGAAAATACTCGATGTCACCACTATTGGCTATTAAATCTACATTAAAACGATAAAGTGCAAGGGTGATAATCTGTACTGATTCCCTCTTGCATTTTATCGTGTATTATTTATTCTACCTGGTTGGCATCCCAACTGTATGTTTAAGATATTATGGAAAAAGCAATTTTAAAAGTTGAGAATCTGTCTCATCGTTACAGTATGCAATGGGCAATACAAGATATCAATTTCGGGATCGGGCAAAAGGGCATACTCGGACTTCTGGGTTCAAACGGAGCAGGAAAATCAACGACGATGAACATTATCTGCGGTGTCTTGAATCAAACGAAGGGTAATGTCTTCATTGATGGTATAAACACAAAGGAAAATCCTGTCGAAGCCAGAAAAAATATGGGTTTTTTACCCCAGAAGCCGCCATTATATGGCGACCTGAATGTAGATGAGTATCTAACCTACAGTGCAAAGCTCCGATTGATGGATAAACACGAGATAAAAAACGCGGTAGAAGAAGTGAAGGAGAAATGTGGAATATCGCATTTCAGCCGTCGTCTTATACGCAATCTTTCGGGAGGATATCAGCAGCGATTGGGTATAGCACAGGCTATCATACATAATCCCAAGTTTATCGTTCTCGATGAACCGACCAATGGGTTGGATCCGAACCAGATACTGGAGATCCGTCATCTGATTGGTCATATTGCGAAAGATCACGCGGTACTTTTATCGACACATATCCTATCAGAGGTGCAAGCTATCTGCGAGCAGATAGTGATGATTGAAAACGGGAGTCTGGTTTTTTCCGGGACAATCAGCGACTTTGATAGCTATCTCCAACCCAACACGTTCATAGCCTCTTTCCTTCATCCTCCATTGATTGACGACCTGGAGGCAATTCCCGGAATATTACAGGTTGAAAGCATTTCGGATTTTGAGTCGAAATTCAGGTTTTCTTTCGACGGAGATCCCGATATTACTTCACGTGTAGTGAAAGAAAGTGTCTCCAAAGGGTGGACATTAACGGAAATAACACTTGAAAAAACATCAATGGATGAGATATTTGCCGAATTGTCGAACAAGGCAAGAAAACCATAATCTTAGTCATAAATTGAGCTTTCCTGAATGAAACGAGCGTGTAAGTCGATTGAATGATTTAATAATGTATCGATTTGATCATAACTGATCAACAAATCGTTCTGGTTCCATACACCATAAAGAGAAAAATAATGTAATCGTATGAAAATTATATTTACAATAGCCAAAAACGAATTGAAGATCATGTTTTATTCTCCCATTGCATGGTTGATGCTCATTATCTTTATCGTGCAAAGCAGTATCTTTTTCTGCGATATAGTAGAAAATATAGCGACAACAGTAGCCGCTACCGGCAGGGAGATTAATTTTCTATCCTATATCTTCTTTAACGATAGTACGTATGGATTATTCCCCAAGGTTCAGCAATACCTCTTTTTGTACATACCCTTGCTCACCATGGGATTGATGAGCAGGGAAGTGGGAGAAGGATCCATCAAGCTACTATATTCCTCCCCCATAAATAATATACAGATCGTATTGGGGAAATACATGGCGATGATGATCTATATCCTTGTATTGATCGGTTCTTTGTTTGCATTTATTGCTTTTGGGCCTTTGACGATCACAAATTTTGATTACCCGCAGGTGTTGACGGGAATATTGGGCTTGTATCTGTTGGCTGCCACCTATGCAGCGATCGGACTATTCATGTCGTCACTCACCTCCTATCAACCGGTGGCGGCGGTAGCTACCATGGCCTTGTTGGCCGTTCTCAACCTTGTAGGCAGTGTTGGTCAGGAATACGCATGGTTTAGAGATATTACCTATTGGCTTTCGATCAATGGCAGATGCGAAGAGTTTATCAATGGGCTGGTCTGTAGTGAGGATGTTATTTATTTTCTCGTTATTTCTGCCATGTTTCTGGTATTGACTATCTTCAGGATGACGCATGATCGGAATAGTTTTACCCGTTCACATAAATTTGGTCGATATATTTTGGTGGGCGTGATTGTTGTAGGTATAGGATATATATCATCGACACCGCGATTTATGGCTTTCTATGATTCTTCCAGGACCAAGCGGAACACGTTGTCGGTAAATAGCCAGCAGATCATGCGGGAAGTGGGCAAAAAGCCGAAGATAACTACGTATGTGAATTTGATGGACAATTATTATAAACATGGTGCTCCCCGGGAGGTCAATAATGATATCCGCAGGTTCAGACAATATACACGCTTCCGTCCCGATTTGAAAATGAAATATGTATATTATTATACCAATCCCGATAAAATAGCGTATGAAACCCGTTTTCCCGGAATGACGGATGAAGAGATCGTGGCTAAGCTTGCGGAGACATATGAGGTGGATGAAGGAATGTTCAGGTCGCCGGAACAAATGAAGACAGAGATAGACTTATCGAAAGAAAAATATCGTTTTGTCAGGACAATAGAGACGGAAGAGGGAAAATCTTCTTTTCTGAGAGTGTATGATGATAATCTGGTTTTTCCCAATGAAGGTCAGATATCGGGTGCTTTCAAGCGGTTAATCCATTCCCCTTCCATTGTTGGTTTTTTGACCGGGCATGGCGAGAGGGATATCTCAAAAACAGGTGATCGCGACTATTCCCTCTATGTGAGCGACATAACATTCAGGTATTCTCTTGTCAATAATGGCTTCGAATGCCAAACAGTGGTATTATCGGATGATGGGAAAATTCCCGATGAGATAGATATCCTGGTCGTCGCTGATGTAAGAGATCCATTGAATGAAAGCGAGCTCGCAGCCATAAAAAGTTATATAGACGACGGAGGTAATCTTTTAATAGCAGGCGATGTGGGACGCCAGGGCAATATGAACCCGATAACCGATCCGATTGGTGTCCGGTTTATGGATGGCGTGCTGGCAAATAATATTGGAGATGGTGCGCAGAACCTGATATATAATAGGATTACACGACCTGCTGCCGATTCATCAAAGATATATAGTAATTTCACTAGCCCTCGGTTCCAGATAACCATGCTCGGGGCTGTAGGTCTGGAGTATGATACCGACCGGGGATTCGACCTGCTGCCCATCCTCACATCCGATACTACACGCAGTTGGATTGAAGTAGGGACGACGGATTTCTCAGAAGAGAAAGTGGTGTTGAATCCTGAAAAAGGAGAAGAGATAAAACCCTATACAACGCTGTTGCAATTAACGAGGAGCGTCGGTAATAAAAAGCAGCGAATTATCATTTCGGGCGATGCCGATTTCTGTAGCAACAGTGAACTGATAAGAAGTCGGGGAGGATCACTTTCCCGAAACTTTGAACTGACAATAGAGCTGTTCCGCCAATTATCGGATGAGAAGTATCCTGTATTAACCCCGCGTAAACCTCCTATAGACAATAAATTTCATCTGAATATAGATAAGTTGCCATCTATACGGGTTGCTTATATAGGTGTTTTTCCCCTCATCTTCCTTATCGCTTGCATCATTGTGTTGGTAAGAAGAAAATCAAGATAATCAATCGTATGTAACGAGCATGATAATCATTCTCACACAAGCAGATGATTAAAGCGAGTTCAGTAAACTTAGACTTTTATATGAAACTAATTTTTCAAATAGCTAAAAATGAACTGAAGATATTGTTCTTCTCGCCGGTCGCGTGGCTGATGCTTGTTATCTTCGCCGCCCAAACGGGTATGCAATTTGCAGATATTTTCAATTCATTGATCAGATACTTTAATTTAGGATATGCCTCTGAAGGAAATATAACATCCAACATATATTCGAATACCTTTAGTGGTTTCTTCATTCGTGTACAGCAGTATCTGTACCTGTATATTCCATTGCTCACAATGGGTATAATGAGCAGGGAGATGAGTTCCGGTTCGATAAAACTGTTGTTTTCTTCTCCGGTAAACAATCTCCAGATCGTTGCGGGAAAATATCTGTCGCTCGTCATCTATAATCTGCTTCTGATGGTTCCTCTCTTCTTATACGCGATATTTGGAGCCTTGACCATTGAGGCAATGGATATTCCTCTTGTACTGACAGGGATATTGGGTTTGTATTTGCTGGCTTGCGCCTATTCTGCTATCGGCTTGTTCATGTCGGGGCTCACCACCTACCAGACCGTTGCCGCCATAGGTACTTTTGCCACTTTAGCGGCACTGACCTATGTCGGAAAAGTGGGACAGGCAATTCCTTTGATAAGGGATATCACCTATTGGTTATCTATCACAGGCAGAGCTTCGGAATTTATCCGGGGACTGATCAGTTCTGAGGATATCCTTTATTTTGTCATTATCAGTTTAATGTTCCTCTCTTTGGCTGTGCTGCAGTTGAAATATAAAAGAACCGGATCTGCATTTCCACGCAGGATGGTGAGTTATGCATCTGTGCTTTTGATCGCTGTTTTGGTCGGGTATTTAAGTTCCAGGCCATCTCTGATGGCGTATTACGACTCCACCCGGATGAAATCCCAAACTCTTACCCAGAATAGCAAGGATGTGATCTCTAAACTGAAAGGGAAAATGTCCATTACTACCTATGCCAACCTGTTTGCCAATGATTACACATCTGTCCTGCCTAAATATTACAACCGGGATATGGAGGCGTATCGTCCTTATTTGCGGTTTAAACCTGATATAAAACTGCGTTATGAATATTATTATCACGATTCTCCCGGCTTCGAAAATTCAAATCCCCAACATGTGCAATTGACCCGGAAAGAGAGGGCTGAAAAGTTGGCAAATATATATAAACTGAATTTTAGCCGTTTTCTTACAGAGGATGAAACGAAAGAAATTGAAGGACTCGCTGAAGAGGAATATCGCTTTGCCCGTATCATAAAAACCGCCGACGGACGTGCAGCCCGCCTGCGTAACTATACTGATAACGTAAGAGTGCCGCTTGAATCTGAGATAACCGCTGCCATGAAAAGATTAATAATGAAAGCGCCTAAAGTGGGATTCCTGGCAGATCATCATGAGCGTAGTATTGAGGGGAAGGGGGATGCCGATTATCATTCTTTCGCCAAAAGCCTTACGTTCAGATATGCCCTGATAAGCCAGGGATTCGATACCGAATCCGTTTCATTGGTAAATGACAGAAAGATACCTGATGACATAGATATCCTGGTGATTGCCGATCCGAAAACACCATATACTGATTATGAAATAGAAGAGATCAACAGATATATTCTTTCGGGAAGGAATCTTCTTATTGCATCAAAACCCAGCAGGACACTTTTCCTTCAGCCTGTTACCGGGCAATTGGGTGTAGAATTTATTGAAGGTACATTGGTTCAGAAAAATGCCAACTTTGCACCTGAGCTTATTTTTGGAAATATATCGAAGGAAGGGGCGGCACTTTCAAAAGCTTACGCTGAGATGTCCCGGAAGAATACGAAGATCACTTTCCCCGGGGTATCGGGCATTAGATACCAGACAGATAAAGGGTTTGACATAAAGCCGGTTATCATTACCGACAGTGTTGTGGCTGACTCAACTATCTGTTGGAATGAACTGGAGACAAAGAACTTCAATGATGAGATACCATTGTTTAATCCCGATGCAGGAGAGGAATTGTTACTATCCGTGCCGCTCGTCGTATCGATGGAGCGTGAGATCAACGGGCGTGTTCAGCGAATCATCGTAATGGGTAGTGCCGACTGTATCAGCAACGGTGAATTTGCTATTACCAGGATGGGTACTGAGGCCAATAATTATGCGCTTATCACTGAATCGTTCCGATGGTTTACTCACGGGGAATTTCCCATTGATACAAGTCGCGAGAAGAGCCCTGATAATGCGCTGAAGCATGTGAATAATTCAGACAGAAAGAAGATAAAAACAGCATTCGGTTTTATTATCCCATCGGTATTTATGCTCATGGGGCTTATGCTTATAGTAAGGCGGAAAAATCATTAACGGTGCATTCAACCGCATACACCTAAATAACAGATTAGAATGAGTTTTACAATAGATAAACAGACACAGGAAGATTTGAATTTACTTGGTAAGTTTAAGAAGAATTCGATTATCAATCTGTTTAATCAGACACATACACGCAAGGGGGAACTTTTACTGGAGAAAATGTTTCTTCTGCCGCTATCAGATCCTGATGAAATAAATAAGAGGAGTAGCATCATTCATTATTTTCACCAGGTCAATACGGAATTTCCTATATCCAATGCATTATACAGTGATGTCATTGCTTATTTGGAGAGTTCTTCAGGTAGCAGGCTTAGTATCATCTCCGGTACCATATCCAAGAAGATATCTTTTCTTGCGATAGGTGACAACAGCTATGAAGCAGTATGCATAGGGATTGTATCACTGATAAAAATGCTGGGTATAATTGAGGAATTTTTGGGTAAGATCAATACTCAAGACTCTCCTTACAATGATCGGCTGACTGAAATAAAGCTCCTGTTTAATAAAAAAATAATGGATATAGTGAAAAAACCGGAGTCGACACGTTTATCTTTTTTCCGTACGCTATACTATGACAGTCTGTTCAGGTTTACTTATAGAAGGCAGCTCAATCTTCTGATACAGATAATCAGTGAATTGGATGTTTATATCTCAGTGTCGGATATAGCCCGGAGTAAAAAATTCAGTTATGCAAGCGCGTTACCCAAAGAGCGACATTCAACACGGATAGATGGATTGTTCCACCCTAGCCTTCAATCTCCGGTTTCAAATTCGGTATCTATCGATCGCGAGAAGAATGTAATTTTTCTGACCGGTGCGAATATGGCGGGG
>Ga0209347_1005153_pt1 | contig 12779 bp, 10 predicted proteins | sample AutmiccommuBRH23_FD_187382 | JGI IMG/M metagenome (GOLD analysis project Ga0209347, IMG submission 187382) | Deep subsurface microbial communities from Mt. Terri, Switzerland - Autotrophic microbial communities BRH/23 (SPAdes) (version 2) | ecosystem: Environmental > Aquatic > Deep subsurface >... | reverse complement strand
CCACTGTGGCAGGTCAGGCAGGCCTCGGGGCGGCGGGCCTCGGCCGGGTCGAACCGGTGGCGGGTATGGCAGGAATCGCACTTGGTCGCAACGGAGTGGCACTGCAGGCAGGCCGTCACCTCCGCCTTGGGCTTGTCGACGAAGTGCTTGGCGTCCAGCACCCGCTCCATGGCCAACGCATGGCTCGGGAAGCCGAAGCGCTTCTCGTCCTCGAGCTCCGCCACGCGTTGTTCGTGGCACGTACCGCACACCGCCGGCGTGGGCATGCGCAGTTGTTCGTGATCGTTCCCATGGCAGGCGCTGCAATAGACCGGCTGGCCCTCGGCGGGCTGAGCGTGCCGGCTCGCCTGCCAGTCCTTGACGATACCGGGCGTGGCGCCTTCGTGACAGGTCACGCATTGTTGGCCCTCGAAGGTGCCGACCACCGTGTCGACTGAATCGTAGAACCGCTCCGGATGCCAATAGGAGAACGCCGGCTCCGGCTCCCAGTGGCGCGAGTACAGTCCTGCACCCGCCCCGCTCTTGCTCCAGCTGACGTAGCCGTAGCCTGCGGGAATCAGCAGCGCCGCCAGAATCACCGTGGTCCAGATGTAGCTGCGCCGCTTCATGGGGTGGGATCACCGGAGCGCCGCCGGGCGGCACGCCACCAGCGCAGCGCCCCCAGAGCCGCCAGCACGAAGAACGGCGCGAGCCACACCAGCGGCGCGAATGCACCGGCGCCGGGCGCGGTTCGAGCCCGGTCTTGCGGCGGCGGCAGACTGCCACCGCCATGGGGCTGGAGGCCGGTGCCGCGGTTCCGGCCCTGCAGATAGGCGACGCTTTGCAGGGCGCCCTCCCCGTCCCAGACGCGCCCCATCACCCGGGCGTTGCGCTCCATACGGGCCACCACCGCGGACCATTGGTCGGCGGGATGCTGGCGCGGATCGGGCAGTGCGTGGCAGGCCCCGCAGGTGCGCGCGTACGCCACCCCGTCGTCGCCTGCGGGCGCCTCCACCATCGGCCGCAGGGCATGGGCGTTCAGGTATGCGCGCAGGGCCTGCTGTTCGTGCGGGTCAGGCATGTCGATGCTGCCCATCAGTCCACGGAAGCGCCGCGACACGTCCATGAGGGTCACCATGCGCTCAAGCACCGCCGGCCAATCCTCCGCGGTGTGCCGCCCCGGGCCGGGGAGCGCGTGGCATTGCACGCAATAGCGCTGCAACACCTGGGCGCCGACCGAGCCCGGCTCCGGCAGCGCCTGGGGATCGAAGCCCGGCGGCGCGGTGTCGCGGTAGGCGGTACAGACGTCGGTGCCGCCCCAGTCGTGACTGGCGTCGGCGCCGGCGGCGCCGGCCAGCAGCAGCGCCCCCAGCCAGACGCGGCCGGCGCCTTTCATGGCAACTCCCGCGGCATCGCCGGCGCCGGCGCAGAGCCGACCGCCGCCGGCGCGGAAGGCCCACGGCTTCGCAGCCAGGCCGTTGCCCGCCGCCAGCCCTGCAGGTCCTTCAGCATGGTCTCGGCCGCAACGCGCCCCGCAGCCATGGCGGTCACCACCAGATCGGGGCCGCGGGTGTTGTCGCCCCCGGCATAGACCCCGGGGCGACTGGTGCGCCCGTGGGCATCCACGCGGATGCGCCCGGTCTCGTCGACCGCCAGGCCGAACGCCCGTGCCCACTGCCAGCCATCGGCGACGAAGCCGAAGGCGGTCACCACCAGATCGGCCGGCAGCGTGCGCGGGCCTTCGGGCGTCCGGAACCGCACCGCCCGCACCCGGTCCTTGCCCTCGATGCCCGCGGGTTCGTGCTCGAACAGCAGCCCTGCGCCCTCCTCCCGCGCTGCCCGCACCTCTTTGGGCGAGGCACGCAGCCGCATCTCGGGACCGCGATAAGCGATCATCACCTCGGCGCCCCGGCGCAGGGCGCTGCGGGCGCAGTCCATCGCGGTATCGCCGCCGCCCAGCACCAACACCCGTTGTCCCGCCAGGCTCTGCGCATCGCTGCGCAGGAAGTCGAGACCGGCCACCACGCCCTCGAGGTCGTCGCCAGGCAGAGAGACCTCTCGCGGGCGCTGGGCGCCGGTACCGATGAACACGCCGTCGTGCGTCTGCATCAGCGCCCGGAACCGCTGCGCGTCCACCTCGGTGTTGCCGGCGAACGTGATTCCCGATGCCTCCCACAGCGCGCGCCGCCGCTTCACCACCGCCGGATCGAGCTTGAACGACGGCACGCCGTGGGTGAGCAGACCGCCGATGTCGGGCTCGCGGTCGTACACCGTCACCGCGACGCCGGCCCCTGCCAGGCGCTCGGCGCAGGCGAGCCCGGCGGGCCCGGCACCGATGACGCCGACGCTGCGTCGTCCCGTGGCGACCGGCGACGGCCGCCAGCCCCGCTCCAGGGCCAACTCGGTAATGCCCCGCTCCACCGCGCCGATGGCCACCGCGCCCGGCCCGGGCGCCAGGGTGCAGGCCCCCTCGCACAGGCGGTGCTGCGGACACAGCCGCCCGCACACCTCGGGCATGGGGCTGGTGCTGTGGGCGATCTGCGCCGCGTGCTCGACGTCGCCGCGGGCGGCCGCCTGCAGCCATTCCGGGATACGGTTGTGCAGCGGACAGGCGTTGCGGCAGCCCGGCACGCCGCAGTCCAGGCACCGGGATGCCTGCTCGACGACGTACTCCAGGCTCGGCGCCGCGTCGCCCTCGTTCCAGTCGCCGACCCTCTCGGCCGCCGGTCGTGCCGGAAGCTCCCGGCGCGGTACCGTCGGCGCAAGCTTCTGCTTGAGCAGATGGGACGCGTTCTGCACCAAGTTCGGGCGGAACAGATTGCGTACGTCGCGGATCTCCAGGGCATCGGTGGGACAGGACACCACGCAGCGCGCGCAGCCCATGCAGTCCTCGATGCCGGTCACCCGCCCGTGGGCCTTGCCCTGCTCCCACACGGGGATGCCCATATCGCACACCTGCTCGCAGCGCCGGCAGTCGTTGCACTTGTCGGCGTCGAGCTTGAGATCGTAGAACCCGGCGTGGTTGAGCAGGCCGAAGGTGGCGCCGTAGGGACACAGGTAGCGGCAATAGAAGCGGTTGCCGGTGAAGGGCACGATGAAGAAGCTGCCGAAGTAGGTCAGGCCGACGACGAGATAGAAACCGCCGACGAAGCTCACGGTCCAGGCGCTGGGCGGATACTGGGTCACCACCATGACGCCGACGTAATAGAGAAAGAACACCCATTTGACGTGGCGACCCTTCCAGATCCACTTCGAACGCACAGTACGGTCGCGAAACGCAAACCCCACCGTTTCCCGGATGCCGACACAGGGACAGTTGAAGCCGCAGATCACCCGCCGCCCGAACAGGAACACCAACGCCAGGATCAGAAAGAAGGTGACGGTGCCCGGTACATGCACGGAGGGAAACACCGGCTGGCCCCAGAGATAACCCACGTAGGGCTCGGCCATGGGCAACAGCCAGGGAATCAGCCACCAGAACACGGTGACCATGGCCACCAGGATCAGCAGCCGCTTGCGGGTGTAGGGATTGCGCTCGGCCAGGATGCGCCAGACGCCGAAGCCGGCGATGATGGCGTACTCGGTGTAGCGGTTGAGCCAGATCGGATTGTCGAACAGGAACAGCCAGCTCTCGTTCAGCCAGCCGAAGAACGCCACGGTGAAGGCACCCATGGCCAGCCATTGCACGGCGGGCCGGTAGCGCCCGGGCAGCGAGTCCTGCTCCGATGCGGCGCTCGGCCGCGGCTCGTACACCAAGGGCTTGGCCGGTGCGCTCGCCACGCTCAGGACCTCGCGCAGCCGTTTAGGCGCCGGGACTCAGAAGGTGAGCACGGCATGGCTTTCATGCACCAGGGCCGCGAGGCTCTTCATGGAACCGCGTTCAATGCCGGCGATCAGGGCGTCGTCGCTGAGCCCGAAAGCGTCGAGCGCTTTGCCGCAGGCACTCACCCGCAGGCCGCACTCCATCAGCTGGCCCAACAGCTGCTCCAGATCCGCGGCGCCGTCTGGAACCTGGTGGCCGCGGCGGGCCATCTCCACGCCGACATCCAACAGGTGCACCTGCACCTGCAAGTCTTCGGTCAGCGCGGCGCCGGCAAAGCGCAGCCCGTCCCACGCCTTGTTGTCGTCCCGATAGGGGGCGCTTTGAATGATGACGGTCACGGTCGACATGTCGCTCTCCCGATGGTGGTCCTCACACAGGGCTGCTGCGTGTGGTTGAATTCGCCATCCGCTGCGGTCAGGCGTGTCCCGCGGATCGCTCACTGCGTTCACTCCTGTGTCGCTGCGCCCGACGCAGGGCTGGCGCTGCCGCCATCATCCGCACCCCGGCATTCCTGCCACGCATTGACCAACGCGCGCGCGGCCCGGTCGATCTCCTGCTCTGTGGTGAGGCGCCCCACGGACAATCGCACCGCGCCGCTGGCGCGATCGGGCTCGAGGCCCATGGCCCCCAGCACGCCGCTGACCGTCGCGTCGCCGGCATGACAGGCCGCGCCCACCGAGGCGGCGACCAGACCATCGAGCCGTTCGAGCAGCAGCCGACCGTCGACGCGCGGAAAGGAGACGTTCAGGGTGTTCGGCAGCCGGTAATCGGGATGACCGTTGAGCATCAAGCCCGGGACGTTGTCCTGTAGATGCCGGTGCAGCCGTTCGCGCTTGCGGCGCAACGCCGCCTCCTCGACGCCCAGCGCATCGCGGGCCAGCCGTGCTGCCGCACCGAACCCGGCGATATACGGCACGTTCTCGGTGCCCGTACGCCGTCCGCCTTCCTGGCCCGCTCCGAAGAGCACGGGCGCCGGTGCCGTGCCCGTGCGGATGTACAGCGCCCCGATGCCCTTGGGCGCATAGAACTTGTGGCCTGCCAATGTGAGGAGATCCACCCCGAGCGCGTCCACCGCCACCGGGATCTTGCCTGCCGACTGCGCCGCATCCGTGTGCATGCAGATGCCCCGCTCCCGAACGATGGCGGCGATCTCGGCGATCGGCTCGACGGTGCCCACTTCATTGTTGGCGTGCATCACGGTCACCAGCACGGTCTCGGGCCGAATCGCCCCGCGCACGGCTTCTGGATCCACGCGACCGTGCTGGTCCACCGGGATTGTGGTGACTTCCCAGCCCTCCGCCTGCAGATGGAGCACCGGCTGCGCCACCGACGGATGCTCCACCGCGCTGGCGATGATGTGCCGCCCCCGGTGCTGTGCGGCCCGGGCGGTGCCGAGTACGGCCATGTTGTTGGCTTCGGATGCACTCCCGGTGAACACGATCTCCTGTGGCTGAGCGCCGATGAGCGCTGCAACCTCCGCGCGGGCCGCCTCCACCGCCTCCCGCGCCCGTCGACCGAACGGATGTCCGGACGAGGGATTGCCGAAGTGCTCGCGCAGATACAGGCCGATGACATCGGCGACGACGGGATCCACCGGCGTGGTGGCGTTGTAGTCCAGATAGATGGCGACTGTCATGGGATGGGTGCGTCTAGGTGAGGGTGGTTACAAGGATATAGGTGGCCACCAGCATCAGGCATACGGCAAAGCCGCGCTTGAGCGCCTCGCCGGAGACCCGATGGGCGATCCGGGTGCCAACCACGCTGCCGGCGACGGCGATGAGCGTGAATGCCCCCATGACGCCGTAGTCGATGGGCACGGCACCCATGTAGCCCGCGAACCCGGCGTAGGACTTGACCGCCACGATGGCCAGCGATGTGCCCACCGCCTGGCGCATGGAAAGCCCGGAGAGCAACACCAGGGCCGGCACCACCAGGAACCCGCCGCCCACACCCACCAGACCCGTGAGTGCGCCGACCACGATACCGTGGGCCGCCACGTGCGTCAGGCAGCGTCGGGAAGAACAGGCGGCGGCGGGTAGTACCGCGGCGGCGCCGACCGAACGCGGCGCGTGCGCCGGGCGAAGCATCTTCCAGGCGGCGGCGTACATCACAAGGGCGAACAGCGTGAGCTGGATCATCACCGGGGTGAACACCCCGACTCGGGCGCCGACATAGGTGCCCATGATGCCGAACAGGCCGAACACCACCGTCACTCGGACGTTGACGTTGCCGCGGCGCCAATGCTGCAGCGCGGTGATCGTGGCCGTGACCGCCACGATACCCATGCTCATGGCGATTGCGGATTTCGGCGCGATGTCGAGCAGATAAAGCAGTGCCGGGGTGGTCACAATGGAGCCACCGCTGCCGAACACCCCCAGGAGCAGACCGGTCGAGAGTCCCGCGAGCAGAACCGAGAGGGTCATGGTGAATTCCATATTCAATTGAATAATTGAATAGTAGCCGGGCACGCCCCTATGTCAAACGGTTTTTTGCGCTCCTCCGGGGCCCTCGACACGGTGACCGACCGCCGCGCGCTGTGCGCCCTCCCGCCGTTGTTCGCGGGTATTCGCTCCTGATAGCATGGTTGGTCTTTGAATTATTGGGCAACGTGGCGCCACAGCCGCGCCGGGCACCCCGGCCGAGAGCGCGGCCCTCAACCCCACTCCTCGGATGGCGTCAGCATGAACACCCAACCCGAATTCCTGCGCCTCCGGGAGCATCTCGAGGAGGTCATCGTCGGCCAGCAGGCGCTGCTGGAGCGGCTGATGATCGGGCTGCTGACCGGTGGACACCTGCTGCTCGAAGGCCTGCCCGGACTGGCCAAGACCACGGCGGTGAATACCCTCGCCGCCGGCGTGCACGCGAGTTTCCAGCGCATCCAGTTCACCCCCGACCTGATGCCGGGCGATCTCACCGGCAGCGACATCTTCGACCCGGAGGAGCATGCCTTCCGCTTCGTCGCCGGACCGCTGTTCCACCAGATCGTGCTCGCCGACGAGATCAACCGCGCGCCCCCCAAGGTGCAGTCTGCCCTCCTGGAAGCCATGGCCGAGCACCAGATCACCGTCGGCGGCACCACCCGCCCGCTGCCGGACCTGTTCATGGTCATGGCCACCCAGAACCCTCTGGAGCAGAGCGGCACCTATCCGCTGCCCGAAGCGCAGCTGGATCGCTTTCTCATGCATGTGGTGCTCACCTATCCGAGCGCCGAGGAAGAGCTGGAGATCCTGCGCCGTGACCGCCGGCTGCATTACGGCGAGCAACGCCCGCGGATTGACTCGCCCCTCCAACCGGCGACGGTGCTGGCGGCGCGAAGAGAGCTGGCGGAGATCCACGTCGAGGAGATGCTCGAGCGCTACATGGTCGCGCTGGTGGGCGCCACACGGGATCTGGGCGCCTGGCTCCCCGACTGGAACGGCTACCTGGAGGTGGGCGCGTCGCCCCGGGCCACCCTGGCGCTGCTGCGCTGCGCCAGCGCGCTCGCCTATCTCCAGGGGCGCGGATATGTCATCCCCGACGACGTGCGCGCCGTCGCCCCGGACGTTTTGCGCCATCGCCTTATCCTCAGCTATGGGGCGCGGGTCGATGCCGTCACCCGCGACGACATCATCGTCCGCCTGCTCGAGCGCGTGCCGGCCCCGTGAACGGCTGGGTCGGCCGTCTGCGGCACGTTGCAACGCCGGCCCGTCCAACCAACGCCGTCGACCAGCCACTGCTGGACGCCACCCGGCTGGTCGAGCTGGCCGAGCAGGGCCGGCGCCTGGCCGCCGAGACGGCCGCTGACCGGGAGGTGCAGCAACGGCGGGCGGGCGACCGGCTGTCGGTGCATCGCGGCGTGGGGCTCGATTTCGATGACAGTCGCCCCTACCAGCCGGGCGACGACCTGCGCTACATGAACTGGCGCCTCAGTGCGCGGGCCGGCGAACCGTACATGAAGGTGTTTCGCGAAGAACACCGGGCGGGCGCCTTCCTGGTGGTGGATCGGCGCGCCACCATGCGCTTCGGCACCCGGGTGCGCCTCAAGGCGACACAGGCGGCCCAGTTGGCTGCGCTGGTGGCCTTCGCCGCCACCGAACGGGGGCTTGCGGTGGGCGGCGTGATGCTGGAGCCGGCGCCGCGCTGGATTCCCGAGCAGGCCGGCACGGGCGGCGCCCTGGAGATCGCCCGCGCTGCGGGCGCGCCCTGTCCGCCGCTCCGAGACAGCGCCGAGGCACCCGCCTTAGGCCACATGCTGCGCCTGTTGGCTCCCCAGCTGCCCCTCGGAACCGAGCTGACCCTGATCAGCGATTTCATGGATCTGACGGAAGACGATCGAGGCCCGCTGCTGCAGTTGGCACAGCGGCACCGACTACGGGCCCTGCAAGTGCTCGATGCCGCCGAGCTGACCCTTCCCCGGGCCGGATTGGTACGGCTGGAAGACCCGGTGACGGCGCAGGCGCGAACCGTGGACAGCAGCGCGGCGACGACCCGGCGGTCGTTCGCCGCCGCCGCCACCGCCCATTGGCAGACGCGCGCGTCCATCCTGGATCGGGCGGGAGTCCCCTGGCGACGGGTACACGCGGATGCGGATGCCTTCGCCGCGCTGTTGGAACCCTGGCCATGAGCGGCGCCACCGCCGCACCCCTGGGGGAGACCACCCTGCAGGACATCGAGCCGCCACCGCTGCCGCCGACCCCGGAAGTGGCCCCCGCCGCCCTGCTGATCGGCGTGGCGGTGCTGGTGGTCGTGGTGCTGGCATTCCAGCGTTCGCCGCGCGCGCGGGCTCGCCGGGAACTGGCCGCGGCCAACCGACTCCTGAGGCGCGGGGACATGGCGCCGCGGACTGCAGTCTTCCAGGCCGCCGCCTGCCTGCGCCGAGGGTTCGGCGTCCAGCGGCTCGACCGGCTGGTGCCGCGACCGCGGGACGCTCAGGGCTGGACCCGCTTCCTGGCACGACTCGATCAGGCCCGCTACGGGCCCGCGCCACCGACGACTCAGGCAGCCGCCCACTTGGTGAGTGAAGCCCGACGCTGGCTGCGCCGACCCTTGTCCCTGGTTTCCCGGGCACCGGAACCGTGGCGTTCCCAGACCTCGAGCTGAGCCGCCCGGAGTGGCTCTGGCTGCTGCCTGCGCTGGCCGTGGCCGTCGCCCTGCTGGGGCGCCGCCGCGGACTGGATGCCGGTGAGATCCCCGGGCTGGGCCAGCGGCTGCGGGATCGCTATCTGCATCCGCTGCTGCAGCACACGTTGGCTGACACTGGAGCGGCAGCGTCCGGGGTGGCCTCTGCCCCGTGGCGCTGGCTGGTGCTGACGCTGCTGGTCCTGAGCCTGTCGGGGCCCGTGCGCATCGGCGAACGGCTACCGGAGCCGCCCCGTCAACGGGACATCGTGTTTCTGGTGGATACCTCCCTCGCCATGCGTCTGCGTGACTACGTCATGGACGAACAACGCGTCGCGCGGCTGACGGTCCTCAAGGGCGTACTGGGGCGCTTCATCGACGGGCTGCGGGGCGAGCGCCTGGCGTTGATTGCCTATGCCGATCAAGCCTACCCGGTGGTGCCCCTCACCCACGACCATGGGCTGCTGCGCAGCCACGTGGCGCGCCTCGACACCGGTATCGCGGGGCGCAGCAACGGCGTGGGCGACGCGCTGGCGATGGCGGTGGAATTGGGGTCCGCGCCGGACGCCGGTGCAGCGCGCCGTCGGGTCCTGGTGCTGTTCAGCAGCGCCAGCACTCCTACCGGAACCATTGCGCCGGAGACTGCCGCGGCCGTGGCGGGCGCATCCGGCTGGCGCCTGTACACCGTGGCCATCGGGGCCGGCACCATGGAGGCCGAGGAACAGCGCACCACCGGTCTCATCTATCGGCCGGTTGACCTGGAGCGATTGCGGGACCTGGCCACCGCCACCGGCGGGCGTTTCTTCCAGGCAGGCGATACCGCCGCATTGTCGGATGCCATCGCCGCCATCGATGCAGCGGCCATGCCGCCGGAAGCGGCGCCCCCGCGGTTCATCCGCGAACCGCTGTATCAGTGGCCGCTGCTGGCTGCACTGATGCTGCTGAGCGCCGTCCAGACACGGCGCCTGCTGGAGCGCCCGGCGTGAGCGCACTGCCCTGGCAGCTGTTGGAATGGCGCGAGCCGTTTTGGCTGCTGCTGGCCACGCAGCCGCTGATCCTTCTGCTCCTGCGCCAGGTGTGGCGCTGGCGTCACCCAAGCGCGTTCGCCCAGGCGTCGCTACTGCCCTGGGTTCGGCGACAGGACGCACGCGGCGTGTTCCGGCGGCTCTGGTCGCGCACCACGGCACACGTTCTCGCGTGGCTGCTGCTCGCGCTGGCGGCCGCCGGTCCGCGGCTGCCCGAGGAGCTTCCCGGCCAGAACCTGCGCGACGGCGCCCGGGTGCTCGTCGCCCTGGACCTGTCGCGCTCCATGGAGGCCGCCGATGTGTCGCCGACCCGCTTCAAGCGTGCCCGCATCGAGCTGCTGGATCTGCTGGACCGCGCGCGGGTGGATCGTTTCGGCCTGCTGCCGTTCGCCGGCCGGGCCCATCTGCTGGCACCCCCCAGCGCCGATTACGACGCCCTGCGCCACTACCTCGACGGGCTGCGGCCCAATCTCCTGCCCACCGCCGGCTCGGGCATCGGAGCGGCCCTGGAGCACGCCCGCGGTTATTTCGCCGAGGCCCCGGGCGCTGACGCCGCCGTGTTGCTCATCAGCGACGGCGAGGCGGCGGACGGGCAGCAGGCGCGGGCCGCAGCGGAGGCCCTGGCGAAGGCGGGAATCCCGCTCTATGTGCTGGGGGTGGGCAGCGCCGAAGGCGCCAGCCTGCCCGCCAACGACGGCGGCTGGCTGGAGCAGGACGGTCGCGCGGTGGTCAGTCGCCTGGACGCAACGACGCTCCGACGGCTCGCCGAGCTGACCGGCGGGCGCTATGCCGACGTCGCCGACGACGATTCGGACTGGCAGCGCCTGTACGAGGCGGGCATCGCCACCCTCACCTCCCACCGCATCGCCGAACACCAGGCCAAACGCATTTATTGGCACGAACTCCACGCCTGGGTGCTGATCCCCGGTCTGTTCCTGCTCGCCGTCAGTCTGTTTCCCCTGGGCCGGCGCACGGCACCGGCCCTGGTACTGCTCCTGGTGGCCGCCGCCCCATGTGGCCATCAGTCTCCGGCGGCCGCCGCGGATCGCGCGGTCCTGGAGCGCACTGCCCACGGTGCCCTGGAGGCCGGCCGATACGTCGCCGCCCGGGAGGCGTACGGGCGGCTGCCCGGCTACACGGCCCGCATGGGAGAAGGCGCGGCGGCCTACCGCATGGGGGACAGCGGCCATGCCGCCGTCCAGTTCACACAGGCCATTCTGGATGCGGAGAACGACGATCAACGGGCCCTCGCCATTTACAACCTCGGCAACAGCCAGTTCCAGCGCGGCGACTACTCCGCCGCCGCCGATGCTTACCGTGACGCCCTGCGCTACCGAGAGGCGTATCCATCCGCGGAAGTGAACCTGGCGCTGGCCGAGGACCTGCTCGAAGCCGTGCAGGCGGAGTTGGCCCGCAGCGCGCCACCGGGACGCGGTCCCCGTCCGGGCGAAGCCGAGGCCGATGCGGACGGGGGACGCTTCATCATGGACCCGGAGGACATGCCGCCTCCGAACGAGGAGCAAGCACTCCCCGAGCTCCCCGGGGGCGGCGACCGGGAACTGGCCGCCTTGATCGCCCGCGGCGTGCGGCATGCACGCCGGGCGGGCGGCGACGCAACGCGGTCCACCCGCGACGGTGAGCAGGGCGTGGACCCGGGCACGGTGGCGGCCGCCCGGGCCCATGCCCGCCGCCTGCAGCCGGACACCGGCGACTACTGGCGCGGGCTGTTCTCGTTCGAAGAGGGCTTCCCGGCCCCGGTGACCGAGCCGCGCCCGCTACCGGGAGCGGCGCCATGGTGAGCGCGATGCGCCTGCTTGCCGCTGCGCTGCTGGTGCTGGCCTTCGGCGCCCAGGCCGAACCCCAGCTATCCGCGGAGCTGGATGCCGCCGAGGTCGCCCTTGGAGACAGCGCCACGCTCACCCTGCGTGGGCGCGATCTTCCAGGGGACTTGTCGGCCGTGGACCTCTCGCCGCTGGACGCCGAGTTCGTGGTGGATACCGTTGGCGAGCGTACCGAAACCGGCGCTGACCTGCCGATCCAGACGCGCGTCGTGCGCCTCTATCCACGCGCCGTCGGCAGCCAGGAGTTGCCGGCCCTGGAGATGGACGGGATCGAGCTGCAGCTGCCGCCGCTGCGGGTGGTTCCGCCGCGGCAAGACGGCGTCGCGATCGACGTGCACACCGGCCTTTCCGAACGCCGACCGTGGCAGCGCCAGCAGGTGGTGGTGTACTTGGAGGTACGCTCGCCCGATGCCTTCTACACCCTGAGCGCAGAGACGCCCTCGGTGCCGGGCTTCGATATCATCGCCCTTCCGGTGCGATCCCGTCGCGAGACGGTCGATGGCATCGAATACAGGACCCAGCGCATCGGCTGGGCCCTGTTCCCCTACACCGCCGGCACCCACCGGCTGTCCCTGCCCCTGGTGCGCTACGGGCGCGGCGGGCGCACCCGCCACCAGTTCGCCCAACCGCGAATCCAGCTCGATGTGCGGAAACTGCCTGCCTGGCTGCCGCCCACGGTGCCCGTGGGACGCGTGCAGGTCGCGGCCACGCCGCCGGCGCGCCGGGTCCTGTCGACGGATCACCTGCACTGGTGGACGGTCACAGTCACCGGTTCCGGCATCGCCGCCGCCAATCTGCCGCCAGTGGTCCGCTCAGTGCGCAGCAACGCCCGCCTGCAGGTGCTGCCCGCGGACACCGAGCGCAGGGACGGCGCGGCCGCCGACGGGTTACACGGCCGTGCGGTGCATCGGGTGCCCGTCAAGGCCCTGGCCGACGGGCCGCTGTCTTTGCCCGCACTGCGCTTGCAGTATTTCGATCCCGCTTCGGGGCGCCTCGTGTCCCGCCGCTTCAGAT
>Ga0209347_1005151_pt1 | contig 12780 bp, 6 predicted proteins | sample AutmiccommuBRH23_FD_187382 | JGI IMG/M metagenome (GOLD analysis project Ga0209347, IMG submission 187382) | Deep subsurface microbial communities from Mt. Terri, Switzerland - Autotrophic microbial communities BRH/23 (SPAdes) (version 2) | ecosystem: Environmental > Aquatic > Deep subsurface >... | reverse complement strand
CCGGGTGAAATGGTTGCGATCCCCCGTGGTCTACACGCTGTCGCTGTCGATCTATTGCACGGCCTGGACGTTTTATGGCGCCGTGGGCTATGCGGCGCGGTCGGGGCTGGAATTCGCCACCATCTATCTCGGCCCGACGCTGGTGCTGATCGGTTGGTGGTGGGTGTTGCGCAAGCTGGTGCGGATCGGGCGCACGCAGCGGGTGACCTCGATCGCCGACCTGATTTCTTCGCGCTTCGGCAAATCCAACCTGCTGGGGGTGATCGTCACGCTGATCTGCGTGGTGGCGGCGACGCCCTATATCGCGCTGCAGCTGCAATCGGTGACGCTGTCCTTCAACGTGTTCGCGGGGCCGGTGCCCGAAGGCTGGGCGATGCGCGACAGCAATTCGACCGCCTTGTGGGTGGCGGCGGGGCTGACGCTGTTCACCATCCTGTTCGGCACCCGCAACCTCGATGCCAATGAGCGGCATAACGGGGTGGTGACGGCGATTGCACTGGAGGCGGTGGTGAAGCTGGTGGCGCTGCTTGCGGTGGGGGTGTTCACGGTCTGGGTGGTGGCGGACGGTCCGGCGGATATCCTCCAGCGGATCGAGGAGTCCGACATCGCCGACTGGCAGATGCAGCCGGGCCGGTGGGCGGGGCTGACCTTCCTGGCGGGCGCCGCGATCCTGACGCTGCCGCGGATGTTCCAGGTGATGGTGGTCGAGAATGCGGACGAACGGCACATGGCCACCGCAAGCTGGGCCTTCCCGCTCTATCTGTTCGCGATGAGCCTGTTCGTGGTGCCGATTGCCGTGGTGGGCCTCGCGGTGCTTCCCGAGGGGTCGAACCCCGACCTCTTCGTGCTGACGCTGCCGCTCGCCTTCGATCAGGGCGGGCTGGCGATGCTGGCGTTTCTGGGCGGGTTCTCCTCGGCCACCTCGATGGTGATTGTCGAGGCGATTGCGCTGGCGACGATGGTGTCGAACCATATCGTGATGCCGCTCTGGCTGCGCTTCCGCACCGGGGGGGCGCGCGGGGCGGGCGATGTGCGCGGGCTGGTGCTGAATGCGCGGCGGCTGTCGATTGCCGGGGTGCTGGGGCTTGGCTACGGTTATTTCGCGCTGTCGGGCGGGTCTTCGGCGCTGGCGGCGATCGGCCTCATCAGCTTCGTGGGGGTCGCGCAGATCCTGCCTGCGATGCTGGGCGGGCTGTTCTGGCGGGGGGCGACGCGGCTGGGGGCGGCGGCGGGGCTGCTGACCGGGTTCGCGATCTGGCTTTACGCGCTGTTCCTGCCGTCCTTCGGCAATGGCGGGCTGTTCGGGGCCGAGTTGATGCTGCAGGGCCCGCTGGGGATCGGCTGGCTGCGCCCGCAGGCGCTGTTCGGGATTGGCGGGATCGACCCGCTGCTGCACGCCCTCTTCTGGTCGCTGTCGCTGAACGCGGCGCTGTTCTGCGCGGTGTCGCTGCTGACCTTCCCGGGGCCGATGGAGCGGTTGCAGGGCGTGGCCTTCGTGAACGTCTTCGACCATTCCGGGCCGACCCGCGGCTGGTCGCGCGGCGGGGCCGAGGCCGAGGATCTGCTGGCGATGGCGCAAGGCATCCTGGGCGCGGATGAGGCGCAAGGGTTCTTTCAGGCGCAGGCGGCGGCGCAGGGCAAGGTGGGGTTCCTGCCCGATACCACGCCAGAGTTCTTTGCGGCGCTGGAACGGCGGCTGGCGGGGTCCGTCGGCGCCGCGACCGCCCATGCGATGATCGCGCAATTTGCGGCGGGGGCTGCGGTTTCCGTGCAGGACCTGATGGCGGTCGCCAACGAGGCGCAGCAGATCATGGAATATTCCAGCCAGCTGGAGGCGAAATCCGAAGAGCTGGCCCGCACCGCCCGCGCGCTGAGCCAGGCGAATGAGAAGCTGCAGGCGCTGTCGGTGCAGAAGGATGCGTTCCTGTCGCAGATCAGCCATGAGTTGCGCACGCCGATGACCTCGATCCGGGCGTTTTCGGAGATCCTGATGGAGGGCGGGCTCGAAGGCCCCGACCAAGCCCGCTATGCCGAGATCATCCATGACGAGACGATCCGCCTGACCCGGCTGCTCGATGACCTTCTGGACCTGTCGGTGCTGGAGAATGGCCGCGTGCAGCTGAACGTGCAGGTCGCGAACCTGCATGACCTGATCGACCGGGCGCTGCAGGCGGCGGCGCAGACACGGGCCGAGCGGCGCTTTGTCATCCACCGCGACCTGCCGACCGAGCATATGCCGATCTTCACCGATACCGACCGGCTGGTGCAGGTGTTCATCAACCTCATCTCCAACGCCCGCAAATACTGCGATGCGGCGCGGCCGGAGCTGACGATCCGGGTGCGGCGGCGCGGCGGGCAGATCGAGGTGGATTTCCTCGACAATGGCAGCGGCATCCCGGCAGGGTCGCAATCGCTGGTCTTCGAGAAATTCGCGCGGCTGACGGATACCACCCGCGCCGGGGGGGCGGGCCTCGGGCTGGCGATCTGCCGCGAGATCATGGCCAATCTGGGCGGCACCATCACCTATGTGCCGGGGCAGGGCGGCGCGGCGTTCCGGGTGGCCTTGCCCGCAAGGCGGCAGCGCGAGGCGGCCTGAGGGAGTTGCTAACCTCTCGGTAACGCTGATCTGCCACAGATGGCCCGTGCAGCCGGGAGTGGCAGGAACCGCAAGGATGACGGCAGGGACGCAGACGGTGATGCGCCGCAAGGCCGGGGCGGGGCGCCGCGCGCCGCTGGTTGCGCCGATGACGCCCGAAAAGGCGCTTGGCCAGGCCTTTGCCCGCGCCGCGCAGGAACTGTTGGCGCTGCCGCTGCGCGTGGCCACGATTTCCGAAGCCAGGATGACGCTGTCCGACCTGCCCGAGGCGCTGGAGGACCGGGCCCTGCTGCTGGTGCTGGAGGGCCCGGCCGAAGGGCTGGGGCTGATGATGCTCTCGCCCCCGATGCTGTCGGCGCTGCTGGAGATGCGGATGATGGGGCGGTTGTCGGCAAGCCCCTCTGCTGCAAACCCCGCCGCCCCGCGCCGCCCCACCCGCACCGATGCCGCGATCTCTGCCGATATCATCGACGCGGCGCTGGCCAGTTTCGAGGCGGCGCTGGTGGGCGATCCGGCGCTGATCTGGGCGGGCGGCTTCCGCTATGGCTCGTTCCTCGAGGATGCACGGACGCTGCCGCTGATCCTCGAGGATACCGGCTACCGGGTGTTCCGGCTGGTGCTGGACCTTGGCACGGGCAGCGCCGCGCGCGAGGGCGGGCTGCTGCTGGCGCTGCCGGCCGAGGGGCGGGGCAGGTTCGTGGAGGCGGAGGTGCCCGTGGAGGACGGGGAGGCCCCGCAACCCGCGGGCTGGCCCGAGCGGCTGGAACAGGCGGTGATGGCCGCCTCCGGGCAGGTGGAGGCGGTGCTGGCCCGCCTGACCCTGCCCATCGGTGCCATCCTTGCGCTCCGCCCCGGCGCCACCCTGCCACTGGCAGAGGACACGCTGGAACAGCTGCGACTGGAAGGCCCGGGCGGCCGCCTGGTGGCCCGCGCCCGGCTGGGCCAGAACCGCGGCTTCCGGGCGGTGCGGCTGGTGGAGGAGGGCGAGGAACGCGCGCCGGCACCGGGTGCGAGCGCTGCACCAGCGGTGGAGGCGATGGGATGGGGTGGCGACGCGGCGCCCGGCTGGGACGATCCGGTGGAGGGCGAGGCGGCGGCGATGCCGATGCTGCCGATGGCGGACATGGCGCCGATGGACATGGGCGGGTTCGGGCTGGATGCGCTTGGCGGGGAGGAGGGGGAGGAGCTGCCGCCGCTGCGGATGGGGGGGATGTAGGGGACGGGTTCGTCGTTTGGGCGTCGGGTCATGTCGGATCGAAGAGACGCTCCCCTTGGCCGGGTTTAGACCGCGAAGCGCGGCCGGCGCCCCGCGCGGGTGCGGCGACCGGCACGTTCGGTGCTCTGCGCCGGTCGGTGGAGAGCATCACATCGCTGTCCTGGTCGAGACGCTTCGGGTCTGCTGGACTCTTCGGTGGCAAATATCTCGCCTGTTGGACCGGTAGAGCAATGCGCCGCCCATTCTTGGCCCGGCACAAGGCGCGGCGTCTGGTTTCAGTCAAGGCTGGCGTGTTGCGTTAGAGCTTTTCTTGGCACGCGTCCCACGTGTTTCGGTCGGGCAAGCGCGACCTTTCTCTTGCCCGGAATCAAGGCGCCTTGGCGCCGCCGGGCAGCGCCCGTCCGCCCCCTCGGGCGGGCGCTTTTGCAACCGTTCCGCCTAGAATTTCGGTGGAGGCGTGTTGAACCATAAAGTGCCTAGAACCGCGGTTGCTCGCCCACCCGGCGGACGGGCGCTGCCCTCTGATAGTGCGGGATGGCAGATTCGTCTCGTTGGGTGGGGGTAACACCGCCCCCCGCGCGGCACATGCGCGCATCCTCCTTGGCCCCGGCGGCGGCAGGGCCTATGATCGGGGCTCTGCAGACCTGAGGAGGTTCCCCGCATGATCACCGAACTGGGCCATTTCGCCCTGATATTGGCTTTCGCCGTGGCGATCTTGCAATCCACCGTGCCTCTGGCCGGGGCGCAGAAGGGTTGGGGCGGCTGGATGGCGGTGGCGGCGCCGGCGGCAACTGCACAATTCTTCTTGATCGCGTTTTCCTTTGCGGCGCTGACGCAGGCCTTCGTCACCTCGGATTTCTCGCTTCAGGTGGTCTGGGCGAACTCGCATACCGACAAGCCGATGCTCTACAAGGTGTCGGGCGTCTGGGGCAACCATGAGGGCTCGATGCTGCTCTGGGTGCTGATCCTGGCGCTGTTCGGGGCCTCGGCGGGCTGGTTCGGCGGGCAGTTGCCGCCGCGGCTGCGCGCGCGGGTGCTGGCGGTGCAGGGGATGATCGGGGTCGCGTTCCTGGCCTTTATCCTCTTCACCTCGAACCCCTTCGCGCGGTTGGCCTCGCCGCCGTTCAATGGCAAGGACCTGAACCCCTTGCTGCAGGACCCGGGGCTCGCCTTCCATCCGCCGTTCCTCTACCTCGGCTATGTCGGGCTCAGCATGGCGTTCAGCTTTGCGGTCGCGGCCCTGATCGAGGGGCGGGTCGATGCCGCCTGGGCCCGCTGGGTGCGGCCCTGGACGCTGGCGGCTTGGGTGTTCCTGACCATCGGCATCGCGCTTGGATCGTGGTGGGCGTATTATGAGCTTGGCTGGGGCGGGTTCTGGTTCTGGGACCCGGTCGAGAATGCCAGCTTCATGCCCTGGCTGCTGGCGGGCGCGCTGCTGCATTCGGCCATCGTGGTGGAAAAGCGCGAGGCGCTGAAAAGTTGGACGATCCTGCTGGCGATCATGGCCTTCGGCTTTTCGCTAATCGGCACGTTCCTGGTGCGATCTGGCGTCATCACCTCGGTCCATGCCTTTGCCAATGACCCGGAGCGGGGGGTGTTCATCCTGATGATCCTCGGCATCTTCCTGGGCGGCGCGCTGACGCTCTATGCGGCGCGGGCCGGGGCGATGCAGGCCAAGGGCGTGTTCGGGATGGTCAGCCGCGAATCGGCGCTGGTGGTGAACAACATCCTGCTGGCGGTGGCGGCGCTGGTGGTGTTCGTGGGCACGATCTGGCCGCTGGTGGCGGAAATGGCCTGGGGGCGCAAGCTGTCGGTCGGCGCGCCGTTCTTCGACATGGCCTTCACGCCGTTCATGGTGCTGCTGGCCATCGTGCTGCCGGTGGGCGCGATGCTGCCCTGGAAGCGCGGCAGCATCGCCAAGGCGGCGCGGCCGTTGCGGGGGGCGCTGGTGCTGGCGATTGCCGTCGGCCTCTTGGCCTATGCGATGGGCAGCGGCCGCTCGGCCGTGGGGCCGATCGGGGCTGCGCTTGGCGCCTGGTTGGTGGCGGGCGCGGCGGTGGATCTGTGGACGCGGACCGGGCAGGCACGCAGCGGGCTTGGCGCGCGCCTTGGCCGGCTGGCGCGCCTTCCGCGGGCCGATTGGGGCAAGGCGGTGGCGCATTCCGGGCTGGGGATCACCATGCTGGGGATTGCGATGCTGACGGCGAACGAGGTCGAGGATATCCGCGTGGCGCAGATCGGCGCGCCTTTCGAGGTGGCGGGCTACGAGATCACGCTCGACGCGGTCGAAGAGCTGCAGGGGCCGAATTACCTGACCACGATGGCGACGATGACGGTACGGCGCGGCGGCGATGTCGAGGCCGTGCTGCATCCCGAGAAGCGCGTCTATCCGGTGCAGGCGATGCCGACGACCGAGGCCGATATCGACAACGGCCTGTTCCGCGACGTCTATCTGGTGATCGGCGACCGGCAGGACAGCGGCGGTTGGGCGGTGCGAACCTATATCAAGCCCTTCACCGGCTGGATCTGGGCCGGCGCGGCGCTGATGGCTTTTGGCGGGTTCCTGAGCCTGTCGGACCGGCGTTACCGCGTGGCGGCGGGGGCGCGCAAGACCGCGGCCCTGCACGCCGCCCCGGCGGAGTGAACGGCATGAAACGCCTGATCCTGATCGCAATGCTGGCGCTGGCGCCAATGGGGCCGGCCTTCGCGGTGCAGCCCGATGAGGTGCTCGCCGATCCGGTGCTGGAATCCCGCGCGCGCGAGCTGTCCAAGGTGCTGCGCTGTCCGGTCTGCCAGTCGGAGAATATCGACGAATCGAACGCCGAGGTCTCGCGCGACCTGCGCATCCTGGTGCGCGAGCGGCTGGTGGCCGGCGACAGCGACAGTGACGTGCTGGACTACATCACCGCACGCTATGGCGAATATGTGCTGTTCCAGCCCGATGCCAGCGGCGGCAACCTGATCTTGTGGCTGGCGGGGCCGGTCATGCTGCTGGCGGGGCTGGGGATCGGATTCTCCTTCCTGCGCGGCCGCCGCCCCGGCTCCGAGGCGCCGGTGGAGGCGCTGGACGCGGCTGAACAGCGTCGGCTGGACGAAATCCTGAACAAGTGACGCGCCGTTCCGCTGTGCCAATCCTGCCGCGCGGGTAAGCTGCCCCAAACGCGAGGGAGGAAGCGCCATGGATTACCAGACCATCACCTGCACCGAAGAGGGCGGCATCGGCATTGTCACGCTGAACCGGCCCGAGGTGATGAACGCGCTGAACAGCGCCATGCGGACCGAGATCCGCGCCGCCTTCGAGGCGCTGGCGACGACCGCCCGGGTGATCGTGCTGACGGGGACGGGGCGGGCCTTCTGCTCGGGTCAGGATCTGGCCAGCGTCGGTGACCTGTCGGGGCTCGATTTCGAGAGTGTGCTGAAGGGCGAGTACGAGCCGATGCTGGCCGCGATCACCGGCTGCCCGGTGCCGACCATCGCCGCGGTGAACGGGGCGGCGGCGGGGGCGGGGGCCAACCTTGCGCTTGGCTGCGATGTGGTGATCGCGTCGGAGGATGCGGTGTTTCTGCAGGCCTTCACCCGCATCGGGCTGATGCCCGATGCCGGCGGCACCCATTGGCTGCCGCGGCAGGTGGGGTTCGCCCGGGCGATGGGGGCGATGCTGTTTGCCGAAGGCGTGCCGGCGCGCAAGGCCGCCGACTGGGGCATGATCTGGGAGGCGGTGCCCGAGCCGCAGTTCGAGGCGGTCTGGCGCGCGCGGGCGGCGCAGCTTGCGGCGGGGCCGGGGGTGGCGTACCGCGGCATCAAGCAGGCGCTGCGCGCCGCGTCAGACCTGAGCCTCGATCAGCAGCTGGCGCTGGAGGCGCGGCTGCAGGGGGAATGCGGGCGCACGGGCGATTTCCTGGAGGGCGTGGCGGCCTTCCTGCAAAAGCGCGCGCCGGTGTTCAGGGGGCAGTGACCGACGCTGTGGGAGGGCAGCGCCTGTCCGCCGGGTGGGCGCAGCATCGCTGGTTCTAGGCACTTTATGGTTCATCTGCTTCCCCAGAATTTCCAGGCGGAACCGTTGAGTAGCGCCCGCCCGAGGGGGCGGACGGGCGCTGCCCGGCGGCGCTAAAGCGCCTTGTTCCGGGCAAGAAAAAGTTCCACGGAGAGGTGGAAACTGAGAAATACAGACAGCAAAACGGCCGCCCGTTCGGGCGGCCGTTTTCATTTTCCAGCCTCGGCCATCGCCTCAGCGCGTTTCCAGTTCCGGGTAGTCCCGGCGCGGAGCGCCGATATACAGCTGCCGCGGGCGGCCGATCTTCATCTGCGGGTCCGAGATCATCTCTTTCCACTGCGCGATCCAGCCGACGGTGCGCGACAGCGCGAAGATCGGCGTGAACATCGAGGTCGGGAATCCCATCGCCTCGAGGATGATGCCCGAGTAGAAATCGACGTTCGGGTAGAGCTTCTTCGAGATGAAATACTCGTCTTCCAGCGCGATCCGCTCCAGCTCCTTGGCAACCTGCAGCAACGGGTTGTTGCCCACGCCCAGAAGCTCCAGCACCTCGTCGGCGCTTTCCTTCATCACCTTGGCGCGCGGGTCGAAGTTCTTGTAGACCCGGTGGCCAAAGCCCATCAGGCGGAAGCCCGAATTCTTGTCCTTGGCCTTGGCGACGAATTCGGGGATACGGTCGACAGTGCCGATTTCCTTGAGCATTTCAAGGCAGGCTTGGTTCGCACCGCCATGCGCCGGGCCCCAGAGGCAGGCGATGCCGGCGGCGATGCAGGCGAAGGGGTTGGCCCCCGACGAGCCGGCCAGCCGCACGGTCGAGGTCGAGGCGTTCTGCTCATGATCAGCATGCAGCATCATGATCCGGTCCATCGCCTTTTCCAGCACCGGGTTGACCACATACTCTTCGGCCGGGACCGAGAAGCACATGTTCAGGAAGTTCCCGGCATAGCTGAGCGAGTTCTTCGGGTAGACGAAGGGCTGGCCGACCGAATACTTGTAGGCCATCGCGGCGATGGTCGGCAGCTTGGCGATCAGGCGGATCGAGGCGACCTCGCGCTGCCACGGATCGCCGATATCGGTGCTGTCATGGTAGAAAGCCGACATCGCGCCGACCACGCCCACCATCGTCGCCATCGGATGCGCGTCGCGGCGGAAGCCGCGGAAGAAGTTGTGCATCTGCTCATGCACCATGGTGTGGCGCGTGACGCGTGTCTCGAAATCGACCATCTGCTTGGCGTCCGGCAGCTCGCCGTAGAGCAGCAGGTAGCAGACCTCGAGGAAATGCGACTGCTCGGCCAGCTGCTCGATCGGATAGCCGCGATACAGCAGCTCGCCCTTGTCGCCGTCGATATAGGTGATGGTGGATTCGCAGGACGCGGTCGAGGTGAAGCCGGGGTCGTAGGTGAACACATCCGCCTGACCATAGAGCTTGCGGATATCCAGCACATCGGGGCCGACGGTCGGCGACATCACCGGCAGGTCATAGGTCTGACCGTCGATGTTCAGCGTCGCTGTTCTCTTGGTTTCTGCCATCTTCATCCCTCTCCTCATGGGCGGACCTGGCCCAAGCCGGGGCCTGCCGCAAAAACTCCGAGGCCAGGGCGCGGGCCTCAGCGCGTCGCGTCGGTCAGGCGCGCCAAGGTCTCGTCCTGACCGATGACGAGCATCATGTCGAAGACGCTTGGGGTGACTGTCCGTCCCGCCAGTGCCGCGCGCAGCGGACCTGCGAGCTTGCCCAGCCCGATGCCGTGGGCGGCGGCGGTTTCTGCCAGTTTGGCCTCCAACGCCTCGCGCGTCCAGCTAACATTTTGCAGCTGCGGCGTCAATTCCGTCAGTATACCGCGGGATACGGGGTCAAGCGCCTTTGCGGCTGCGGCATCGGGCTCGAAGGGCCGCGATCCCAGGACGAAATGGGCCTTTTCCAGCAATTCCGGAAAGGTCTTGGCGCGTTCCTTCAGGCAATACATGGCGCGCACAAGCCCTGTGCGCTGCGTTGCATCGAAGCCCGGCAGGCCCGCGGCCTCCAGATACGCCTCGATCTCTGCCTGCAGTGCAGCATCCTCGGCCACCGCGATATGCTGGCCGCAAAGGTTCTCCAGCTTCTTGAAGTCAAGCCGCGCCGGCGCCCGGCCGATGCCGCCGAGGTCGAACCATTCGCGGGCTTCCGTATCGCTGAAAAATTCGGAATCGCCATGGCTCCAGCCAAGCCGCGCCAGGTAGTTGCGCATCCCAGACGCCGGGTAGCCCATCGCCTGATATTCCTCGAGGCCGACCGCGCCGTGGCGTTTGGACAGCTTCTTGCCGTCCGGCCCGTGGATCAGCGGGATATGCGCATAGACCGGCACGTCCCAGCCCATGCCGTGATAGATCTGCACCTGCCGCGCAGCATTGGTCAGATGGTCGTCGCCGCGGATGACATGGGTGACGCCCATGTCATGGTCATCCACCACCACCGCCAGCATGTAGGTGGGCGTGCCGTCGGAGCGCAGCATCACCATGTCATCGAGCTGGTCATTGCCGAAGGTGACGTCGCCCTGCACGGTATCGGCGATCACCGTGCTGCCGGTGCGCGGCGCTTTCAGGCGGATCACGAAGGGCGCATCGGGGTGGGTTGCGGGGGCCGCATCGCGCCAGGGGCTCTGGAACAGGGTGGAGCGCTTTTCGGCCTCCGCCGCCGCGCGGAAGGCGGCGATTTCGTCCTGCGTCGAGAAGCACTTGTAGGCGGCGCCGCGCGCCAGCATCTCGCGCGCCACCTCGGCATGGCGGTCCTTGCGGGCGAATTGGCTGACCGCCTCGTCGTCCCAGTCGAGGCCCAGCCAGGTCAGGCCCTTCAGGATCGCTGCCGTGGCTTCGGGGGTGGAGCGTTCGCGGTCGGTATCCTCGATCCGCAGCAGGAACTTGCCGCCGCGGCCGCGGGCATAGAGCCAGTTGAAGAGGGCGGTGCGTGCGCCGCCGATATGCAGATAGCCGGTCGGCGAGGGCGCGAAGCGGGTGACGACGGGAGGGTTCGAAGACATCGGAATTAACCTTTCGGAAACCATGCGGCGGCTAGCCTTTGAGGGGTGTCTAGGCAAGGACAGGCGAGGAAACAAGGGTGGGCCGCATCGCAGCACCGGCTTCGGTATCGGGTCTGGCACCGGCATTGGCTTTGCCGGAAGCGCCGTATGACGAGGACCTTCCGGGCCGGGGGGCGTGGCTTGCCGCGCTGGCCGCCCGGCCGCTGCTGGCGCTGTCGGCGGCGCGGGGCGGGCTGTTCGTCTGGGTGCCGGTGTGCCTGTCCTTCGGCATCGGCCCTTGGTTCGCGCTGGCCGAGGAGCCCGGTCCGCCAGTCTATGCCGCCGCGCTGCTGGCGTTTCTGGCAGCCGCGCTGGCCTGGCTGCGCGGCCCCGAGGTCGCCCATGTCCCCGCCGCGGCCCTCGCCCTCGCGCTGGCAGGCTTCCTGCTGGCCGGCGCCCGGGGGCATGGCGTGGCCGAACCGGTGCTGCCCTTCCGCTATTACGGGCCCATCGAGGGGCGGATCGTCGGCATCGACCGATCTTATGCCGATCATCTGCGGGTGACGCTGGACAAGGTGGTGCTGCGCGACGTGCCGCCGCATCGCACCCCGGCGCGGGTGCGGGTGGCGCTGCATGGCGATCAGGGCTACGCCGCGCCCGAACCGGGGCTGACGGTGATCCTGACCGGCCATCTCGCCCCGCCCGAAGGCCCGGCCGCGCCCGGCGGCTTCGACTTCCAGCGCTTCGCCTGGTTCTCGGGGCTCGGCGCGGTGGGCTATACCAAGGTGCCGATGCTGGTGCTGGAACCGCCGGCGCCCGATGCCTGGGGGCTTGCCGCGCACCGGGCGCGGATGCGGGTGTCGGCGGCCATCCAGACGCGGATCGAGGGGCAGGCGGGGGCCTTCGCGGCTGCGCTGATGACCGGCGACCGCTCTGGCATCACCGCCGCCACCAATGCCTCGATGCGGGCCTCGAACCTCTTCCACATCATCTCCATTTCCGGCCTGCACATGGGGATGCTGGCGGGCTTCGTCTTTGCCACGCTGCGCTATGGGCTGGCCTTGCTGCCGGTGCTTGCCTTGCGCCTGCCGGTGAAGAAGCTGGCGGCGGGCGCGGCGCTGCTGGCCGCCACCGCCTATCTGTGGCTGGCGGGGGCGAATGTGGCGACCGAGCGGGCCTATGTGATGGCCGCGGTGATGCTGGTCGCCGTGCTGGTGGACCGGCGGGCGATCTCTCTGCGCTCCATCGCCGTGGCAGCGGTGATCTTGCTGCTGCGCGAGCCCGAAAGCCTGACCGAGCCGGGCTTCCAGATGTCCTTTGGCGCGACGGTGGCGCTGATCCTGGCCTGGCGGCCCTGGCAGGCGGTGCAGGGCCATGTGCCTGCGCTGCTGCGCCCGGTGGCGACGCTGCTGCTGTCCTCGCTGGCGGCGGGGCTGGCGACGGCGCCGATCGCGGCGGCGCATTTCAACCGGATGGCGGAGTATGGGCTGCTGGCGAACCTGCTGGCGGTGCCGGTGATGGGCACGCTGGTGATGCCGGCCGGGGTGATCGCGGCGGTGCTGGCGCCGCTGGGGCTTGCCGGCGCGGCGCTGTGGGTGATGGAGATCGGCTGCCTGTGGATCCTGTGGGTGTCGGACTGGGTCGCCGGCCTCGACGGTGCCGTGGTCGCGGTTCCCAGCCCGCCCGGCGGCGTGCTGGCGCTGATGGCCGCGGGGGCGCTGCTGGCCGTGCTGGCGCGCGGCCCGCCACGATGGGCCGGCGCTGCGGCGCTGGCGCTGGCGGCGGGCCTGTGGGCCGGGGCAGCGCGCCCCCCGCTGCTGGTCTCGTCCGATGGCGTGCTGCTGGGGCTGCTGGGGCCGGAGGGGCGGGCCTTGTCGCAGCCCAGGGGCGCGGGCTTCGTCGCTCAGGGCTGGCTGGAGGATGACGGCGATCTTGCGCCGCAAGAGGACGCAGCTGCCCGCCCCGGCTTCACCGGCCCCAA
>Ga0209347_1005149_pt1 | contig 12784 bp, 8 predicted proteins | sample AutmiccommuBRH23_FD_187382 | JGI IMG/M metagenome (GOLD analysis project Ga0209347, IMG submission 187382) | Deep subsurface microbial communities from Mt. Terri, Switzerland - Autotrophic microbial communities BRH/23 (SPAdes) (version 2) | ecosystem: Environmental > Aquatic > Deep subsurface >... | reverse complement strand
ATTTAGTTATTAATTGAAAAGCTTTTTGATTAAGTCTTAGTCCGTTGTGTGTTGCCCCTTCAATAATTTTTACTTCTCCTTTGCTATTTTCCAAAACTGCTTTTTGTTGTTCTTCTGCAACAAAAGCTTCATCTTTATCGCCCACTAAAACAAGCAGTGGAACTTTTACACTTTTTAAGCCATCAATATAATTATCCGGTGCCATACTTGCATTTGCTCGGTAAGAATATTCTCTTAGTGGTGTTCCTATCGGTAAATTGAAAAATAAAACAGGCAAACTATCATTATCATGTCTATTGATTTCATTTAACATTTTCAATCCAATAATTCGAGCAATATGGATTTTCATAAATGCTTCAGTGCTGTCATTATTGGAAGCTTCTTCTTTTTGAAATGCCGGCGAATTATTTCCAAGCAAAGGAGCAAAAAGTAAAAAGCCATCAACTTTATCATTGTAATTTTCCATTGAGTATCGTAGAGCTATACCACCACCCATTGAATGACCTGCAATAATAATTTTTCCATTCGGTTTATTCTTACGAATAGAGCTAACAATATTAGCTAAGTCATCAGCATATTGATTGATATAGTCCACATCGCCCGGTTTGCCTTCCGATTTTCCATGTCCCCTCAAATCTAAAGCATAAACTTCGGCTTGCGTTGCTTGTTGCAACATTTGGGCCGTTTTTTGGTAATTAATAGCACTACTTTTTACTCCGTGAATGAGAATAATAGTGTTTGGTGATTTATTGGTAAATTTGTAAGCAAATATTTTATGATTATCTCTTATCGAGAAATAATAATCGGTAGCATTGTTTGTTGGTTCGTTGTCAGATGATGCAGTTGTATTAATTTGATCAGATTTGAATTGACTGAAAGTGGGATTTGGCATATTGATTAGATTAGTAGCCGCCGCGACTAAACTATCCTTATTTCCATTGAAATATGTATTAAGTAAATCCTGTGCCGAGACCGTTGAGACAGCTATAAGACTAATTGCGAAAATAATAATAACTTTTAACCTCTTCATAATTTTTGATCCTTTCATCTTCTGGATAATTAATTTGAATTTTTCTTTCTCAATTATTCGCACAAGGATCAAAAAAATAACAGGTATATCAAAATAAATTATGCATAGGTTTAAATGGTTTTGTAGTTTTATAAAATTGTCGAGGTAGTATTTCAATTAATACGATTCTTGAGTGTACTTGATTTTGAATATTTCTATTCTTTTACTAAGGATGTTTTATTCACCGCAAGAAGGAAATAGAGAACTACGCATACAACGGCTATGGCTGTGGAGATAAATAAAACCTGTGCGCCGAACTCATACCATATAAATCCGGCAAGTGAGCTTGCAATCATGGTAAAGAGGCTTTGGAATGCTGTGAAAGTACCGATAGCGGTGGCGGTTTCTTTTTTATCCGTAATATTACTTACCCACGCTTTGGAAATTCCTTCCGTTGCAGCGGCATATATTCCATATAATAAAAAGAGAAATAGATAATAATAGATCGATGAGTTTATAGACATACCAAAATAAACTATCGCAAAGATAATAAGTCCGCCCACCAACACTTTTTTAAGTCCGATCTTATCGGCAAGCATCCCGAGCGGAAACGATACGAGCGCATAAATGAGATTATAAAAAATATATACTCCGATAACAGAAGTATCGTTCAAGCCCGCATCTTTAATCCGCAGCAATAAAAATAGATCAGAACTATTGAAAAGTGTGAATGCCAATAAACCGATGACAATTTTTTTATATAGAGCAGGACTCGTCTTCCAATATTTTAAGAATGAAAAAAAAGAGGGGATCTTTTTCCGCTCACTCGAACTAAGTGCACTTTCTGAACCGGTTTTCTTTTTATCCTTAATAAGGAAAGAAGAAGCGATAGCCATTAAGCCCGGAATGAAGGCAATAAGAAAAAGTGTAGTATAATTTTCGGGATAGTAGTAAAGATAGATTAAAGCGAAAAGAGGACCTATGACCGCACCGAGTGTATCCATTGAACGGTGGAATCCGAATATTTTTCCTTTTGTTTGCGGAGTTGCTTCATCGGAAAGAATTGCATCACGAGCGCCGGTTCTGATTCCTTTGCCGAATCGATCCATAGTCCGAGCAATAAAAATTCCGATCGGATGAATAAATATTGCCATCATCGGTTTTGCAATAGCACCGAGGGAATAACCAAGTTGAACAAATGGTGCTCGTCTTTCTAATGAATCAGAAAGTTTACCGAAATATCCTTTGCTTAATCCGGCGGTAGCTTCTGCCGCTCCTTCAAGTATTCCGATAAGGAAAATCGTAAATCCAATACTCTTTAGATAAATGGGCATAATGGGATAAAGCATCTCACTCGCCATGTCGGTAAATAAACTAATTACCGATAAAATCCAGACCGTGCGGGTAATGTATTTCATTTTATGCGAACGCCTATATCGTGTCGATGTTTATGTAGAAGATAACTAATATAAGTATTTTGGAAAAAAAGATAAAATATCGGTCCGAGCGCTGCTAAGGGACTTAAGAAAGTTAAAGCAATCCAGATTGTAAATGAATTATTTTTTTGACCGAGACCCTGACCGCATTCTAATCTTAGATCAGAACCGCCAATTTTTTTACCGATTGCAAAATTTATAAAAGCGATTATCGAAATTGCGATTCCAATAAAAAAGATAAAATAGATGGGACCGGTATATTCGGTAACAATAAAATGGGATGCCTTTGAAGAGGCGAGATATAAATTTATTATTAATAGGAAATATGCATTCCCTTTTCTTTGAATCATATAATTTGCGAATGAGGGGAGATATTTATCGATAATAAGCGCAAGTATTAAGGGATATCCCACTACCTGAAGCGAAGGTAGCAGAACATCAATTACGGATATTTGAATCGATTTTGAAACTACAAGAGGAAGAAGAAACGAAGCACCGATACTCATTGCAAAATTTGAGATCATTACATAAACGGTAGTGAACTTTATATTTTTATTGAGGATGCTTACAAGAGTAGCCGATGCTATTGCTGTAGGTGCGAGAGCTGCAACAAATGCGACCAATGCCAATGTGCTATTAAATGGCATTATTATATAATACCAAAATAGGGGAGTAATAATATTGGCGGCAACAAGATAAAATTGTTTTCTATTGAATGGATTACCGGAAAAATCGATTTCGAGAAAAGCCCAAAAGAGCATTACCATAAGAAAATATTGAATTAAATAGGTATAGGAATGCCCAAAAGGAAAGAGCACTCCTATAATAATCGAGATAAAAACGAGAGAATTTTTAAGCAATTAATTTTTCCTGAACTCTAATTTACCCGCTCCGGGATATGTTACGGCAATAGTATCGCCGGCAGTATAGTTGTTCATTAGCAGTTCCGCTGATAATGGATTTATTAAATATTTCTGTATCGTTCGTTTTAATGGTCTTGCGCCATAAGTGATATCATACCCAATCTGCAATAGAAAATCTTTTGCTTCTTCATATACTTCTAGTGATAGATTTTTTTCGGCAAGCATTTTGCTTACTCGTGTAAGTTGAATATCTATTATTTCTTTTAATTCCGATTTCAATAATGGTTTAAAAAGTACTATCTCGTCTATACGATTAAGAAACTCTGGACGAATAGTGCGTTTGAGCAATTCGGAAAGATCAATACGAAGCTCACCCATTACCTTATCAATATTTTCTTCTGAAATTAAACTAAGTTTTTCTTGAATTAATTGCGAACCGAGATTTGATGTCATAATGATTATCGTATTTTTGAAGTCAACCGTTCTTCCTTGATTATCGGTCAAGCGTCCTTCATCCAAGACTTGAAGAAGAACATTATAAACATCGGGATGCGCTTTTTCAATTTCATCAAGCAATACAACCGAATATGGTTTTCTTCTTACTGCTTCGGTTAATTGACCACCTTCATCATAACCGACATAACCGGGAGGGGCACCAATAAGACGGCTTACTGAAAACTTCTCCATATATTCTGACATATCTATTCGAATCATCGAATGCTCATCATTAAACAGAAATTCCGCTAATGCACGGGCGAGTTCGGTTTTTCCAACTCCGGTGGTACCGAGAAAGATAAAAGAACCGATCGGCTTATTTGCGTCCTGCAATCCCGCACGCGATCTTCGTATAGCGTTTGATACCGCATAGACAGCTTCTTTTTGTCCGACAACTCTTTTATGAAGTTCATCTTCGAGACGAATTAATTTCATTCGTTCGCTTTCGAGCATTCGGCTTACGGGTATTCCAGTCCACTTAGCAACCACTTCTGCGATATCTTCGGCATCCACTTCTTCCTTAAGCATTTTTGTATTCTCTTGGATCGATGCGAGCTCTTCGGTTTCTTTCTTTAATTTTTTTTCAATATCATTAATTACACCATATCGCAATTCGGCAACTTTACCAAGATTGCCTTCCCGTTCGTATTTATCAGCATCGATTTTTACTTTTTCGATATCGCTTTTCATTTTACGGATTGTCTGTATTCTCTCTTTTTCTCTCTGCCAATGGAGACGGAAAATATTTCTTTCTTCTTCGAGACCACTTAATTCTTTTTGCAGTTCAGTTAAGCGAATTTGCGAATTTTCATCTCGTTCTCTTTTTAATGCTTCTTTTTCGATTTCGAGCTGCTTTACTTTTCGTTCGATAGTATCTAATTCCTCGGGCATAGAATCGATTTCAATTCTAAGTTTAGAAGCCGATTCATCGATAAGATCAATTGCTTTATCGGGCAGAAATCGATCGGAGATATATCTATTGGATAATTGAACTGCTGCTACGATTGCTCCATCGGTAATGCGTACTCCGTGATGAACCTCGTAACGCTCTTTCAATCCTCTGAGAATAGATATAGCATCTTCTTCGCTTGGTTCATTTACTATTACGGGTTGAAATCTTCTTTCTAATGCAGCATCTTTTTCAATATATTTTCTGTATTCATCAAGTGTGGTGGCTCCGATTGTATGAAGCTCGCCTCTTGCTAATGCGGGTTTTAATATATTAGCCGCATCCATTGCGCCGTCAGTTCTGCCTGCACCAACAAGCTGATGAAGCTCATCAATAAATAGAATTACTTCACCTGCTGAATCTTGAACTTCTTTTACAACGGCTTTAATTCTTTCTTCAAATTGTCCGCGGTATTGAGCACCGGCTACTAATGCACCGAGATCGAGAGCGACTATTTTTTTTGTTTTTAATGATTCGGGAACGTCTCCTGAAATTATTCTATGCGCAAGTCCCTCTGCAATTGCGGTTTTACCCACTCCGGGTTCCCCGATTAATACAGGATTATTTTTTGTTCTTCTCGAAAGCACTTGAAGCACTCTTCTGATTTCTTCGTCCCGTCCGATAACGGGATCAAGTTTTCCTGAGCGGGCAAGTTCATTTAAGTCTCTTCCATATTTTTTTAATGCTTGATAAGTTTCTTCGGGATTTTGAGATGTTACTCTTTGATTGCCTCGAATATCTTTTAATGCGGCAAGAATTATGTTCTTTGTAATTCCATTATTATTTAGAAGCTGTGATGATGATGTACCCGAATCGGCTAATGAAATTAAGATGTGTTCAGTCGATATATATTCATCTTTCATTGAGCGCGATTCATCTGCGGCTTTATCTAATATTTTTGAGGTTATTTGTGAGAGCTGTGGCATACTCGTGCTTGTGCCTGTAACCTTCGGTAATTTTTCCATTAATTCGCTAAGCTTAATTTTAACGGTGGATATATTACCGCCTGATTTTTGTATCACAGAAACCGCGAGATTATCAGGATCTTGAATCATTGCTGCTAATATATGTTCCGGTTCAATTGTTGGGTTATTGTAGTTTTGGGCTATCTCTATTGCGTTTTGAATTGTTTCTTGCGCTTTGACAGTAAACTTATTAAAATCAATTGCCATATTATCCTCCTATCATATTACCTACTTCATATAATACAATTTATGAGTATTAAAAGTTTCTATCCATAAAAATAGTCAATTGATTAATAAACTACATTAAATTGATTTTCTTTTATAATTCTCTTTTATTGTATTTCCTCGAGCAAAAATTGGACGTAACTTATTACGATTAAATAAGTTATAGATATATGTAATTTGATAATGGTGGCGAATTTTGTTAATTTAAAAGATTTTCTTAAAAGAGAAATATGATTTTAATCGAAGATACAATAACTGCATTAGCCACTCCGGCGGGAGTAGGAGCTTTATCTATTATTCGTGTTTGCGGTCCTCTTAGTTTTGAAGCAACCGATAAAATATTTAAAGGAAAGAAATTAATTTCTGAATCTGATTCTCATACCATTCATTACGGTAAAATTATTTCATTAGATGGCGATCAGATTGATGATGTACTGATCTCTGTTTTCCGAACTCCACATTCATATACCGGAGAAGATTCAGTAGAAATAAGCACTCACGGAAGTCAATTAATCGTACAAAAAATTATCTCTTTATTTTTAGATAATGGAGTTCGTTTAGCCGAGCCGGGAGAATTTACTAAGCGTGCATTTCTAAATGGAAGAATAGATTTAGCTCAAGCCGAAGCAGTAGCCGATATAATTAATTCAAGAAGTGATGCATCGCTTCGAGGTGCGAGAAATCAGCTCAATGGTTTGCTTTCGCAAAAAGTTGATTCACTTAGAGAAGAGCTTATAACAACATCATCACTTATCGAATTGGAACTTGATTTTGCCGAAGAAGAATTGGAATTTATTTCACTTTCGAAAGTGGCTGAATCGATAAATAGTATTATTTATGAAATTTCCGAACTACTGAAAACATATTCTTTCGGAAGAGTGATGAGAGATGGCGTGAATGCTGCATTAGTCGGCAAGCCGAATGTTGGCAAGTCATCTATTCTTAATTATATGCTAAAGGAATCACGCGCAATCGTAAGCGAAATTCCGGGAACTACGAGAGATGTAATTCGCGAAGAAGTAGTTATTGATGGAATTTTATATAAATTATTTGATACTGCGGGGATTCGCTTTACTGAAGATATAATCGAGAAAGAAGGAGTATTTAGAAGTCGAGATGCAGTTAAAGCCGCTGATGTTGTTCTTTTTATTAACGATATCGAAACGGGATTCTCACTTGATTTGTATAATGAGTTGTTGGAATTAACAACCGATGATAGAATTATTAAGGTGCTTAATAAAGTTGATTTAATGCACGGTGAACATTTTAATGCAGACGTAAAGATTTCGGCTAAAACCGGAATAGGAATGGATGAATTGTATCGCATTTTGAAAGAGAAAGCGATCGGTTCTTCTAATTATAGTGAAAAAACTGCGATAGTATCAAACCTTCGACATTTTGAAGCGCTTAAATTAGCAAAGAAGCAATTGGAGACAGCATTAGTTTCAATCGACGAAAAATTATCAGGTGAGTTTATAGCTGTCGATTTAAGAAATGCTGAAAATTCATTGAGCGAAATTATAGGTAAAGTTACAAATGATGATATATTAAATAATATATTCTCAAAGTTTTGCATTGGGAAGTAGCGATTTATGCGTAAAATGAGACTATTTGCATAAACACTATACACTAAACTTATAAAATTAATACTTAAGCGAGTGGGTTTGTCTAAGAGCTGTTTCACGTGAAACGAAATATATTATTTCAAAATTTACTTTTTTCATAGAAAATTATTGTTGTAGAAAATAGATTATTCTGAGAATTGAAATATTGGAATAAGATATTGAACAAATAAACCAGAATTGATTTAATAACGTGAAAGATTTTAATAGAAGTCGATACTATTAAGAAGAGTAAGAATTATTTCGCTTTTTTAATAAATAACTTGAATACGAATTTGTTAGTGAATTGCCGAAGGGATATTAACTCGTTTCAGATAAATAAATTTTGATTTGCGCTTTGGATTTTAATCGAGTGATATTATCTCGAATCATTGGTTATTAATAAACTAGGTTTATTGATGAGCCGTTTGTTTCCGGTTTAGGAAGATTTAATAAAGAAAAAAAATAATATCTTCCTAAGTTGATATTACGTTCAGTATCGTATCTTTTTGAAGAGGACTTAGTTTTATTCAAATAGTCTTCATCATAACTTCGTGGAAAAGCTCAAAGTAAAATGAATGAGCTAAATTACTTTGTGGTCCGGATAGTGTGGATAGTGATGTTTGTAGGAATAAAATAATTTTATATGACAGAAGATATAAGTCGAAAAAATTAGTAAATAAAAAAATGTAAAAAAGGTTTCACGTGAAACCGAAAGGAATAAATGAGGTATTTTGATGTAATAGTTGTAGGTGGCGGACATGCAGGAATTGAAGCAAGTATTGCCGCTGCTAAAATGGGTTGTTCGGTAGCACTTATAACAATGGAAAAAGAAGCGATTGGAAGAATGTCGTGCAATCCCGCGATAGGGGGGAGTGCCAAAGGTCATTTAGTTCATGAAATTGATTCACTTGGCGGTGCAATGGGTTTGATTGCCGATAAAGCAGGAATTCAATTCAGAACACTTAATAAATCCAAAGGTCCGGCTGTATGGGCCGGAAGATCGCAGTCCGATAGAAAATATTATACAAAAGAGGCAATAAAAGCAGTAAGTGAAACCCCCAATCTCGAGATCATTGAAGATTCTTTGATGGACGTCTTTGAGGAAAATAAAAAGATCACAGGGATAAAGATTAAGAGCGGTGAAGAGATAAAATGTAAAGCAGTTGTTATATGTTCGGGTACTTTTCTAAACGGATTGATGCATACTGGAATGACTTCCACGGAAGGGGGAAGGTATGGTGAACAAGCTTCCAAGGGATTAACTGAATCTTTTAATCGTATGGGTTTTGTAGCCGGGAGACTTAAAACAGGAACGCCTCCACGTCTTCATAAGGATTCAATCGATTGGGACATTTTAGAAGTTCAACCGGGAGACGATCCACCACTTCCATTTTCGCGCAGAACCGATAAAAGTAAATTCCCTTTTCTACGTCAAGTGCCGTGTCATATAACTTATACGGACTTAGAAGTTCATAAAATATTAGAGACCGGCTTCGATAAATCGCCCCTTTTCACGGGTGTAATAAATGGTGTCGGTCCAAGATACTGTCCATCGATTGAAGATAAGATTGTTCGTTTCGCAGATAAAGAACGTCATCAGTTATTCCTTGAACCCGAAGGCCTGGATGACGATTTAATATATATTAATGGTTTTTCCACATCTCTACCTGTGGAGGTTCAGTACAAAGCATTAAGAAAGATCAGGGGATTAGAGACTGTAAACATGGTCCGACCCGGTTATGCTGTCGAGTATGATTATTTTCCTCCGTACCAAGTAGATTTAACTTTAGAGACAAAATTGATTGAGGGATTATACTTTTCGGGACAGATTAATGGTACTTCGGGATATGAAGAAGCCGCTGGTCAAGGAATTATGGCGGGAATTAATGCCGCTCTAAAAATTCAAAAGCGCAAAGAATTCGTACTAAAAAGGAGCGAGGCATATATCGGAGTTTTAATTGATGACCTTGTAGGGAAATCGACAAATGAACCATATAGAATGTTTACTTCACGAGCCGAGCATCGCCTATTAATTCGACAAGATAATGCTGATAGAAGACTTTATAAATATGGTTATGAATTCGGATTGATCTCGAAAGACCTATATGATGAGATGAAAGTAAATGAAACATCCATTGCCGTAGCTAAAGAATTTTTTACTAAAACTAAGCTAACTCCTGAAATAATAAATCCTATACTCGAAAATTCTGATAGCGCTAAATTGCAATTTTCGGAAACGGTGGATAAGCTCCTTAAGCGGCCTGAAATTTCATTATCGAGCATTATTATGCATCTTCCTCGCAACGGAAAATCAGAAATAGTCGAGACTTTAGAAGGGAACCCAATTCTTGCAGAGCAGATTGAAATAGAAATAAAATATGAAGGATATATTAAAAGGCAGGAAGAATTAGTGTTAAAAATGGATAAATTAGAAGACGTTCAAATTCCGCTTAATTTCAACTATGTAAAATTAAAAACTTTATCTACGGAGGGAAGAGAGAAATTAAATAAGATAAAACCGAGGTCAATCGGACAAGCATCAAGAATTTCCGGAGTTACTCCTTCTGATATTTCGGTTTTATTAGTATATTTGAAGAACTAAAAATTTGAGGGTTTGTTGGATCTTCAAGAACAATATTTACGCGAACTTAAAAGTTACTTTTGGGACAATGGTATCAGTCCCGATGATTATCAATTAGAACGTTTTGCTAATTTTGCTACTTTAGTAACAGAAAAAAACGATCAAGTAAATCTGGTTTCGAGAAAGGATATTCAGAAAATTGTTGAAAATCATATTTTCATTTCAGCATTTATGACCAATTTTATTCCCGAACGGATTTCTAAATTTTTGGATATTGGAACGGGGGGTGGCTTCCCTGGAATTCCACTATCTATAATTCGACCAATGATGAAGGGCGTTTTGGTTGATTCTACTGCAAAAAAAATTGAAGCAGTAAAAGAATTTACAAATAAACTTAAACTCAATAATCTTACGGTCGAAAATGATCGAGTTGAAAGTGAAGAATTTATAGCAAAATATGCAAATTCATTTGATCTTATTGTAAGCCGAGCTACTGTACCATTAGTTATTCTATTCCGTTACTCGATTCCGCTGATAAAAGATAAGGCCTATTTGGCAGCGATAAAAGGGGGAGACCTATCTGACGAATTTAAAATCGCCGAGCTTAAATATAAGCCATATATAAAAAAGTCAACAATATTTGAATTAGCATATAAACCTACAAATACACGAAACGAAAAAGATAAAAAGCTTATTTTAATAGAGTTAAATAAATAGTTTGAATAGTTCAGAGCGATATTTAAATTATCCAAACCAAAGAGATGTATTATTTGTCCTTGGCGCAGGTACTTCCTTCGCCGATGGTGTTCCGCTTCAAAGGGCGCTTCTTCCGATGATTCTCTCCGGTGGAATCGATGAGATCGATAACTCCGAAATAGGGAAAATATTTAAAGAATTTATTCAAGAAAATTTCAAGTATAATTCCGCATCCAACACATATCCTGCATTAGAAGCTGTTTTCGGTTTTTTTGATTATTTTATACAGCATAATGAAAGTCTTAGCTCTAAATATCCCCTAGAAAAAATTGTTACTTTAAAAGAATATTTAATAAAGCTTATTCATTATGTAGTTAATATTCAAACCGATAAATCAAGCACCTATTATAATCTTTTTTGGAATTCTATAATTGAGAATAATAAAAATATCTCCATTCTAACTCTAAATTATGATGATTTATTGGAGCAGTCGTTTAATTTTCTTTTCAAAAAGCATGGTTATATCGATTATTGCATTCCACTAATGAACTATGAGGATCTGCCTGAGCTAAAAGAATTTAATTTTTGGGTTAATCCAAGAAAACCTTTATGCGTTAAGGATGGAGAAGAGCCATCGCCATTTAAGATTATAAAACTTCATGGGAGTCTAAACTGGAAATATTGTAATTGCTGCAATCAGATGCTCCTTACACCATGGGATCGAAAAATTGATTTGAATAAAGGAAAACTGCTCGGCTACACCTATCCTGAAAAGATGGAGTATGAATATAGGTGTCCATTAGACGGAACAGAATTTCAAACTCTAATTGTTCCACCGTCACATTTAAAGAGTTTGCAGCACCCGATAGTTAGCCAACTATCCAGCGAAGCATCACGCGAAATAATGATAGCTAAGAAAATAATCTTTATCGGTTATTCTATGTCCAGTTCTGATATTCATATTAAGGCACTCTTCAAAAAAGTTATAAAGCCGGATCAAAAAATAGTAGTGATCAATCCGAGGCAGAAAGAATCACTAGAATTAAGCTACGAATCGATCTCCGAGAATGTCGAATTTATTTTTAAATCGTTTGAAGAGGTAGTAAGCGATAAAAAAATAATGCAAGAATTATTGACTTCATAAAATATTTTGATTATTCTGGTATATCATTAGACTACTATATGGGAATAGTAAGAGATATGCAATCAAAATTAGCCACTCTAATATTGGGAATACTCTCTGAAGAAGAGAGAGGACCCTACGAAATAACAAAGATGCTCGAAAATCTCAAGACAAAGAAATGGCTACCAATGGCGGATTCCACCGTCTATGCCGTAATAAACGGTTTACGTAAAAAAGGATTGATTGAGGGGAGGAAAGAGAAACAAAGTAATCTTCCTGAGAGAACCGTTTATAATATTACAAGAGAAGGAGAATATGAGCTCGAAGAATCGATTACAAATTTTCTTACTGAAGAGAGCTCGATTGCTACGGAATTTGATATCGGGATTCTTTTGATGAACAATCTTAGCAAATCAGAAATCTTATATAAACTAAAAAAGAAGTTAGAGCGGTTGGATAATCATCAGTATGAAATTAGGAATCAATTATTAAATTTTGAAAGAGATAGAAATAAGGTTTCCTTTGCGGCTCTTGCTTTGGTTAGACACCGTTTTCATATAATAGAAGCGGAGATTAAAACTGTCAAAGAGTTAATTAAAACGTTAAATTTAAATCAACATAATGATTCTCATTCCCCATTTGATATGCGTCTGATATAAAAAAAATCCCGATACATGTTCTACGCATGTATCGGGATAGACTTTTTTATAATAAAGGGAATTTTTGCAGGGATTTCAACCACCTTCTCAAAATTTTATTTGTTCTATTTTAATTCCTTAATTTTTATATCGCCGTTAATTGTCTTTATTTTTATCAAATTTTTACCACCGTTGAAATT
>Ga0209347_1005148_pt1 | contig 12786 bp, 9 predicted proteins | sample AutmiccommuBRH23_FD_187382 | JGI IMG/M metagenome (GOLD analysis project Ga0209347, IMG submission 187382) | Deep subsurface microbial communities from Mt. Terri, Switzerland - Autotrophic microbial communities BRH/23 (SPAdes) (version 2) | ecosystem: Environmental > Aquatic > Deep subsurface >... | reverse complement strand
GCTTTAGTTAACCATGGCTGCCAAGTTACGGCCGCTTCTACTCTACCTGCAACAAATGCAGCACCGGCATCGCCAGCACTCATATCCACTATTTCTAAATCTGATAATTTCATACCTTCTCTATCAAGTAGGTACTGCATCCAGAAGTAACTTGCACCACCACCTGTATGCATAGCAACCTTTTTCCCAGCTAAGTCTTTTATGCTGTTATACTCTTCCTTTGCAACTACACCATCGCCGCCAAAGGAAGTATCAAGTGCCAGCACCTGAACCACGGGAACACCTGCTGCAGCAGTCATAATGTGGGTATCCACTGTGGAAGCAAATCCTTGTATTTGGTCCGCAGCTAACGCTGTTCTCCGCTCAGAAACGCTTTCTATTACTTGCAGCTCTACATCCACACCGTTCTCCTCAAAAAAGCCCTTTTCCGCTGCAATATGCAATGGAGCATAGCCTATCCAGGACGACAGTCCTAGTTTAACAGATTCCTTACTTTCATTACCGCATCCAGTAACTGCCACTGCCATTACCAATAATGCTATAACCAGTAACATTTTTCTCTTCATTTTTTCGGCCTCCTCTGTTTCATCGCTTTAACTTGCTAAATTAGTAACTTAGTCAAGACTTAGTATAAATGATGAATCGCCAACTTTCAATATATTTTTTACCCTTATTTTGTGCTGTTTTTTAAAAAAGAATAAAAACTAAAGGCTGCTGCACAACGAACTGATTAGTTCGTTGTGCAGCAGCCCCTTTATTTAACCCCTAGCACCTAAAACTCCCTATTAAAATTCAATTCTAACTTAAGGAAATTTAATTCCATAAGTATAGCACTACCTATTTCCAACAGAATGTCTGGGCTACATACCTTTAAAGCTCGGCTCTCTCTTTTCCAGAAAAGCCTTTGCCCCCTCTGCAGCATCTTCAGTCTGCTGCAGCTTAGCCAGGACACTTTCAGCATATTCATAGCCTTCAAATCCCCTGTTGACAGCCTTTTTAACCGCCTTGACAGACAATGGCGGCATTTTTTTGATTTCTTCAGCAAGCTTCATGGTTTCTGTCATCAGTTGGTCATGGGGAACCACTTTTGTAACAAAACCCCACTGGACCGCTTCCTCGGCAGCGACAAACTTCCTGGTCATTAGCACCTCTTTAGCTCGGAAACGTCCGACTTCTCCCGGAAGTCGGATAATACCGTACGGTCACAAGATGCCTAGATATGTTGCCGGCCAGGCAAATTTCGCCTTTTCGGAAGCTACATTTAAGTCAAAGGCCAGCGTCCACTGGGCACCGTCTCCAGCCGCTGCACCGTTAATCGCCCCCAACACAGGTTTTTCAAAATTGAAAAATGCCCGAGCCATTTCCAACAGTTTTTTGTTAACTTCCTTCTGTAAATCTGCATCATCGGCACCTGCAGCAAATTCATTTATGTCAGCCCCGGCACAGAACCCCCGCCCAGCACCGGTGACAATCAAGACTTTAACTTGCTCATCCTTTTCCAAATCAGCAAGGACCGATAGAATCTCAGCTCTCATGGTCATATTGACAGCATTTAATTTTTCAGGTCGGTTTAAAGTCAATACCGCTGTCCCATCTTTCTTCTCCAAAGCAATTGTTTCAAAACCCACGCTCCCCATCCTCCCATATTTAATATTATTTAACTATATAAAACTCCTAATTTTGGTCTAACTATTTCACTAAATTATAAATGCAAAATTAATGCCAACATATCAATGAAGTTATTGTAGTAAGTAATTACTGTCAAACCTGACTCTTAGTACCGTAATCGTGAATTAACCTTTGATAGTACACTTATGAAATCAGAAAATTCTGTTTGGCATGTAAATAATTGTTTACATTGTGTCAGGAAAACTTTGCATACCTTAAAATATAATGACAAAGTATTAATCTATAGTAGAAAGAAAAGACTATGATATAAAGACAAAAGAACAGAAGGAGATACGATGACAAAGACAAAAGAATTAATAGAAACTGGATGGAACTTAGACAATAGTTACGCCCGTTTGCCAAAACTGTTTTTTTCCAGCCTCAACCCAACCCCTGTACGTTCACCGAAGTTGATCATTTTCAACTATCCGTTGGCAGCATCCCTAGGGTTGAATGTCCATGCACTACAAAGCGAAGATGGCGTAGCTGTGCTTACCGGCAATCGGATTCCCGAAGGCGCTTTGCCTCTTGCTCAAGCTTACGCGGGACATCAATTCGGGCATTTTACCATGTTAGGGGACGGTCGGGCTCTGCTGCTTGGCGAGCAGATCACTCCCCAAGGTAAACGGGTAGATATTCAGCTCAAGGGTTCTGGTAAAACACCATACTCCCGTGGGGGTGATGGTCGCGCAACACTTGGACCAATGCTGCGCGAATATATCATCAGCGAAGCAATGCATGAACTTGGTATCGCTACTACCCGCAGCCTAGCAGTGGTGACAACCGGTGAGTCAGTAATCCGCGAGACCGACCTGCCCGGTGCAATTCTGACCCGTGTGGCTGCCAGTCATCTGCGCGTCGGCACCTTTCAATACGTTTCAAAATGGGGAACTGCCCGCGATCTCCGGGTCCTGGCTGATTATACATTACAACGACATTTTCCAGACGTTGACGCTGTTGATAACCCTTATCTTTTCCTGCTTCAAGAAGTTATCAAGAGTCAGGCTGTGCTAATTGCCAAATGGCAACTGGTTGGTTTTATTCATGGGGTGATGAACACCGACAACATGGCCCTTAGCGGGGAAACCATTGATTATGGGCCTTGCGCCTTCATGGATGCCTATGACCCTGCAACGGTATTCAGTTCCATTGACATTCAAGGCCGCTATGCCTATGGCAATCAGCCGCATATTGCCGGCTGGAATCTCGCACGATTTGCTGAAACTCTATTGCCGCTGTTACATGTCAATCAAGAGCAGGCTGTCAAACTGGCCCAGGATGCAATTTCGGATTTTACTGAGTTGTATCACTGTAACTGGCTCGCGGGAATGAGAGCAAAACTAGGAATAATTAACGAAGAGAAAGAGGATGAGTCCCTTATTGAAAGCCTCCTCGGTATGATGCAGAAGTATAATGCGGACTATACCAATACCTTCCGCGCATTAACTTTTGATACGCCGGAGGATACAGACTTGTTCGAGAGCCGAGAATTTGCTCAGTGGTATGAACTGTGGCAGGCGAGACTAGGCAGGCAGCAGGAACCGAAAGCCTCCTCGCATCAGTTGATGCGGAACAATAATCCTGGGCTAATCCCTCGGAACCACCGAGTAGAAGCTGCATTAGAAGCCGCAGTGAAACAAGGTGACTATAGCGTGATGGAGCGGCTTCTCGATGTTCTTTCAAGCCCCTATGCGCACTCCCCCGAACAGGCTGATTACTCTACACTGCCTGCGCCATCAACCCGTCCTTACAGAACCTTTTGCGGTACGTGATAGAAAAATTAGGGATCTATAATTGTCAAAATATAAAGCTGTTATGGATAACCCTTACATGAGATTATCTTTGGGTATGTTTTATTTAAAGTCTCAAAGAATAATGCCTAGCAATACTCCTTGAGGCTGCTATTCTAGAAACCTTTCGCCAAATTCTTAGAAATAACAAGCCTTTGTATCTGATTGGTACCCTCATAAATTTGAGTAATCTTGGCATCTCGCATCATCCGTTCCACTGAATACTCACGGCAATAACCGTACCCGCCCAATATCTGTACTGCATTAGTAGTAACCATAACTGCAGTGTCTGTGGCATACATTTTAGCCATTGACGCTTCCTTAGCTAGTGGCTGCCCCTTATCCTTTAGTTTGGCTGCGCGATAAACTAACATTCGGGCAGCATCAATCTGGGTAGCCATATCTGCCAACATAAACCCTATGGCCTGATGTTCAATAATTGGCTTGCCAAACATTACCCTTTCCTTGGCATATGCTAATGCCACGTCGTAAGCTCCCTGAGCAATACCGAGTCCTTGAGCACCAATTCCGATACGGCCGGTATCCAACAAGGACATAGCTATCTGGAACCCCTCTCCTTCTACTCCAAGTAGATTTTCTTTCGGTACACGGGCATCATCGAAAATCAGTTCACCTGTCAGATCTGCGTGCAAACCCATCTTCTCTTCCACCTTGCCAATAGAAAAACCAGGGGTATCCTTATCAACAAGCAAACAGCTGATTCCCTTGTAGCCCTTGCTTTTCGGCTCAGTGCGCACAAAAGTTACATAGACGTCTGCTACCCCTGCATTGGAAATAAATACTTTGTTGCCATTAACAATGTATTGTTCTCCCTCTAGACGGGCAGTCATGGCAAGGCCTGAGGGGTCTGAGCCTGCATTAGGTTCTGTAAGGGCAAACGCTCCTATATATTCCCCGCCAGCCAGCTTAGGTACATATTTTTTCTTTTGTTCTTCAGTCCCAAAAAGCAGTATGGGGAAGGTACCCACTGAGGTATGTACCGCCATGATTACTCCGGTTGAAGCGCAGGCTTTTGAGATCTCTTCAATGGCAATAATGTAGGAAAAAAAGTCACATCCGGCACCGCCCCATTCCTCTGGGATTGGTATGCCCATTAACCCCAGCTCTGACATCTGCTTGATGTTCTCCCAAGGGAATTGATGGTTCTTGTCGTAGTCAGCTGCTCTAGGGGCTACATCGTTGTTGGCAAACTTGCGCACCATGTCCCGCATCATCTGTTGTTCTTCGTTAAGCTCAAACGGCATTATATAAAACTCCTTCCTTATGTAAATTACACTATTTCATTATTGTTATATAAAGTTCCTTAGTCCCCACATTCATTCAAGAAGCTCCTTTGATTACAGAAAATTATTAGTGCAAAATCAGCGCCAACATTCTTTTGAATAATAATAGAAAACAATTATTATTGTAAAAGCTGATTTATTGTATAGTGTAACTGAATCCTCTTTTAGTAATATCACCTATAACATTAGGAAAGTTCTTTTCCATGTGTCAGTAAATGCTTACATTGTGTCAGCTAAACTATACATAACTGATAAATAGAAAGAAAGTAAGACTTGTGATGAAACAAATAGCTAAACCGGTAACATCTTTGCTTTTACTGATTGACACGTATTAGATAGACCGAAAATGAGTTATGATAATATATGCCCAATGGCATGAGGTTTGGAAGAAAAAAATAAGCAGGTAATGCCTATGCACTATCTGCTTATTTTTAATATCCATTTTGATTAAGAGATTTTTGTCCTATTTTAATTTTGTTGTATGAACTCTAGATAATTGGCAAATGTAATTGGTTGTCCTACGAGGAGAAAACCAGGTTCAAGATTCATAGTATAGTAGGACAAGATAAAGTGTAGATGAGGACCTGTAGAAAAGCCGGTTGTTCCAATGGTTCCAATCTTCTGCCCCCGTTCAACGGTTTCACCAACAGTAACGATACTTTCATGCATGTGGTAATAGACGCTAAATAACCCTTCCCCATGATCAATTACGATGGTATTACCAGTGAGAATTAGCGGCATGGCCAATACAACTTTGCCCCGATTGGTGGCTTTAATCTCTGTGCCCGTAGGTGCAGCTATATCCAATCCGGAATGCCGGGATGAAGTTGGCGCACCATTGACATAACGTGTTTGTCCAAATTCCGTGGTGAGACGACCTTTGGCTGGTAAAACAAAGGATTCCGTATAATATCTATCTGGTTCAGATTGTTTTCGAATAGGGGTAAAATGTTTGGCAAATTCATCGTATGCAGCATCATTCCTCGTGTCTTTGTCTACCTGCTCATCGATAGTTAGATGTTGAATACGGTAATTATGTGCAACTACCTCAATCTCTTGAGCAAACTCAGTACCTTCTTTTCTATTGCCATATTTGATTTGATAACGTCCGGGCTCAGTATTATAATTTGTTGGAATATATCCTCTTATAAGACCTTCCTGGCTATACCAGCGAAAATCACTATATATAGACTGCTCAAAGAAAATATCCTCCGGATCTTCCGCGTGGAAAACAGAAACCTCAAGCATATCTCCCTGAATAAGCCGTTGTTTGGAAAATATGAATTTCTCCGGCCGATCTATTAATACCGGGATGTTAATTACAGCTTCTCCTCGGTAATACTTAGTTTCATCACTCCAACCCAATGATAATTCATAATTGTACCTGCCGTTGGTATCTGGAAAAGGCAGTTGACTTAAATCCGCCTCTTTTTCAAAAACAATTTTGTCCGTAGCTGGATCAACAACTTTTAAATAAGAATAATCAGGAGGTTTATCAGTTTGTACTACAAATGTATCTTCACTTGAGTTAATAATCACATTACCGTTATTTACTGCATCGCGGCCAAGATCAAAGTCTTCTAAAATCCACTGTCCATCATATCTTAAATAGCTCCAGTGCTCGCCTGTTTTTGAAAACGGCACCTGGTCTCCGTTAAGGCTTACCTGCAACGCGGGCGTAAGACGATCGGAGTAGATATTGCGGAATCCTTCATGGCTGTAGAAAAAATTTGGTTCCCCTACTTTATATAAAGAGCCGTTTTCCTGATGATCCTGTAAAAGCACGGCAGCATCTTCTGTAAATAGCACAGTGTATTCTCGTGAAAAACCCCAGCTGTTATGTAAAATCATATTATACTGGTAAGTAATTTGCTGTGGCCTAAGATCCGTTTTCTTAACAGAAGCTAAGGCTAGAGTAATTTTTGCTCTGTTCTCAGGTGATAGTAAAAAGTACTCTGGAGTGCCATTCTCTAAAATAGCATAACTGTTGGTCAGGTGAATATCTATTGCTTTTAGATTTTGCACGTTAAATGTACTGCTGTAATATAGGAAAGTAAAGCTCCCTACTACAAGTAATAACAACAAAATCGATAGTGTTTTTTTAAACGACAGTTTTTTTGTCTCTTTAAGGTTCATGGCTGCTCCATTCGTATGAATTAAACTACCTCTTTTTTATTTCTATTTCGTTTTCATTTTATTACATTATTGGATAAAAACCAATGGGATGTATTTCAAACTAGTGTAACATCTATATAACACCAATTACTAGGATTCACAGCCTAATTTACCATAATTTGGACAAAGACAGACACTTTTGATTGTTATGCTTACTTTGAACGATTTAATAACCATGGACAATGTAAGGAGGTTGATAAAAACTTTAACCATTTAATGTAAGTTAAATTTTTAACATAGCCTGCAGGATATTATCCATTCTTTCAAGAATTGTAGAATATTGTCGAAATATGTCAGTGGAGGAAACTTAAATTGAGAACCTTTCTAACAAATAGTTCCCTAGTATACTTTCCCTTTCTATTGCTACTCTTAATTCTAGCCATGGCTTTATTCCCTACCCCTCTATTTGCCAATGAAACAGGAACATTAGTCATTACAGGCAATAATGTTAATACTCGGACTGGACCGGATACCGGTTACACGGTACTGAAGACATACTCTAAGGGAACAAAACTACCCGTTTTATCTCACCAAGATGGCTGGTATCAAGTTAAACTTCCTGACGGAACAAAAGGTTGGATTATCGATGATTATGCCGCGTTTACCCCTAATTCTATCTTGGAATCCGGTACTCAGTTAAAAGTACAAGTAAATAACAGGGAGATTAAATTTGACAGTCCTCCCTATATTGATAATAACAACCGCACTATGGTTCCCATCCGCTTTATTATTGAAGAATTGGGCGCATCTATCAACTGGGATGGTGAAGAACAAAAAGTTATCATTTCTGTTAATACTAAAGAAGTGAGTTTGTGGATTGGTAAGACTAGTGCCATAGTGGATGGCTCCGCATTAGAAATGGATACACAACCGGTACTTAAAGATGCAAGAACCTTCGTACCACTACGCTTTATTAGTGAAACTATCGGTGCAAACGTTGGTTGGGATGAAAAGACCAATACTGTGTCTATTGTACATATAACAGATAAGGACGAACAAGAACCCTCTGAAGGCGGTGGTAGTGGTACACAGCGCCAGACTGCCTTAGTAATAGGGAATGTTGTCAATGTTCGGTCTGGTCCCGAATTGAGTTATGAAGTAATAGATAAGGTAAACGTTGGAGATAGCCTTCCTGTACTTAGCCAAGATCAAGATTGGTATCAGGTAAAATTAAGCGACCACAAAGCCGGTTGGATATATGGCCCTTTGGTTTCCATACAGTCTGAAGTTGTTTCCCGAGGAAGCGAATACTATAGAGACTATGTTCGCGGATTACCAATTAGCGATTTAGAATATGACTATCCCACTTTGAAAAATGTATTATTTGAGATCATTGATAATAAACCAGTAATTTTCATACAGGGTAATACCCAACTATCTCCGTCAATTTTCACTTTGGAAAATCCTCGCAGATTAGTTGTGGATATTCCAAATACCCAGATAAGTGCAATACCCGAAGAACAACGTGAAAAAACTATAGGTAACGATATTATTAATTCAATCAGAGTCGGGCAGTTAGACAATGAAACAGCACGAGTGGTATTGGATTTAAATAAGCCAGTATCCTACAGTCTGGAATCATTTAACGATAAACAGGTTGTTGGTATATTCCTAACCCCATCAGTATTGCACGCTAAAACCATTGTACTGGACCCTGGCCATGGTGGAATCAGTGCTTCAGGCTTTGATCCTGGGGCCATTGGGCCAGCGGGAACAAAAGAATCCCAAGTTGTCTTGGAGATAGCTCAAAAAACAGCCCAACTGCTAAAGGAACAGGGTGCAGAAGTCGTGATGACACGAACAGGTACTACTTATTTAGACTTATACGGTAGATCGGATTTGGCTAATAGGGTTAATGCTGATCTTTTTGTTAGCATTCACGCCAATTCATCCTACAGCAGTACTGCCAAAGGGTCCTCGGTATACTATTATGCTTCTGGTAATTTGGAATCCCAAAACCCGGAAAGGGTAAAGTTAGCTCGTACCATTCTCAATAGTATGGTTAAAACCGTTGGTACGGTCGATCGGGGTATGCATGAAAAAAGCTTTGCAGTAATAAGGACAACTAAAATGCCATCTGTCTTAGTTGAAACTGCTTTTATCTCCAACCCCCAAGAAGAGACTTTGCTGAATGATGATAATTTCCAAACAAAAATGGCTCAAAGTATAGCATCAGGTATCACAGATTATTACAGATACTAAAAGATGTATCCATATAACATAATAGTTAAATTTAGAGAACTCACCAAATGGTGAGTTCTTTAAATTTACTTGCACACAAAAAAAGTCTTATTGATATAACCAATAAAACTCCTCTTATCCATTATTTGGTGCGGCAAAGAGGACTTGAACCTCCACGAGCTTGCGCCCACAGGAACCTGAATCCTGCGCGTCTGCCGATTCCGCCACTGCCGCACATATTTTGTTGACGAACTATATCTTATCAAAAATCAAGACTAAAATCAAGAACCATATTTTCCTTAATCATAGTTTAACTAGTAATAACCCTATTTCTCTTTCTCTTTCCCTTCCTGGTTCCTTATATCTATTTTAGGGTGGCCATCCGGTAAATCAGAATCTGTTATAAGTTGGTAAAGTTCCCTTGACTGTTTAGTAATGATGAAAGTGTTAGCTAAATCTTCGAATTCATAATCGTAGCGGTAATACATATCCCTTTGAGCGGTAAAGACTAAATAATAACGTATTCCAGTTTCATAATTCATTACAAAAACCTTAGTCGCTAATTCCTGTTGTTTCGGTCCGATACTTTCAAAGATAACTCTGTTCATATTGACATTGATGTTACTTCTTTCGCTGACCACAATTTCAATATTTTTAAAACTTTCGTCTAGTTGAAAAGCTTTAACTAATGCTTCTGCTAAGTCATCAGTGGTTAAATAGCCTAACCCGCCTATTTCCACCAGGAAATTTGCCGCAATTCCTTTATCCTTATCTACAAAGTCCACACCTAAATCCGTTTCTTTTATTTTTTCCCAACTATTGGGTACCTGTATGGAAAACCCTGCTTGTGGATGATTATAAAGCTCCTTTTCGGAAAACGCATTGATACTGGCTTTCGTACTGCATCCGGAAGTAATTAATAACGCTATCAATAATATTGTCAGGCTGAGTTTGCGCAAAGTAAAAACCCCTTTGAGAGAAAAAACAATAACTAAGTGCTACCTTACATGGCGAAAAATATCAAACTAATCTACGTCTTTGTCCCCTAATCCGTCTTGTCCTCTGCATTATTTACTTCATTAAGGTAGCTAACCTCTGAAATCTTCCAATGATTATCTACCTTTTTTAAAATAACTTTATACTGAGATTCATGATTTAGCGGCCCCAACTTCGTTTCCGGTATGTCCGTCGTATAATAGACACCGGTGGATATTGCGTGTACCATTAATTTTGCTTCATTGTCTTTTTCTTCAATAATTTGAATATCTTTATATTCGGTATTATAATGAACAAGCTTAACTTTATTTCTACGCATTTCTTCCAAATACTTTAACGCTTTTTCCAACTGAGACTCGGTATATACCTCACGGGCAAGGTTTTCACTTTCTTCCTTGTCGCTAACTATATTTTGTGCATCAAAATCTTTTGCATCCAACGCCTTAAAAATCTTTACAATTTCCGGCTCCTCAATTTCCTTTACCTCTCCGCTACATCCAAAAACCGCAGACATTATAATGATTATTACCAAATTATAAAATAAAACTCTTTTCACTTTCCAGCACCCCCAACTGTTAAAACAGAATAACAATAAGAACTTAATTCTCCTATTGTAATATTTTTCCTGCTAAACAGTTGTTAATAATTGTAAATTAATCTATTCATCGACCTCCTCTTGCCAGCACAGCATTACATCGTCTCCGTCTTTAAGGACAGTGGTAAATTGGGCCTTCTGCCCATTCACCTGCATTAACAGCTTACTGGATGAAGTCGGAGGGTTTGGATTAAAATCAATATAATTAAACATGTCAGTAAGAATTGTATGAGACTTTCTTATCTCCATGGGTTGTTGGTTTACTGTTAGGTGCGTAGTGACATCGGACGTGGTATTTTGTGCCAGGGGAACTGCAGAGGCATTTTTTAGTTCAATATCATCCCCTGACTTAATTGGTGAGCCAATTGTTCCCACTGCGCCGTTAATATATATATCTTTTCCATCGCTAATGACACCCAGCCATTGAAGTGTTTCTCCTGCATTACTGGGCATTTTCACCTTAACCTCAGACATATCAGGAATTTTTTCATCCGCCTGAGCAGCTGACCCGTTTAGTAATACCCTGGGTTTAATTGTCCTCTTTTCGCCATTAACAATCAGGTATAGTGGCGGACAAGTTTCATTTATTAACTCATTTAAAGTAATTTCCGCATCCTTACCCTTTTCTCCTGGCATAAGTTGAATCTGATAGCCGTCTTGAACTGCAGTCTCCAAAGTAGCGGCCTCTCCATTTACCAATAATTTGGCAGGTTTCCCCAAAGACCCTTTGATGAAATGTACTTTGCCGTTTACAGTCACCGACAATCCTAAGCCGGGCTTCCCGTATAACAGCCTAATGTTAATTCCGGCTGCCAGTAGGGCATCTGCCACAGTGCCCCGTCCATTGGCGCTGATCAAACGCACCGGTCTGTTGTTAACCTTTATACTGGAAAATTCCAACGCTCTATTATGCTTCCAGGAAACTGCGATGCCTATTGGCGTTACAGCTTGGGGGCCAAAAAGGATATCCTCTTCTCCCTTAATGGTTAAAGCTTCACGCCCCCGGACTGCCACCCGCTGTTGAGGCAAGGATAACTTGGCCGCCAATTCTTTAGTTAAAAGAGGCGTTTGGCTTCCCCCGCCAATAGCAATCACTGCTTGGGGGGCTTTTCCATTTAGTTGAAAAATGCTGTCCGCAATTTTATTTGCTAATTCCGTAACGGCCGGCTGCACTGCTTCAATTATCTCTTCCACCTTAAGCTCATGCTCCATACCTACCACATCCACAAACCGTATTGTTTCTTCCGCGCCGCTAAGCTGTCGCTTAACTTTTTCTCCTTCATCAAAGTCAAGCAGATAGATATCACACAGCATCTCTGTTATCTTATCGCCGGCACTGGGGACCATGGCATATCCAGCAACCGTATCCTCTCTGGTTATGGCTATATCTGAGGTACCGGCTCCGATATCCACCAATGCTAAGTTAAGGCGGCGCAGGTTAGCAGGAACAATAACGTTAATTGCAGCAATAGGCTCCAGTGTCAAACTGGATAGTTCCAAGCCAGCTCTTTTCAGAGCGGTAACCAAAGAATCAACTACAACTCTCGGTAAAAACGTAGCAATGATATCCACTCCGACACTATTACCATATTGTCCGGTCAAATTGCTAATCGGTTGGTTGTCCAATGTATACCTGACAACGCTGTAGCCAACGCAGTGGTAATCGGATATACGTTGTTCGGTTTCAACCAAGTTGCTTTGGGCTGCTTGTACTGCTTCAATTTCTGCAGCCAATATCATTTGTTCATCAATTTCTTCCAAAGGATTATGTTCTTTCTTTGTACTGCCTTTGGCAGTCTTTAGCGCACGACCAGCAGCTGCTACGGCCACTGATTTTAGTTGTAAACCGGTCTTCTTTTCTAAAGCCTCTTTCACTTTAACCACTAAGTCTGCTACTTGCGGTACATCATGAATTTGACCGTCCAGCATACTTCTATTGGGGTGTTCAGCAACTTCCGCCGCAATTACTTGCGGCTGTTCTTTTAAATCAAGGACCAGGCCCACAACGGTACGCGTTCCTATATCTAATGCAAACACCTTTTCTCCCATTGTCCAACTCTCCTCTTATAACACCTTT
>Ga0209347_1005147_pt1 | contig 12787 bp, 12 predicted proteins | sample AutmiccommuBRH23_FD_187382 | JGI IMG/M metagenome (GOLD analysis project Ga0209347, IMG submission 187382) | Deep subsurface microbial communities from Mt. Terri, Switzerland - Autotrophic microbial communities BRH/23 (SPAdes) (version 2) | ecosystem: Environmental > Aquatic > Deep subsurface >... | reverse complement strand
TTCCAGTTGGGCCGGGGCCGCGCCATGTCACGAGCCCGGCTCGACGTGCGGCTCGGACCGGGCACGGCTAGCGTGAACTCACCCCGAGAAAGGAGCCCACGTGGTGCGTCCAGACGAGATCCGAGCGGCCCTGCACAGCCGTCGGTACCGCATCCTCGCCGGCCCGGGCGTGTCCCTCCTGGTGCTCTCTGCCGTGTGGTGGGGCCAAGGATGGTGGCCGTATGTGTTCCAGCTGGTGGGCCTTGCGCTCATCATCCTGCCGTTTCCGCGCAGCCCAGCACCCGAGGAGCCCGACGCCACATCGGAGCTCGGCCCCGGCAACTGGACCGGAGCCCGCTAGTTCGGATCCGTCTCGTACCGGCCGCCGCCACAACTTCGCCCCGGCGAACCTGCGCCGGGAACGAGCCGGGCCGGACCGCCACAACTTCGCCCCGGCGAACCTGCGCCGGGAACGAGCCGGGCCGGACCGTCACAACTTCGCCCCGGCGAACCTGCGCCGGGAACGAGCCGGGCCGGACCGCCACAACTTCGCCCCGGCGAACCTGACGCGCACCGCAGACCCGAACCACCGTCACAAGTTCGCCTCGGCCACCCTGCGGTGGTCCGGACGCCTAGCGCGCCGCAACCAGGATCCGCGCGATCTCGGTGTGGCCCTTGGACCTCGCATGCTGGAGCGGGGTCACGCCGTCCTTGTCACCGATCGACGGGTCCGCACCGGCATCGAGCAGGATCTGCACGATCTGCTGGTGGCGCCGTCCGCCGTCGCCAAGGATGACGGCCTCGAGCATGGCCGTCCAACCGAGGTTGTTGACGAAGTCGACGTCGATCCCCGTCTTCACCACCCGGCGCACGTAGTCGACGTGCCCGCGGTCGCTGGCCGGGATGATCGGCGTTCCGCCGTAGCGGTTCACGATCGTCATGTCCGGGTTGGCGGGGAGCAGCGCCTCGAGCATGGCGACGCTGCCGGTCACGCCCGTCACGAGCCATGGGGTGTCGTGCCGATCGTCCAGTGCGTCGGGCGAGGCGCCCATCGCGACGAGCAGGCGCGCGACCTCGACGCGGTCGAACGTGGCCGCGAGCAGCAGCGCCGTCCGCTCGTTGCTGTCCCGCGCCTCGAGATGCGCGCCGGCCCGGAGCGCGAGCGCAACGCGGTCGGGGTCCCCGGCCTCTGCCGCGCGCAGCAGCTCCGCATCAGGGTTCGCGACCTTGCCTGCACCGGTCGCCTTCACCAGCACCCTCTCCAGTCGGTCGTGGCCGCGCTCCTTCGCCATCTGGAGCGGGGCCAGCTTCTCGGTCCCGGATGGCCGGGTGAGCTGGACGCCGCCGGCGACCAGCACGCGCACCGTGTCGACGTATGCCGCTGAGTTGCGTCCCAGCCAGACCGCTTCGTGGAGTGCCTGGTAGCCAATGCGGTTGACGTGGTCGCGGTCGATGCCGGCCTGCAGGAGCTCGCCGACGACCAGGTAGTGCCCCCGCTCGGCGGCCCGGATCAGCCCCGTGCCGTTCCAGCTGTCCTTGTCGCTGACCGCGGCCCCGTGCTCCAGGGTCAGCCGCAGCAGGTCGAGGTAGCCCTCGCTCGTCGCGATGAGGTAGGCCGACTGGACGGTCGAGTCCTTCGCGTTGACATCGGCCCCCTTGCTGATGAGCGCCCTGGCCGCCTTCACGTCGTTCTTCCAGGCGGCGTCACGCAGCTGCTGGTCGAGTCGTGCCTGCTCCGCCGCGCTGATCGGTGTGGACGATGGGGCCACTCGAGTGGTGGGTGGGGTGGTTGGTGTGGAGGACGGGGCCAATCGAGTGGTGGGTGATGTGGCGGATGCCGCGGACGTGGCGGACGGGGTGGACGGGCTGCAGGCGGCGAGCCCCGCCGCCGTCGCACCCAGCACGAGCGTGACGGCAGCGGCGCGCGTGAGCGAGCCCAACGGCGTACGGGACATGGTGCGGTTGTACCTCAGGAGACGAAGGGATCGGTGACGACCTCGTACGGCGGCGCCGCCACGGGCTCGTCGAACTTGCTGTCGACGAAGAGGATGCGCCCGTGCAGGGACTTCGCGGTCGTCAGTACCCGGGTCGGGTCGGTCGCCTCCTGAGAGATGAGGATCGCGCTCGAGCCGTCGGCCGAGAGGCGCAGCGTGGCTACCATGCGGGAGAAGTTGCGCACCACCGTGAGGCGCGTGCCCTGGAGGACCAGGCCGTCGGCGTTGGTCAGGTCCGCCCCGCCGGTCTCGACCTCGCTGACGGAGCCGTTGGTGGCGTCGAAGCGCCAGAGCTGGCCCGTCGTGCCCTGCGCGACGAGGAAGGCGCTGTTGTCGGGCGACAGCACGATGCCGCCGAGGTTGAAGCCGGGGAGCCGCTCGATCGTGCCCGTCGCGTCCGCCCACAGCTCGGCGCTCCACGCACCGTCCTCGAGGGCGACCCGGAAGATCTGCGGGTCGTTGGAGTTCGTGGAGGAGGCGGCCCCGTCCGGGCCGATCCAGACGTCGTTGAGGAAGGCGTCGTCGTTGGGCACCTGGAGTGCGGCGAGCAGCTCACCCGAGGCGGAGTAGACCCACAGGTCGGGGCGGGTGTTGGCGGCATCGAGGCCGTTGGGACCTCCGGCGATGTAGACCCGCCCGTCCGCGTCCGTCGTGATGCCGCGGGCCGTGAAGCGCCCGTCCGCGCCAGCGCCGAGCCACTCCTCCGTCTGGGTCGAGGTGGCCGTGCCGCGGTGGATCTCCCCGCCGGTGACCTCGCTGACGTAGAAGACGCCACGGCGCTGGTCGGCGCCGATGCCCTCGAACTTCGAGCCGCCCTCGTCGCCGGTCAGCTGGTAGGTGGCCGGTCGGCCGCCCGCGTCGGCGACCGCGGTTGCGGCCCCGACGAGGCCGAGGGTCGGCAGGGTGGCTGCGGCGAGGGCCGCAGCGAGCGTGCGCTTCATCATCTGGCTGCTCCGATCGGTGGATCCGTCAGTCGGTGTCGACCACCCGTCCAGCATCACGCGGACAGAGAAGAAGGACGTCGGGCAACCGGCCACGGTTCGATAGCCGATCGGATGATGCCGCCAAGGGCCCCGACGATCACCGAGCGCGAGGTCGAGGTGCTGGAACTGTTGTCGAAGGGCTTGGAACAAGGAGATGGCGCGGGAGCTGCTCGTCTCCGAGGCGACCGTCTAGAGCCACCTGTCGCACATCTACGGCAAGCTCGGCGTGGACACGCGGGCCGGCGCGGTGGCGGCGCCGATCGAACGGCGGATCATCCGGCGCCAGCGGTCGGCAGTAGCGTCGGCAGTAGCGGTCAGCGGTCGAGGCAGGTGCAGACGCAGGCCCGGTTGCCCTCCGGGTCGGCGAGGACGACGAAGGACGGCGCGTTGTCGTTGTCGACGACGACACCACCCGCAGCGACGGCCGCAGCGATCCGCTGCTCGGCGATGTCGTGCGGCACCCACACGTCGAGGTGGAACCGCTGGCGTGGAGGCCGATGAGCGTCCGTGTCCTGGAACCAGAGCAGGGGCACCCGCCCCTTGGGGTCGACGACGTCCGCGCCGTGCAGCGCCTCAGCGCTCCCCGTCAGCAGCGCCGCCCAGAACGGGCCCACCGCAGCGACGTCCGCCGTGTCGAGGGCGAGCTCGATCTCGGCCACGGCGTGCGGCTCGGCCGCGACGCCCTGCTCGCGCGCGATCTCGCTGATGCGGTGGGCGAGGTCGAGATCCCGCTCGGTCAGGGCGGCGACGTCGTGGCTCATCAGCTTCAGGTCGACGTGCGGATAGGTGAGGGTCACGTCGGGGTGGTGGTTCATGGCCTCCGCCGCCTCACCGATCGCGGTGACGAACCGCAGTCCCGCGGCGAAGTCACCAGTGAGGTAGCGGGCGTGGAGCGCCTGGGCCAGCTTGCGCCAGTCGACGAGACCGGCGTCGAGAATCTGCACTGTCGTGAGGCTGTCCATCACCTCAGTATGGTCCTGCCGGTTCGGGGGTGAGGGCTGCCGTAGGGCGCCTCACCCGGGCCGCCGCTGGACCCGCCTCCGAGCGGAAGCGAGCCCAGCGGCATCCGGGCTGATGTCAGCGCGCGCTGGCGGTGACCGGCGCGGGGTCCTCGAGAGCGGGAGCCGGGGAGTGCTCCGCACCGATCATGCTCGCTTCGTCGAAGGGGACATGCCCGTCGAGCACTGCCGCAACCTGCACGCGGTCGATCTGGCCCGTCCACGTGCCGACGAGCACGGTGGCGATCGCGTTGCCCGCGAAGTTCGTCAGGGCGCGCGCCTCACTCATCATCCGGTCGATACCCACGATGAACCCGACGCCGTCGACGAGGTCGGGGCGGTGTGACTGGAGACCTCCCGCCAAGGTGGCGATCCCGGCGCCGGTCACCCCGGCCGCGCCCTTGGACGCGATCATCATGAACACGAGCAGGCCGATCTGCTCCCCCAGACTGAACGGCTTGTCCATCGCCTCGGCGATGAAGAGGCTGGCCATCGTCAGGTAGATGGCGGTGCCGTCGAGGTTGAACGAGTAGCCGGTCGGCACGGTGATGCCCACGACGGGGCGGGCGACACCGAGGTGCTCCATCTTGGCGATGAGACGCGGCAGGGCCGACTCGGACGACGAGGTCGAGAGGATGAGCAGGAACTCGCGACCGAGATACCGCAGCAGCGAGAAGACGCTCACGTGGCTGACGATGCGCAGGATCGTGCCGAGCACCCCGAAGACGAACAGGGCGCACGTCACGTAGAACGCCACCATGATCAGGCCGAGGCTCTTGAGGGCATCGACCCCGGTGGCCCCCACCACGGCAGCCATGGCACCGAAGGCGCCGAGCGGCGCGAGCCACATGACCATGGCCATGAGGCGGAAGACGAGCTTCTCCACGTGCTTGATGCCCACGAGGATCGGCTCACCGGCCGGACCCATCTTCTGCAGGGCGAAGCCGACGAGCACGGCCACGAGGAGGGCCTGCAGGACGGACCCCGCGGTGAGGGCCGACACCAGGGTCTCTGGGACGAGACCGAGGATGAAGTCTGTGGTCGTCTCAGCTCCGCCCGACACCTGCTTCTGGCCTGCCGCAGCGAGCTCGTCGGTGAGGTGCAGACCGGCACCGGGCTGGACGATGTTGCCGACGACGAGCCCGATCGCGAGGGCCACGGTCGACATCGTGAGGAAGTAGCCGAGGGCGAGGCCGCCGACCTTGCCGACCTGGGCGGCGCGGCGCACCGAGCCGATCCCGAGGACGATGGTGCAGAAGATGATCGGGGCGATCATCATCTTGATGAGGCTGACGAAGAAGGTGCCGAGCGGCTTGAGCTCCTTGCCGAGCTCCGGCCAGATCAGCCCGACGGCGATGCCGAGGAGCATCGCGATGATGACGGCGACATAGAGGAAATGGGTGCGGTCGCGCCTCGTCGTCGCCCGGGGCTTCGGGGCGTCGACGGCGCTGTCGGCGGTGTGACTCACAGGGGGCCTCCGTTGGCTGGGCCCGGCGGTCCCGGGCCTGACTGATGTGATGAGCGTCGCGGCCGAACTGACTAGGGTCACGATTGTGTTCATTGAGTTCTCGGGCGCATCGTGGCGGCACCGCTCGTGGCTGCCGTGAACCCGAGCCGCTGGAGCGTCGCGACCCAGACGTTCGTCCTGCAGGTGGGTCTCGCGGTCCTCGTCATTGCTGCGGGCCTCGCGGGGACCTTCGTCCAGGCCCAGCACGCCGGCGACCGGGAGGCCATCGCGCGGGTCACTGCGGTCGCGGAGACGGTGGCGGCCACACCCGCGGTGGTGGCGGCCGTTCAGGGCAGCGCACCGACGAAGGCCCTCCAGCCCTACGCGGAGCGCGTCCGGCTGGAGTCCGGCACGGACTTCGTCGTCATCATGGACCGGGACGGCACCCGCTTCACCCATCCCGACCCGAAGCAGATCGGAGGAACCTTCATCGGCCACACGTCGGCAGCCCTGGGCGGGGGCGTCGTGGTGGAGAACTTCACGGGCACGCTGGGGCCGTCGACCCGGGTCGTGGTGCCGGTGGTCGACTCGACCAAGCCTGCGGCTGCACAGGTCGTGGCCCTGGTCGCCGTCGGCATCCGCACGTCGGCTGTCGGTGAGCGGGTCCGCGTCCAGCTGCCGGGCATCCTGGCGGCTGGGCTGGCGGCGGCGGTGCTCTCCGGCCTCGGCACCGCTCTCGTGGCCCGACGCGTCCGCCGTCAGACGCACGGCTTGGGTGAGCGCCAGCTCCGGGAGATGTACGAGTACTACGACGCCGTGCTCCACGCCGTGACCGAGGGTCTCGTCATCACCGACCTCGGTGGGCGGCTGCGGCTGGCCAACGACGAGGCGGTCCGACTCCTCGGCCTGCCCGACGACGCGATCGACCGGCCCGTGTCATCGCTCGGCCTCACGGCCCCGCTCACCGCTGCGCTCAGTGACGACGAGCCGCGCGAGGACGAGCTCCACGTCACGTCCGCCCGGGTCCTCGTCCTCAACAAGGGACCTGCCCTGTGGAGAGGGCGACGGCTCGGGCACGTCACCACCCTCCGCGACCGGACCGACCTGGAGGCCCTGACCGGCGAGCTCGACTCGGCTCGCGGTCTGACCGAGGCGCTCCGGTCGCAGGCCCACGAGACGGCGAACCGGCTGCACACCATCGTCAGCCTGATCGAGCTGGGCCACACGGACCGGGCGCTCGCGTTCGCCACGGACGAGCTGCACGTGAGCCAGGTGCTGACCGACCAGGTCGTCGGGTCGGTCGAGGAGCCGGCCCTCACCGCCCTCCTCCTCGGCAAGGCCGCCGAGGCGAACGAGCGGGGCATCGAGCTCCTCGTCGCCCCCGACGTGCGCTGGCCCCCCGGGGCGGCGCCCGTCAGGGACGTGGTCACCATCGTCGGCAACCTCATCGACAACGCGCTGGAGGCGGTGGCCGGGTCGCCGGGCGAGCGGCGGGTGGTCTTCGAGGCCTCCGTGGAGGGTCCGTATGCCGTCGTGCGCGTCTCCGACACCGGCCCGGGTCTCCCGGATGGCGCAGTCTCCGACGCGTTCCGGCGCGGGTACTCGACGAAGGAGGCCGGTCGCGCCGGACGACGTGGCATCGGGCTCGCTCTCGTCTCACAGACCGTCGAGCGCCTCGGCGGGACGCTCGACGTCAGTGGCCCGCCCGGCGCGACTTTCACCGTGCACCTGCCGTGGGGTGGTGGACCATGACCACCGAGGCGCTGAGGGTCCTCGTCGTCGAGGACGAGCCGGTGGCGGCCGAGGCCCACACGGCCTATGTCAACCGGGTGCCGGGCTTCACCGTCGTCGCGACCGTCGCAACGACGCAAGCAGCCTTGAAGGCGTTGCAGGACAGGGACATCGATGTCGTCCTGCTGGACATGAACCTCCCCGACCGGCACGGCCTCGATGTCGTCCGGGCCATGCGCGCGGCGGGCCACCGGGCGGATGTCATCGCCGTCACGTCCGCCCGCGACCTCCAGGTCGTGCGGGCCGCTGTCTCTCTCGGCATCGTCCAGTACGTCCTCAAACCCTTCGTCTTCGCCACGCTGCGCGACCGGCTCCTCGCCTACCGCGACTACCGGACCCAGGTCATGGCCGGGACCCAGGTGGACACCCAGGCCGAGGTCGATGAGGTCTTCGCCGGGGCTCGAGCCCATGCGGAGACCCGTCTCCCCAAGGGGATGAGCGAGGAGCTGCTCTCCCGGGTGTCCCGGCAGCTGCGTGGGTCGCCGTCGTCGGAGCAGGACCAGCGCGGACTCTCGGCGCGTGAGCTGGGCGAGGCGCTCGGGATCAGCCGGGTCACCGCCCGGCGCTACGCCGAGCACCTGTGCGACACGAAGGTGGCGGTCCGACGCTCCCGCTACGCCGGCGCCGGGCGACCCGAGGTGGAGTACCTCTGGTCGAGGTGAATGAGCCTCCCGGCCGCTCGCGACAGCCGAAGTAGGCGGTGCCGATCTGGACGATGAGGTCGCCGCCCTGCCGGTGGTGCCGCGCCCATCACCTTGGCGCCCGGCAGCCAGGCCTCCTGAGCGGCGTGGGCGAGGGTCCGCTGCTTGATGACGGGGTAGCCCTCGGTGTACTCGATGTCGTTGTCGGTGCCGAACCCGCGGTAGTTGTTCTCCAGCTTCGACGAGGCGTAGATCCACGCGCGCTGGTCGCGGCTGAACGGGCGCTCCTCGTCGTTGCCCGCGACGATGTACTGGCGCAGCTCAGGACCGATCCTCTCGAGCAGGTAGCGCCCGTGCCCGACGACGGGGAAGTTGCGCAGCAGGGCGTGCTTGCGCTGGACCAGGTCGTAGGCAGCGACGCCCCCCAGACCCAGGAGCGAGAGCCCGGTCCTGGTCAGTGTCGGCCTCATGGCGCGGGTCCTTCCGTGGGTCGGCCCGCAGCCACGAACCCTCAGCCGCGGGCGTTCTGGTGCATGTCCTTCAGCCCCACGTACCCCTCGGCGTTGGCCCGAATCCGCTGGACGTCCGCGTCGGTCAGCTCTCGCCGCACCTTGCCGGGCACGCCCGCGACGAGCGAGCGCGGCGGGATGACGGCGCCCTCCTGGATGACGGCTCCTGCGGCGATGAGGGAGCCGGCGCCGATGTGCGCCTCGTTGAGGACGATCGCGCCCATCCCGATGAGACAGTCGTCCTCGATGGTGCAGCCGTGCAGGACAGCCCGGTGGCCGACGGAGACGCCGGCGCCGATGGTCGCCGGCTTGCCCGCGTCGGTGTGGACGATGACCCCGTCCTGGAGGTTGCTGCGCTCGCCGAGCACGATCGGCTCGAGCTCGGCACGGAGCACGGCCGTGTACCAGACGCTCGAGTCCGCCCGGAGCTCGACGCGGCCGACGAGGTCGGCGCTCGGGGCCACCCAGGCGGTGGCGTGGACGTCGGGGGCGTGGTCACCGAGGGGGATCAGCATGAGCAGAGGGTATGCCGCTGGGCTCGCACCGCGCCCCCGGGCACCTTTGCGGGTGGCCGGCGGTGCGTTCGGCTCAGGCCTCGACCCGGTCGAGCTGCTCGATGACGCGCTCGAGGAGCCCGGCGAGCTCGGCTCGTTCGTCACCTGTGAGACCGCGGAGGATGTCGCTCTCGACGACGTTGGACTCGCGGATCGCCTCGCTGAACAGGTCCCAGCCGTCGCCGGTGAGCGAGATGAGGGTCCGCGTGCGGTTGGCCTCGTCGGGGCTGCGCCTGATCAGGCCTCGCTCGGCCATCTTGTCGAGGCGGTGGGTCATCGACGACGGTGCGACATTGGTCAGGTCGGCGAGCTGGCTCGGAGTCAGGCAGGTCTCCCCGGCCTTGGCGAGGGCGGCGACGACGGCCCACTCCCCCTGGGTCAGGCCGAGATCGGCGAGCTGCCGGCCGTACCACTGGTCGAGCTTCTTCGTCACGCCGTAGATCGCGGTGATGACGCGCTGGACCGACTCCTCACCGCCCGCCGCCACGTAGGCCGCGACGGCCTTGCGGTGCTGCTCCTGGGCCGTCCTCAGTCGTGCCGCCACAGTCCGATTGTGCCACGAGTTGTTCGACTGCTAACCTTTCGATATCGAACTTAGAGTTCGAAATGTTCGGCATCGAAGCCGCAATTTCCACGGCGGCCGCCGAGTCGCCCCCGCGACACCAGAAGGGGTGTGACACCGCCATGCGCGCCAAGCTGCTCATCCTCGCGTCCTCGATCGGGATGCTCGGCTGGGGCGCCGTGCTCCCCTATCAGTACGCGTACGCCGCGGACACCCGCGGCTGGGGGGCTCTCGCAGCCGCGGCGGCCTCGTCCCTCTTCTCCGTCGGGGCGCTCGTCGCAGCGCCCTTCGCCGGGCGGCTCAGTGACCGGTTCGACCCGGTGCGTGTGGCCGTCCTCGCCCAGCTCCTCGGCGCGGCCGGGGTCGGCGCCCTCGTCCTCGTCGACACGCCGGCGACGTTCCTCCTCGGGATGTTCGTCTTCGGTCTCGGCCTGTCGGCTGCCATGCCCGCGAAGCAGGTCATCGTGCTGCGCTGGGTCGGGATGCATGACCGCCGGAAGGTCTTCGCCTACAAGTTCACGGGCGAGTCCATCGGGATGGCGATCGGCGCCTACGTCGCGGGTCACCTCGTCGACCTCGCGCGGGCGGACGGGCTCGACGTCGGCTTCGTCACGGCCGCGCTCGGCTTCGTCCTCTCGTCGGCGATCATCTGGAGCGCCGGCGTGGGGGCCGGGACCCACCCGGAGAGCGGGCTGGACAGCAGCACGGCGAACCCGGGCCGCCCGCTGGATGCGCTGCGGGCCATCGGCTCCAGCCCGGCCCTGCGGTGGACCGCGGTCATCACCGTCACCCTCGCGCTCGGCTTCTACGCGCAGTTCGAGGCGGGTCTGCCGGCCTATGCGATCACCGTCCTCGACGTCGACTCGGCGTCGATCGGCACGGCTGCGGCGGTCAACGCGATCATCATCGTGCTGCTGCAGGTGGTCGTCGTGCGCCTCACCGCCCGCCGCAGCGCCCCGGCCCTGCTCATGGCGGTCGGGTCGATCTGGGTCCTCGCGTGGCTCATCCTGTCGGCGGCGCAGTTCCGGCCCGAGATCGCCGCCGCCCTGTTCATCACGACGTTCGGCGTCTTCGCGGTCGGCGAGACGATGTACTCGCCGGTGCTCAACCCGCTGACCGCGGCGCTCGCCCCGCAGGGGATGGTCGGCCAGACCCTCGGGACGTTCGCGGCGCTGCAGACGACGTTCTCGGCGATCGGCCCGCTCGTCGCCGGCGCGCTGCTCGGTGCCGGGCTGGCGGGCAGCTTCCTCGCGCTCCACCTCGGCATCAGCGTCGTGGCGGTGTACGCCGCGTGGCGGCTGCGGCGCGTCACGGCGGCCCGGCCGGCGCCCGTTCAGACCAGCTCGTCGACCGGGGTCAGCAGCAGCCTGCCGGCCAGCCCGACCGAGCGGGAGAGCGTGGCCGCGTAGTCGCTGCGCAGCGGCTCGTGGCCGTCCAGCCGCCAGAGCACGTTGGCGTTCGTCCACGCGGCGTCTCTCGCCCGGTTGATGCTCCAGGCGCCGACGAGGTCGGCCACGGGCCCGGCGTGGGCCCGGTCGACCTCGAGCGCGAGGCCGTCGAGGAACGACTGGCGCACCTCCTGCTGGACGGCCGCGAGCAGGGCGTTGACCTTGAGGTAGTCGTCGCGGAGGCCCGGGCTCGTGGGCGAGAGGTGCAGCTCGCGGCAGGCCGCGACGACCGCGAGCGGGAGGTCGTGGTTGATGTGGGCGTTCATCCCGGCCAGGGCGAACTGGATCGGCAGTCGACCGGGCGCGCGCCGCAGCTCGAGCACCGGCGCCCACGCGGCTGTCGGCGCGTTGCTGCGGAGCGTGTCGAGATAGAGGCCGGCGAAGAGGATGTCGAGCCGGGTCAGGAAGCGGACGTTGCGGAAGTGGCCCTCCGTCGCCCGCTCCAGGACGAGCTCGGTGACGCGCAGATACATGCGACTGAAGGCGCGCACCCCGTCGGCCGGGTCGAGGGTCGCGTCCACCGCCCGCATTCGCTCGACGAGCGCCTCGATGGTCGCGATGGCCCCGGCCTCACCCGCCGGCGCGGCCGGCCCTGAGCCCGGCCGACGGCCGGTCCACCAGGAGCGAACCCCGTCGACGATCCCCGCGAGCCAGCCCATGCTCGACGGTAGCGGGTCAGCCCTGGTCCTGGAACCGGCTGATGCGCTCGATCGCCTCGCCGACCGCCGCCGAGCCGGCGGCGAAGCTGAGGCGGACCGAGCGGGTGCCGGCCCGGTCGTCGAAGTCGGCACCGGGCGTCAGGGCGACCCCTTCGCGGTCGAGCAGGTCGGAGGCGTATGCCGCTGAGCTCGGCCAGCGGTCCAGCTGACCTCCCAGGTCGGCGTAGTAGTAGAACGCGCCGTCGGCGGGCGCCGCCGTCCCCCAACCCAAACTGGGTGCATGGTCGAGGAGGAGCCTGCGGGTTCGGGCGAACTCCTCGACCGCCTCGTCGCACTCGGCGTAGGACTCGTCGGTGAAGGCCTCGACCGCGGCGTACTGCGCGGGGGCCGGCGGGCAGAGCGCGACGTTGCCGGCCAGGGCGTCGACGGGGCGGACCAGGTCCTGGGGGAGGAGCAGCCAGCCGAGCCGCCATCCGGTCATGCCCCAGTACTTGGAGAACGAGCTGACGACGATGGCCGAGTCGTCGAGCTCCCACGCGCACACGCCGCGGGGGTCGGGAGCGCCGGGCTCGGGGTAGGTCACCCCGTGGTAGATCTCGTCGCTGACGAGGCGGACGCCGTTGGCCGCGCACCACTGGCTGATCGCCGTGAGCTCGGCCCGGTCGACCATCGTCCCCGTGGGGTTGGCCGGTGACGCGACGATGAGGCCCGCGAGCGGCGCCTGCCGATGCGCCGCCTCGAGCAGCTCGGGCGTGGGCTGGAAACGCACCTCCGGCCCACAGTCGATCTCGACCACCTCGCAGCCGAGCGCCGCGAGGATGTTGCGGTAGGCCGGATAGCCGGGGCGGGCGAGGGCCACCCGGTCGCCGGCGTCGAAGGCGGCGAGGAAGGCGAGCAGGAACCCGCCGGACGACCCGGTCGTGATGGCGACGCGGGCCGGGTCGACATCGAGGCCGTACCAGCGGCGGTAGTGACCGGCGAGGGCTTCGCGGAGCGGGCGGATCCCGAGAGCAGAGGTGTAGGTGAGCGGCTGGCCGGAGGCGTGCACGGCGGCCGCCGCACGCGACACCGCGCTCGGCGCACCGCCCGACGGCTCGCCCGCACAGAGCGAGATGACGTCGCGTCCGGCTGCCCGGAGGACCGCCACCCGGTCGAGGACGTCCATCACCTCGAACGGCGGCACATCGGAGCGGCGGGAGGGCTGGAGCCGGTGGGGCGCGCG
>Ga0209347_1005145_pt1 | contig 12789 bp, 11 predicted proteins | sample AutmiccommuBRH23_FD_187382 | JGI IMG/M metagenome (GOLD analysis project Ga0209347, IMG submission 187382) | Deep subsurface microbial communities from Mt. Terri, Switzerland - Autotrophic microbial communities BRH/23 (SPAdes) (version 2) | ecosystem: Environmental > Aquatic > Deep subsurface >... | reverse complement strand
CCGGGGCCTGCCCTTTGTTTACGTTTTGCGCGGTTCGGGGGGACCCGGGGGTCAGCCCCTCGATTACGCTTTAAGGAATCTTGGCGTCTGATAAGGCGGGGCAGCTACTAATTATCGCCATCCTCTGTCTTATGTCGGCCAGCATTTGGACTGGCGCGACTATCCAAGTCATCTCGACCTCGCCAAGTACGTCCGACATACCGGAACCGCCAACCACTTCGTCGCCGCTTCATCCAGTATCACGAAATGGGTCGAGGCAAGCAAGGGAAAAGCGGGAGGCCCACTTTCAAAAATCCGAATATCGAAACCCGAAATCCGACCCCGCCCTGGCGGGAACGTCAACAAGCACGAATGGCCAAAAACCTAAATGATCAAAACGGGTGCTCCGGCGGGCGACTTGCGTGGCAAGGGCATCTTGCCCTTGTGTGCCGAGGGCGTCTTGCCCTCGTTGTGTTGCCCATAAGAAGACAAGAGCAGGGGCAGGATGCCCCCGCGACGCAAGGGCGGGACGCCCTCGCCACGATGGCGACAGCGTTTCGGTCATTTGAGTTTCGTGCTTCGAGTTTGTTTCGCATTTCGAACTTCGAGTTTCGGATTTTCCTCGCCCGGCGGTGGTTTCAGACGGGATTGGTGAGGATGTCCTCGAAACAGGCCGGGGCGTGCTGCTTGAGGATCGCCAGCATCTTGAGACAGGCGTTGCGGATTTCCCATTGGGCCTTGGGCGACAGGCGGAGACTGAAGATGTGACGCCACTCGCGGAAGTTCGCCGAGACGACGATCTCGCTGACGCAGGCGTTGGGCAGCACGAATCGGGCATCCTCCTTTCGCAGGCCGCGATCCCGCCACTTGCGGTACATCTCCTGGATGGTTCTCATGTCCCGGTGGAAGTCCTCGACGTGCTCGGGCGGCAGCGTCTCGGGCAGGACGTAGGCAAACTGATCCTCGTCGACGTACCGCTGCGACTGCTGCGAGACCGACATGAGGCGATGGCGAACGAGTTGGTGAGTCATGGCCCGCGAGCAGTTCCGCACGCGGAACGTGGCGTAGGCGTGCTCCAGGGGCGACTCGTGGCCCATCTTGAGCAGACGCCGAATGAAGCTGGCATCGGAATCCTCCTCGATGCGGTCGAAGCTCAGGTAGCAGGTCCGCCCGGCCTGCTCGATCACCTTTTCGGGATCGGGCGTGATCGCGATAAGCTCCACTTCCAACTGAATCCGACGCTCGTCCTGCTCCATGAACACTCCTGATTCCTTGTCGCGAGATCTGCTTCCGCAGGGTGGAGTGCTTGAGCGAGCCGTCGGTCCTGGGTGCCACGGTCAAACCTTGTTTGACTGTGCTCTCTCGACCGATTCTGCCCATCCGAAGGACACAGCCAAACAAGTTTGGCCGTGCCACCCTACTTACCAGATCAGCGTAGCCGCCGCGGTACGGTGGGTTCTCAAGCCACCCTACGATCGATCGGCGTTTCAACTCATCACAATGTCTGCTTTTCCCAGCACGGCCAGGGCGGTCGTCACGTTGCCGAACGGGGCGCTGACGGCGAAGCCCGCGACGTGCGCCCGGATTTGCTCGACCAACTCCTGCGCGATCTGGACGCCCAGGATTCGCCCCTGCTCCTTCGTCTTTGCCTGGCTCATGCGATCGAGCAGCCGCTCGGGGACAACGACGCCGGGGACCTCGTTGGCCATGAATTCGGCGTTCTTGAAGCTCGTGAACGGCCAGATCCCCGCGATGATCGGAATGCGGAATTCCTGCGTCGCTTCGAGGAAACGCAAGAGACACTCCGCGTCGAAGACCGGCTGCGTAATCGCGTACTCGGCCCCGGCGATGACCTTCTGTTTGTAGCGGTCGATCTCACGCTCCAGGTCCGCAGCGACCGGATTGGCCCCGACACCGACGACCAGCGAGGTCGGCGGATCGATGCCGTTGCCGCCGATGTCGACGCCGCGATTGAGGTTCCGCGCGACGCCGGCCAATGCGACCGAGTCCATGTCGAAGACGCCCGTGGCGTTTGGATACTCGCCCAGCTTCGGCGGGTCCCCTGTGATGATCAGCAGGTTCCGAACGCCGATGGCCGAGGCGCCGAGGATGTCCGACTGCATGCCGATCAGGTTGCGATCGCGGCAACAGAAGTGCAGGATCGCCTCGATGCCGGCGCCCTGCTGAATCTTCACGGCGGTCACCAGGGGCGACAGGCGGGAACTCGCCCGCGGCCCATCCGGAATGTTGATCGCATCCACGCCGGCCTCGGCGCACTGCCGGGCCTTCTCCACCACGGCCGTCACGTCCACACCCCGTGGCGGTGTGATCTCGATCGTGGTGACGGTCTCTCCGGCCGCCAGCTTCGCTCCAAACCGCGATCTCTGCGCCAAGGGCTCCGGCTCCCGCAGGACGGGCTTGGCCGCCTCCCGGGGCTCTGCGGCAACGGCGACACCGACGTGCGTCGCCACCTTGCTGATCGAGCGGACCGCACGCACGATCTCGCGGATGTGGTCGGGCGTCGTGCCGCAGCAGCCGCCGATGATCCGGGCCCCCCTCTCATAGAATCGCTTGGCGTACTCGGCCATGTACTCGGGGGTACACATGTAGAGCTGCCGCCCCTCGATCTGGCGGGGCATCCCGGCGTTGGGCTGCACGGCGATGGGCTTGTCGGTGACACGCCGGACCAGTTCCAGGCTGCCCAGCATGCCGGAAGGGCCCACGGAGCAGTTCAGGCCCACGGCCGTCACCGCCGGCTCCCTCGCGATTTTCACGATGGCCTGATCGATCCGCTCACCGTAGATGGTTTCGCTGTTCTCGTTGACCGTCATCTGGGCGATGATCGGGATGTCGGCCAAACCGCCGATCGCACGGATGGCGATCAGCAGTTCCTCCGGATTCGAGAAGGTCTCCAGGATCAGCAGGTCCACGCCGGCTTCCACCAGGGCCCTGCCGTGCTCCTCGAATATTTCCGCAGCGGCCTGGGATGTTATCGGTCCATGATCCGTCAACTCGCAACCCAGCGGCCCGATCGCGCCGGCCACCAGAACCGAATCCTTCGCGGCCTCCCGGGCGATGCGGGCCCCGGCCCGATTCACCTGCGCCACCTCGCCCACCAAACCGAATTTCGACAGCTTCAGACGGTTGGCGCCGAAGGTGTTGGTCTCGATAAAGTCAGCTCCGGCCTCGACATAGCTTTCGTGGACCGCGCGGACCAGCTTCGGATCGGTCACGTTCAGCTCGTCGAAGCACCGATTGAGGAAGACCCCCTGCTGATACAGCATCGTCCCCATGGCGCCGTCGCCGACGAGGACTCTTTCCGACACTCGTTGCTCAAAGGCAGATCGTTTCAAGCTCTCTGTTCCTCAATCAATGGATCATGACGAAAACATTCCGAAAAATAGTCGCAAGCCAGGACCGATGCAAACTTTTTTGAGTCGGGCCGGCCCCGCGAATCCGCCGCCCGGAGACACCTGGCTCTCCCCTTCAGAAGTCGATATTGGACCGTCTGTCCAAACTGGGACCATTCCACACAGTCGCTACAGGCGATTTTACCGATCTTATAGGACGGGGCTACAATAGAGATCTGGCTGGAGCCCGCCCGTGTCGGTCCACGGCGGCACACCCGCTCCTAAATTCGGCAGGAAGCGGCACATACATATTAAAACAGCATAACTATTGACTCGATAAGGGTTAATATGGTATACTTAGGCAAACTCGGCAAGAGCCAAAATTTGGTGCCCACGAGGCTTCTATTGTATGCTCTACGTGGGAGGGTATCTGTTGGCGGGAGGAGACGCCATTTTCTGCGCAGTTGCCGGTCGGCGACGCCAGATGACAGAGTGATTTTCTGCGTCGAGGAGGAAGGGGTGTAGATCGTTCGCTACGATGGCGATGTCGTCGGACATATCGCGAAGCTTGCCTCCTTACCATCCAGTGGATCGGAGTCGGTGGGGCGAACCCGGAGGACGGGCTTTCGATGTTAAAGGAGCGGTGTGATGAAGAAGGTGTGGGTGGTCCTATTTCTCGTCTCTGGAGTGCAGCTCGGGGGGTGCCGAGGCCCGGATCCCCTGCAGAGGGTCGATCAACAAGTCCAGCCTGCCGCGGCTTCAACCAGTCGCAATTACTTCTGGGATAGCAATCTCAGACCGACCCGGTCGGCGCCGTCACAGGCCCGATCCAGATCGCAGTCGCGGCGAGGGCCGTTGCAGCCGCCAGAGGAAGATCGAGTTGCCAGAGCCGAGATCGAGCCGCCGGCAAGATCGGCGCCTTCCAGATCCATGGCCGCACAGCCGGACCTCATGACGGCCTCGGTGGACGAACTCCAGCCGGTCACATCGCGATCCATGGCCCCCGTGTATGGCAAGACCGTTCCCGTCGGACGCGATCTCGTGGCCGTCGAAGAAGCGGGTGGCAGCAGTCTGTCCATCACCTACCCGCGGCCGGACTACGGGATCGTTCAGGTCGACAAGGCCATGCCGCAGGAGGTGCGCCTCAACACCCCCTTCACGTATGTCATTCGAGTCACCAACCTCACGGAGATGATGCTCACCGAAATCACGATCACCGAGACCCTTTCCCGGGATTTCCAGTTCCAGGCTGCCGAGCCCTTGGCCCGCAGCGAGGACGACAGACTCATATGGGAAATCGATTCGCTGGGACCCCGGGCGAGCAAAAGCATCAGAATCTCCGGGGTAGCCACGGCCTCCCGCCCGCTGGAGCATTGCACGGCGATCACGCACACGGCCCGCAATTGCGCCGTAGTGAAGGTCGTTGAGCCGACGCTGGAACTGGTCAAGAACGCGCCGCCCGAGGCGTTGCTGTGTGAGCCGATTCCAGTCGAGTTCATCGTCACCAACACCGGGACAGGCATCGCCCAGAACGTTCAGATCATCGATACGCTGCCGGCCGGCCTGCAAACGACGGACGGCAAGGGCAAGGTCGTCCTGGAAGCCGGCACGCTGGCGGCCGGGGAGTCACGACAATTCTCGATCAAACTGCGGGCGGCCAAAACCGGCACGTACGTCAACAAGGCTGTCGCCACGTCGGCCTCCGGCCTGAAGGCCGAGTCCGAAGCGACGCTGACGAACGTTCGCCAGCCGGTTCTGACGATGACCAAGACCGGTCCGAAACGGCAGTACCTCGGTCGCTCCGTCACCTATCAACTGACCGTCACCAACAAGGGCGACGGACCGGCGCAGACCACGGTCATCGAGGACATCATTCCGCCGGGCGTGACGAACGTCGAAGCCACAGCGGGCGCCCAGTTCGCCGGCTCCAAGCTCACCTGGGAACTCGGCACGCTCGAGCCCAACACCTCCAAGACCGTGCAGATCTCCTACACGCCGACACGCGAAGGCGAGTTGATGGCCACCGCGACGGCGACGGCCTACTGTGCCGAGCCCGTCAGCGATTCGACCCGAACGGCCGTCACGGGTATCGCCGCGGCCCGGCTTGACGTGATCGATCTGGAAGACCCGGTGGAGGTCGGCACGAACACCACCTACCTGATCACCGTGTCGAATGAGGGTTCGGCGGCAGACAGCAACGTACGAGTCACGGCAACGCTTGACGACAAGCTGCAGTATGTCTCCTCCGCAGGCGCCACAGCCGGCTCGGTCATGGGCAAGACGATCAGTTTCGCGCCGCTCCGCAGCCTGGATCCCAAGGGCAAGGCGACGTGGCGCATCGTGGTCCGAGGCGCCCTGGCCGGTGACGTGAGAATCAAGGTCACCATGCACACCGACCAGCTCGCGCTGCCGGTGGAACACACCGAGGCGACGCACATCTATCAGCAGTTTGGCAACGGGAACTGACAGGGACAATCGACGCCGCGGCCGCTTCGGCCGCGGCGTCTTCATGCGCCCATTTCAACGGTCCAGGCATCGAAGGGATTTGGCCGGCATACATCCCATGAACCCAATGTGCATGGAATGGATGCCAGGGCCAAACTCGTTTGGCTGTGGATCTTGAGCCGTCCGTCCCTTCCGAAGAACACACGTACGGGCGACGCATGCGTCGCCCGTACTCTTTGGCCGTGCCACCCGGACACGGACCGGCGGAATCCGCCGCCGTATGCCGGCCGCCCCCCCGCCCCAAGGGATGCACAATTCCCTTGCAAAGTCTGAGCCGGGGACTATACTGTTCCCCTGACCTATAAGTCACCTGAATCCCTGGTCAGGGATGTGTCGCAGGGGGCTTCGACCGGGGGTTTCCAGACGCAATAGGATGCGGTTGGGCCCCAGCAACCATCCGGTTCTCCGGGAAGGATGCGATGATGGCAGAGAAAGACGCCGACGTCCAGAAGATAAAAGAGCTGATCCGAATCATGAAAGAGAACGATCTCGTCGAGATCGACCTCCAGCATGGCGACGACCGCATCGCCCTGCGGCGGGCCCAACCCCAGATGGCCGCCATGGGACCCATAATGACGGCCGTACCGGGAGCGGCAGGCCAGGTCATGATGCCGCAGGGCCAGATGATGGCGGGCGGCCCCCCGGCTGAGACCTTGCTGGAAATCAAATCCCCGATCGTCGGCACATTCTACGAGGCCCCCAGCCCTGACTCCGATCCCTACGTCGAGCCCGGCTCCCGCGTGGACTCCCAAACCGTGGTCTGCATTATCGAGGCCATGAAGGTGTTGAACGAAATCAAGTCCGAAGTCAACGGCACGATCGTCGAACGAACCGTCAAGAACGGCCAGGCGGTCGAATACGGCCAGGTGCTCTTCAAAGTCAGGCCCGATTGAACCCCTCATGCGTGGCACTGGATGCGGGCCGACACAGGACGCATCCCGAGCGACGCATGACGAGCAGGAGTCATAGAAGAATGCTATCACGAATCCTGGTCGCCAACCGCGGCGAAATTGCACTCCGGGTCATCCGAGCCTGCCGGGAGATGGGCATCGCCTCCGTGGCCGTGTATTCCGAGGCCGACAGGAATGCCCCCTACCTCCGGCTGGCCGATGAGGCGATCTGCATTGGGCCGGCGGACTGCAACCAGAGCTATCTGAATATTCCGCGGATCATCAGCGCCGCCGAGATCACCAACGTCGACGCCATCCACCCCGGCTACGGGTTCCTGGCCGAGAACGCCAACTTCGCCGAGATCTGCAGCGACTGCGGCATCGGGTTTATCGGTCCTCCGGTCCAAGCCATGCGGCTGCTGGGCGACAAGGTCGAGGCCCGCAAGATTGCCAAGAAGGCGAAAGTCCCCATCGTGCCGGGCTCCGACGGCGTGGTCCCCAACGAGGCCGAGGCGATGAAGCTGGCCAACCAGATTGGATACCCGATCATCATCAAGGCGGTCGCCGGCGGCGGCGGTCGCGGCATGCGCGTCGTACACAACGACATCAGCCTGCGGGCAGCATTCAACGCGGCCCGCACGGAGGCGGAGGCCGCGTTCGGCGAAGGCGCCGTCTACATCGAGAAGCTCATCGTCGAGCCGCGACACGTGGAAGTCCAGGTCATGGCCGACCAGGAGGGCAATGTCGTCCACTTCTTCGAACGGGACTGCTCCATCCAAAGGCGGCACCAGAAGATGATCGAGGAGTCGCCCTGCCCAGTGCTCGAGGATCGGGATCGCCAGAAGCTGGCGGATTGCGCGATTCGCGTGATCAAGGAGGCCAAGTACGTCAATGCCGCCACGGTCGAGTTCCTCCTGGACAAGGACAACAAGTTCTACTTCATCGAGGTCAACACCCGCATCCAGGTCGAGCACCCCGTCAGCGAGATGGTCACGGGCCACGATCTGATCAAATGGCAGATCCGAATCGCCGGCGGCCAGCCGATCAAGCTGCGGCAGAAGAGCATCCGGCATCAGGGCGTGGCGATCGAATGCCGCATCAACGCCGAGGACCCGGCGAACAACTTCTCGCCCTCCCCCGGCACGATCACGCAGTTCATCGCCCCCGGCGGCAACGGCGTCCGCGTGGACACGCACGTCCACCAGGGCTGGACGGTCACGCCGAACTACGATTCGCTCATTGCCAAGCTCATCGTCCACCAGAAGACGCGGGCCGAGGCGATCGCCACGATGCGGCGGGCGCTTCAGGAGTTCGTCATCCACCCGATCAAGACGACCATTCCCGCCTGCCTGGAGATCCTCTCCCACAACCTGTTCGTCAAAGGCAAGACCGACACGGGCTTCGTCGAACGGAACCTGTGAGAAGGCATTGATCGTTGGCTGCGGAATCGCTATAGTATTCATCAGTCAAGCTGTGCGCGGGCTGGGTTATCCGTTCGACATCATCGTCATGACAGTCGAACGGTTTGAGGAAAGCAAGGACATCATTGGCGGTATCGCCTATCCGGCCAACAAGTACGGCAAGGTGATCTATGACGAAGCCGCCTGACCAGGTACGAGCCAAACTTGTGCAGCAATGGGTGGGAAGTGTGACCAGCCGCGATGCGCAACAAGCCATCCGACTGGCTGAGAAGGTTCGCAAGTCAGTGCTGGAGTCGCTTCAGTTCTGAGACTGCCTATTCTTCCAAAGCCACGAGATCTTCATAGGTTTCACGCCTGCGGATCACGCGGAAGCTGTCGCCCTCCACAAGAACCTCCGGGGCCCGGCCGCGAGCGTTGTAATTGCTGCTCATCGTGAAGGCGTAGGCCCCCGCCGTGAAGACCGCCAGCAGGTCGCCCCGCCGGACCGGGGGAATGGCCCGGTCCTTGGCCAGGAAATCGGCGCCCTCGCAGATGGGTCCGACGATATCGACCACTTCGCTGCCTTCCACGTGGAGTTCCTTGCTTCGCGTGGTCGGGACAAATCGGCCGTCCGCTTTCGCGGGCCAGATGAAATGGAACGCCCCGTACAGCGACGGACGGATCAGATCGTTCATGCCGGCATCGACGATGACGAATTTCTTGCTGCCCCCCTGCTTGGTGTACAGAACGCGCGTCAACAGCACACCGGCGTTGGCACAGATGCTTTTGCCCGGTTCCAGGATGAGCTTGAGCCCCTTGCCCCGCAGCAGCGGCACAAGACCGCCCGCATACTGCTCGGCGGAAGGCACCGTGTCGGTCTCGTAGTCGGCGCCGTAGCCGCCGCCCAGATCCAGCGCCTCAACCACGTGCCCCTTCTCCCGAAGCCGCTCGATCAACGGGAGGATCTTCTTCACCGCGTCGACGAACGGATCGATCGTTTTGCCGCCCGTGCCGAGATGGACGTGGACGGCGCACAACTGAACCGCCTTATTGCTGCCGTACTTGTCGAACACGGAGATCGCTCGCTCGATATCGACGCCGAACTTGGTCTCTTTCTTGCCCGTCTCCAGGTACGCATGGCTGCGGTAGTCCACGTCGGGGTTCACGCGAAGCGCCGCTTTGGGCCGGGCCGTTTGACCGGTCGCACACCGCTCCACAAGTCTGATGAGGTTCTCCAACTCCTCTTCCGACTCGATATTGAAGTACCCGATCCCGGCCTGAATCGCCTGAACGATCTCCTCATCGGTCTTCCCGACGCCCGCATAGACCACCTTGGCGGGATCCCCCCCGGCCTGAAGCACGCGATACAGCTCGCCGCCGCTGACGATATCGAATCCGCTGCCCAGTGTGGCCATCAACTTGAGGATGTGCAGGTTGCCGCAAGCCTTGACCGCGAAACAGACCATCGGATCCAGCTCCCGATAGGCATGCTGGATCTTGCGCAGATGATCCTCGAAGGTGCCCTTGCTATAAATGTAGGCGGGAGTCCCCACCTGGGCCGCAATGCGTTCGACGTCCACGTCCTCCGCGAGGAGCGCACCGCCGCGATACCGAAACAGATCCATGGATCGAATCTCTCCTAAAGCCGTATTCCACGATTCAACTCTGCCCACGGGCATCGCCGGACAGTATAGACGAATCCCGCGTAATCAACAAGGAACAGGTGAAAACGGCTGCTTCCCGCGGACCGGGGCGCCCGCACCGGCCGGCGAACACCCCCGAGCCCCCCAAAAAGAGAAATGGAAGGCTCTCCCTTTGTCGGAGGACCTTCCATTTCCCGAAAGCCTGCTGCAACACGCGTAATCTCAGGGATTCCGCTCGTCCGGGAGACCCGGACCGAACGTCACGGATTGCGGCCGCTACCGATCTTCGCCGATAGCAGCCCGATATGAGCCGGCTTTAGTCTGACGATGCATTACTTCTTCTTGCTCGTCTTCTTGGCGGTTTTCTTGGCGGTCTTCTTCGCCGTCTTCTTCGTCGTCTTCTTGGCGACCTTCTTCTTCGCTGCCTTCTTCTTGGCCATTACCTTTTCTCCTTTTTCGATTAACGTGACCAATGAATGACTTGTTTCTGTATGTACAATCTTGACTAACACTAAAATTCAGACCCTATCGCTGTCAACAGGATAGCAAATACGATGTTGACAATGCTTATGATCTTTATCGTCCAATGATTTGTTAATCCTTCATAAATTTTTCTTGGACCATGTCGCGAGCACCGTGCAACACACGCGAAACGCCACATGAAAGATCGCTCGACGGCATCCATCGCGCAGATGTCACGATGTCTTCGATGCGCAACAACACCGCAAAATGCCCGAGAATATGCGATCTTTTGACATCGCTCCGCTCGCCGCAGCCAGAGCACGCACAAGAGTCTCCGCGCCACAGCGAAGCAGAGACGCCCATGCAAAGGAAGATGGAAATGCAGCTTGACTTTCCGCGCCGGTGAGTGTTCCTTTAGTCACTGGTGAGCGCGCGAAGCGGCGGAAGATTTCGCTGGGCCGCACCCACAGAACACACAGGTTTGCTGTTAACAACGTATGGCGAAACGAAGAATTACACTGTTTGGAGGCTCGTTCGACCCGATCCACTTGGGTCACACGCGAGTCGCGAAGGCCGCCGCGGAGCAGATTCGAGCCGAGAGAGTGATCTTCATCCCGGCCAAGTGCTCTCCGTTGAAGAGTCTCTCTCCCCATGCAGGGGACGAGGATCGATTGAACATGGTGACGCTCGCAACGGCAGACGATGATTCATTCGCCGTCAGCGATTGCGAGTTGAAGCGGCCCGCGCCCAGCTTCACGATCGACACCGTGCGACTGTTTCAGCGTCAATACGGCCCGGACACGACCATTCACTGGCTGCTCGGCGCAGACAGCGTCAAGGATCTCGTACACTGGTACAAGATCGAGGAGTTGATCGACGAGTGCAATCTGACCACGATGCAGCGCGCGGGCTACGCACCGCCGGACTTCGATCGCTTCGAGTCCCTATGGGGCGCGCAGCGCATCGCCAGGCTGAAACGGAATGTGGTTCAGACGCCGCTGATCGATATCAGCAGCACGGAACTGCGAAGACGACTGGCGGCGCATGAAGACGTCAGTGGAATGCTTCATCCGGACGTGGTCGAGTACATCCGCGAGCATCGCCTCTATCGATAGCGATCAACGCGAGCGAACCTGATTCGTCAGCCAGTCATACCAGTTCTGCATGCCCTCGCCTGTCTTGGCCGACACGGGGAAGATCTCGATCGAGGGATTGAGCCGCCGCGCATCGGCGCCAACGCGATCGAGATCGAAGTCGACGAGCGCACCTTTCAGCAGGTCGATCTTGCTCACGAGCAGGACCTTGGACTTGGCGAAGATCCCCGGATACTTCACCGGTTTATCATCTCCCTCCGCGACGGACAGCACGACAATCTTCCCATCTTCGCCCAATTCAAACGCCGAGGGACACACGAGATTGCCGACATTCTCAATAATCACCACGTCGAGGCTCTCGACAGGCAGTTCCTCCAGCGCCTTGTTCACCTGCCTGGCGGACAGATGACAGGCGCCCTCGGTATTGATTTGGATCGCAGGCGCCTTCGTGGCCCGGATCCTCTCGGCGTCGATGTCCGTCTGAAGATCGCCTTCGATCACGCCGATGCGAAGCGACTGCGCGACGTCACTGATGGTCCGCACCAGGAGAGTCGTCTTGCCCGAGCCCGGAGAGGAGATGATGTTGAAGCACCGCTTCCCATGCCGGGCCAGAAGCTGTCTGTTCTTCAGCGCGTAGGTTTCATTGGCGTTGAGGATCTTGCGTCCGACGTCAACTTTCTCCATCATCTGCTCTTTCAAATTCGATCTCGTCCAGGATCAGCGGGGCATCGGGCAACAACTCGAAGTCGCCGCCTTGGCAATCCGGGCACTGTATCTTCGAAACGTCAACGGCAAAGACACTGCCGCACAGTTTGCACTTGGCCTGCAGAGGCTTGTGCTCGATCCGCAGCGTCATCCCCTCGCACAACGTGCCCTGCGCGACGGCTTCGAAGGCAAACGAGAGCACGTCATCGTTGACCTTGTTCAGCTCGCCGCAGCTCATCGTCGCGCGCACGGGCCTGGCGTGCTGCTTCTCGGCCTCCTGCAGGATCACCTCCATCAGACTCTGCGCCACCGTGGCTTCGTGCATCAGCAGATCCTCGGCAATTCACGCCCATACGGCATCTGCACGATGCGTCTGCCCCCGATCTTCGTTCGCATCTCCACCAGAGGCACATCTTGCGTCTCGACGATCTCGCCGATGATCCTGGCATCCTTGCCTAACGCATGGCTTTGACAGATGCGGAGGCACTCATCCGCCGTCCCGGAGGACACCACGGCGACGAACTTGCCCTCGTTCGCCGCGTTGAGCACGTCGAAGCCGAGCATATCGGCAGCCGCCTGCACTTCTGGCCTCACGGGGATGTCCCTTTCGACGATCTCCACACCCAGGCGACTGCCCTCGACAATCTCATTGAGCGTCGCGGCCAGGCCGCCGCGAGTCGGGTCCCGCATGAATCGGATGCCCGGCACGTTCTCAAACAGACTGCACGTCAGCTCCGCAAGCCCCGCGCAGTCGCTTTCCA
>Ga0209347_1005144_pt1 | contig 12792 bp, 10 predicted proteins | sample AutmiccommuBRH23_FD_187382 | JGI IMG/M metagenome (GOLD analysis project Ga0209347, IMG submission 187382) | Deep subsurface microbial communities from Mt. Terri, Switzerland - Autotrophic microbial communities BRH/23 (SPAdes) (version 2) | ecosystem: Environmental > Aquatic > Deep subsurface >... | reverse complement strand
GCGGCCATCCGGACACGGCCTCGTCGACCCATTCCGGAAGCTCGGCGTCTCGCCCCTCCACACTGAAGATCTCGGCGCGGTCGGCTCCGAAGGCGATCACCGGCTGGTTGCGGGTGCCATGGCGCCCTTCCCAGGCGTCGCCTCCGGACATCGCGTGCCCCACCGTTCGCATCTGCTCGTCGAAGTAATCGGCATTCACCGCCGCGATCGCCGACACCGACTCGGCGAAACGGCTCACGACCACGCCCTTCTGCTCCTCGGGAGTGGCCACGACCCGCAGGTCGTCCCGCTCCAGATCAACCCGCACGACATACGCGTGGAGCCCGTCGCGAATGATCTCGCGGTAATGAACCCCCCGCTCGATGGGGATCCATTTCTCCGCTGAAGCCGGAGCCGAGAAGAAGGGATGAAAGAGGAAAACCAGCGCTAGGAAGTTGGGGAGAAATCGGTTCATGGCGGGATCCTTTGGCGTCATTGTCTCACCATCGACCGACGCCGAGGCTCCCGGCGGCTCTGCCCGCCAGCAGCCCGGGGGCGCATCGGTCCGCTGGCATGACTGTCGAGTATGATCCCCCCGGATGAGGGCTCGCCGTTTCTGGATCCCGTTGACAGTGCTGCTGCTGTCACTCGCGGCTACTGCCGTGTCCGCAGCTTTGGCGCTGAGGGGGACCAATCTGCGCGACACGGCACGGTTCGAGAACTCCGTGAACAGCTCGCGCGAAGCGATTGCCAACCGGCTCGAAATCTACACGAACATGCTTCGGGCGGGCTCCGGTCTTTTCTCCGCCGATGGTTTCGTAACCCGGCCGGAATTCAGCGCGTACGTGGACCGACTCGATCTTCAGGAGCGCTACCCCGGGATCCAGGGTATCGGCTTCACGGCGCACGAGCCGCGCGAACGAGCCGCGCAATTCATCGAGCGGATGCGCGGGGAGGGGTTCGAGGATTTCAGGCTCTGGCCCGAGAACGATGAGCCCGTCGTGGATGCGATCATCTACCTCGAGCCCCTCGACGAGCGGAACCGGGCCGCCATCGGCTACAACATGGCGACCGAGCCCACGCGTCGCGAAGCGATGCATCGCGCGCGCGATACCGGACTCGCGGCAGCCTCGGGCATGGTCACCCTGGTCCAGGAAATCGACGAGAGGAAGCAGGCGGGCTTTCTCATCTATGTCCCGATTTACCGGGTTCCTCAGCCACCCGCCACCATCTCGGGCCGACGGGAGCAGCTGCGGGGCTTCATCTACAGCCCGTTCCGAGCCGGAGATCTCTTCGAAGGGATTTTCGGGGATGTGGAGCCGCGAATCGACTTCACCATTTACGACGGGGCGACCGCGCCCGACAAGGTCCTCTACGATTCCTCACCGAACCGGCGGCCCGGCTATGAACCGCGATTCTCGACCGAGGAGACGATGGAGGTCGCGGGTCGCCAGTGGGTTCTGAAATTCGAGACCCGCCCCGAGTTCGACGCCGCATCATCGCGCAGCCAGATTCTGTTCATCCTGATCGGCGGCATTCTCTTCAGCGCAGCTCTTTTCTGGGTGAGCCTCCGCCAGGCTCGCGCGCGGGCTGAAGCGGTCGCGCTGTTCGAAGAAGCGCAGCAGCACCGACGCGCCGCCGAGGAGGCGAACCGCACGAAGGACGACTTCCTCGCCACCGTCTCTCACGAGCTTCGCACACCGATGGCCTCCATCGTCGGCTGGTCCAGCCTCCTGGCGGAAGGCGATCTCCCGCCGGAAGAAGTCCAGATGGCCATCCAGGCCATTCATCGCAGCAGCCGGGTCCAGTCGGAGCTGATCGATGACCTGCTCGACCTCTCCCGGATCAGCTCCGGAAAGCTCGATGTCAATCCCACCGCCGTGGACCTCCGCGAGCTGGTTCGAACCGCCGTCCATTCGATCCATCACACGGCAGCCGAAAAAAGACTTCCTGTCGACCTGGAAAGCCCCGGAGAGACGGTCCTCGTCTGGGGAGATCCAAAGCGGCTGAGCCAGATCTTTCTCAATCTCCTGTCCAATGCGGTGAAGTTCACCGACGAAGGGTTCGTCCGGGCCAGGATCGTTCCCTCGGGAGACAAGGTCCTCATCGAGATCGAAGATACCGGGATCGGCCTCGATCCTGATTTCATCCCCCACCTCTTCGAGAGGTTCAAGCAGGCCGACGCCAGCTCCGGCCGCATTCATGGCGGACTCGGGATCGGCCTTTCGATCGTGCGACACCTCGTCGAGCTCCACGGCGGTACCGTGGAAGCGGAGAGCCCGGGTCTGGGCAAAGGCTCCACCTTCCGGGTGACTCTGCCGAGAATCGACGGAGAACCGGAGACTCGGGATGAGAGTGTTCCCATCGGAGGATCCATCGCCGGGATCCGGGTGCTGGTCGTCGAGGACGAGTCGGCGATGCGGGAGTTTCTCTCCACCGTCATCCGGCACGCGGGTGCCGAAGTGATCCAGGCAGCCGCAGCCTCGGAAGCAATGCACGAGCTCGAGGAATCCGAGGTCGACCTCATCGTCAGCGACATCGCCATGCCCGGCGAGGACGGATGCGCGATGATGGAGAGGATTCGCCGGCTGCCGGATCGTCGAGTGGCATCGCTGCCTTCCATCGCGATCACCGCCTATGGACGGAGCTGGGAGAGAGAAAAGATCCTCGCCAGCGGGTTCGACGCCGTCCTGCAGAAACCCGTCGAGGCATCGAAACTCCTGGCATGCGTCGCGAGCGTGATGGACGGCGGACGCTCCAGGGGCCAGGCTTGAGGCCTAGCCCCGGCCATTCCCGCTTCAGTCAGTGACTGGCGCCAGCTCGTTCGGGTTAAGCTGGTTTGATGGAAGTGGATGAAGTTCCCCGCCGTTTGGATCGCCTCGACCGGAAGATCTCCGCGCACATGCGCCGCTGGGGAGACCCGGCGCTCCGAATCTCGCTGGCGATCATCTTCGTCTGGTTCGGCATTCTCAAGCCGCTGGGACTCTCACCCGCGGCGCCTCTCGTGCGAGCGACGACGGCATGGATGCCCCTGTTCGGCCCGGATCAGTGGGTCGCGATCATTGGATGGTGGGAAGTCGCGATCGGCCTGACCTTTCTGTTCCGTGCGACCACCCGCATCGCGATCGCTCTGCTTGCAATGCAGATGGTCGGAACCTTCCTGCCGCTGATTCTCCTTCCCGCTGTCACCTTCCAGGCCGGGCACATCCCCTACGCGCCAACGGTCGAAGGTCAGTACATCATCAAGAACCTCCTCATCATTTCCGCCGCGCTGGTTCTCGGCGGGACGGTGAGGGAAAGTCAGAAGGCAGAAGGCAGGAGGCAGAAGTAAAGACGTCCGGCGAATGAGTATCTGGAGGTTTGATGAGCGAGTCATCCGAAGATTACAAGACGAGACTGATTGGATACGTCGGGGAGCGTGAGCCGATCGAGATCCTCAAGGAAACGGCAGGCGTTCTGCGGCAGCTTCTCGTGAGCGTCGATCCGGATGCTCTCGTCAGACCGCCCGCACCTGGGAAGTGGGCGATTGCGGAGATCCTCGCTCACCTGGCGGACGACGAGTTCATCCTCGCCTATCGGATGCGCGCGGTTCTGGTCGATCCGGGCGTCGAGATCATCTCGTTCGATCAGAACCGGTGGGCCGACGATCTGCGTTATCGCGGAATACGCGCGGACGCTTCTCTGAACGCATTCGAGGCCGCTCGCCGATGGAACCTGGAGCTGATGAACGCCCTCACCCCGGAAGAGTGGAGCCGGTACGGAGTCCACGAAGAGCGAGGCCGTGAATCGATCCGCGACATGGCGCTCCTTTACGCGGGGCACGACATCAATCACTCGAATCAGATTCGAGCGATCGTGGAGCGCTGAAGGACCTGAGTCGCGAAGCACGGCGGAACGCGTAGGGACCGGCTGCGCCGGTCCGGTCCCGCTGAGCGGGACGGTGAGGGCGGGAGGGCGCGCGGCGCAAAAGAGAGGACGTCCATGGAACATCCTGCCATCCTGAGATCCTTCAGTCGCGCTTACCGTTTTCGTGATGACACTCTTCCGCGCCGCGCTCCTTCAGGATGACGCTCGCCCCTCGCCCCTCATCCCTCGCCCCATTTCCCTTCACTGCGGCGTAATCGTCGTGACCTGCTGCGTCTCGTTGTTGGTCAGCGACACGAACGCCCAGATCTTCGCCCCGGCCGGAGCTACCGTACGCAGCTCCAGCCGCACGCGATCTCCGTTCTGGAACTCCTCAGGATATTGAGGAAACGGCTTTTCGAGCGGTATGACCGCTCCGGCGGGCTCGGGGAGCCAGCACGGCTCCGTCACGCATCGCCCAAGGGTGCGCAGCGTGATGTGCTCGTACGCCTGGCTCCCGGAGTCGCGGTGCCAGATGAGAGTCACCTTCGTTCCGTCGATCGCGTCGATCCCGTAGACGCGAAGCGATCGCCGGTATCGATCGTCCAGCGGAACGTCGAGCAGCGTGACCGAGTCGGTCATCGCGCTCGCCGGGATGACCGGGATCTCCGTTCCCCACCCCTCCCCCTGCCTGCTCAGATCGCGGATATGCAGGCCGTAATGAAGATCGGACGCGACCTCGTGCGGAACCGCCAGAACATATCCGTGCTGCCACTGGCCGAGCTGGGGCACGCCAAGGCGCAGAACCTTGTTCGCCGGGATCTGCGGGGGACAACCGTAGGGACCCTGGCAGGGAAGGTTGAACCGGTTGAGCGGATCGATGGAAAAGAACGATCCGTTGAAGATGCGCAGCTCGGTGGTCCACTGCGAGCCGAAAGCGCCCGGGCCCTCGAACATGAGAGGCACGAGAACGCGCTCGAACACCGAGGGGTCCAGCTCGTCCGGTTCGAAGTAATAGAGAGCGTCGGCTGCGGTCCAACTCTTGGCGCCGTCCCGGCCGAGCACCGTGACGCTGGCGGATCCTTTCGAGCCCGCGGGGACCACGACATCGATCGCATCCCTGTCGATCGTCGCCAACGTCGCTGCGACGCCGCCGACCGTGACGACCGGATCGAGGCACGCTCCGCTCGAGGGGCACGAGCCGATCCCTTCGCGCGACATGCGAACGATCATCCCGCCGCGTACCGGAACGGTCGTGGGAGAGACCGCGAGCTGGCCCCCGGTCGAGCGCACGAGGAGCTCGCGCTCGGCGAGGATCGTCTTCTCGCCGTTTTCGCGCTCCTTGAGAGCTCGCACAGTCCATTGCCCCGACGTGAGCGGGGCGGTCCTCGCACTGGTGACCCAGTTCCAGATCGCCGGCGGGCAATTCATCCCCGCATCGCTCGCAACGACGTCGATCGTGCGGCTGGATACTTCGATGCGCGTTGATGTGGGCGGACAGCCCCAATCGCTGCTGACCGTAATGGTCACAGCGTCTCCGGCCAGGGGAGCCTCCGGGATCGTGGTGATGAGCGTAGCCTGCGCAAAAAGCGGCGCGGAGACGACGAGCACCGCGAGAATGATCGATCTCATGAATGCCTCCAGGTGATGCTGCGGATTTTACGGCTTCGCGGAAAGGAGCGTCGCGCCCATCCGTCACGTCGCGATGGCAGGACGGAAAACGGAACGCAACAGCTGGCTGTGCCAACCTCAAAGCGATCCAGAGCAATGCGGCGCGATCAACCGCTCAGGATCTGGCGGCGCCTCTTCTCCTCGGCCAGGGAGACGGAGGCTGAAGCCTCCGCCACTTCAGCGCACGCCCTCGCGAAGGCGGCCGAGGATCTCCTCCTCCGCTTCGGCGTGGAGTTTTTTCGCCTCGGCCCAGACCGCGTCCGCCCGCTCGATCAGCTTCGCGCGGCGAGGATCGTCGAGGTCGGCGAGGTTGATGCAGACGTTCTGATAGGCGCCGGCGGCCGCAGCACGCGCGACCTGCGCCCCCACGCCCGCATCCGAGAGAGAAGCCTTAAGGCCGATGCGGCCGATCTCGCGGCAAAGCTCGATGAGCTCGGGGCACGCCTCCAGCACGCCGAGCGGAACCTCGGATGCATGAACGGTCGCATCCGCCATTGCAGCATCTCGCGCGGCCTGCTCCTGCGGATTCGACTTCGGCATCCGCATCGCGTCGAGCAGCCGGTCGAAGGCCGACGTATCGGCATCGACCGCCGCAAGCATCTGATCCTTGAGCTTCTGCGCGCGGACGGCGATTCTCTCCAGGTCGGGCTGCTTCGACTCGAACCCCTTCTTCGCGTGAGAGAGAACGGCCACCATGGCGGCCAACCCGCCGGCCATCGAAGCGGCGAGCGCAGAGACCGAACCTCCACCCGGAGCCGGAGAGTCGCTCGAGAGCTCGTCGACGAACTCGCGGAGCGTGAGCCCCGCCAGCCGTCCCGGCGTCGCGAGCCTGTACTCGATCACCCGCTCGTTCGGATCGAACGGCTTGACCTCGTTGAGCCCCAGCGTGCGGATGGCTGTCTCCACCAGGACCGCCTCCGGCACGCCGGCCGTCCGCCCCATCCTCGTCAGGTAGTGACGCCCGGCGTCGACGAGGACCGAAAGAGGAACCAGCCCGACCAGCTCGGAACCGGTGACGCGAAGGCCGCGCTCCCGAGCGCGCTCGTCACACGCGTCGAAGGCGACGTGCAGAGGGGTGACGTCGAGGTCCGTGAGGTTGATCGAGATCTGCGCGAGGCCGTACTCGGGGATTACCCAGCCCACTGCCTTGACCGACTTGAGCAGCCCCGGCTCCCACACCGCTTCGCCGGACGCATCGACGACCGGATTGCCTTCCGCGTCCTTCTTCGCCCTGCCGCGTTCTCGGACATCGAACGCGACGCGATTCGCCAGTCGCTTGTCGGTCGTATTGAGGTTGACGTTGTAGGCGACGAGAAACTTCCGCGCCCCGATCACCGTGGCTCCGGAACGGGGAGCAAACTTCGCGGGTCCGAAATCGGGAGCCCACTCCGGATCGCGCAGTTTCTTCGCCAGCCCCTCGTACTCCCCCTCGCGCACGGCGGCGAGGTTCTGACGCTCCGGCCGGGATGCCGCGAATTCATAGAGGTAGACCGGAATGGACAGCTCGCGTCCCACTCTCTCGCCGAGCTGGCGGGCGAGCTCGACGCAATCGTCCATGGTCACGCCGCTGACCGGGACGAAGGGGACGACGTCGACGGCGCCGATCCGCGAGTGCGCGCCGCGGTGGGTCGACATGTCGATTAGCTCCACACCCTTCTGGACCAGACGGAAGGCCGCCTCGAGAACGGCTTCGGGCGGGCCGACGAAAGTGATCACCGTCCGGTTCGTGTCGGCCCCGGGGTCGACATTGAGCAGCGTCACTCCGTTCACCGAACCGGCCGCGGCGGCGACTGCTTCGTAAATTTCGGGACGCCGCCCTTCAGAAATGTTCGGAATGCATTCAACGATTTTCATGGTCTCTCCAACGGCGGGCATCCTATCGCACTCCTCCGCGAGGAAGTAGGGACCGGCTGCGCCGGTCCGGTCGCGCGCAGCGCGACTCGGTCTCTCCTTCGAACCGGAAGCCGTCGCCTTCGGCGACCGGACCGCCGCAGGCGGTCCCTACGAACCGGTGCCTGCCTTCCGCAGTACCCAGGTGGTCATGCAGCGCTGATCCTGGACCACCGTTGTCTTGATCGGGTCCAGCAGCTCCCCGCCGAGCTTTCTCGTCAGGGCCATCAGCAGATCTTCGTCGACCAGGTAGCGGTCGCTTCCGTCGGGCATTGCGTAGCGGCCGCTTCCGAGCGGCCGGAACCGCTCCTCCGACATCCCGATCCGTGAGGCGAGCCTGCAGAAAAACAGCCCTCCATCAGCGAGCAGCCTCCATGACCCTTCGAGCATCGACGTGAAGTGCTCGTGATCGCGCGCAAAGTGAAGCACCGCGCTGCTGATGACCACATCCCAGGAACGATCCTCGAAGGTGTTCGACTCGATCGCTTCCGCCCGGAAGCTGTTCTCCGGTGCCACGCGCGCGCCGCGAGCTGCGAGTGCGCGGACCTTGTCGATCGCTGACGGATCCTGATCGACCCCTCCGACCGGATGTCCGGCCTCGAGGAACCACTTCAAATTGCGGCCCGAACCGCAGCCGGCATCGAAGATGCGGCTCCCCTCGTCGATCCTCCCGCGAACGAGTTGATCGAGAAGGTAAATGTCCATCGACCCGACGGCACGCTTCAAATCGGCAAGGTTCATCCTGCGATGCTCTCACAGGACGGCTCCCCGGCAACGCGATCAGTCCGTGAACGCGCTCTCGAGCTGTGCCGGTGTCAGCGTGAAAGCCTGGGCGAAGCCTCCGATGAACCGTGCGGAAAGAGGGCGAATGGAGAAGAACGAGAAGTCGTGGAGGTCGAGTGTCTCGGAAGTGTCAGGAAACCGCTGGAGGTAGGCGTCGCGCGCGGCGAGGGAGGCTGCGGACCCTGCCGCCTGCTGCTCGGCGATGCCCTGAACCGTAACTCTGGGACGCGCCTGTGGGCTGGAGCCGGCAGACTCGGGCTCCATCACCAGCAGGCTGACCCGAGGGGCCTCGAGCATGTTGCCTGTGTGAGCCGCGAGCCCGCTCACGTGAATCACGAACCGGAGCGGATGGCGCAGCAGCGCAAACGGGACCATCGAGACCCAGGGGTCGCCATCGCGGATCGTACCGAGAGATGCAATGGGCTGAGAATCCAGAAGTTCGCGCAACACCGAAGCCTGAGCCGAGTTCATGCAGCGGAGTATAGGACCTCACCGCGCAGATCGCTTCACCGGTGCGAGCGGAACTCGCATTTCGGACCCATCCCGCCTCGTGAGAACGATCCCGTCGTGGTCGATCGCGCTCAGTGTCGCGTCATTGAGCTCGGCACCAGCCTCGAGGAACATCGGGCGCCTCGCCAGACCATAGATGTACGCCTTCGGAGTTTCGAAAAACGCCAGTCCGACGAGCTCGAGGTCCGCCGCCCGAATGTCATGGACTAACTCGCTCGGCCGGAGACGGGACGAGGGCGACAAGGCTTCGCACGGGTCTGCGCCTTCGGCCTCCGCGCCAGCGGTTCGCGTGAACACCATTCCCTCCGCGGTATTTTTCGAGACGAGGCCGTTCGCGGCGAGGATGGCCTCGACCAGATCCCCGAGAGAGACGTCGGTCGCATAAATGCTCACGCGACCCTCAAGGTCCGGGGGAGCGAGGACCTCGCGTTCGGCTACGGATCCGATCAGACAGAGAACATCGGAAACGGCAATGTCCTTGAACGAGAACGAAACAAGCTCTCCCGGTACGTTCGGGCGCATTTCGGCGCTTACACTTCCGGCGCTCGCGGCGGTGACGGTACGGATCGGGCCCGGCCCGATGGCGAGGCCGAGGGAAGCGATCGACTCGAAGATGTCTTCCACATTCGCCGTCCCGGGAATGTCGACGCTCACTCGCATATCGAGGGCGGAATCGACCACGAACCCTCCCCCAATCAGTTCGTTGAGAGCATGGAACACACCATCCAGATCAGCGGCGCGAAGTCGCAGCAAAGGGAGCTCACCCGGAGCGCTGCCGGGGAGAACGATCTGAAGTGGCTCCGGCCGATCGGCGCAGATCGCTTCATTTCGCATCTCGAAGATCCCATTACCGAGAACGACCTCGGGCGCGCGCTCTCCCGCCAACGGACGCGCGACAATCTCGAACGCTCGGCACCGTCCAAGGGGAAGAGCGTCGCTCCCAATGACTTCAAGGCCCGCCGAACGAAGGGCTGCGTCGAGGGCCTCGCGCGTCGCGCTCCCGATCAGCATTCCGCGCAGCGTCACGCCCCCGTCGTCGAACGCCGCCTCGTGGAGAGTCAGCGGATGCTTCTCGAGCTCGCGCTGCAGGATAGCGAGTGAGTTGCGGACCTCGTCTCCGGGCCCCGTCTCGACGTACTTCCGCAGCAGGGAAAGCTCGCCCTTCATCCGCGCGAGCTCCTCACGCGCGGCGGTGATGACATCGCCGGCGGACTCGTCGGGCCGCGGACGCGGGGCGTAGACGGCAAAGGCGATTCGGATCGAGTACCGAATCCTCCCTTCAGATGCAGGATTGATCTTGAAGAACTCGAGGGAAGTAGCTCGGGCAATCTGTCCGGTAATTTGAAGAAAATGGTCGATGCTCTGATAAGCGTCACGGCCCGATAGCTCGAGACGCCGCACTTCCAGATCCGAGGGGCTCCCGTTCCCAAGAGAAAGTCTCACCGCCTCGGAAACGGGCCGGATTTCCAGCGGAGCAAGGCCCATTGCGTCGGCTCGCCGGCGAAGCCTCTCGATCTCGAGAACCTCGTCGAACTCACTCGGCACGTTTCTCAGGAGGGCGTGATACTCGACGGTCGCCACCTTCAACTCCGCATAAATTTCTGCGAGCTCTCGAGAATCGGCCCGGGCGCTCCGGGGCGTCAGCAGGGCTGCCGACAGCAGGAGGATCACCATGCGCAGAATCATCTCGACCCCCATGCGAGGACAGGTCTCGATCGCACGGACCCGCCGCGCCTTGTGGCAACAACTCAACCGGATTGGGAAGGGTCGATTCTAGCCGCCTCTCTCGCGTCGACACAATCGCGTGGAAGTGGAATCGTCGGCCGCGTCCGCCGCAGCTCTCACCGGTAGCCGGCGGCCTGCAGCTCGAAGAGCTCCGCGTAGCGGCCATCCTGCGCGAGGAGCTCCTCGTGAGTTCCCGCCGCCTCGATCCGGCCGTCCGCGAGGACGAGAATCCGGTCCGCCATCCTCACCGTCGAGAATCGGTGTGAGATCAGGACGGCAGTCTTGTCGGCGCTCAGCTCCCGGAACCTCTGGAACACTTCGAACTCCGCCCGCGCGTCGAGCGCCGCGGTCGGCTCGTCGAGGATGAGCAGCTGAGCATCGCGCATGTAGGCGCGGGCGATCGCGATCTTCTGCCATTCCCCACCCGACAGGTCGACACCTTTGCGGAAGCGTTTCCCGAGGACCTGATCGTAGCGGCCGGGGAGGCGCTCGATCACCTCGTTCGCCAGGCTTCGTCGGGCAGCTTCCTCGATTCGCTCCTGATCGCCCGACGCCTCGATCCGCCCGACGGCGATGTTCTCTCCAGCCGTCATCTGGTAGCGCACGAAATCCTGGAAGATCACCCCGACGTTCGCGCGCAGCGAGTCGAGATCGTAGTCCCGTAAGTCGCGGCCGTCGACGAGAATCCGCCCCTGGTCGGGATCGTAGAGCCGCGCCAGAAGCTTCACCAGCGTCGTCTTCCCCGCGCCGTTCTCGCCCACCAGCGCGAGAACTTCCCCCGCGGCGAGCGTGAACGTCAGGTTCCGCACCGCCCATCGCTCCGCACCGGGATAACGGAACCCGACATCCTCGAATCGGAAACCCTCCTGCATCGGGCTGGGAAAGGAGATCGATCCCTCCTTCGAGACGATTTCCGGCTGGATGAGAAAGAACGAGAAGAGATCGTCGAGATAGAGCGCCTGTTCGGCCATCTGCGAGAACCCCGAGAGCAACCCCTCGAGCAGTCCACGCAGCCGGCGGAACGAGCCGGCGAGAAAGGTGAGGTCGCCGATGGTGAACTCGCCGCGCAGCGTTCCCCACGCGAGGTAGCCGTAGGCGAAGTAGTAGCCGAGCGTTCCGATCGCGGTGAGGATGCTTCCCCAGATCGCGCGCCTCGTCGCGAGCGCCCGGTTGGCCCGATAGAACGCCTCGGCCAGACGTCGGTACCTTGCGATCAAAAATGGATTGAGGGCGAAGATCTTCACTTCCTTCGCCGTCTCAACGCCGGCTCCGGTCTGCCTGACGTAATCGAGCTCACGCCGCTCGGGGGTGCGCCGGTAATTGAGCGTGTAGCTCGCCGCGTTGAAGTGCGCCTCACCGAGGAATGCGGGAACGAGCGCGATTCCGAGAAGGAGGATCAACCAGGGGGCGTAAGCGATGAGGCCGACCCCGAAGGTGACGATGGTGACCGCGTCCTGCGCCTGGCCGAGAAGCTGGGTCATGAGCGCGCTGCGGCCGGTCGTCTGCCGGCGGGCACGCTCGAGCTGGTCCTGAAGCTCGCTGTCCTCGAAGTCCTCGAGATCGAGCGTCGCCGCATGCTCCATGAGCCGGACGCTCATCGCGTTCGTGAACCGCTCCGAAAGAAGCGAATCGAGCAGTGAGACGGTGCGCCCGAGAACGTCCGACAGGATCGCGATTCCGAGCTCGGTGAGAATGAGGACAAGCAGGCGGTCGAGCATCCCCGAAGCCCACCATCCGGACAGCGTCGCGGGAGCCGCCGTTCCGGAAGCGAGCATCACCACTTCGTCGATGATCAGCTTCCCCACGAATAGCATCGCCACCGGGAGAACCGCGCGCAGAAGCCGCAGCGCGACGTTGAAGATCGTCAGGGGGCGGCTCGTCTGCCAGATGAGCCGCAGAAACGGGGGAAGATTGCGCAACGCGCCGAATCGCTCTCGCAGGGAGCGTCGCTCGGGCCCCAGCGGGACCGGCTCGATGTCGCGGCGGGGCATCACATCCTTCATTGTGCAACGGACGGACCGGGGACGACGCGTAGGGACCGCCTGCGGCGGTCCGGTCGCCGGAGGCGACGGTTTCGCGTTCGAATTCAGTACGGTGTCGCGCTGCGCGCGACCGGATCGCCGCAGGCGGTCCCTACGGTTTCTTCTCGCGCAGCTTTTCGGTCCAGTTCACCATCAGATGGATGGGCGGTTCTGCGGTTCGCTCCTCGAGCTGCGCCAGGAAACGCCTTCCGTCGGGTGCCGGCTCGAGATCGGCAGCATCGGAGGCCACGAACAGAACTCGCGGCGAGCCGAAGTCGTCGCCGACGTCCATCGCCATCACCCCACCTCCCGGAGCGAGGAAATAGAGCTCTTTTCCATCGCCCCGCCATCGAGGCCGGCTTCCCCCTTC
>Ga0209347_1005142_pt1 | contig 12798 bp, 8 predicted proteins | sample AutmiccommuBRH23_FD_187382 | JGI IMG/M metagenome (GOLD analysis project Ga0209347, IMG submission 187382) | Deep subsurface microbial communities from Mt. Terri, Switzerland - Autotrophic microbial communities BRH/23 (SPAdes) (version 2) | ecosystem: Environmental > Aquatic > Deep subsurface >... | reverse complement strand
CCGATGGCAGATTGCATGGTGCGCACAACGACGAAGGCATCGCGCAGGTGGCTGCGCTCGAAATCCGACAGGTCCGACGGCGCGAGGTAGTTATCCGGCTTGCGCCCCGACTTGACCAGCAGCGCCTGGCTTTCCAGCCGCATCGTGGCAATCAGGTCATAGGCCTCGACAAGGTCACGCGCGCCGCTGGCCGAGATCACCCCCGCATCCTCGGCCGCCATCAGCCGGGCGCGGGTGTTCACCTCGGTCAGGTGGCCGATCAGCGCATAGATCCGTCCCAGATCGACCACCGGCACCACCCCGTTCATCTTCAGGTCGATATGGTTGCGATGCTCGCCCGACCGGATGGTGGCAAAGCCTCGGATCAGCCCCAAAGGCGGCGTGTGCTTGAGGCTGTTCGAGATCATATGGGCCACGAAGATCGAGTTCTTGCCGGCCTCGGCCAGCGTCTGTTCGTGCAGGTCGCCGAACAGGCTGGCCGCACCGCCGATCGGGCGCAGGTCGAACATCACGCTCGACAGCATCTGCGCCATAGGGTCGGGGCGGGCGATCCAGCCGCGGAAATACTCGCGCCACACCCGCAAGGGCTGGCACCAGCGTTCTGTGGTCGCCATCATCTCGCCGGGGCAATAGACATAGCCGCAGGCGTTGAGCCCGTCGCAGACGATCCTGGCCAGCGCGTGGAAATATTCCATGTCCCCGGGCGTCGCCGCATCCGACAGCATCATGCAATTGTCCTGATCGGACACGCCCGCCTGTTCCTGCCGGCCCTGACTGCCGCAGGCGAGCCACAGGTAGGGCACCGGCGGCGCCCCCAGTTCCGCCTCTCCCATCGCCAGCAGGCGGCGGGTGACGGCATCGGCAATGTCGGTGATCAACCGCGTCACCACCTCATGGCTGTGATGCCCGCCCACCAGCTGCACCAGCAGCCGCGGGATCCGCGCCGTCACCGCGGCCAGATCGCCCACCGTTTCGGCATTGGCCACATCGCGGATCAGCACGGCAGAGCTGACGGCCTGGAACCGCGTCAGGTCGGTCTGGGTGATCATGCCGGTGAAGCGGCCCTGATCGACGATGGGCAGATGCCCGATCCGCCTTTCAAGCATGATGTGCAACAGATCCGTCCCCAAGGCCGTCGATGGCAGGGACACCGGATCCGCCGTCATCACCTCGACCACCGGAATGCCGGGGTCGCGCCCCTCGGCCAGCACCTTGCCCGACAGGTCGCGCACCGTGACGATCCCCAGCAGCCGCTCGCCGCCGCCCGGCAACGGCTCTGTCACCCCAAGGCTCGACACATGGGCATCGCGCATGATCCGCGCCGCCTCGGCCACCGGGGTGTCGGGCGGGCAGGACAGGGGGCGCCGCGCGATCAGCTCGGCGATCTTCATGGTGGCGATGTCGGCGCCCCGCACCTCGCCGCCGCGGCTGCGGTTGAAGAACCGCTCGAAGGCCGGGGACAGCGCCACCAGCCGCCGGAACTCTGCCGCCGGCAGCATCAGCAGCACGCTTGGCTCGGTCGTGCGCACGGTGGTCGCGGCCAACCCGTCGCGCACCAACCCGCGCTCGCCAAAGCTGTTGCGCGCCGTCAGCAGCGACACCAGCCCGCCATTGCGGTCCAGCACCTCCACCGCGCCGCGTTTCACCAGATAGAGCCCGTCCAGCCGGTCGCCCAGGGCATAGACCAGCGTCTCGGCGGGGAATTCCCTGCGGATGAAGGAACCGGCGACACGCACCAGCTCGTCCCTCTGCAGGCTGTCATAGGGGTGCACCGTCTCCAGAAACCCGGCAATCGCCTGAACGTGGTCGTCCATCCTGCCCTCGGTCCTCGGCGATACTGTTCGGGGGTGCCGCGCCCCAATGAAGGGGCGCGGCGGTTATCAAGGCTTAGTGGCCCGTGGCAGCGCCTGCACCGCGCGGAACGCGGATCGACTCGACCAGCTCCTGCACGTGATGCGGCGGTTCCTTGGTCATGCCCGACACGATGTAGGCCGAGGCGAAGTTCAGGACCGCGCCCACCGCGCCGATCGACAGCGGCGAGATACCGAACAGGTAGTTCGCCGGGATGTCGGCCAGCATGTTGGTGCCCGGGAAGAAGAACCAGCCCTTGTAGGTGAAGATGTAGACGGCCGTGAAGATCAGACCGACCAGCATCCCCGCGATGGCGCCTTCCTTGTTCACGCGCTTCGAGAAGATGCCCATCATCAGCACCGGGAAGATCGTCGCCGCAGCCAGACCGAAGGCCAGCGCCACAACCTGCGCCGCAAAGCCCGGAGGGTTGAGGCCGAGGTAGGTCGCGACCACGATGGCGAAGGACATCGCAACGCGCGCTGCCAGCAGTTCGCCCTTTTCCGAGATGTTCGGATTGATCGAACCCTTGATCAGGTCGTGCGAGATGGCCGAGGAAATGGCCAGCAGCAGACCCGCAGCGGTAGAGAGGGCAGCAGCCAGCGCACCGGCAGCCACCAGGGCGATGACCCAGCCCGGCAGGGCAGCGATTTCAGGGTTCGCAAGAACCATCATGTCGTTGTCCAGCTTGGTCACTTCGTTGCCGACCCAGCCACGATCCGCCATCGACTGACCACCGATCATGGCGGCGCCAAGGGCGGCGTCACGGGTGGCGGTCGCTTCGGCCACGGCAGCCGCCAGAGCAGCATCTGCCGGAGCAGCGGCCAGTGCAGCGGTCGCCGCAGCAAGGGCCTTGTTGGCAGCCGCCACCGGGGCAGGCTCGTTGAAGTACTGGATCTGGCCGTCACCGTTCAGGTCGGTCATGACCAGCAGCCCGGTCTTCTCCCAGGTGCGGACCCAGCTCAGCTCCGGGTTGCTGTCGATCTCGGCGCGGGTGAGCGCGTCGCCATCGAGAGCGTTGCCGGTGGCAGAGTTCGGCCACATCGTCGTGGTCAGGTTCAGACGCGCCATCGAACCCACGGCCGGGGCCACGGTGTAAAGCAGCGCGATGAACACCAGCGCCCAACCGGCGGAGGACCGCGCGTCGGACACCTTGGGCACCGTGAAGAAGCGGATGATGACATGCGGCAGACCCGCGGTGCCGATCATCAGCGACATGGTGAACAGGAACATGTTCAGCATGTTGCTCGTCTCAGAGGTGTAGGCCTTGAACCCCAGCTCGGTCACGACCTGATCCAGCTTGGTCAGGAATTCCACGCCCGAAGCGGTGTGGGTGCCGATAAGCCCCAGCTGCGGCAGAAACGCGCCGGTCAGCTGCAGCGAGATGAAGATCGCCGGAATGGTATAGGCGATGATCAGAACCACATACTGCGCCACCTGGGTGTAGGTGATGCCCTTCATACCGCCCAGAACCGCATAGGCGAACACAATGGCCGCACCGATATAAAGCCCGGTGTCGGTCGAAACTTCGAGGAAGCGCGAGAAGGTGACGCCCACGCCGCGCATCTGGCCGATAACATAGGTGACCGAGATGACGATCAGGCAGATCACGGCCAGCAGACGTGCGCCGCCCGAGTAGAACCGGTCGCCGATGAACTCCGGCACGGTGAACTTGCCGAACTTGCGCAGGTAGGGGGCAAGCAGCAGCGCCAGCAGCACGTAACCGCCGGTCCAGCCCATCAGGTAGGCCGACTGCTCATACCCGCCGGCCGGAGCCAGCGCGATGATGCCCGCCATCGAGATGAACGACGCCGCAGACATCCAGTCCGCGCCGGTCGCCATGCCGTTCAGCACAGGGTGAACGCCCTGGCCGGCTGCGTAGAATTCCGCGGTGGTGCCCGCACGGGCCCAGATCGCGATCCCGATGTAGATGGCAAAGGTGATGCCAACCACGATCAGGTTGAGGGTAAACTGATCCATCTGTCCCGGCCCCTTATTCTTCTACGCCGTGTTCACGGTCGAGCTTGTTCATGCGCCAGGCGTAAACAAAGATCAGGACCAGAAACACATAGATCGACCCGTTCTGGGCGAACCAGAAACCAAGGTCGGCGCCGCCCACATGAATGCCCTTGAGTGCGGGGCGCAGGATGATGCCAAGTCCGAACGAGCAGAAGAACCAGACCGCCAGCGAGATGCCGATGATCCGCAGGTTCGCTGCCCAGTAGGCGTTGGACGAAGATTTGTCCGACATTCGCGTTACTCCCTGAGTTTTTTCTCCACCTGCCGTCCCGGTGTCCGGGGCGGCAGCCTCCCTTTTCACGCCGAGACGCGCCCCACGATCTGGCCAAGCGCCCCGGCAATCGCGTCGATGTCACCCATCGCGTCGATCCGTTCCAGAACGCCCGCCCGCTCGTAATGCGCGATCAGCGGTGCCGTCTGGGCGTGATAGGCCTCCAGCCGGGCCCTTGCCGTTTCGGCATTGTCGTCGGACCGGCGCTTGAACGCCGTCCCGCCGCATTTGTCGCAGACCCCCTCCGCATGGGGCTGCTTGAACTCGTCATGATACCCCTCGCCGCAGCCGGCGCAGGTGTAGCGCCCGGCAACGCGGGCGATCATCGCTGCGTCATCGACTTCCAGGCTGATGGCGGCAGTCACCCGCTGCCCCGCCGCGGCCAGCAGCGCGTCCAGCGCGCTGGCCTGTCCGTCGGTGCGCGGAAACCCGTCCAGGATGATGCCGCGGGCCACGTCGGGCTCTGCCATCCGGTCCTTCAGGATCGCCAGCACGATCTCGTCGCTGACCAGCCCGCCCGCCTCCATCACCGCCTTGGCCGCAAGGCCCGCGGGCGTGCCCGCCGCCACCGCGGCGCGCAACAGGTCGCCCGTCGACAGCTGCACCATGCCGAAGCGCTCTTCCAGCATCCGCGCCTGCGTGCCCTTGCCGGCGCCCGGAGGCCCCAGCAAGATCAGCACGGCGGGCGATGTCTCGCTGCTCAGGGACCCGTTGCTCACCATCGGCTCAGCTCCGGTTCATGCGGTTTTCGATCAGCTCCTCGACGACAGCCGGATCGGCCAGCGTCGAGATATCGCCAAGCGCGCCAAAGTCGTTCTCGGCAATCTTGCGCAGGATGCGGCGCATGATCTTGCCCGACCGGGTTTTCGGCAGGCCCGGCGCCCATTGGATCAGGTCCGGGCTGGCAATCGGGCCAATCTCGGTCCGCACCCATTTCACCAGATCCTTGCGCAGCTCGTCGCTCGGCTCCTCGCCATTCATCAGGGTGATGTAGGCATAGATGCCCTGACCCTTGATCTCATGCGGGTAGCCGACCACCGCCGCCTCGGCGACCTTCGGATGCGCCACCAGCGCCGATTCCACCTCGGCCGTGCCCATCCGGTGGCCCGAGACGTTGATCACGTCATCGACGCGGCCGGTGATCCAGTAATAGCCGTCCTTGTCGCGCCGGCAGCCGTCGCCGGTGAAGTAATAGCCGCGATACTGGGCGAAATAGGCTTCCTGGAACCGCTCATGGTCGCCCCACAGGGTGCGCATCTGCCCCGGCCAGCTATCGGAAATGCACAGCACGCCCTCGCATTCCGTCTCGCCGATCCGCACCGCCGTCTGCGGATCCAGAACCACCGGCTTCACCCCGAAGAACGGGTTGGTCGCCGAACCCGGCTTGGTCGCCGTCGCGCCCGGCAGCGGGGTCAGCATGTGCCCGCCGGTTTCCGTCTGCCAGAACGTGTCGACGATCGGGCAATTGCCCTTGCCGACCAGCTTGTCATACCAGTGCCAGGCCTCGGGGTTGATCGGCTCGCCGACCGACCCCAGCACCCGCAGGCTCGACAGGTCGTACTTCTCCACCCATTCCGGCCCCTGCCCCATCAGGCTGCGGATCGCGGTCGGCGCGGTGTAGAACTGGCTGACCTTGTGCTTTTCGCAGACCTCCCAGAACCGCCCCGCATCGGGGAAGGTCGGCACGCCTTCGAACATGATCGTGGTCGCGCCATTCGCCAGCGGGCCATAGATGATGTAGCTGTGCCCGGTGACCCAGCCCACATCCGCCGTGCACCAGAACACGTCGCCGTCCTGATAGTCGAAGGTGTACTGGTGGGTCATCGCGGCATAGACCAGATAGCCGCCGGTGGTATGCACCACGCCCTTCGGCTTGCCGGTGGAGCCCGAGGTATAGAGGATGAACAGCGGATCCTCGGCCCCCATCGGGCGCGGCGGGCATTCCGGGCTCACCTGATCCATCAGGAATTTCACGTCGACGTCGCGGCCCTCGACCCAGCTGGTCTGGTCGCCCGTATGCTTGACCACAAGGCAACGCACCTTGTCGGAGCAGTGCAGCAGCGCCGCATCGGTATTGGCCTTCAGCGGGGTGCGCCGGCCGCCGCGCGGGGCGGTGTCGGCGGTGATCACCAGCTTGGCGCCGCAATCGTTGATCCGGTTCGCCAGCGCATCGGGCGAGAAGCCGGCAAAGACGATGGAGTGGATCGCCCCGATCCGCGCGCAGGCCAGCATCGCATAGGCCGCCTCGGGGATCATTGGCAGGTAGATCACCACCCGGTCGCCGCGCATCACCCCCTGGCTCAGCAGCACGTTGGCCATCTGGTTCACCTTCCGCGACAGCTCGCGATAGGTGATGTGCTGCGCCGGGGTCTTCGGATCGTCGGGCTCGAAGATGATCGCGGTCTGCAGCGCCCGGTCCTTCAGATGCCGGTCCACGCAATTGACCGAGGCGTTCAGAACCCCGTCCTCATACCACTTGATGCTGACCTTGCCGAAGGTGAAGTCGGTGTCCTTCACCTTGGTATAGGGCTTGATCCAGTCCAGCCGCTGACCCTCGCGGCCCCAGAACGCATCCGGGTCGCTGATCGATTCGGCATACATCTTCTGGTATTTCGCAGCATCGGCATGGGCGCCGGTGAAGTGCGCCGGCACCTCGCGCACCACTTCCGCCTCGCCCTGGATCTGGTTTTGCGCGGTCATCTCGGCATTCTCCCCTAACCGGTCCGCCGCAGAACACCGCGGCAGCGCCTCTCCCGCGGATACGGGTGCAGGCTGTCATTTGAGGGCATTGTAAACCAATACGTCAAAAATGCGTAAGCCCTTTTATTCGAATAGTTTTTCTGTAAACGTATTCACAAGCAAATAGGTAATACTGTAAACTACTCGCAAGTCCGTGAAGTTTGGTATGGGAAAACAACCGATTGCCCGTTCACGGTCCGGTGAAGCCGCAGCGCAGCATGTGACGCTGCGTCACAGCACTGCCCGAGTTTGCAAACTTCCCGCAAAGCGTGTGTGATTCGGTTCGCGAATCAGGCTCAGCCCGTCGCCTGCGCCGCCTCCAGCGCCGCATCGATATCCGGCAGGTAGCGCGCCAGCGGTTCTCGCACCCCCTGCGCCAGCAGCGCCCGGCGCACTTCGGCGCTGGTGCCGGTCAGATACAGCACCGCCTCGCGCCGGTGCAGCTTGTGCGCCAGCGTCTCGAAGGAATGCGCGCCGGAACTGTCCAGGAACGGCACCTCGGTGAAATCCACCACGAAGGCCCGCGGCCGCGCCGCGATCCGGTCCAACACCGATCCCAGCGTCGCCGCCGCGCCAAAGAAGAACGCCCCGTGCAGCCGGTAGACCACCACCCCCGGGTCGTGGCTCTCGGTCTCGGGCGCGTGCCGCTCTATCCGCGCCGCGCCCGACATGCGCTGGATGAACACCAGCCCGCCAAGCGCGAAACCGACGACGATCCCCTCGGTCAGGTCGCGGAAGACCACCAGCAGGAAGGTCACGATCACCACCGCCGCATCGCCGCGGCTGGCGCGGATCAGCCCGGCAAACTCTTCCTTCTCGGCCATGTTCCACGCGACGATGGCCAGCAACCCCGCCAGCGCCGCCAGCGGGATATAGGCCGCAAGCGGCGCCGCCACGATCATGAAGGCCAGCAGGAACAGCGCGTGCAGCATCCCCGACACCGGCCCCCGGCTGCCAGACCGCACATTGGTGGCCGTGCGGGCAATGGTCCCGGTCACGCAGAACCCGCCGAACAGCGCCGAGCCGATATTCGCCACCCCCTGCGCCATCAGCTCGGCGTTGGACCGGTGCTGCCGCCCGCTCATCCCGTCGGCCACCACCGCCGACAGCAGCGATTCAATCGCCCCCAGCAGCGCGAAACTGGCCGCATAGGGCAGCGCCGCCCTCAGCGCCGCGCCCGACAGGTCCGGCAGGGCTGGCACCGGCAGCACCCTCGGCAGCGCGCCAAACCGGCTGCCGATGGTCTCCACCGGCAGCCCCAGCACCGCCGCGAGCACCGAGGCCGCCACGATCCCGATCAGCAGGCTCGGCCAGCGCGGCCGCCAGCGCTTCACCGCCTCGATCAGCGCGATGGTCCCCGCCGCCAGCGCCATCGCCGCGACGGAGAAGGTCCCCCGCGCCGCCCACAGCGCCTCGATCTTGGGAAGGATCTCCGACGGCTCCGCTGCGCCAAGGCTCAACCCCAGCAGGTCCTTGATCTGGCTGGCGAAGATGATGACCGCGATCCCGGCGGTAAACCCCACCGTCACCGGATAGGGGATGAACTTGATGTAGCTTCCCAGCCGCAGCGCCCCGGCGCCGATCAGCACGAAGCCCGAAAGAAACGTCGCCAGCAGCAGCCCTGAAAGGCCGATATCGGCGACGCAAGCCGCCACCAGCACGATGAACGCCCCCGCCGGCCCGCCGATCTGGAACCGGCTGCCGCCCAGCAGCGACACCAGAAACCCGCCGACAATCGCTGTGTAAAGCCCCCGCTCCGGCCCGACCCCGCTGGCAATCGCAATCGCCATCGACAGCGGCAGCGCCACGATGGCGACCGTCAGCCCCGCCAGCGCATCGGCCTTCAGCGCAGCGGGCCCATAGCCCTCGCGCAGCACCGTCACCAGTTTCGGAAGATACTGCTCACTGAAGGATGCGGCTTTGCGCCGGCTTGCCTCGTCCATTCCTGCACGCTAGCCAGAGGAGCCGCAAAATGCGGTTGAAATCAAAGCCAGACTGTCCGCCGCCACCGTGACTTGTCAAGCCGCACCCGCACAAGGACAAATCATGGAAGCCCCCTCCCCAATCCGCCCGACAGATGACGAGGCCCGCGCCCTCGCCCGCAGCCTCATCACCGGCGCCCGCTTCGCCACCCTCGCCGTCCTCACCCCCGGCAGCGGAGCCCCCGCCGTCACCCGCATCGCCCTCGGCACCGACGCCGCCGGCCTGCCGCTGACGCTGATCTCCACCCTCTCGGCCCACACCAAGGCGCTCCACGCCGCCCCCCGCGCCGGGCTGCTGGTGGGCGAGCCCGGCCCGAAGGGCGACCCGCTCACCCACCCGCGCCTGTCGCTCGACACCGAGGCCGAATTCGTGGACCGCGCCACCCCCGACCATGCTGCCCTGCGCACCCTCTGGCTCGCCAGCCACCCCAAAGCCAAACTCTACATCGACTTCGCCGATTTCAGCTTCGTGCGCTTCCGTCCCCTCGGCGCCGCCCTCAACGGCGGCTTCGGCCGGGCGTTCCTGCTGACACCGCAAGACCTCGCCTGAACGGCAAAAGGGGCGGCGCCGCAGCACCGCCCCATCCCCTCAGTTCGGGTTATCCACCCGCACCTTGATCTGCATCCGTCCCTTGCAGGCAGTGGACCAGTTCACCCGCACCTCCTGCTTCGTCGTCCCCTGCTCCACCGTCACGAACGGCATCTCGCTCACCCGCGCGCCCGTCGCCGTGGTGATCATCCCCTCGGCAACCAGGCTCTCCACATTCCGCGCCCAGCCTCCGAACGGCAGATACGCCCCCGGCGCCACCGTCCAGGTCGCCGCCTCGGTCGCCTGATCGTGCTGCAGATAGACCGGCGAGGCGGTGACCTGCGCCACCCCGGTAAAGGTGTTGTTCTCCACGATCACATTGCGCATCCGCGCCATGTCCAGCCCGGCAAAGGTGGTATCCACCCCCTCCACCCGGTCGATCGTGCCGTTCAGCGTCTTGAACACATTGCCCGTCATCGTCAGGCCCTGCACGAAATGCCCGGTGCCATGCGGCTTGATCACCAGCCAGTTGAACCACGGCGCCACATCGTTCGCGGTGAAGATGTTGCCGGTGATGGTCAGCCCGCCGAACGAGTACTGGCTGCCGAAGGTGGGCGTCGCCTCATACTCGTTGGTCCATTCGATCACCGAGTTGTCGATGTAATTCCCCACGATCAGCATCTTCAGGTTGGTTTCCGCCAGCACCAGCCCCGCCAGGCGCAGCCCCGCGGTCTCTTCATCGCCCTGAAACCAGTGATTGCCCTGGAAGATATGGCCATTGCCCGCCGCCACGATGAAATGCCGGAACCGCACCACCCGGTTGTCGCGGATCTTGCAGTCATTGGCATTGATGTTCACCGCAATGCTGGTGCGGTCCTGGGCCCGCAGCGGCATCTCGTTCGACAGGAACTGGCAGCGGTCGATCAGCAGCGACTGGCAGCCGGTCCCGATCGAGGTGATCCCCCGGTCCCGCGGCCGCACCACCGAACAGTCGCGCAGCTGAAAGGTATCGCCGCTCTGCGCCAGCAGGATGCAGCTGCCAAAGCCGTTGCACAGGAACTCCACGTCATCGATGTTGAACCGGCTCAGCTGCGCAAACCCGGAAAAGTCGAGGATGTATTTGAAGCGGGTGAAGGTGAAGACCTGCGTCCCCGATCCGGCATAGAGCGGATGGCTGATGCTCAGCGTGCCGGCCGCCACGTTCTTGCCCGTCACATAGACCTCGCGGCCGACGCCGGTCCCGCTGACCCGCGCGCCCACCGGCACATTGGCGACGTCGGTCACCGCGCTCAGCACCAGCGGGCTGGTGCTGGAATAGGTCGCCTGGCTCGTCACCACCGTCGGTGCCCAGGCTGGCCCGTCCACGACCGAGAATTGCCCGTTGCGCAGCACCCGGCGCAACGTGAAGTTGTCCTTGTTGCCCACCGCATCATACAGGTCGATGGGGTCGCGCACCTCGATCCGCCGTCCCTTCATGTCGAGCGAGTCGTGGTCCGCAAAGTTCAGCAGCGCCTGAAATGCCTTCTTGAACCCCAGGACCTCATCGCCGCCAAAGGCGTCGATATAGGTCGGCAGGTCGAAATCATATGCCAGCTGCAGCCGGGCATCGTCCGGCATCGTCACCTCACCTTCGAACCGGATGGGCGAGCGGATGGTGATGGTGGACCCCAGACGATAGGTGCCCGCCGGCACCAGCACGGTGCGCCCCGCCGCCGCCGTATCCGCCGCCGCAAAGGCCGCCTGGTCATCGGCGAGGCCGTCGCCCTTGGCCCCGAAGTCGCGGACATCCACCACCGCGATCATGTCGCGCAGGAAGGCCGCGGTGATGTCCTCGATCTGCAGGTCCTCGATCCGCACCACGCCGCCATTGCTGCCGGTCAGGTCCAGCCCGAAATGCCCATAGATCGGCGCCGTGCCCCAGGGCATGTCCACCCCGCCCCGGGCGCCAGAGCCGACGATGGCCTGCACCGTCACCACCTCGCCGTATTGGGTCAGCGCCACCGATGGCGCGGTCTCGACAAGCCCGGTCACATGCACCTCGCCCGCGCCCATCGCCCAGCCGGCAATGCGGACAGAGGGCAGGTTGCCACTGATCGCCTTCACCCGCGCGGTGATGCGCAAGTAGCAGCCCGGCAGCAGCGGCGTCTGGCCCATGAAGCGCAGCTTCTGCGTTGTCGTTGTTTTCAGAAGTTCCAGACAATTCCCGAAGTCCTGATCCGCCGGCACGATGGCGGCATTCGCCGCCCCCATATAGGTGGCCGATCCTGCGGTGCCGTTCTCGCTGGACCAGACACCCAGCCCCGCCTCGAATGCGGGCGGCATCAGCAGCAGCCCGTCGGTGATCGCCTTGTTCATGCAACAACCCCTGTCCTAGCCCCCGCGCCCGGGGAACCCGTTCGATCTCCGGGCAAGCCTGCGGCCGCGGCTGACGCCGAAGGTCCATGCTCGCTGTCGGAAAATCCCGGGGCTTCCGCGCCCCAACGCCAACAGGGATAGCCACAAAGGCTTAACGGCCGTTAACCGCAGCGCGCGCCGCCGGACGCCTCAGGCTCCGGTTTCGCCCGGCACCGGGAACACCCCGTTGATCCGCCAGACGCCGCCGCTCTCGGTCATCTCGTAGTCGAACAGATGCAGCGCCCCGCCCGCATCCTGCTGCAAGATCCGCTGCACCGGCACCCCGCGCTCTTGGCGCAGGTCCAGAAACTTCACGTCGCCGGGTTGCCAGATCATCGGATACTGGTCCGACACCATCCGCCCGAACCCGTCCACCCCGCCGAACATGCCCTGGATGCTGGGCGAGGCATGGGTGAAGGCCGCGCCGGTATCCCCGGCACGAAACGCCTGCATCTGCGCCTCGATCACGGCGCGAATGCCTGCATCCGCGGGTGCGGCCCCCTCTGCGGGGCTCTCCTGCGCCGCGGCGGGCAGCGCCGGGATCAGGCAAATCAGGGAAAGTCCAAAGGCCAGAACGGTGCAGCGCATGTCACGGTCCTTTCATGGGCATGTCGGAACGATACGCGAAACCGGCGCGTTTGGTTCACCGACGCGGCAAATAAACCCGCAGCCTGCCACCCGTTTGCCCGATATGCTTCACGCGCAGGGTGCGCTAACCTGCCGCCAAAAAGGACCCCGCCATGGCCTATGCCTTCGACCTTGCCGATCTCGACACCGCCGCCGCCGTGCGCCGCATCGCCGCCGAAGAGCTGACGGCCGCGCTGTCGGAAATGGACGATCCCGCGATCCCCGAGGCAAAGCTGGTCCACGGCCTTCGCAAGCACGTCAAGATGATCCGCGGCCTCATCCGCCTCGTGCGCCCCAACTTCCCCGGCTACGATCTGGAAAACGCCGCCCTGCGCGACGCCGCCCGCGGCATTTCCGGCCTGCGCGACGCCGAGGTGCTGCGCGCCACC
>Ga0209347_1005140_pt1 | contig 12804 bp, 14 predicted proteins | sample AutmiccommuBRH23_FD_187382 | JGI IMG/M metagenome (GOLD analysis project Ga0209347, IMG submission 187382) | Deep subsurface microbial communities from Mt. Terri, Switzerland - Autotrophic microbial communities BRH/23 (SPAdes) (version 2) | ecosystem: Environmental > Aquatic > Deep subsurface >... | reverse complement strand
AATCCTACGACGACATCCTCGACCATGCCTGCCGCGCTTGGCGAAACATCGAAGCCCAACCCTGGCGCATCATGTCCATTGGAATGCGCCTATGGGCTCATGGGTTCTGATCAATGAGAGTTGGTATCAGTTTATCATAGCACTCTATTGGCCAAGAGTGTGCAGGCGAGAATGGTTGTCATTAGACCGCTTCATCAAACAAATCCGGTCCAATATCTTGTTTTGTGGAAGTTTCCCGAGCTTGCTGCCTTCAGCAGTAGGGAGGCTCGCGAAACCAGTTCATGGACCGATGAGCGGTGGCGCGAGCTGCATGAGCAAGTGGAAGCGTATCGGGATCAGTTAGAGGCCATGCCCGAGCAAGAATTGGGGACGCTCCTTGCCGAAGCCAAAGCGGATGAACGCAGACGGTATGACGAATTTCGCGAGAACGAAGAGCGCAATCGAATCTACAACAGCGATGAGGCCAAGGCAGATTTCGGTCATTGGGCCTCAGCGTCATATTGGACCATAGATGAAGCAGCGGCTCTTTCTCTGGGCAAAGACCCGCGCATCGTCACATGGAAACGGGTAGAGCCACACGTTCATATTTCTCCTTTTGCAAGGTCCTTCGCCGATCGCCGTGACCTTCTCCAACGCGCGGAAGCGATGGGTCAGTTATACACCCGCAGCGTACCTTCGATCTTCCTTGCGTGGGCTGAACGGATGCGTCTGTCCGCCCCCGCCGATCTGGTCGAGGCAGTCACGTCGCTCGGCGTGCAAATCGCCGACTGGAAGACACTTTACGAGCAGCAGCGAGAGAATTTCGAGATCGTGAAACAGGCATTGGAAACTGAGCGTGCTGGAAGGAGAGCGGACGCATCACGTCCTACCTCTCCCGCGCAAAAGGAACTCCCGCTGCGCGAACGCGATAGCCTGTTGAAACTCGTCATCGGAATGGCCGTCGAGCAATACGGGTTCGATCCGAAGGCTTCGCGGAACAATGGCGCGGCGAACATCGCCAGTGATCTCCAACTTCACGGCCTTATGCTGTCCGACGACACGATCCGCAAATACCTTCGCGAAGGGGCGGACCTGCTGCCACCCACCGAAGCCGAATAGAGCCCGCTCAAACCGAATTCGGGAACGCCCTAACCGAATTCGGCCAACGCCGCTGGCGGCTCTCCTAAGCCCACCTCGTCCGATCAACGACGAGGTGACATCATGGCAAATCCCGACGAACTTCCCCGCACCGGCTTCCTGCGCTTGCGCTCCATCCTTGCGCCGGCCGGCCCGATCCCCGTTTCCAAATCGACCTGGTGGGCCGGCGTACGCGACGGACGCTTTCCCAAGCCGACGAAGCTCGGCAGCCGGATTACCGTCTGGCGGGTAGAAGACATCCGCAACCTGATCGACAAGGGGGCGCGCTGAGATGGCGCGACGCCCGTCTTGGCGGGCGATCGGCAGGCACCGGACTTACACGGTGGAAGAGGCCGCCACCGCCCTCGGCGTTCATCGCGGAACGATCCGGCGATGGTTGAAGGTGGACGGGCTGGAGGCGATCGACGGCAGGCGGCCGACGCTCATACACGGCTCGGACCTGATCGCTTTCCTGAAGGCTCGCAAGCCAGCGAAGCGGACGCTTCAGCCCCACGAGGGCTTCTGCTTTTCCTGCCGCCAACCACGCCGGCCGGCCTTCGGCGCGGTGGAAGTGGAGGTCTCGGCGTCGGGGCGCCTCTCCTATCTCGCGCTCTGCGACACATGCACCACCACCATGCACAAGAAGCTCGGCAAGGGCCTTCTGCCGGCGCTGGAGGCCAGATGCACCGTGACGATCAGACAGGCGGACGCACGCATAGGCTAGATCGCCAATCACCGTCCAAATGTTCACTTGCGAAAGGAGGCTGAAACCCATGGCAAGGCACCACGCGAAAAACGAGCGCATCAAGCGCGCCTACATGATCTGGCTGGAGGATGCGAAGCGCATGGCACCTGCCTCCGTTAACGCCGCGCTTGCCGCCATTGCCGGCTTTGAAGCCAGCACCGGCCACCGCGACTTCGCTGCCTTCCACCACGAGCAGGCGCGCGCCTACAAGCGGCGTCTGGCGGAAGCCAAGAAAGACGCCACGGGCAAGCCGTTGGCCAAAGCGACCGTCACGGCCCGGCTGAAGGCTTGTCACGCCTTCTTCGTCTGGCTCGCTGGGCAACCCGGCTACCGATCGAAGATCAACGGCTCCGACGCGGAATATTTCAATCCGTCGAACCATGACCTTCGGATCGCGACCGCAAGGCGCGAAAAGCCCGGCCCGTCTCTGGAGCAGGTGCAGCACGTCATTGCCACGATGCCGGCCGGCACCGATCTGGAAAAGCGCGACCGTGCCATTGTCGCCTTCATCCTCCTGACGGGAGCGCGCGACGCGGCGGTCGCCTCGCTGAAAATCCGTCATGTGAACCTCACCGGCCGTTTCCTCGATCAGGATGCCCGCACCGTGAAGACGAAGAACCGGAAGACGATCCGCACCGACTTTTTTCCGGTTGGGGAAGAGGTGGAAGCCATCGTCCTGGACTGGATCGCCCACCTCACCGGCCGGCTTCTCTTCGGTCCGGACGATCCGCTTTTTCCAAAGACGAAGGTCCTGCCGAACGCCGCCGGCCTCTTTTCACCGGCGGGGCTGGAGCGGGCGCATTGGTCCAACGCCGGCCCGATCCGTGACATTTTCAAGCGCGCCTTCCCGGCGGCCGGCCAGCCCTATTTCAATCCGCATAGCCTGCGGAAGACGTTGATGAGGCTCGCTTTCGATCTGGGAGTGAATGGCGAAGCAATAAAAGCCTGGAGCCAGAACCTCGGTCACGAGAAACTGGACACAAGCTTCAACAGCTACGGCACGGTCAGCGCGGAACGGCAGCAAGAGATCATGGACAGATTGCGATCCAGCAGTGGCGATCGGACAGCGTGCGCGGTCGGCGGAGCGCCGGATAAGGCAACGATCAAGCGGGTTCTCGAACACATCTCCCGCACTTCGGTATGATGACCGGATAGAACCGCCACTGCCGGCGGGGGGGGGGCAGGCGTGTCAAGGGCCGTCATTGCTCGCTCGAGCCATCCCTAACGGCGGACAGTGGTTGGCCTGCGTTTTCTGAGCGGCTACACTTTCCACGAAGCACGAGGCCCCGCCCACGAAGTTGTGGTTGGCCTGCGTTTTCTGAGCGGCTACACTCCCGGCGGGGACGGTTTGGAAGCACCTTCAGTTGTGGTTGGCCTGCGTTTTCTGGGGGATGTCCCGAAGTTTGTTGAACTTCGTTGAGCGGCGATGCCGGGTTGAACGTTACGCGGCCCTCGATGCAGGGGCAATGAACTTTTCGGCATTTTGGCGCTGATGGGCAATGAGGGCGGCCCGCAGAATCGGCAGCTGCTTGTGAGCCTTGAGCTTGCGGAAGCCCTTGGGAGCTATGGCCGATTTTGGGTGACGCGGCTTGATCAAGCGGCGCGGTTGTCGGCGCCCTGCGTGGCGACGCCGTCGGTGAATGTGACGCCCTCGAGGACCATTGGCAACTGGTTCGCGCCCTTCAGACGGCGCCATGTTTTCGCTGCGGCCTGAACGAGCTTGAACACCATCAGCTTCGCCGTCTTCTGAGACAGCGCGCCCTTGGTCCGCACGGTCCGGTGCCGGACGGTGGCGAACACGCTCTCGATCGGGTTGCCCGTGCGCAGGTGATCCCAATGGTCGGCCGGGAAGTCGTAGAAAGCCAGCAAGGCGTCGCGGTCCTTGATCAGGCAAGTCGCTGCCTTCTCGTACTTGGCCCCGTATTTCTCGGTGAAGGTGTCCATGGCGGCCTCGGCGGCGGCGCGGGTCTCGGCCTGCCAGATCTCGCGCAGGTCGGCCTTCACCGCCGGCTGCATCGATTTCGGGAACTTGTTCAGGACGTTGGCGGTCTTGTGAACCCAACACCTCTGATGACGCGTGCCCGGGAAGGCTTCATCGAGGGCGTTCCAGAATCCCATGGCCCCATCGCCCACGGCGATCTCCGGCGGGACCGAGAGGCCGCGCGCCTTGATATCGACCAGCAGTTCGCGCCAACTCTGCGCGCTCTCTCGCACCCCGACCTGGAAGCCAAGCAGTTCCTTGCGCCCCTCAGGTGTCGCGCCGATGATCACCAGCATGCATTCGGCGGCCGGCTCCATGCGGGCCTGCAGGTAGACCCCATCGGCCCAAATGTAGACATAGCGGCGCGCGGAGAGGTCGCGGCGCTGCCAGCGGTCGTAATCCTCCTGCCAGCCCGCCGTGAGGCGCGAGATCACGCCAGGCGACAGGTTCGGCGCGTCAGCCCCGAGCAGCGCCGTCAGCGCTTCCTGGAACTCCCCGGTGGAAATACCACGCAGGTAAAGAACCGGCAGCAAGGCATCGAGGCTCTTCGACCGCCGCGCCCAGCGGGGCAGGATGTTCGAGGTGAAGCGGATCCTTCTCTCGGCCGGCACGCCGGCGGCGCGGTCGCGGCGCTGGCGATGCCGGTCATGTTGTGATGCTCGGCCATCCAGAAGCGCAGATAGCCGAGGGATTCGGCGTGTCGGGCAAGGTCGGCGGAATTTGCCAGCGCTTCGGCGGCTGTCGAGCCCTCCGGGATCGGCGACAGGTCGAGAACGGAATAGGGGATCATTGACGACACTCTTGGCATCTGCTGTGACGGGGATGATGTTCCGGATGGAGACGAGCGGCGTCCCGTCCAGCCGTAGCCGACCGGAACCGTCGGAACCTCGCGCGTCGGCGGCTTCCAGAGGAGCGGCCCTGACGATCGCTTCGTCAGCGGAGTTACATGATGCCGACCGCAAAGGAAATCCGCTCAATCCGACTGCCGGCGCTGCTCGACAAATGCTCAGACCATTCGAAGATCGAAGACGGTCGCGGTCGGCCGTTCAGCGAACTCTCTTCAGGCCGCCGGGAATCTGAAACGCGCTGTCGGGGACGCGGCCGGTGCGGATATTCGACTGGGTGATCGTCATCATGCGGGGTGATTTCGGATCGAGGACTAGAAGGCTGCGGCTGGCGAATATCCCGTCCGGCCGGCAGATTGTACTGCCGACGGGTCGTTTCTTGCCGTCGTCCCCGACCATGCCCATCTCGATCTTGACCTTTCCTCCGCCCGCCGCCGTCCGGTTGACGTAAGCATTCGGTTGGCCTCGCGCCCCTTGAGGCCGCATGCTGCGGGTGGCAACGGTGCCGCGGGTGAGATCGACGATGGATTCGACGTTCTTGCGCCAGTCGCGAATGATGAACTGCTTGTCATTCCGAGCCTCGCGCTCGTAGCGGCCGTTGCTGACGACGGTCAGCCGCAACGGGCCGATGCTGCGAGTTGCGGTGTAGCCGGCAACCTTCAGATTTCCGCACTCGTCCGCCAGCGCCATGGAAACGCTACCGACGGTGAGCGCGAAGATGGCGAAAGCGGTGTTGAGGAACGATCCGGTATTGGACATTCTCACTCTCCACGGTTGGCTGCAGCGTTATCCTAGCGGCACTTTCAGCGGCTCGACGCGTTGCTGGAAGAGACTATCGCGGAGCAATGGCTTGTGAAGTGATTTCTCCTCCTCGGTGACGGCCAGCGGATAATTCTCCGGCAGGTCCTTCCTCGGGTTCCACACGGCCAGGGCAAAGCCGGAATACTGGCGGGCGAATTCCCGTGGGGTCATGCGAAGCTGGCCGAAGGTGGGGTCGGCGACGAGCACCGCGTTGTCGGCAAACCCGCGAAGGACGACGAAGTGATCAAATTCCTTGCCCAGAAGATGAACGATGACCGGGCCATTGACCTCGGTCAACCCCTTCAGCCCAATCTTGGCGCCTTCGGCACTATAGCCAACTTCATTGGCCATGTAGCGGAGGTCGTCGAACGTGAGCCCTTCGTTACGTCGCTCCGTCCAAGAAACCAGGTCATAGCGCGAACGAATAAGAATGAGCAGCTCCAATTCGCTGAAGCTCTCGCCGAAGTAACTGTTGAGCATCGTCGCCATGGCTGACGCGCCACAGGAGAAATCATAACGTTGCGGCACTACATTGACGTAGCTCTGCTCGCGAAAGCTCATCACGGCGCCCACCGGGGGTTCCGATAGACAGCCGGCCAGCCCCAGCAGAGCCAAGGATATAAGGCCGGCGCGAGTTGAGTTTCGCTTCTTCGGGCAACGCTTCGTCATCATCAGAGGATCGCTGCTCCCAATCCACCCCGTCGCTAGAAGCGCCAGCGCGTTCCCAGTGAGACAATAGTGTCGGGCGCATCATTGGTCAGGCCGAGGGTGACCGAAGGCTCGATGAAGAAATTTTCGCCGAAACGCTGGCTGACCGAGAGTTTCGTCGAGATCGGTTCCGACGGCGGTCCGGCGACCTCCTCGCCTCCGACCTTCATGTTCTTCTGGTACGAGCCGAACACGGCCGCGCCAAGCGTGGTCCGTTGGCTGACTGCGAAGCCGAGGCCGAGATTGTAGGAGTACCTCACCGCCGGCTCGATCGAGATTCCCTCGAAATCGTCCGGGAAGGAGTAATTGGCGCTGGCGCCGCCGAAGAAGATCACCGGATCGAAGCTCTTGAAGACCTGGAGCCCGCCCAGAAGCTGATAGTGACCGCTGGTCTGAGTGTAGAAAGTGAACACCGAGCTCGGGTTGCGCCCGGCAGCGACGCCTGTCCCCACCTCGTAAGGGCTGGGGCCGGTCGGCACGGTTCCGCCCAGTATCGCGACGACGCCTGGGACCTCGGCGGTTTCGCGAAGGACTGTGGCGTTCAACTGCGCCGAAATGTCGCCGAGATAAGTCGGCTCCTCGTCCTGGCTTCCGCCAAAGAGGTTGGTGTACCTGTAGGTATAGACCCCTGGCACCGTGACCGCGAGCTCGACGCCGTCGGTCAGGCCGTAGCGCAGAGCGGTCGATCCGATGAAAGCGCGCGCGAACTGGAGAGTATTGTCCTCCCGCAGATAGTCGACAGCCGTGGCCAGTTCCCAGTTGCCCTGGCCGAGCCCGACAGCCTTGTCGCGGACGACGGACAGCGTCGCCAGAGCGTCCCGATCCTCCTGGCTTTCGAGCGCTCCGCCTCCGTCCAGCGCCCGGTCGTCCTGGTTGCCCGAGGACGCGAGCGACACCTCGGCTGTACCGACCGAGTCGGACACGATGTCGTCCGAAGCGGGCGCGCTTGCCACCGACGGACTGTCTTCCGTGACGGCTTGATCCGCGGATTCAGCCCGCAGGTCACGCTTCATCTTCTCGATGCCCACCTGATCCTCCTGCCGGACGATCAGGGCCTCCAGGCGTTCGATGCGCTGCTCGAGTCGCCGAATCTTCTTTTCGTAATCATCATTGCTCTGTGCATGGCTCGGGGCGGATACCACAAGCGCCAGCGCGAATGCAGTCAGCAATCCGCGCGGGGATGAAGCAAAATTATTCAAAACCCACATGTCGCTCCACCCAATGTCGCTCCACCCACAATTCTAATACAAAGCGATCCGATGTCCCACCGTACGGTGCCACGAAGACCGGATGCATGGGAGAAATCGTCAATGCGAATGGACAGGCCGGATCAGCCATCCGATCCGACCTGCGCTACGGATTAGTAAATGTAGGCGTAATAAGAGTATAGGTACGCGTAGTATGAATACCTGTATGCACTGTAGGCGTATGAGCCCGAGCTGGTGTAAGCCAGGAAGTTGTACTGTGAAGCATACGTGGAGTACAGTGTAGCATAGTATCCATAGGTACTATTGTACTTGGCAACAACCTGCTTCATCTCCTTGTCATTCAGCGTCTGTTGACTTGCGTTGCCAAAGACAGGGTTGGCGGCGGTCGCAACTGCCGGAGTTCCGAGCAGTCCAGCCGCCACGATTGTCGTGGTCAGTAGCCTTTTCATTCCAACCTCCGTTAAGTGCGGGAGGTAGGTTGCGTTCCCGAAGGTCGGGGAGGCAACCACACTCCGCAACAACAACCATACCTTACGAAAGATTAATGCGCAAACGCCCATTTCATTGACCCTCTATGGTAATTACCCACCCCCTATTTGATGAGGCGGACGCTGGCGGTTTGGACCGCGTTCAAGCCAGGATTCCGACGATCACGGCGAAGGGGTTCGCGCCTTGTAGCCTTGCGGTATCGACGGTTGTCCGGACGTCGGCTTCAGCTTCGGCGGCCCACATGGCTCGGTAGCCGTTGGTGACTTTTCGCTGGATCACACACGGTCGAAGTTTGCGCTCGGACGTGTTGTTCGTGACATCGACCTGGCCGGGATAATCACAGAAGATCAGAAGTTGGTCTCGGGCGCGCCCGATCTTGGCTTGGAGCTGTCGGGCAAGCCCGCAATGGGTTGTCGCTGCTAGAAGCGCCGTCAACTGCTTTTCCAACTCCCGCTTTTTCCTTGCCAGGGTCGAGGCGGCGAAATTGGCGACGGCCCTGGCCAGATCGAACGCTCTTCCCAGCCAAAGCTTGAACCGGAAGGGCAGATCGTCCGAACCGTGCTCCAGTGCGAAAGCCGTGTCGCGCGCCAGATGCGCTAGACAGGTCTGATGCCGCTCGCCGTGCTTTTGCTGGGCGGCGTAGCGATCCGAAATCCACACCGCCGGCACATGTCCGTCCATCATCTCGTCCACGACGCGGGCGGCGCGGGAATAATCGGGCTGATGCACGACCGCGTCCTTGCAGTGGAAAACCCAGTGATAAGAATTCGTCCCCTCGATCCGAACGCCGGTTTCGTCGCTGGCCACGACCTGAGCCGCGCGAACGATGGCCTTCGCCTTTTCAGCCTCGATCTCGAACCGGGGATGCGAGCGGATGAACATGTTCATCAACGCGCCCTCGCTAACGCTGAGCCCGAAAGCATCACGGAACAGGCCGCCTAGCCGCTCATAAGATAGCGCCTGGAAGCCCTTGAGATAAATCGCCAACGCGTGGATGCGCGGACCAAACGGCGTCGTCGTCGCGACCGCCGGCGCCGGCGCTTTCGTCTCGACGCCGCAATGCGCGCACCGGCAGGCAAAGCGATGGTGGCGGATGACATAGGGTTTGACCGGTGGGATCTCGATCTCGTCGTATTCGCCGATCAATTCCCTCTGGGCGTCGGACGGGAAAATTCCGCCGCACTGCTCACAAACGCCCGGCGCATGGTCGCGGAATTCGTCGGGGTCGTCGGCGGCAGCATCTCGACCTGAACCTGCTGATTGATGGTCGCGCGATCTTTGCCGATTTCGGCCAGGCGATGGCCATCAATGAGGGTGATCGCGTGCGCGTGGCCGAGATTCCCAAATTGAACGGCTTGAAGGCTCCGGTCTATCATAACCTGACCACCGGCATCCACGGCTATGGCGGCGTTGACGCACACTCGTGACGGCGGCCACGCGGGACGATGTCGACACTCCCAAGCAACCTAAAATGTTGGTATTTTTGTTGGTATCGTCGTAAATTTTCGTTTCTGTACATCAATTCAATCAACGGCTTACGCCGTCGATGTGACGCCTTTCCTGGCACCATTCCCCAAAATTGAGAAGCGGGCCCTGTGCCTAAGCGATGCCGTGAAGATTCGGCATGCGGCCAGGCAGCGCATTCGTCTGCGCATATCTGAGCGCCTGGACACGCGCGTAAGGTTCAAAGGTCGCAAGCGCTTTGCTCGCCGCGTCGGAGACCTCGAACTCGCCGCATCGTGGACATCGGACCAAGGCGACATGCGCTGCTTCGGCCTCGCCCCGCTCCGCCGGTCCATCACAGATGATGCACTGCATGATTGCTTGCCTCCCGGCCTTCGATGAGGCGCCATCCTGCGCCTTCGGTCTTGGAAAGGAAATAGCGACGCCCGTTCACACCGCCGCATGATCGCGGACGCGGCAGATAGTCTCTCACCGGGTGGTTCGGACGAAATAAGGGCGGCCCGGTTTGACCGAGCCGCCCTTGTTGGCATGGGGAAGGTTGGTTCGTTCAGCCGCGACGGCGGCCTTGTCAGAACTCTTCCCAGGTATCGGTCTCGTTGGCGGCGACCGGCTGCGGCTTGCGGGCGGTGTTGCCGACGACGGCCAGTTGCGGCGCATGGGCCGCCGGCCGGGCGCCGGGCTTGCCCTTGCCGGAGGCCGGTTTGGCGGCGCCGAGCTCGAAGCGGTCGACCAGCCGGACCAGCTCGCTGGTCTCCTGGGTCAGCCGGTGCGAGGCAGCGGTCGATTCCTCCACCATCGCGGCGTTCTGCTGGGTCACCTGATCCATCTGGTGAACCGCCGTGTTGACCTCGGCCAGACCCGTCGCCTGCTCCTGGGCCGAAGACGAGATCTCCCGCACGATGGTGTTGATCTCGCCGACCTGGTCGGCGATGTCCTTCAGCGCCTGGCCGGTCCGGGCAACCAGATCGACGCCCTCGCCAACCTGCGCGGTCGAGGTCGAGATCAGCGTCTTGATCTCCTTGGCCGCGTCGGCCGAGCGTTGCGCCAGTCCGCGCACTTCCTGGGCGACGACGGCAAAGCCGCGGCCCGCCTCGCCGGCCCGCGCCGCCTCGACGCCGGCGTTCAAGGCCAGAAGGTTGGTCTGGAAAGCGATCTCGTCGATCACCCCGATGATATTGCCGATCTGCTTGGACGAGGCCTCGATGCCATTCATCGCCGCAACCGCGTTGCCGACCACGACGCCGGATTCCTCGGCTCCCGACTTGGCCTTGGCGACCACGTCGCGGGCATGGTTGGCGCCCTCGGCGGTGCGCTTGACGGTCGCGGTGATCTCGTTCAGCGCCGCCGCCGTCTCCTCCAGGCTTGCCGCCTGCTGCTCGGTGCGCCGGGCCAGATCGTCCGAGGCCTGGCTGATCTCGCCGGTACCCGAGCGGATCGAGCCCGTCGTGCCGGCGATCGTCGACATGGTCTCGCTGAGCTCGTCCATCGCCGCGTTGAAATCGTCCTTCAGCTTCACATAGGCGGCCGGGAAACTCTGTTCGATGCGATAGGTCAGATCGCCGTCCGACAGCTTGGCGAGGCCGCTGCCGATTTCGCCGACCACCAGCTCCTGCTCCTGCGCCGTCATCTGCTGGCGCTCGCCGTTCTGGCGTCGCTCGGCCTCGGCCTCCTCGCGCCGCGTCACCGCCTCGGCCTCGACGCGCTGCTTCTCCAACGCCGCTTGCTTGAACGCCAACACTGCATTCGCCATCCGGCCAATCTCGTCGCCACGCTCCACATGTGGGACCTCGACGGAATTATCGCCCTCGGCCAGCGTCGTCATGACACCGGTAACGGTGCTGATCGGCCCGGTCACACTGCGCTTGAGGAAGAAGGCGACCACGCCAACGACCATGCCGGCGATGACGATGCCGAAGAGCGCACCTTTCCACATTTCGGCTTGAACCAAGGCGCCCAGGCGCGAGAGGTCCCACGCCATGGCCACCGTGCCGATGTGCTCGCCACCTGGAGCAATTGGCGCGACGATCAGAAGATGTTGGCCTGACCAGCTCGTGCTGATCTCGCCGGCGTCGACCTTGGGGGCCGCGGCGGCGACGGTCGCCGACAGATCGCCGGCACTGTTCAGCGCGTCGTCGGAAAATTGGGTTACGGGCGCCCCTTCCTTGTTCAGGACCAGGACGTCGGACAGTTCGTTGCCGTCTTGCGCCGCCAGGTCGGCATAGACCTTGTCGACGACCTCAGCCTTGCCCCATTTCACACCGCCCGCCATCTGATCGGCCATCAGCTGCACGATGGTGACCGTGCTGCCTTCGGCTTCCTGATAGATCGTGCTCTTGAGGTTCTGCACCTGGATGGCGACAAGTGCCGCGATCCCGAGCAAAACCGGCACGGCTGTCGCCAGTGCCGCCTTGAGCCCGATGGAGAGCGTGCGACCGGATGGATGCGATGTGGAATTTGACATGGCTGAGGCTTCCTTACCCGATAGGGCTTACAATCAGAGCATCTCGAGATTGATGCCGGCAGTCGCGGCTCCGATCGGCTCGCCGGTCTCCGGATCGCTGATCGTGAAGCTGGCCTGCGACTGCAACTGCTGGGTCGATTCGTCCTGCTCGACCTCGTCGACGAACACTGCGTCGGCGCCGGCACTGAAGGTCTTCTGCCATTTGGCTTCATCGCCCTGCCAGTAATCCGACGTCGGGTCGCTCTGACCGACATTGAGGCCCTTGGCGTCCATGACGAAGAGTTCGGTCAGCGCGCCCTGCTGGTCGTCCTTGACCTTCTTCAGGTAGCTCGACAGCTCGGAAGCCAGGGTTGCGTCGACGAGCGCTCCACCGCCGGCGTCGACTTCGCCACGCCACTGCTTGTCCAGCGCGTCGATATCGGCCTGCGCGATCGCTGCGTTCTTTTCGTTCTGCGCCTTGATGGCCGCGATGACGATTGGATCGTTCAGGGCCGCCTTCAATTTCGCTTCCACCAATGCCTTGATCGGCGCTTCATGCTGGTCCGCCAGCGCGGGTGTCACCAGGCTTGCGCCGCAGAGCAGGGCGCCAGCGGCGGCAGTCATCATCATGTTCTTGAGCATTGTTTCCCCTTGATTATTTTATGTGAAGCATTGCGATCCGGACGAGCCCGGACCGCGAATGGATTGGATGCGCTTGTTTCGGCCGAATCTTCGCGGCACAAAGCCGACGTCGCTTCCCCGATGACGGGCCACGATTACCGGCGCTTTGCTCCCTCTCGAGCGCCCGACCGAGGCAAACCTTCTGGTAGAAACATGAAGAAATCGTTTTAACTGTCGATGCTTACGTGGACCCTATGTAATACCAACTCTCATTGATCAGAACCCATGAGCCCATAGGCGCATTCCAATGGACATGATGCGCCAGGGTTGGGCTTCGATGTTTCGCCAAGCGCGGCAGGCATGGTCGAGGATGTCGTCGTAGGATT
>Ga0209347_1005139_pt1 | contig 12806 bp, 10 predicted proteins | sample AutmiccommuBRH23_FD_187382 | JGI IMG/M metagenome (GOLD analysis project Ga0209347, IMG submission 187382) | Deep subsurface microbial communities from Mt. Terri, Switzerland - Autotrophic microbial communities BRH/23 (SPAdes) (version 2) | ecosystem: Environmental > Aquatic > Deep subsurface >... | reverse complement strand
AATCATTTCCATCATCAAACCACGATTCGATTTAGTTTTTGCATTTAAGTAATCAAGATTCGTAAACTTGTTATTGATGTCATCAGGGTAACCATCCAAAATGCCTTCAGTAACTTTTGAAGATTTTTTAACCATTCCAATAATTTTGCTGTATAATACTTTTTCATCTACAGGTTTAGCAATATAATCATTCATACCAACTGATTTACATTTAGCCAGGTCAACTGTAGTAACATCGGCAGTTAAAGCAATTATCGGAATATCAGATTTCAATACCTTTCGTATGTAATCAGTAGCTTCAAAACCATTCATTTCAGGCATTTGCAAGTCCATCAATACTACATCATATTTTTGTGCCTGTAATTTTTCAACAGCTATTTTTCCATTCCTGGCAATGTCACATTCAAACCCGAAATCATCCAATATCGTTCTCATGAGCAATTGATTGAGGGCAATGTCTTCAGCTACCAGTATTCTAACATCTCTTATATCCACTTCAGGCTCAACCGGTTCTGATTCAAATTCTGTTACAATATTTGTTTTCTGAAACTTTAGAATAAAGGCAAAAGTTGAGCCTGCTTTCTCTTTACTTGAAACATGAATACTTCCGCTTTGTGCTTCTACCAAATGCTTAACAATGGCAAGTCCTAATCCGGTCCCCCCGTATATCCGCGAGGTACCGCTTGAGGCCTGCTGAAAGTTTTCGAAAATCTTATCAATCTTGGATGCTGATATTCCAATTCCGGTATCTGCTACAGCAAACTCAATTGTTGCTTCTTTTTCATCTTCTTCCAGTAATTTTACACTTATTGTAATCTTACCATATGAGGTAAACTTAACTGCATTACTTACCAGGTTTAAAACAATCTGGTTTAATCGCACAGGGTCGCCAAGCAACACCTCTGGAATTCTGTTATCGTATTCGATCTCAAGTTTCAGATTCTTCTCCTGAATTTTGGTATGGAATAAATGAAGCATAGCCGAAATGGATAGCTTCATCTTAAATGGAATCTGCTCAAATGTCATTTTGCCCGCATCCACCTTTGCCAGGTCCAGAATATCATTAATGAGCACGATTAAAGAGTCGCCGCTTAACTTGATAGCTTGCAAATATTCTTTTTGTTTTTCCGTGAGATTGGTTTTTAACAACACCTTGGTAAAACCGATGATCGCATTCATTGGGGTGCGAATTTCGTGGCTCATATTCGATAAAAACTGCTGTTTTGCTTTCACTGCATCTTTTGCAATTGAAGTTGCTTTCTCAGCCTTAATTTTCGCTTCCTCGGCAAAAACCACCGCCTCTGTCAGTTCTGTTGCAATTCTTTTTTGTTGTGTAACATCGCGGGCAACAACAACAACTCCCTTTACAGTTCCCCGATTATCTTTATAAACCGATCCATTAAATAATACATCTGTCAGCGTGCCATCGGCATGTCTTAATGTAAGCGGTGAGTCAGCAACAGAACCATGTGCAAATACTTCCTTATAAACTTCACGGGCTTTTTGGGGTTCAGTGAAATAACCAAAGAAATCAGATCCAGTTAAAATTTCACGGGTTACGCCTGTAATATTTACAGTTGCTTCATTCATATCCGTAATTTTTCCTTCAGCATTTATGGTAACCAAAGGATCCAGACTCGCTTCAATTAAACTTCTGGCATAATGTGAATCTTCTGCTTTTTTTGCTTCCAACCTTGTAATTGAAGAATTAAACGGTATGGCAACTTCAATTAATTCGTCGGCTTGCTTGCCAATTTCTTCAATCGGCCTGCGCCTTTGATCTTTTAATTGTTTAAATCGTGAAGGAGAGAATCCGGTAATTTTCTTAAACTGATTGGATAAATGTGATACGCTTGAATAGTTCAACTTCCATGCAATTTCTGTAATATTAAGTTCTTCATAAGTCAACAATTCCTTTATCAGTTCAATTTTATGCATTATTATAAAATGTTCAATAGTTGTTCCCTGAACTTCTGAAAACAAATTTGCAAGATACGTGTAATCGTAACTAAGTTTTCCCGCCAGATATTCTGAAAAGTTTGTTTTTATTCTTCCTTCTGGATTGTATACCATTTCCACAATGGTTGTTTTAATTTTTTCAATTAAAACTGCTTTATGGTTTTCAATAAGCTCCAGGCCAGAGGACAGCAATGCCAGTCTTAGTTGCTCCCGTTGCCCTGCAGAAATATCCTCCATGATTTCAACTTCTCCCAAATCGACAACAATATAATGCAGGCCAAGTTTTTTCAACTCTTCTTTCACCGCAATTTTACAACGGTTACTAACCATATATTTTATAAAAATTTTCAACTTCTTCAAGATTATTTTACAGTTCCCGATTCGCTCTTTTTAACTCATTCAAAAGTTCATGAAGATTAACAGTGGCATATGTAGATGCATGATCAGACATGGCATAGGGTATGATCAATTCCTCGTTATGAATCATCGACCCGCAGGAATAAACTACGTTGGGAACATATCCTTCACGTTCCTGGGCGTTGGGACCAAGCAGCGGAGCTGTTAACCTCCCGATTTCTTTCTCCGGATTTTCCAGATCGAACAGTGAGGCTCCCAGTGTATACTCACGCATAGGGCCAACACCATGTGTTATTACAAGCCAGCCACTTGAGGTCTCTATAGGTGAACCTCCATTTCCGATCTGGATAAACTCCCACGGATATTTTGGTTGTTGAAGTAATTTAGCCTCCCTCCAGATGTTGATCTTATCAGAATATGCGATGTAATTGTTAAAACCATCCAACCGGCAAAGCATGGCAAATTTACCTTTCACTTTCCGGGGAAAAAGCGCCATACCTTTGTTTCGGGCAATTTCACCGTGAAGGGGCAGAACCTTAAAGTGATAAAAATCTCTTGTTTCAAGCAACTTTGGCAAAATGGTGATACCGTCGTAGGCGGTATAGGTAGCATAATAAATGACTTCTCCATTGTCTTCAGTAAACTTTACAAACCGGGCATCTTCAATACCGTTCTTTTCGTTTACTGATACCGGAAATATTACTCTTTCTGAAATATTAGTGTCCAGCGAAAAATCAAGCTCATAATGAGAGGAAGCCAGCCACATGATTTGATTAAAAAAAATTTCTTTATCGGCGGCAAGATGAATGGTACTTCTTGCCTCTTTTATGCAATCTCTGAGTTCCCCGTAAGAAAATTTATCATTCAGCCTGTCAAGGATTATTCCCGATGGGATCAAGGCATGAATGGCCATTTCATCGAGTTTCTTTTTAAATGATGCTTTATCGTAAATGTGTTTTCTTATATGATGGGCTTCTTCAAGCATCCTGCCAACAGGTTCAATTGAAAGGTTGTTGTTTTTATCAAGTATACCGGTTCGAAAAACAATAGACGAAATATGCCCCTCACCGGTTGCCCTGAAACTGAGTATTACCCTAAGTTCATCCTTGCCGGTTTCTGATTGATCGGGGTGTTCAATAATCGAAGGATTAAAAAAAGCTGCGGCTTCAATAGAATACTCCATGGTAAAATAAGAACCAATAAGTATCTTTTGCGGAATATTGAGCGAATCAGGATCAACATCCAGCAGTTTTAACAAATGGGAAATTTTATTAAAATGCTTTTCGAAAATTCTGGAAATGTTCCTGTGCCGCCATGAGAAATCTCTTAAAATGGGATTTAATGCCTGCGATACCGTCTTCCCGGTCATATTCAAGACAGAACGTATGGTATTGAGTGCCCTTTCTTCACCTGTATAGAGGAACCTGGCTATCACCCTCGATGAATCCGGGTGAAATTTTATTGCCTTCCTGTTGACTGTAACGTGCATTTAATGCCTGCTTTTAAAATTATCTACAGTGATTATATCTACAATTAAGTTCTCGAAATTTGACCTTTATTCAATTTGTATAAGAGGTCACTGGCATAGGAGGGGCAAAATGGTTAGGAAAGTAATGCATTTACCGGTAATGGAATTGAAACTGCTGAATTTCCAAAAACAGGTTCGTACCCTATAAGATTTCCTGATTCAGCTTAACAGTTGCAGAATTTACATCTGCCGTAATGTTTCCCTCTGTGCCGATGGTGGCCAAACTATTTTCGTTTTCCCTCTTTTCTAACATGGCGGTTCCCGAAACGCCAAAAATGACAATGGTTCAGGGTTCATAAGATAAATGGTTATTTGCATCATATTCCCTCTGTTATCCTTCTGAACCGATCGCAAATAATATGTAACCAATAATAGTGTTTAAAACCTTATAAAGTGTTATAATAAATTACTAAAGAATTACATCATTCACACATTCCAGGGAAACAGTTTGTCATTCCTTAAGAAAGACAGTATAAGCTGCCTGCAGTTAATGCTAATCAATCTTTCAGGTTAAAAGAATGAAGGTTAGAAAAGGCAAGTGAGCGGAGTTGATAGTTCTTTATGGCAGTGGACTACCTACTGCTATGTCGCAGCGGTGATAAGGCTGTCCGTGGGGTGGATTCAGGCGTGGCTTGCTTCCACTGTTGGCAGGTGCAGTGCTTTGTGCCTGCCCTGAATTCATCCGCATTGCATTTTCAATGGTAGGGGCGCCGGAACTGGTTGTGGTGCGCTTAGCCGGAGCCGTAACCTGGGGTGTATTCACCTGAACCTGGCTGTTTGAAGTTTGCGTGGCAGTACCGGCCGGCTGCGAAGGAAGCGGGGCTCCCACCGGGATATCGCACCGGTGAAAAGGTTGTCCGTGCGGAGGGTTCAGCATAACTTCTGCATTGTTTTGCTGCGCTGCAGGCTGCTGTATTGTCTCTTCCTTCACAGGCTGGGCAGGTTGTGTACTTGCGGCTGCAGGTTGTTCCTGAACTGAAGGCACCACAGGCACCTGCTTGTTTTGTCCTGAATCCTGGCTGGCCGGGTTACAGGAAACTACTGTAAAAAGAACTGATATTATGATTATAACTAATGCTGATTTCATCTTGTAATATAATTTTATTCAATAATTTTCGTCGTAAACATACGAATAAATCACGAACATTCGCATCAGGCTCCTTGAAGATATTTATGAAACATGAAGCAACAATTGCCGTTACAGCAGTCCCTTATGATATCCGCATACACCGGTTGAACCTTCATCCGGTGCGGTCTGACCTGTGGGTATAGCCTTCATCCGGCAGCCGTTCTTCATCATTTGAAATGAATAAAATATTTTAATGGACAGGCGTCCATTTATAGCTGCAGGCACTTAGTATAACAGAAAAGATAACCCCACTTTTCTTTTTCTGCTATTCCTGCTGAACAGCAACAAGAGTTCAAGTGTTTCTGACCAGGACTCCAATTAATATCGTTGAATTGAGTAGAAATTAAAATTATTCTTTACAAGTAGAAACTAAAAAATGAAAACATGCCAAAGTTTGTAATTGAAAGGGAAATTCCCGGTGCCGGATATTTTACACCTGAACAGTTGAAAGGTATTTCGCAAACTTCCTGTGGAGTATTGACCAATATGGGGCCTCAGATTCAATGGCTTCACAGCTACGTTACCGGCGACAAAATATATTGCGTATACATTGCCCCAAATGAAGAAATGATTTTTGAACACGCAAAGCAGGGAGGATTTCCTGCAAATACAGTAAGCAAGGTTGCAAAAATAATTGACCCGACAACTGCAGAATAATACTTATTTATAACAATGCGGCTGTTATTGATCATAGCTGGCAGCGTCATACTGCCATTCAACAGGTTTGGATAGTCGTTGTCTACTGAAACGGGAAGGCAGTGAGACACTTTTAATTTTCATAAAAACTCAAACTATAATGATTTCAAAAGACATTATGAAGGGTATTTGTGCGGATGATACTATAACTGTGATATATTAAAACTTATGGATACTTTCTATCACGGCACCAAAGCAAATCTGAAACAGGGCGACCTGATTGAACCTGGCTTCAATTCAAATTACGGTCAGAAAAACAAGGCAAAGTTTGTTTATCTGACAGCCACTTTGGATGCCGCAATCTGGGGAGCTGAACTTGCCCTGGGTGAGGGAAAGGGAAGAATCTACATTGTAGAACCCACAGGCCCGGTAGAAGATGACCCCAACCTTACAGACAAAAAGTTTCCGGGTAATCCTACAAAGTCGTACCGCACCATGAGACCGCTGAGAATAGTAGGTGAAGTTAAAGTTTGGAAAGGCCACCCAACTGAGCAACTTAAAGCAATGCGGGAAGGACTTGAAAAATTAAAAGAACTTGGTATCAGTGCTATAGAAGATTAATTAAAACAACTGGCATATAAAAATTGATAATGGTGAGTTTTCTAATTTGCTTGGCTTAAAAATAATTTCTGTTAGATTTGTAAAAAAACTTTATTACAATGAGTGCAGAAATTGTGTTCGACACATTGAAAAGCGCCGGGAAACCAATGAAAGCAGCAGAAATTGCAGATGCCTCCGGCCTCGATAAAAAAGAAGTGGACAAAGCTATGAAGCAGTTAAAAACTGAAGGCAGGATTGAATCGCCAAAAGTTTGTTACTGGCAGCCAAAATGAAATTGAATGATAAGCCGCCGTGTCCCATAAATGGCGGCTTATCTTAATCTTTCGAAAAAAGATTCTGTCCTTCAAATTTTTATTATGACAGCCCCGATAATTGGAGCATATTTTGAAATGCCAGACTAATTGCTTTATCTTTTATGTTTACTGATGTATTTACCTGGTTCAACATTTGAAAATTTGAGAAACAGGATGTTATTACCGGCTGCCTGTCATTCACAAAAATTAAAATTAATTGTATGTTTATTCTTTCCTAAATTCTATTGATTATGATACGTCTGCTTAAACCCGTTCTTTCACTGCTCCTGATGCTGGTAATTATTGAGGGGGCGCATGGAAATGTTTCAATGCCTGCTGTTTTTTCTGACAACATGGTCCTTCAGCAGAAGTCGGAAATTAAATTATGGGGTTGGGCAAAACCGGGTGAACCCGTTAAACTTACAGCCGGCTGGCTGAACGAAAATCCTGAAACAAAAGCCGACAACCAGGGAAAATGGTCGTTGCAGGTACCCACACCGTCGGCAGGTGGACCCTATATTGTCAGAATAAAAGGGTACAATGAACTTGTTTTTGAAAATGTAATGATAGGCGAAGTGTGGCTGTGCTCCGGGCAATCGAATATGGAATGGTCGGCATCTTCGGGAATTGACAATGCTGATGAAGAAATTGCCAAAGCCACTTTTCCGGATATCCGCTTCTTTTCTGTCAGCCACAGCACAGCCCTGTCTCCCCAAAACCATTTAACAGGAACATGGGTTACCTGCACGCCCGAAACCATGCGTGAATTCAGTGCCATTGCCTATTTTTTCGGAAAAAGGCTGCAGGATGTACTGAATGTACCCATAGGACTCATCAACTCGAGTTGGGGCGGTACTCCTGCAGAGGCATGGATGCCGGCAGAAACCTTCGAACAGAATGCATCTCTTCAAATGGCTGCCACCAGGCAAAAACCAGTTCCATGGGGGCCGGTTGAGCCTGCACGCATTTACAATGCCATGATTGACCCGCTGGTGCCCTACCAGATAGCAGGTGTGTTATGGTACCAGGGTGAAGGAAATACAGTCAATTCAAACGACTACAAAGAGTTGCTCACGGCATTGATTTCAGGATGGAGGGAAAAATGGAGCAGCAATTTCCCGTTTTACTTTGCACAGATTGCCCCTTACAGGTATGGCGACAATTTCATGGGAGTAGAAGTGCGCGATGAACAACGGCAGGCGCTTGAAATGGAAAATACAGGTATGATCGTGCTGAGCGATATCGGCGATACCACCGACATCCACCCGCGAAACAAGAAAGATCCGGCACTTCGCTTTGCGAACATGGCGCTGAACCGGCACTATAAAGCAATTGATGTGGAGGATTCAGGTCCGCTGTTTCGTTCAGTAATCTTCAAAAACGGACAGGCTGTTGTTTCTTTCAGTCATTCCAAAGGTCTTCATGCCAAAGGTAAAAAAGTCAGTTCTTTTGAACTAGCCGGCATTGACGGCATTTTTCATCCCGCCGGGGCTCATATTAAAAACGGGCAGGTAATCGCAAAATCAGGGAAGGTAAAAACCCCTGTTCGAGTGCGGTTTGCCTGGAGAAATACAGCTACCCCCGATTTATTCAATGATGCCAATCTCCCGGCATCCTCATTCATTGCCGGTGGAACCAAACAGGCTGCCGGTTCATCTAACCATTAATTTACGTGCAAAAATAAATGATATGTTTGTTCTTATCTTAATAACCGGTTTCCTTTTCGGCGCCATCCTGCAGTATGCAAATCTGAACAGGTACAATGTAATCAGCGGTATGGCCACACTTGAAAATTTTGCTGTTGCAAAGGCAATAGCGGCAGCAATAGGCTTCGGAGCTATTGTTCTGGGCATACTTGTAGGCCTGGACCTGGCCACCTGGCATGTAAAACCAATCATTGCCGGTGGTATCATTTTAGGCGGACTGATTTTTGGTGCAGGCATGGCCATTCTTGGCTATTGCCCCGGAACTTTAGCCGTGTCGGCAGGAGAAGGTTCAGTTGATGCCTGGATCGGAATTGCAGGAGGCCTTCTGGCGGGACTGCTTTTCACTGTGCTGCTGCCAACCATCGCTCCCATCCTTGGCCCTGATTTTGGAACTGTGTCGTTAGCAACAGTTTCGGGTACAAATACGCTCTACTACATACTGGTAGTGCTTATAGGTATCACTTTTATCTCCATTTCATTTTGGCTGCATAAAATTGAAAAGGCCAGAGATTACAGGTGGCTGCATGCAGGTATGGCACTGGCCATACTGAACCCTGTTGTATTCCTTGCTGTCACTTTCAACAGACCTATTGGAGCCTCAACCGCTTATCCTTACCTTGCTGATATAATAGCCGGCACAACACAAAACAGCTATTTTGCAAACATTCAGAAGTCGGGAAACTGGGAAGTAGTATTTCTTGGCGGAGCATTCCTTGCCGGTTTGATAATTTCAGTCATAAGGAAGGAATTCCGCCTGACCCTGATCCACACCAACTGGAGAAAATACAAAGGATCATCTTCCATGAAAAGAGTATTCTGGTCGTTTGCCGGAGGCTTTATCTTAATATCAGGAGCCAGGATGGCAGGCGGTTGCACAAGCGGACATGTTCTTTCAGGTGGGATGCAACTGGCTGCCAGCAGCCTCATCTTTGCAGTATTTGTGTTTGGTGGACTCCTGCTGACAGGCAGGCTGTTTTACAGGAAAAGTTAATTTTCCCCTATCTTCTTTGTACTCTTTTTTTAAGTTTATCAAACAAAAAATACAATCATTCTATTAATCCGTTTTTGATCCTGATACCTGTTTCTAAAAGGTTTGATACCAATTTATGTGATTTGGTATTTTCTGAAAAAATAATGGTTACGCACCGTTGGTGCTAAAGAATAATCCACACAACTATTCTTTTCCCGGCGCTTCACACCGGGCTTGTGATTGCGCACCTTTGGTGCTAAGAAAAGGAAGTGCTGATGATTTATAATTCCCAGGTAGTTTTGTTACCTGTTTCTAAACGTCCTCATACCTCTTAATCAAAAAACAGCTACCTGCTTTCTTATTCTTTCGAGGCATTTGTATTTCTGGTTTCTGGCGCTGGCGGCACTGATATATCCCAGTTCCGCAGCTATTTCTTCCCATGAAAGATTTTGGAAATAATAAAGACCCAGCAATTGTTTGCACGGATCACCAAGCTCATCGATGGCTTTGAGTACAGAATCAAGATGCCCCGGTTGCTCTTCGTAATAGTCTACAGTTACATCCGGCTGCCAGTTGAGCTGGATTTCCATAAAATCATGCTCTCTTTTCCGGTGACGCAAACGTTCAAGCCAAAGATTCCTGCTGATGGAATAAAGATATGTGCCGGCACTGCATTCAAGCCTCAGACAACCCCACCTGTATTTATCCATTAAAATAACAAGGGCATCATGAAAAACATCTTTTGCATCATCGAGCGTACCCTGGTTGTTTATTATCAGTCGTGCAATCTTTGGAAATTCCTGCTTGTAAAATTGCAACACCGCATCATGGTCGCCATTGTAAAACTGCTCCAATATCCGCAGGTGCTTTCCTTGTCCTGATGGTTCCGTTAAATGTTTTTCTGACCTGGAATAACAGACCATGTCCTCATGAAGGAAGGATGGTTCTGCAGCCATTTTCTGATCTCCGGCAATCAACTCCTCAGGCGGTAATTTTTTAAATAAATGGTTTAGCTGAGCGTTCAGTTCCTTGTGGTATTGCCGGCTGAAATAAATGTGGATCGACTTTCTGATTGCAGTAAAATCATTAACAGGATAATTCTCCGCATCTTCTATCCACTGGTAAAACTCCTTCTCTGCCAAAATCCATTCGCCTGGTTCTTTAGTCATCTGATGATTTATTGTTAGTTGCTCAAAAATATTAAAAAAGCCTTCAAAAGAGGGTGACATTTTCCCTGAATAATCATTTACATATAAACCAATTTAATTTTTAAATATGAAAAATACGATTCACTACGCTTTCATCCTTGATCAAAGTGGTTCCATGTCGATTTTAAAAAAGGTGGTTGTTGACAGTTTCAACGAACAGGTCCGGGCAATCAGGAAATTAAAAAAGGAAAATCCGGATTCGGAGATCAAATGCACCTGGTGTGTATTCAACGATAAAGTAGAATTCCGGTTCAGCTCGGTAGATGCAGGCCAGCTGAAAAAAATCAAGCCGGAGGATTACCAGCCTGGTTCATACACTGCCTTATATGATGCCATAGGTGCCACATTCAAAAAAATTGAAAAGGAGGCCGGCCCCGATGACCAGGTATTTTTTGCGGTATTTACTGATGGAATGGAAAATGCATCTACGCACTTTTCAGCTAAAGACATCAACAAAAAGCTTTCGAAGGCTGAAAAAAAAGGATGGAAAGTTCGTTTTTTCTGTCGCCTGGAAGAGGGAGCTTTTTACAGGAGAAACCTTCATCTCCAGGATGACAATATAATGAACATAACCCTGAACGAGGCTGGAATGCGCAACATGGACAATGCCATATGCTGCTGCCTCCGTGAAATGGTAACACCTTATGACGACAGGGAAACTCCGGAGGGAATTTTAGAGTAATAGCCACTTACACCTCCTCCTCCCATTGCCGGGTGGCAGCCCATGATCAGCATCCTGCGTATTCGAAGATGATATGAATCCTGGCTCAGCCACCCGGCTTTTTTATCTGAGATCAGATACAGAGCTTGCACAAGTGAAAGCATTCAGAATAAAACATAAATCTCTTGTCCAGTTACGAAATTACCGTTTAACTGCACCATTGCCATACCCTAAAGTTAACAGGTGGATTATGTTCCTGATGAAAAAAAAATAAACAACAGCTTGTTCAGGTTAAATAATACGTCACAGGTATTGGACAACAATCTCCGGATAATATTCCATTTTCATTCAACCCTTCAATCCCTGGTGGAAATATAAAAGAAGATACCAACCCTAGATTAAACTCAATGTAAATTCAATACAAAGTCAATATCAAGTCAGTATAAATTCAAAAATAATTGAGTTTATATTGAATTTAGGTTGAATTTAGGTTGAATTTGGTATATACGTGTTTTAAATAAGAGCAATTTTATTTGCCGGATAATAAGGATACTTATATTACGGTGCGCTGCACTTTAGGAGGGGTTATAATTGACACTTTTGCTAAAAAGATTGTGGTAAGCTTTACCGGGGCTGCCGGTTATGATGCATCTTCTCTGTACTAAAAGGAGATGCCTGTGCGACATAAATTGCGATACCCGACAACTTCTTTTATATTCATGATCCAGAAAATATAGATGTATATGCGATGTTGGTTCTAAAAATATTTAATTGCCCATAATTTAAACTTCCAGTCAACAGCAGAAATCAATGTGTTATTTACTTTTTGATTTCTTTTCACAACATAAACTTTGCGAACGTAAATTTTTTGCGAATTTAGGGCCCTCAGAAGCATATCTGGAATTTAGGTGGAAATGAACATGACTTTGGTGAATAAACAGGCGGGGTTCGACAACGAAGTATACCTCAGGGAGCAGACTGCTGCAATCCTTGAACGGGTAAAGCGCTTTAATCACAGGCTTTACCTTGAATTTGGCGGGAAACTGATGTATGATCATCATGCTGCCCGGGTTCTTCCGGGTTTCGATCCCAATGTAAAAATGAGGCTCCTTCAGCAACTCAAAAATGAAACGGATGTCATCCTGTGTATCCATGCCGGTGATATCGAACGAAAAAAAATACGGGCCGATTTTGGGATCACCTATGATGTGGATGCACTTAAAACGATAGACGATTTCAGGGAGTGGGGCATTGAAATCACAGCAGTGGTTATCACCCGATACCAGAACCAGCCACCGGCAAAGGCTTTTAAAAACAAGCTCGAAATGAGGGGAATCAAGGTTTACCTTCACCAGCCTACCAAAGGTTATCCCACCGATGTTGACCTGATTGTCAGCGATCATGGGTACGGTGCCAATCCTTATATTGAGACCACAAAGCCAATAGTGGTGGTAACAGGGCCGGGGCCGGGAAGCGGTAAACTGGCGACCTGCCTCAGCAACCTGTATCATGAATATAAGAGAGGGTTGAAGGCAGGTTATGCCAAATTTGAAACCTTCCCTATCTGGGATTTGCCTGTTGATCATATGGTTAATGTTGCCTATGAAGCAGCTACCGTTGATTTGGACGACAAGGTGCTCATCGATGGTCACCACATGAAGGCATATAATGAAAAGGTAGTTAATTACAATCGCGATATTGAAGCATTTCACCTGCTAAAGCGAATCATTGAAAAAAT
>Ga0209347_1005136_pt1 | contig 12815 bp, 5 predicted proteins | sample AutmiccommuBRH23_FD_187382 | JGI IMG/M metagenome (GOLD analysis project Ga0209347, IMG submission 187382) | Deep subsurface microbial communities from Mt. Terri, Switzerland - Autotrophic microbial communities BRH/23 (SPAdes) (version 2) | ecosystem: Environmental > Aquatic > Deep subsurface >... | reverse complement strand
CGGAAGCCCCCTTTGACCAGCTTGAGCGAAGGCTCCGGACGGTGGGATTCGAGCCCGGGTGGGGGTATAATGCCGAACGGATCCGGGAAACCATGGATCTGCTGCGCGCCCTGTTCTATGAACCCCGGAGCATCGGTCTGGAGGAATTCATTTCCCGGATTCCCATGATCTCAAAGGTGGCCATCTTGTCCCCCCATGGATGGTTCGGCCAGGAAAATGTACTGGGAAAACCGGATACGGGCGGGCAGGTGATTTATATCCTCGACCAAGTCCGGGCCATGGAAAAGCACCTCCTGAAAGAGTTCGACCTGGCCGGCATTGCCGTCAAACCCCATATAATTGTCATTACCCGATTGATCCCCAATGCGGGGAACACCTCCTGCAACCAGCACAAGGAGGACATCATCGGAACGGAATATGCCTGCATCCTGCGGATACCGTTCCATGACCGTCAGGGTAACGTCCTCCAGGACTGGGTTTCCCGGTTTAAAATCTGGCCGTATCTGGACCGGTTCACCGACACGTGTGAAAATGAACTGCTCGCCGAGTTTGCCGGCCGTCCCGATCTGATCATCGGCAACTACTCGGACGGGAACCTGGTGGCCACGCTCCTGTCGGACCGGATGGACGTGATCCAGTGCACCATCGCCCATGCCCTGGAAAAAACGAAATACCTCTTTTCCGACCTGTACTGGAATGACATGGAGGGGGATTATCATTTTTCATGCCAGTTCACCGCCGACCTGCTCTCGATGAACAAATCGGATTTTATCATCACCAGCACCTACCAGGAGATCGCCGGCACGGATACCCGGTTCGGTCAATACGAATCGTACCTGTTCTTCACTATGCCGGGGCTGTACCAGGTGGTCAGCGGCATCAATCTGTTTTCCCCGAAGTTCAACGTGGTTCCCCCCGGGGTGGATGAGTCTAATTATTTCCCGTATCTGGAACAAGACCGGCGCTCCCCCGGCCGGACCCGCCACTGGCGGGAACGCCTGTTTCATGAAGAATCCGGCGATATTTTCGGGCACCTGGAAGACCCGGACAAGCCGCCCATTTTCACCATGGCCCGGCTCGACCGGATAAAGAATTTGACCGGTCTGGTTGCCGCGTTCGGACTCCATCCCGAATTGCGCCGGTATTGCAACCTGATCCTTGCCGCGGGCACCATTCACGCGGAGGAATCCGAGGATACCGAGGAACAGAAGGAAATCGCGAAAATATATGCCCTGATCGATCAATACGGACTCGACGGGCACATCCGCTGGCTCCCGAGCATACCCAAGGCGGACACCGGGGAGGTCTACCGCATCATTGCCGATCAGGGGGGCATGTTCGTACAGCCGGCCCTGTTCGAGGCATTCGGCCTGACCGTGCTTGAGGCCATGCAGAGCGGGATTCCCACCTTCGGTCCCATATTCGGCGGGCCATCCGAGATCATCGTCAACAATAAATGCGGGTACCTGATGAACACGACCAAGCCGGAAATGATTGCCGACAATATCTGGGATTTCGTCCGCCAATGCCGGGAAGACGGGGGCCACTGGAAATTAATTTCCGAAAACGGCATGGCGCGGGTCCGGGAAAAATATACGTGGCGGCGATACAGCGACAAACTGTTCCGGCTGACCAAGCTATACGGTTTCTGGCGGTTCGCGGAATCCCAGGCGGGTATGGTTCGGCTGGACCGCTATTGCGATCTGCTCTATCATCTGTTATTAAAGCCGCGAGCAGAGGCCATGGAGAATTAACGCGAGATGCGGATCCAAAGAATCATATCCGGCGCCCAGACCGGCGCCGACCGGGCTGCCCTTGATTTTGCCGTCGAGTACGGGATCGATCACGGGGGATGGGTGCCGAAGGGGCGCAGGGCCGAGGATGGAACGGTGCCGGCGCGCTATCATGTCCGGGAGCTGCCGGAAGGAGGGTACCCGGAACGGACGGAGAAAAATGTCATCGATTCCGACGGGACGCTCATTATCAGTCATGGCAAACTTACCGGGGGATCATTCCTGACCCTTCAAATGACGGAAAAACATCAAAAGCCCTGCCTGTCTATCGATCTGCGCCAGGTGATCATCTTCGACGCGGCGATTGATATCCACGACTGGATTACCGAAAACCGGATCGGAATTCTGAATGTCGCCGGCCCCCGGGCGAGCAAGGACCCGGAAATTTACGATGCCGTCCATAATCTCCTGGAAACGGTCTTCCACCTTGATATCATCACCGATGTGATGCCCGGGATCATCGACCGAACGCAATACCGGGAGACCGGCATTCACGGATCAGGTGAGTTTCCCCGCACGGTCACGGAAGCGGTCGATGAACTGATGCAAAGGGTATCGGCAATTGATAAAATGCGGATTGCAAGCGCTCGCCCCGGCGGCTTGGGAAGACTGGAGGATATCTGGGGGGAAAAGGTCCACCGGCTGGTTGGACTTCGAACGGGAAACACCCTCCTTGTCAAGGATTGCCGGTTAGCTTCCGGTGATGCCGACTTGGATGCGGAATCGGCTGCCTTGGTGATACTGAGGGCATTTCATGAAAAATTACGGGCATCGGGGCATTTGCGAATTGTCAAATAACCCGGCAATGACATCGGGGCAATCAGAAAAAAGTTTCGGCTTTATCAGGGGCAAGTTTCATGGATACTTGTTATATGAAACCATTGGCCGCGATGGACGGGTAAAAAGCCGTTCCGGCGGCCTGTAGTTTTTTACGGTTTCAATTCCCACTTGGTGATCTGCTCGAACGTCTGCTTGGCCATTTTCACCCGTTCCAGAAGCACCTTCGTCTTTCCGGTTTCAATCTGGCCGGTCAATTTGACGGTCTGGAGTTGAAAACCTTCGGCATCGACAGCGATCACCTCGATGTTCACGTTATCCGTGGTATTATTATTGGTAACATGCGCTTTGACGGTGACCAGGAAATTCTGTTCCCCTTTTTCCACGTAGATAGGCTGAATATTCGTGACAACGAGCCCTTCGGCCCCGGCAACTCTGGTAAATCCGCCTAACATCAATCCGATTGACAATACGAAAAGTCCCGGTAGATACATCCATTTTTTCATCTTCTGGTCCTTATCCTTTCCTTTGATTTCGAACAGATTGTGATCTTGTTAGAATCTTTGACTGAAATTACTTTCATAACCCGATTAACGGTATGTCTGTCAACGAAAATAGTAAATATGATCAGAAGATCAGTTCTTTTCCGGATGGTACCGGCTGACGACTTGTCGGATCCGGGAATCGGGATCGTTTTTCAATTTCTGGAGGATGTCGTTCGCCCGGTCATCGGAAATTTGTGCCAGGGCATACGCGGCGGCCACCCGGACCGGCGTATCATATTTTTTTCGGCGAAGGAATCGGCGCCTGGGGACGAGAATCCGATATAACGGCTCCACCGATGCGGCATCGCCGATCTGCCCCAGAGCACGGCAGGCGGCGATGAGAATTTCAGGGTCTTCCGATTCGCGGAGGATCCGGAGCAGGGTTTCGATCAGGGAAGGCGTCCGGAGCTTGCCAAGGGTATTGATGGCGAAGACCGCCTGCTGGGTATCGTCGTTCAGGGCAATTTCATTCAGCAGCTTGATGACTTCAGGCGTATTCAGACGCTCGGCCAGCCGGAACGCGCTGCGCCGGACCGCCTCATTTATGTGGGAAAAGGCGAGCGCCAGTTCGGGTTCCAGATCATCGGTAACCGTATCGATCACATCCAGTATCCGGGCGCGCTCATCCGGGCGAATGCCCCCCCTGACCGATTCCTTGATTGCCTCGACTCCCAAAGGTCCGGAATGTTTCAGTAGTTCCGCGGCCATGCGGCGAACACGCAGGTTTTCCTCCCGTTTAACGATATCGGTGAGCAGTGGGAGCATGCCATTCCCCAGACTGCTGATGAGTTGATAGGCTTCCTGCTGGCGGAGGCGGTCATCTGATTTAAGATCCTCGGTGATGGCATCAGTTACCGCGGGTCCGACCGGCCGGCCAAAAATATGGGTTTCGGAGAGGATTAGCGGAGTATCCCGGTTTTCCGCATGTTGCCGCAGCCGACTGTAAACCCATGTGGCGAGGGTATATTCGCCGAACAGGATAAATCCCTCCCCGGATCGATGGCAAAGAATGAACAATCTGTCCGCCGGTTCCGGGTCTTCTTCCACGTCAAGCAGGTCCAGCAATGGTTTTATGATCATTTTGACAAAATGGGCATTCGGACGCCAGTCCGGGGGATTCAGGATGACATTGAAAATGTCGGTGATTCGGATTTTGCCGTCCTTATCCGCATTCCGGTATTTATTTGTCAGTTCCTGGAGAAGCGCCTCCGCACCCCGAATATTTCCCCCGAGAAACAGTTCGCGGAGCCGGTCGGGAAGCGTATTGTCGTCAAGGGTATCGATAGATTCCACTTCTTCGCTGGTCATACTGGCGGCTTCGGCAAAAGCCACATTACCGCTTGCTGCCTGGAATTCCATATCGATTGTGCCGATCTGGGCCTCGATGATCCCGTAGATGCTCTGATCGAAAAGGATACCGGTGATCTGCCGTTCCGCCGCCAGTTTCTTCCAAAATACCGTATTTATCTCCCCCCCGGTTGACTGGGCGGCTGTGGCGAGAAATTCGATTAATTCATTTGCGGAAACCCGCGGAGTAAAAGAGATGCTGTTGAGACCGGTATCCACAAGAAGTTTTAAAAATCCCCCGACGACCGTTTCGAATCCGGAAGTGTCGATTTTTAACCCGTTGATCAGAAGCGCGTTTTCCACACGGGCGACCGACAATATCGGCCATTGCCGCAGGAAAGAGTGCAACTCCGTCATGACCTGATTAACGGCGCTCCCGGCGACCGGCCCTTTGGCCGGATAGAGCTTTAACTTGCTGTAGGCACCAAGCAATGTGCCCAAAACCTTCTGGATCGCCTTGAGTTCTTCCGGTTCGAAGCGCCGATCCCCCTCGGCCGGAAACATATCCGTTGCTTCCGGAACTCCGGTATTGGGAAGTGATGATCCTGTTTGGGCATTGATTTTTTTATATTTCACCTGCCGGAAAAGGACATGAACCAGTCGTTTTTCTTCCATGAACCGCCGCCAGAAACCGGGGGTGATCGTTCTTCGTTCGATTTGACTGATTTTTTCCAGAACAGCACGGATTTCGTCGAGAGTTGCGCCTTCCGTGATCGTGATGCTCTTGAGTTCCATCCGGTTCCAGATTTCCACGATCTTATCCGCAACCGATTGAAACGCGCTGGTGTCGACAATCTGACCGTTTACCAGCAGAAGATTTTTTTCCGAGATAAGGCTGATGCGTTCATCTGATTTCAGGATGGATTGAACCAGGTTCATCAGCTGACCGGTGGCGCCGGTCACGGATTTACTTTCCGGCGGGTAAAGGCGGGTGTTCCGGATGGCCACGATCAGTGCGCGAAGCAGGTTCGGAACATGGCGCAATCCCTCCTCCGAGAGCGGGAAGTCGGCGATTTTCTCGGCTTCACCCGCATAAGAATCCTCCTCTTCGATTGTTTCTTCACCGGGGGCCTGGTTTTCCTCGCTAAAATCGTATATTCGCTGGTTGAACTGGGACATCAGCTGCTCATAGGTGCGGGCCTTCTCTTCATTGTCCGACTGCTTGAAATGGTGCACCAGGAACGCGGCGGAAGGAAGAATGTTCTGATGATAGAGCTTTTCCTGGTAATGGCCGATCTCCGTGTGAATCCGTTTCCGCTCCTCGGGCTGGATCCCGTCATAGATCACTTCCCTGACCCGCTTGCTGGAAAAACGGATGTTCTCGTCGTCTTCATCGAACTCGGAACTGACGATTCCATTATCGACCGCGTCTTTGATGATATCGTAAATTTCGGTCGATTTTTGGTCGGAAAAACCGGCCAGAACGCTCAGGGAGGTCGATTCGCCAAAAGCCGATGCCCGGTCCAGGAATTTCTTGCCATCCCCATTCATTCCCGCAAGCTTCTGCTGAACGATCTCCTCGAAAGATCGGGGGAAATACCCTTTTTCCAGCTTGGCAACCGCCCATTGCTTTTCGGATTGGATGATCTTCTGATCGGAGATCATCTTGCGCAGGATGGAGATGATGAAAAGGGGATTCCCCTGGGTGAGCTCGGCCAGTTCCCGGGTTAAATCCCTGGGCATGGCGATTTTCGGGAAAACAATATTCATGTATTTCCCGATATCATCGGCGGTGAGCGGGGTCAGAACGATTTCTTGTATTCCCAGCGGTTCGCTGTAGGCGGTCCGGAAAAGTTCCAGGGGGATGGCCTGGGGAATGTTATTTTTTTCAAGCGATGCCGTGGCGCAGATGAAAAGCAGCGAGAGGTCATCCAGGAGGAGTTCCCGGATCATATCGAGTGACGCCGGGTCGGAGAACTGCAGGTCATCGATCAGCAGCACCAGGGGACGGGCGCCGATCAGTTTTGCAAGGAACCGCTTGAATGCGCCGAAAATGGCGTCCTTCTCCTCCGGCACATTTTTTTCCGTGAGCGGCACATCCTCGTCGGACAGCTGTGGCATGATATAAGGGAGGTAGGACCGGTCGGTTTTATCCATCGACTCCAGAACCGAGATCCCTTTGTCGTGAAGCTGGTTCATGAGGACGATCACCGCATAGGAGACCAGGTAATACGGCCGGAAGGATTCCTGGAAGACACCGCTGACCCGGACCGGTTTCAGGGTGGTTTTTTCCAGGTTGCGCTGGACGGTATCAAGAAAACTGGTTTTTCCCATGCCCGGGGCGCCATCGATAATAACGAACTGGCTCTTTCCTGTGCTGACTTTTTTCAGGGCCGCGCTGACCTGTTCAAAATGGGATTTGCGGCCGATTACCCCCGCGCTGTCAATGTAACGGATTGCCTGCCGACTGACGGTCGCCGCATCGGCGCACAGGTCCCCCCCCGACGAGCGGGCATGGTAAAGCGCCGTATCCGCCTGGTTGATCAGGAGTTTTCCAGACTCGGCATCATTGGGGGCGGTTGCCACACCGATACTTAAGGTTACCGGTATCTGCTTGCCCGCCTCGGGAAGAAAAAACGGGCTGTTGTGAATCCCTGAGATCAGCTTCCCGGCAGTTTCCAGGGCTTCCGCTTTGGGCCGGCCTGGAAGGAGGAGCGCAAACTGGTTGCCCGCATACCGGACCACCACATCGTCGTCCCCCGCCGCCGATTCGATTTGTCCCGCAATATGAAGCAATACCTGGTCGCCCGCATTCGTGCCGTACTGATCCTTTATCCGCTTGAAATGATCGATATCAATGATCAGGAGCGAAACCGGCGACTGACGGACCGTATTCCAGTCGATCTTGTGCTTGAAGAAGCTGAGCAGAAAACGACGGTTGTTGAGGCCGGTCAGTTCATCTTCATATATGAGCGCAGCGGGATCTTTCCCGACGTTTTGAAGAAAATAAAGCAGTTTCTGGTACTTCATTATTCCCCCTGATGGAATATGTCCTGCGGATAAAAGTCCTCTGCGGGGATAATACCGGCAGTTTTGCGTGATGATATCGATTTAATGAAAAATGTTCAACCGCAAGTTGTTGCCCGGTGTTTTACGGATTGCATTCAGTATTCCGATGAAGGGGCATTCCAATGGCTTAAACCTTTGGTTGTAGACTAATCCAATTATGTATTCGGAAATTCCACCTAATGTCTGATTGCGTTTCAGTTGTCGCCGGTTATGATAATTGGAGTGAAGTCAAAAATCGATAATTGTGTCGAATATTTAGATTACAAAACGACTGGCGGAAAAGTTTACTAATCGTTTTCAGGTGATCTCCAAACGGACTTGGTTCATATGAATATCAGCATTGTCAATCCTATGATTGACAAAAATTGGGATCGATCAATTCCGCAATATGACGATGAATTGCCTGTATTTTATTCCCGGGCATGGGCGAATGCACTAACATCGAGTTACGGTTACAAGCCCTTATACTTTAGTATTTCCGATAACGGGCATCTTAGAGCATTTATTCCGGTTATGGAAATCGATAGTCTGTTGACCGGCAGACGGGGAGTCGCGCTGCCGTTTACGGACACTTGTGACCCGCTGGTTTCCTGTAAAGAAGATTTCGCCGCCCTGTTGGGTGCCATACTGGCGCATGGCAAATCCTCTGACTGGAAATATTTCGAATTGCGGGGAGGTTATGATTACTTAGCTCACGAAACGCCATCTGAAACATTTATCGAACATCAAATCGATTTAAAACCATCCCTTGATTCAATTGAGCAAAATATTCGGAATTCCTTTAAACGCAACATTCAGAAATCAATACGAAATAATGTCAAAATAAAAATCGCTCAAACACGCCAGGCGTTCCGCCATTTTATCGATCTGAACAGTTTAACACGCCGACGCCACGGCATACCTCCCCAACCGAAAGCATTTTTCCGGAATTTGTACAATAGCTGTATCAAGGACCACGGTTTCGTATTTCTGGCCATTCATGATCAAAAGGTGATTGCCAGCGCCATTTTTCTGACCCATCAGAAACATGTCACCTATAAATACGGCGCTTCCGATTTCGGTTTCCAGAATTTAAGACCAAATAATTTATTAATCTATGAGGCACTAAAGTTTTTTAAAGAACGCGGATATCAGCGTCTGACACTGGGCAGAACCCACCCTGGAAATGCAGGGCTCATTCAATTTAAAAACGGTCTCACCAAAATGACCAATGCGGTTCATTATTACCGGTATAATTTTTCAAAAGGTGAATTCGTTCAGGTGAATGGCGGTTTGGAAAAATTCAATCCTATTTTTAACAGAATGCCGATCAGCCTCTTAAATTTTGCCGGTAAAATCTTCTATAAACATATGGGATAATCCGGATTGGCATCGGGAGTGTTGAACAGCTTTCCCCGGAGCCATTCAACAGCCCGGTGAATATCGTCCAGGATCATGTACTCGCACGGGACCAGGATAAGCGTGATGAACGTGGCGAACATCACGCCGAAACCTAAGCTGATCGCCATGGGAATCAGGAAGCGGGCCTGGATGCTTGTTTCCAGCAGCATCGGCGTCAGCCCCCCGAAGGTCGTGACCGACGTCAGGATCACCGCACGGAAACGTTTCTTGGCGCCTTCGACCACCGCGTCATGAACGCTGCATCCCTCCTTGCGGCGAAGGGTGTTGACCTTGTCGACCATCACCAGTGAATCGTTGACCACCACGCCGGAAAGCCCCACAATCCCGAACACGCTGACAATGCTGATATTGTACCCCATCACCAGATGCCCCAGCACGGCCCCCACGATTCCGAACGGGATGGCCATCATGACGATTATCGGCTGGGAGAAGGACCGGAAGGGGATGGCGAGCAGGGCATAAATGGAGAATAGGGCGATAATGAATCCCCGGACCACATCGCCGAAGACCTCCTTCTGTTCCGAACCTTCTCCTTCGATGGTGGTCCGGAGCCCGTCATATTCACTCTTCAGCTTCGGCAGGTATTCCATTTCCAGGAACCGCCGGACTTCATTGGCATTGGTGACCGCTTCGTTGACGTCGGCCGTGACTTTTATCACCCGGAGCCGCTGGGCGCGCTCGATGCTCGCGTATCCCCGCTCCATCTTGACCTCGGCCACACTGGAAAACGGTACTTCGTCCCCCAGCGGCGTGCGGATCCGCATTTCCTCGACATTTCCCAGGGAATTTCGTTCAGCGTCCGGATATCGGACCAGGACCTTCACCTCGTCCCTGTCCCGCTGGAACCGGAGCGCTTCGGCGCCGTAGAACGCATGACGGGCCTGTCGGGCAAGATCGTTGAGTTTCAACCCCAGGCTGGCGGCCTCGGGTTTGAGCGAAAGCTGCATTTCCATTTTTCCGGGCATGAAGCTGTCGCGGACATCGAAGACGCCGGAGAATTTCTCCAGTTCGGCCTTCAGTGCATCCGAAGCCGCCAGGAGTTGTTCATGGTCGTCCAGGCTGAGGTGAACTTCAACCGGGTTGCCGGCGCTGTGGATCTCGCTTTTGAAAACCACCGATTCGGCATCCGGTATATCCCCCACCTGTTCGCGCCACATGCGGGTGAGTAAATCGGAACTGACGTCGCGCTGCTCGCCTTCCAGGAGTTGGATGAAAACGTGGGCCAGGTGACTGCCGGAATCGCCGCTTCCGGAGCGTCGGTCGAAATGCGCTCCGATGATCGACGAACTGTATTCCATCAAGGGGAGGGCGTTTTCTGGCCGTTTGGCATCCTCCGCGGCCGTCACTTCCACCGCGGCCCGCTCGATCCGTTCGACCATCTCCCGGGTGCGCTGTTCCGGGGTTCCGGCCGGCATGGTCAGGAGGCACTGCATCACGTCCCCCTCGACCTTGGGGAAAAACGTGAACTTGATCTTTCCGGCCGACCATGCGCCGAGCGTCAGCATCAGGATCACCAGTCCCGTGGCCACCGTGACGTATCGCCACCGGGTGCAGGTTTCAACAATCCGGTGATACGGGTGTTCGATAAACCAGGAAAGCGCCCGGCTGACCCGTCCGGGTCGGGGTCTTTCCGTTTTCTTGAGGGCTTTGCTCCGGGCCAGGTGGCACGGGAGGATGAACAGCGATTCGATCAGCGAGCCGAGCAGGACCAGGATGACCACGACGGGGATATTGCTCATGAGCTTCCCCATGCTCCCCCCGGCGATCAGGAGCGGCGCGAACGCTACCATGGTGGTCAGGGCCGAAAAGATCACCGGCATTCCCACCTCGAAGGTGCCGTCGATGGCGGCGCGGGTATGGCCGATCCCTTCCTCCTGCTTGCTGAAGACGTTTTCACCCACGATGATCGCGTCGTCGACCACGATCCCGAGGACCATGATGAAGGCGAAAAGCGAGATCATGTTGAGCGACACGCCGAAATGGGGGAGGCTCAGCATTCCAAAGGCAAAACTGACCGGTATTCCCAGGGTAACCCAGAACGCCAGCCGGACGTTGAGGAACAATCCCAGCAGAATACTTACCAGGATCAGACCGAGGAACATGTTGCTCGTCAGCAGTTCGATGCGGCTTTTAAGGACCGTCGACATGTCCTGGTAATGCTCGATCCCCACGCCATGGGGGAGGCCGGGCCGGATTTCCTCCACGTATTGTTTTACCGTGTCGGCCACGTCGAGCGCGCTTTGATCGGCTACCCGGTAGACATTAATGATAGCCGCCGGTTTCCCGTCGAAGCGGGCATAAAGGTCCACGTCGGCAAACCCTTCCCGGATATCGGCGATCTGCCCCAGGGTGATCCGGGTTCCGTCCGTGCGGGTGATCACGGGGATGTCGCGGTACTCTTCGGCGCGATATCGCCGCCCCTTGGCCCGGATCAATACCTCGCCCGCCTCGGCGTTCACGCTTCCGGCCGGCAGATCGAGACTGCTCCGGGACACGGCGGTGGCTACGGTGTCGAGGGTCAGGCCGTATTTCCGCAACGTTTTTTCCGAGAGTTCCACGTGGATTTCGTTCGGCCGAATGGCCGCCACGTCGGCCTGGGTGATCCCCTCCATGTTGGTGAGATCGTCCTTGACGTTCTGGGCCAGGTGTTTGATGGTCGCTTCCGGTACATCGCCGTAAACGGCCACGCTGATCACCTGGATGCGGCGGGTGATTTCTCTAATTTCCGGTTCCTCGGCTTCCTCGGGGAGCGTCGTGATCCGGTCGACTTCCGATTTTACATCGTCGAGGAGCTTTTTGATGTCCCAGTCGCTCATCGCCTCGATGGTAATCTGACCCACCCCTTCCCGGGCTTCGGAATCGATCCGCTTGACCCCTTCGAGTCCGGCCACGTTCTCCTCGATCCGGCGGACCACTCCTTCTTCGACCTCGGCCGGTGACGCACCGGGGTAGGCCACGGAGATGCTGATCTTGTCGAGCTCGGTTTCCGGAAATATTTCCAGTTTGATCCCGATCCCGGTGGCGATCCCGGCCACGAGAAAAAAGAGCATCAGAAGGTTTGCGGCCACATGATTGCCCGCAAACCAGGCAATGGCCCCTTTCATGAACGCCTCCCGTCACTGCCGGCCTTCACATGCCGGACCCGCATCCCGTCCGTGGCGGCCTTGAGCGGCGAGACCACCACATGATCCGTCGGTTTCAACCCGGATCGGATCACTACTCCCCGGCTGTCCATCCGGGCAATATCGACGGTCCGAAAACAGAGGCGTTCCTCGGAGTCGACCGCCCAGACGATATTATCGCCATGCAGCGCTGCCCGGGGAATGATGGCGCATCCGGGAAGGGTTGCCCCCTTTATCCGGACTTCGGCGAACTGGCCGATGGCGAGCGGCGGTTTTGTGGCATACGGGTTGGCGATCCGGATCACCACGTGCATCATCCGGGTCTTCGCATCGATTGTCCCTTCGACCCGCACGACCTCGCCGGTCCAGGTCCGCTTTGCCCCGGCCACATCCGCCACTACTTCCACGGAAGCCCCGTCGTCGTCATCAGTTGTGAAGCCGGGTACGGCAAACCAGTTCAGGGCCGATGTCTCCATGGGAACCACGATTTCAGCAGCATCCGTGCAATAGAGGGTTGCCAGGGATTGCCCGGGATTGACGTACTGCCCGGGGTCGACGGTTTCATTGCTGACCCGTCCGTTAAAGGGGGCGACGATTTCCGTGCGATCAAGATTCAGCCGGGCCTTTTCCAGGTTCGCTTCCTGGGCGTTCAGGTTGGCCCGGGCCGCCTCCAGCTGCGGCTGCTTGGCCACCAGGGGAGGGGGCGTCTTCCCGTTGTTGAGCTGTTCCCACTCGCCGCAGGCGGCTTCGGAGAGCTGCCGGGCAAGTTCGAATTTGCTCTGGGCGTCCTTGACGTTCGCCTCGGCCAGGGTGACCGCGAT
>Ga0209347_1005135_pt1 | contig 12817 bp, 11 predicted proteins | sample AutmiccommuBRH23_FD_187382 | JGI IMG/M metagenome (GOLD analysis project Ga0209347, IMG submission 187382) | Deep subsurface microbial communities from Mt. Terri, Switzerland - Autotrophic microbial communities BRH/23 (SPAdes) (version 2) | ecosystem: Environmental > Aquatic > Deep subsurface >... | reverse complement strand
TGTGGCCAAAACCACTATCTTAGCCTTCGAGCGGATCGTTGCTCTTTTTGCGTCCGCCGGATGAGCAAAAGCCCTATGGACTGGCGGCCATTCGTGCAGGTTGCCCATCCTGTTGGCGAGCGTCCGGAAAAAATCATCGAAGAGAAAGCGGGTGCATAGCCGATAAGAAACTGGGCACCATGGTAAAGAGCGGGGTTTTTGTTAGTTTTTCAGCTTGACATGGTGAGGGGGGCAAGTTAAAGTAGGCCGATAAGGCAAACTGCGTGGGCCTTCTGTCAAATGGAGTTGGCGAAAAAGGAAGGGTAAGGATGAAGGATCTATTTACCACCGGCGAAGCCGCAGAGATCTGTCGAGTCAGTCAGCAAACGATCATCCGTTGTTTTGACTCGGGCCGGCTCAGGGGCTTCCGGGTGCCGGGCTCGAAGTTCCGCCGCATCCCCCGTGCGAATCTGATCAAGTTCATGAGGGATAATAGTATCCCCTTGGACAATCTGGATTCGGGGCGGAAGAAGGTGCTGATCGTGGATGACGATGCCGAGATCGTGGAGCTGATCTCGGACATTCTGACGCGCGACGGTCGCTACGACATCCGCACGGCATCGAGCGGGTACGAGGCGGGGATGGTGACGCAGATGTTCCGGCCGGACTTGATTCTGCTGGACTACATGCTGCCCGATGTCAACGGCAACGTTGTCTGCCAGACGATCCGCAGCAACCCGGAGTTCGAGAACACGCGGATCATCATCGTCAGCGGCGTCATCAAACAGGAAGAGATCGATCAGCTTCTCAAGTCGGGGGCCGAGTCGTTCATTCGCAAGCCGTTCAACATCTCGGAGCTCACCGACAAGGTGAATTTGGCCTTGCAGTTGGTTGCCTGAGAAGCTTGCGGTCGTCGCTCGTGCGATCGTGGTTTGAGAGCGTGGCGCCGCCTTGCGGCGGTGGGTTTTGGATTGGAGCCGGAGAGAGGGTGATACGACGCCATGGGTGGCGGGTGGTGGCCCTCTGCCGGAGATAGCATAGGGTGGCCGCATGGCGAAAAGGTACATCGATGCGACGGCGTCCCGCAAGGTGGAGCTGGCCGTCAATGAGTTGGGCTCGCTGTCGGTTCCGCCGTGCGTCGCCGTGCAGTACCTTTCCAAGCTCGTCCAGGGCCGTTTCTCCCCGGCCTCGGTCGCCGACACGCTCGAATGCGAGCCGGCCTGCGCCGCGGCGATCCTGTCCCTGGCCCAGCGCCAGGCCGCCGGCCCGGTCCGCCAGCGGCATTCCGTCCGCTTGGTCCTCGACCGCCTGGATGCCAACGACGTCCGCGACGCCCTCCTGCGAACGAAGGTTACCGCGGGTTTCGAGATCGAGTTCGCCGATCAGCAACTCGGCGGCCCCGTCCGCAAGGACCTGATCCTGCACAGCCTGGCGGTGGCCTGCTGTGCCCGGCGGATCGCCGAAGCCGCCACCGGTATCGACCCGCAGCTCGCCTGGACCGCGGGCCTCCTGCACGACATCGGCAAATTCGCCCTGCAGGACGTCATGCCCAAGAGCCTGGCCGCCATCGCCCGCGAGGCCGAAGCCGCGACCGCCGGCATGTACACCGTCGAGCACAACCACCTCGGCACCAATCACACGCTGCTCGGCAAGCAGCTTGCCCAGCGCTGGCGACTGCCCGAGCCGATCATGCTGGCGATCTGGCTGCACCACCGCGACGCCTCGGCGCTCGAAGCCGTCCCGGAGGCGCGAATCGCCATGCTCATCAAGGCCGCCGACAGCATCGCCCGCCAGGCGGGCATCGGCCACTCCGGCAGCTTCCACGCCCCCGACGCGATCCGCGATCTCGCAGAGACCCTCGGCGTTCCCGCCAAGACCCTCCAGCAGATCCATGACGACCTGCCGCAGGAGGTCAAACGCCGGTCCGAGGCCTTGGGCCTGGAGATCCCGCGAGCCACCGCCAAGTACTGCGACCTGATCCAGACCGCCGCGGCCGACCTCGCCCAGCGGCACACGAAGCTCTCCACCGAAGGCCGGTCCCTCCAGACCGCCTCCGGCTACCTGACCTTCGCCCAGGAATTCCTGCACGATCAACGTTCCAGCGTTCCGGCCATCGACATCGCGGAGGATTTCGCCAGACGCTGGCAGCGGTTCTTCCAGACGGGCACAGTATGCCTCTGCCTGACCGCCGGCCCGCGCGAGGGAGCCTTCGACACCGCCATCGTCGAAGCCCTCGGCCACAGCCACAAGACAGTCCTGGAAGCCCCGGCCGACGATTCGCCGATCCCCAAGTCGATCGCCGCACGGTTTGCGATGATCGACGCCCACGACCACATCGACTGGCTCCTGGACCAGGTGGAAGTGGATTTCAATCGCAACCAGACGAAGCTGCTGCCCCTGCTCTCGGACGGCCAGGCCATCGGCCTGATCGCGTTCGAGCTGAATTACCCCGCCGACGCGGGCCTCTTCGCCGAAAAATTCGAGATGGCCGCGTCGCTGGCCGGCACGATCCTCGGCCTGGCCTTGGCCAAGGAGCGCCAGGAGCACCTCGCCGAGCGGCTCTCGCACGACAACGGCCACTCACAGCCGCCCGCCGCGGACGCCGCGGACGCCAAGTCGGTGAAGAACCCGGTCGAGCTCCTGGCCGAGATGGCCGCCGGCGTCGCCCACGAGCTGAACAATCCGCTCTCGGTCATCACGGGCCGGGCGCAACTGATCGCCCAGTCCGAAACCGACGGCCAGAAGCGAAACGCCCTCGAAAAGATCGCCGAGAACGCCCGCGAGGCCTCCAACCTCGTGGACGACCTGATGGCCTACGCCCAGCCGCCCCAGCCGCGAGTGAGCCTGGCAGACATCCGCCAGATCATCGAGGAAGCGATCGACTTGGCCGGCCAAAAAACCGGCGCCGAGCACATCAACACGCAAGTCCACGTAGCCAGGGACGTCGCCGACGTCCTGGTGGACTCAGCCCAGATCGCCTCGGCCCTGGCGAACATCATCGCCAATGCGGTCGAGTCCTACGCCGACGCGATGGGCCCGGTGAAAATCACGGTCGAGCCAAGCCCGTCTCCGCGCGATCCCTCCAACTCCAGCCCCGGCCTGACGCTCCAGATCAGCGACCTCGGTTCCGGCATGGACGAAGCGACGCGGAAAAAGGCAGCCAGCCCGTTTTTCTCGGCCAAACCCGCCGGCCGCAAGCGCGGCATGGGCCTGGCCTTCGCCAGCCGCCTGATCCAGCTCAACGGCGGTACCCTGGACCTCGAAAGCCAACCCGGCCACGGCACCACAGTCACCGTAACGCTGCCGACGGAATAGCCCAAGACGCGAGTCCTGAGACTCGATAACCACGGGTGCGCCCGGAATGGTGGTGGGTCAAGGGGTTGCGAAGCTCGTTTCGTGCAACGGTTGCGTCGGCCGCTTCGTCAGCCTACGCTCCACGCTACACTCAACCGCAACCGATTCTCCTTGCGATTATGTCAGATGTGACATATGCTCAGGTCCATGACCGCATCTAAGAAAGAGAGACTGGCAAAAGCCGGATGGAAGAGCGGCAGTGCCGCCGAGTTCCTGCATCTGACGCCGCAGGAAGAACTGTACGTCGAACTGAAGGCGTCGCTCTGCCAACAGCTCAAGCGTCAGCGCCAAGAGAGCCATCTGACTCAGGAAGAGTTCGCCCGGCGGGTCAAGTCGAGCCAGTCGCGAATCGCCAAGATGGAGCGCTGCGACCCGAGCGTATCGATTGATCTGCTGATCAAGTCCCTCTTGGCCCTGGGAACGACCCGCCGTGAGATCGCCAAGGCCATTGCCTGAATGAGCCCTATGTGGGGGCAGTCTTTGTGAAGCAGACGTCGCGGACGGTAGTTGTTGCCCTATGCCCAGCCTGATTCCTTGGTGACCCAACGTTGAAGCAGAACGATTCCCTGAGTGTCACGGTTGACCAGTTCTTCGACGAATCGGCGGAAGCCGGGTCTGTTCTCATAGTGTGGAATGCCATGCAGCCGGTCGGCATCGCCGGAGAGACCGTAGTCCTCCGGTATAACTCCTGACGATTTCGCTCGCTGCATCAGCCATTCCTCAAGCCTCGGACAAAGGATGATGAGCCTCTGGGCATCGCTTCCCCGACGGATGAGCAAACGAAGTCCCTGTGCTGTCTTGATCTGCTGGTAGTTGCTCAGGTCGCGGTGCTGCGCGCTGCCGGGGTCTTCGTCCACCATACCCATTGCGTTGGGGAGGTCCCTCAGTCGAGTGATAATCCTGCCTTTGGATCGCTCATGGAGCAACCGTTTCCTGGGCACTCCCAGGACTCGGAGCAACGCCTCATCGGGAAAGCACTCTACCAGGATCTTCATTGCCCATCCTCAAGGAACTGATCCAGATTGAAGAAGGGGTCAGCCTCCATGAGTTCCGCGAGTTGATCCGCCGTCAAGGGCTTGACACGAGTCTGGTAATCCTTGAAGTACGTGATGAAAACCTGGATGTCCTCCGTACGACTCTTCTCAACAATGGCCGAGAGGAGATAGGGATTGTGCGTCGCGATGAAGAACTGGTTGGTCTCATCCCGAGCGATCCGCTCGCCCAGGTACTTCGTGTAGTACGGAAACGCGTTGGACTCGGGTTCCTCGAACACCAGCACGGAGTCCTTGTTCGAGACCATCGCGATGGTATAGAAGATGATCCGTTGCAGCGTGTCGGACTGTAGAACATAGGGATAGTTGATGATGATCCGAGGTTTGCCCTGCTTCTCCCTTTGCAGTTTGAAGACCCTCTCGTTGGGCTCCATAGCCAGGATCAGTCCATACTTTTCGAAGAACTCGGCCATTGTCTCCTGGAGCATTTCAGAACGGAAGACGACAGAGAAAAGGTTGGTTCCACTCGGCGGGGCGAGCCCTTCTGACCCGTTGCTCTCATATCGCTCCAGCTTCTTGAAACGGAAGAACTTGATGCGAGCCATTACGGTGGATACCATTACCGCCTCCTCCACCGTGCCCTCGTACGTCACCACTCGAAACGGATGAACTTCCCCGCGGGTCTGCTTTCGACTTGTTTGGAACTGCACCCTGGATCGATCCGCTTTCAGATCCAGGGATAGTTCAGGATGGGATGCATCTGATGTTAATGCCCTGATTTCAATTGTCTGATCGGCCAGACGATCAGAGAAGAGATCGAGCAGGGTCTGGAAGCGAACGAAGTCGCTGAGAGGGATTTCGCCAGGCCGGCCACAGTACGACAGGAGCGCCAATGCCTCCAAGATATTGGACTTGCCGGTGTTGGGTTCGCCGATGAAGACGTTGACCTTCTTGCAGTCGAGGTCCAACTGGCGGATCGATTTGAAATTCGTTATGCTCAGCCTCGTGATCATGGCCGGATCTCCTGCACGGTCTGCATCGGAGTTTGTCGTTGCGTTTCACGTCACAAGCCATTGTACTCGCAGCCGCCAGACGAATCAATCACGCCCAAGAAGCGGGATGGTACGGGGACTTCGCCGCATAGGATCGTCTGTCACCTTGCCAGAGGCTCGGTGGCTTTCTCGATCAGATCATGGTCTCGCTGTGTGAGTTGGATCGGCGGGTCGAGCGGAAGCGGACTGGGTACGAACGCTTGGAAGGACTCACCTGCCGTGGATGCTGCAACGTACGTGCCCGTCGTCTTCGTACCACTTACCTTTAAGAAACGATGCTTTCTTGGCGAATCCTGCTAAGAAAATATGTAAAGCAGTTCTTTCTTAGTCAGCCGGCCTCCCCTCTCTGCTGCACTGGCGCAAATCCGTAAACGGCTGGGAATTTCTGATTTTCTGTGAACCTGCCGGTCGATATATAGTATTATTATAATATTATAGAATTATAATACTCAAAGGGCCTTTGCGATGGACAAGGAACTGGCGATGCATGCGGCCGAGGTGCTCAAGGCGGTGGCTCACCCGCTTCGCCTGCAGATTGTCGAGGTGCTCCAGGATGGCGAACACAGCGTCGGGGAGATCGTCGAGGCCCTCGGGGAGAAGCAGGCCGTGACCAGCCAGCAGCTCAATTTGATGAAGGATCGGGGCGTGCTGGCCTCCCGGCGCGAGGGGGCCAAGGTGTTTTACCGAATTCAGAACCCGAACGTAATTCGCGTTCTGGACTGCGTTTACGATCATTGCGAGGCCGGGAAACGGGCGAAACGATGAACGGGGACCAAGAGCAGCCGTAGAGCAAGTAAACACCCCTGTTGACGCAGGGGTTTAACGAGTGTGTGCAGCAGGCAGATATGCAGAAGGTGTTCATCCAATTCGTGCTCCTGGTTGCGATGGTTATCGGGCTGTCATTCGTCTCCAGTCGGCTATGGGGCGGCAAGCCCGAGGGACAGATCGATAGCCGGACGATGGTCGTTGAGGAGGGCATGACGGTCGCCCAGTTCGGCCAGCGAAACGAGCTGCCGCCCCTGCTGCTCAGGCAAGTCTTCCGCCTGCAAGATCCTGCCGACCGGCAGAAACCCCTCGCGGCCTTCGGGATGAGCCACGAGCAGATCATGAAGAAGACCCAGGGCCTGCTGGCTCTCCGCGCCGAGCATGGCTCGAAGAATTGGGCGAAGATTCTCGTGAAGTTCGGGCTCTGGCTGGCGTTTCTGGCGTTCGTGTTCGTCCTGATGGTTCGCGGCATGGTCACGGTGAAGAACCGCAAGTGGCTACTGCTGGCGGCTGTGGCGATCTTCGGTGTGGCACTGGGCTCGGACCCCAGCCCGATGGGAACCATCAAGGACGCGATCGTGCTGCTGGGCTCGAAGGGCGTGGTCTTCCCGCCGCGGCTGATCGCGTTCGGCGTCTTCCTGCTGATGGTGGTCGTCGCCAACAAATTCATCTGCTCCTGGGGCTGCCAGCTTGGCACGCTGCAGGACGCGATCTTTCGCTTCAACCGCGACAAGCAGGACCGCCACGGGCTGGTCCGCCAGTTCAAAGTCCCGTTCCTTGTCTCGAACACGGTTCGGGTGGCATTCTTCGCGGCGATCGTCGCCTTCGCGTTCCTCTGGGCGACGGATATCGTCGAGGGCATCGATCCGTTCAAAACCTTCAAGCCGCAGATGCTCGGACTGGCGGGCGCCGCGTTCGTCGGAGCGGTGCTCATCCTGAGCCTGTTCACCTGGCGGCCGTGGTGTCACTTCCTCTGCCCGTTCGGCCTGGCCGGCTGGGCGGCCGAGAAGATCAGCCTGTTCAAGGTCCACGTGGACTACGACCAGTGCGTCGCCTGCGGGGCCTGCGAGAAGGCATGTCCCTCGACCGCGATGGGCGCGATCCTCCGGCGGGACCGGGTGATCCCGGACTGCTTCTCCTGCGGCACCTGCATGGAGACCTGCCCCGCCAAGGCCATCTCGTTCAAGGCGGGAAGGCGGTGCAAACCACCCGCGGGCAAGTTCGCTGCGGACACGATTACAGTCGGAAAGCCACCCGCCAGACAGAAGGGGGCATAGAAAGGAGAATGCCAATGGAAGAACAAGGATACAGATTGCCGCTGATTGGGGAGCGGGCGCCGGCGTTCGTGGCCGAGAGCACGCAGGGGACCGTGCGGTTCCCGGACGACTTCAAGGGCAAGTGGGTGATCTTCTTCTCGCACCCGGCGGACTTCACGCCGGTGTGTACGACGGAGTTCATGACATTCGCGAGCATGGCGGACGAGTTCAAGAAACTCAACGCCGAGTTGCTGGGCCTGTCCATCGACAGCACGTTCAGCCACATCGCCTGGCTGCGGACGATCAAGGAGAAGATCGAGTACGGGGGCATGAAGGGCGTGGAAGTGAACTTCCCGGTGATCAGCGACCTGACGATGGAGGTCTCGAAGAAGTTCGGGATGCTCCAGCCGTCGGCGAGCACGACGCAGGCGGTGCGGGCGGTCTTCATCATCGATCCCAAGGCGACCGTCCGGGCGATCCTGTACTATCCGCTGAGCAACGGGCGGAATATGGACGAGATCAAGCGGCTGCTGGTCGCGATGCAAAACAGCGACGAGAACAAGATCGCCACGCCCGCGAACTGGCAGCCCGGGGACGACGTGATCGTGCCGCCTCCCGGCTCGTGCGGGGCCGCCAAGGACCGGGTCGAGAAGGCAGGGACGGACTACCGGTGTCTCGACTGGTTCCTGTGCCTCAAGAAGGACCCAAGCAAGTAGCACGGGCATCCTGCCCGTGTGCATCGCGAGTAATTGGTGCTCCCCAAGAAACGATCGCGTCTTGGGAGCTTCTCATGGACAAGACGCCCATGCTACAATAGATCGGCTTTTCGAACGCTCTAAACAAATGGTTGCAGGTATTCGGGATTACGGGTATGGACTTCAAACGAAGAATCGTCGAGTTCTCACTGGATCATTACAAGCTGGTCACCTGGATCATGGTGGTCTTCACGGTGGCCTGTGCGGCGTTCATTCCGCTGATCAAGGTGGACACCGATCCGGAGAACATGCTCTCGGAGGACGAGGCCGTCCGCGTCTTCCACCACGAGACGAAGCGGGACTTCATCCTCAATGACATGGTGGTCGTCGGCGTGGTGAACAACGAGGACCCCAACGGCGTGTTCAACCCGCACTCGCTGGAGCGGATCTACGAACTGACGCAGTACGCCAGGACGCTGCAATGGCCCAGCCCGGACGATCCGAACGAGACCATCGGCGTCGTCGAGGTGGACCTGCTGGCGCCTTCGCTGGTGGACCACATCAGCCAGGGCGGTCCCGGCGAGATCCGGTTCGAATGGCTCATGCCCGAGCCGCCGACGACGCAGGCCGAGGCCCTGGCCGTCCGCGACAAGGCCCTCTCCAACCCCATGCTCAAGGACACCGTCGTCTCCGGCGACGGCAAAGCGATCAGCCTGTACCTACCGCTGACGAGCAAGGACCTCAGCCACCGGGTGTACAGGGAGCTGAATAAGAAGATCGCGACGTTCACGGGCGACGAGCAGTACCACATCACCGGTCTGCCCGTCGCGGAGGACACGTTCGGCTACGAGATGTTCATCCAGATGGCGGTCTCGGCCCCGCTGGCGATGCTGACGATCTTCATCCTCATGCTGGTGTTCTTCCGCAAGCTCGTGCTGATCGTCTCGCCGATGATCATTGCGATGGTGACGGTGCTGTCCACCATGGGCCTGCTGATCGGCTTCGGGTTCCCGGTACACATCATGAGCTCGATGATCCCGATCTTCCTGATGCCGATCGCCGTGGTGGACTCGGTACACATCCTCTCGGAGTTCTTCGACCGCTACACGAAGGAAAAGGGCCGGCGGCAGACGACGGTCGAGGTGATGGACGCCTTGTTCGTACCGATGCTGTACACGTCCCTGACCTCGGCGGCGGGTTTCGCATCACTGGCGCTGACGCCGATTCCGCCGGTGCAGGTGTTCGGGATCTTCGTGGCCGTCGGAATCATGACCGCGTGGGTCTTCACGATCACATTCGTCCCCGCGTATGTCATGTTCCTCAATGAGAAGGGCTTGGAGAACTTCGGGGCCGCGGTCGTCCACGAGGAGAAGCAGACATGGCTGACCCGCCTGCTCCACGGCGGCGGTCGGTTCACGTACACGGCGGCCAAGCCGATCCTGGTCGGCATCGTGATCGTCGCCGTCATCGCGGTCTACGGCATCACGCAAATCAATATCAACGACAATCCGATCAAGTGGTTCGCCAAGAGCCACCCGATCCGCCAGGCGGATACGGAGCTGAATCAGCACTTCGCGGGCACCTACATGGCGTACCTGGTCCTCGAAGACAGCCGCGACCCGAACGTCACGGTCGAGTACGTCAGCGACCTTCGCGAGGAGCTCCGTACGAAAGCCGAGGAACTCGCCCCCGACATGCCCAAGGCCAGAGAGGTCTTCGAGCAGGCGGACAAGGCGCTCGTGGACAGGGCCTCGAACAAGATCAGGAAGGCCGCGTTCCTAGAAAACCTGTCGGAATATGCCGATCAGCAGCAGGCGTCGGCGCCACAGGACACCGCGGACGTCTGGTACGAGCTGGCCGATTTCTTCGCGCTCCAGAGCGAGCAGCTCAAGCTCTTCAAGCAGCCCGAGGCCCTCCGCTACATCGCGGATATGGAGGACCACCTCGAAGCCACGGGCCTGGTCGGCAAGAGCAATTCCATCGCGGATATCGTCAAGAAGGTGTACCAGGAACTGATCGACGGCCAACCCGAGAGCTACCGAATCCCGGATTCCAGCGCCGCCGTGGCGCAGAGCCTGCTGCAATTCCAGAGCAGCCATACGCCGGACGACCTGTGGCACTTCGTGACCAACGACCTCGACAAGGCCAACATCTGGCTCCAGCTCAAGAGCGGCGACAACAAGGACATGGAAAAGGTCGTCGCCGCGGTGGATCAATACTTCAAGACCACCCCCCCGCCGATGCCGATCGAGCACAACTGGGCGGGCCTGACCTATATCAACATCGTCTGGCAGCAGAAGATGGTCCGCGGCATGCTCCAGTCGCTGCTGGGCAGCTTCATCATCGTCTTTCTCATGATGGCGATCATGTTCCGCTCGGTGCTGTGGGGCCTGCTGTGCATGGTGCCGCTGTCGATCACGATCCTGGTGATCTACGGCCTGATCGGGTTGCTCGGCAAGGACTACGACATGCCGGTGGCGGTGCTCAGCGCCCTGACGCTCGGGATGGCGGTGGATTTCGCGATCCACTTTCTCGAGCGGGCCCGCGGCACCTACGCGGAGAAAGGATCGTGGAAGGCCAGCGCCGCCGAGATGTTCGGTGAGCCGGCGCGGGCGATCAGCCGCAACGTCCTGGTCATCGCGATCGGGTTTCTGCCGCTGCTGGCGGCGCCGCTGGTGCCCTACAAGACGGTCGGCATCTTCCTCTGCGCAATCATGGCCCTCTCCGGCGCCGTGACGCTGATGATCCTGCCGGCGATCCTGACCGTGGCGGAGAAGCGGCTGTTCAAGCCCGCGACGGTCCCGCAATCGGCCAAGTGCAATTGCGCGTTCTGCTTCGTGATCTCGCTGGCAAGCGTAGTGCTCGTGCTCCTGAACGTCTACCAGTTCGGGAAAATGGGCTTCAATAGTTTCATGTGGATCAGTATCGTTGCTGTGCCGGTCCTGGCGGTGGCTTGCGGGGCGCTCTCGCGCAGGCAGGCCTGTCGGAGCCGGACCCTCGACGCACAGCAGATCAAGGCGGCGACCGCCTGAGTCTCTGGAGAATGCGATCATGACAGTTGAGAGATCCTTACGAGGAATTGCAGGGGTTTTCATCCTGCTCAGTGTTCTGTTGGCCCACTATCATTCCCCTTACTGGCTGCTGTTCACCGGCTTCGTGGGGCTCAATCTGCTCCAGTCGGCGTTCACCGACTGGTGCCCCATGATGACGTTCCTGAAGAAGCTGGGAGTCGGCGGTCAGCGCCAGTGCAATGGAGGTGCGACATGTTCCACAAGATAGGCATCATGGCATTGTTGGTTTCGGCGGGACTGGGTTTCGCCGCCGGTGCGGCCCGGGCTCAGGACGCGCCCGACGTCCAGACGATCGTGAACAAGGCCAACCTCGCCGCCTACTACCAGGGCGACGACGGCAAGGCCAACGTGAAGATGATCATCACGGACAAGCAGGGCAATACCCGCGAGCGGGAGCTCACCATTCTCCGCAAGGACGTGATGGACGGCGGCGACCAGAATTACTATGTCTACTTCCAGCGTCCCGCCGACGTCCGCCGGATGGTGTACATGGTGCGCAAGCACACCGACGTGAGTCGGGACGACGACCGCTGGTTGTACATGCCGGCGCTGGACCTGATCAAGCGCGTCGCGGCCAGCGACAAGCGGACCAGCTTCGTCGGCTCGGACTTCGTCTACGAGGACGTCTCCGGCCGCAGCCTGGAGCTCGACACGCACGAGCTGATCGAGACGACGGACCAGCATTACGTCGTCAAGAACGTGCCCAAGAGGCCCGAGCTGGTCGAGTTCGGTCACTACAACGTTTTCATCGACCGCAAGACGTTCATGCCGATGAAGATGGAGTACTTCGACAAGCAAAGCGGCAAACCCTTCCGCACGATCGAATCGCAGAAGGTCGAGGAGATCGAGGGATTCCCCACCGTCACGAAGTCGGTCGTCACCGACCTGCGAACGGGCGGCAAGACCGAGATGCAGTTCAACAACGTGGACTACAATATCGGCATCGGCGACATCTTCGAGGAACGGTATCTTCGCAGACCGCCCAGGGAGGCCATGAGATGACAGTATCCCGGCGTATCACAGCGGGGCTTCCAACGAATGGGTGGCAGCGTCAAGCGCAGCCTGTTTGTGGTGACGCCGCGAGGCGTTTCCGTAGCATGGGCGTCCCGCCCATGAGTAGCACGGGCATCCTGCCCGTGATTCAAAATCATGGGCGGGACGCCCATGCTACTCACGGGCAAGATGCCCGTGCTACGTGTGCCCTTATGGGAACACTACAAACCAAGGCCTTCGGCCTTGACGATGCCGCCCATCTTGGTGGCTTTGCGATGGCCCGGCGTATCATGGTTGTAGCCGCTTTGCTCACGGCGGCCTTCGCCCTTGCCGCGGCGGGGCAGGATGAGCAACCGCAGGAGCCTCCAAACCCGATCCAGAAGTTCCTGAAAAAGCACGAGATCGAATACCACGGCTTCTATGAGGCCCGCGCCGGCACGCGCGTGCTGGACGACCCTTACCAAAGCAAGGACCTGACCATCGGCGAGGGCCGATACCAATTCGACCTGTTCACCGTACGCGACTGGGGCGACGTCAAGGTCAAGGGCGACGTCTACGGGGATTTCGTGACCGAGGAACTGGAGTTCGACCTGCGCGAGGCGAACCTCTTCACCCGCCCGACTGAATCCATGGACCTCAAGCTCGGTCGCCAGGTCCTGA
>Ga0209347_1005133_pt1 | contig 12818 bp, 10 predicted proteins | sample AutmiccommuBRH23_FD_187382 | JGI IMG/M metagenome (GOLD analysis project Ga0209347, IMG submission 187382) | Deep subsurface microbial communities from Mt. Terri, Switzerland - Autotrophic microbial communities BRH/23 (SPAdes) (version 2) | ecosystem: Environmental > Aquatic > Deep subsurface >... | reverse complement strand
GCCCGGCACGGCGTCTTGCCGCTCCCTGAGTTTTCCATCAAGTGCCTTCCGCAGTGGCTTCCTTCGCCATCGTCACGGTCGCCCGCAATGTCACCGGCGCCGGCAGCATGTCCCAGTTCACCGGGCGTACGGCGCTGGTCGTCACGCTCACGGTGGCTGTCACAAGATCGCCGGCCGTGCTCACCGTCGGGACCGCCGTGGGCACGCCCGCGAGCAGGGTCACCATCTCCGACCGGCCCTCCGCATCCGTTGCGCCCAGGGCGGCGGAAGTGCGGGCGCCATGCCGTGCGGCGTTCGTGATCCGCTGCATCGTGAGGAAGAGCCACCCGTACTCGATGGCCCCAAGCGTCAGCATCATCAGCAGCGTCAGGACGATGGCCATCTCGACCATCGCGGCCCCGCGACAATGTGCGATTCTCTCGTTCTGTCTTCTCATGCCTTCCATGCGTTCACCACCCAGGCGCCGATACAGACGCCGATGAAGATAGCAGGCCCATAGGCGATCGTCAGGCTCTGGGCCTTGATCGCTTCGCCCTGTTCGGGCTCGGTCTTGAGCATTGCCCAACCCGCCCGCCCGCTGCACAGGCCCACGACAAACACGTAGATCGCCGTGAATGTCTCCTCGAGGCAGCGCCCCCGCTGACGATCCATGAGGATCCGCAGCAGGCTCAGGACGCCGCCGACAATCGCGACAGCGAGCAGAACGATGATGCCCGCCCACAGGCCCAGCCACGCGCCGATCGCGCCCATCATCTTGGCGTCTCCCGCGCCGCTGCCCTTGAGGGCAAAGAGGGCAAAGTAGGGCAACAGGAGCGCAGCACAACCCGCAAACGAATCGCCTGCCCCCGCCAAACCGTCGGAAAGGCTGCGAAAGAGCAGCCCCGCTACCGCCAGCGGCAGCGTAAGATGGTTCGGTATCTTCCGCATCCGCAGATCAACCACCGCAGCGGCCAGTGAGGCGCCGATCACGACGCCCCACTGGACCGTATTGGGTTCAACAAGTGCTGAGCTTACAATCACTGGCAATCCCCATGCCTGCGGACAAACCAATGATCAGTCCGCAGGAGCGATGTAGCCGAGTTCGTCGGCAGTTGCCTGGAATACCTGGTCTCGGAGAGTTTCGCCTATATTAGTGACGGCGATGATACTCACAATGGCGATCAGCGCGACCATGATGCCGTACTCGACCATGGTTGCTCCCTCTTCCCCTTTGACAAATCTTTTCATCAGGTTCATCATAGTGTTACTCCTTTAACCTTCGGTCCGTATTCGGAACCGTGCCCATGAAACACCTCACCTCCGGGGGTCACTCGCCCCAGGGCGTTTGTTGAAATGAAAGGTCCTGTGTATCGCGGTGACGCGGACCATTGGGAAATAGCGAGATGGCTCTCCCCCGTAACGCCGCCTCAGCACTTCTCCACCTGCCTGGGCCGCACATGGGCCCGTAATACACGGTGCTCCCAATGCTGCCAATACCCCCCCTTCCCGTTTGCTTATTTCCGCATTTTTGTATATTTTGGATATTTAATACACCAGTGATCCGCTTATCGTTCGTTGGCTTTGCGTACATTACAAATGCAGGCCACGACTGTCAACACAGGCTCATTAAGTAATTCCCTACTCTTTGCGTTCGCCGCGACGCAGTCACGACCTCCCGTTGGGGGAGGGTCGTCATTCGGGGATAAGGGGATTCCTGCGTACAGAAGGCGGTTACTGCGAGAATCCACAGTCTCGCATGCGCCACTTGCGATACCGGAAACGCCGATGGAAGCAAGGGCGGTGCCGCAACCCAAGAGGTACTCACACGAAGGCACGAAGGTCACTGAGACGAGCGGTATAGAGAGGCTTTCCACCTTTCGTGGCTTTGTGGCTCTGTGTGAGAACGCAGCTTGCAGGAATTCTCTGAAATTTCTTGACACGATGCCGGATGTCGCATTACTCTCACGGTTGCGAACGGCTATGACAACGAGCAGCCTGCGACATCCCTCCTGGAGTCGCAGGAATTCTGGGCGGTGATACACAGATCATTTCGGCGGGCACACGAGAAGAATTGTCGGCCAGCGGACCGGCGGATCGGAGAAGCAGGATGAATCAAGCCACAAGACGAAAGGGCATGGCGCTGGTGTGGACGGCGGTTGTCGTGTTTGTGATCCTTCTCGTGGTCGGACTGAGCATCGACTGGGGGAAGGTGGCGTACAACGTACACGAGCTGCAGAACGCGGCGGACGCGGCGGCTCTGGCCGGGGCGCAATGGGTCCGGATCGACCAGACGATCGCGCGGGACCGCGCGCAGGGGCTCGGGGACGAGAACGACACGGAACGCCAGGCGGTGTACCTGGATCGCAACGAGTTGAACGACGCGGTCGGGGATATCGTGCTGGGCCGCTATGACCGCGCTCTGCGGACGTTTACGGCGACGCTGGAGGGGCCGGACGCGGTGAAGGTGATCGCGCGGCGGGCGGCGACGACGGGCGACGAACGGCGCGGTCCGATCGCGATGATCTTCGGGCCGCTGGCGGGCGTGCCCGACGTGGACATCACCCGCGAGGCGGTGGCGGTGTGTACCGGGTTCACCGGGGCCGGGTTCATCGTGCTGGCGCGGAGCCCGGAGGAGTATCCCAAGAATATCAAGAACGCCTTGACCTTTTCCGGCGACCTGTCGCTGGACGTGCAGGACGGGGCGATCCATGTGAACTCGGACCTGAGCTCGATCAAGTTCAATTCGACGCCGAGATTCATGGCGTGCGAGCAGCTCAGCGTGGGCGCCGTCGAGGGGGATATCCATTTCGGCTCGGTCGATCCGGAGACCCTGCCATTCGATATCCATTACAGTCGCCCGCCGGTGCAGGACCCGCTGGGCAACCTAAAACCTGTCGAGGTGATGAGCAGTTACACCGATCCCGCGGTCTGGCCGGTCCACACGTACAGCGGGGGCGACGCCTCGCTGGAGCCGGGCTACTACTCCGGCGGGATCTCCATTTCGACCGGGACGGTGACGTTTGCAGAGGGGATTTACGTGGTGGAGAACGGCTTGAAGGTGACCGGGGGCAATGTCACGGCCGAGGGAGTGATGTTCTACATCGCCAGCGGCTCGCTGGATCTGGGCGGCAACGGCACTCTTCTCTTTTCGGGCCCCGGGGCCGAAGGCACCACGGCCCCTGCGGACCCGGTGCAGGCGACTCTGTGGGATTACTATCAAGACGTGACGATCTTTCAATCGAGGACGAATCCGGACAGCCCGGCCAAGATCGTCGGGGGATCATCCTTCAACATCGGCGGGATTCTGTATTTTCCGAAGAATCACCTGAGTCTCAGCGGGACATCATCGAATCCATTTCGTCCGGGCGATCAGCTCATCTGCAACACAGCGGACCTGGGCGGAACCGGCAGTCTCGAGATCCAGTACAAGGGCAAAGACGCCCTGATGGGCTTCATGTCCGTGCTCGTACACGCGGAGTAAGGGCCGTGTCGGCGCGTTGCAGCGTTTCGAAGGGATGAGGATGACCCCGGAATGGGTCGGTGGCATCGGGAATGGAGAACAACAAGGATGTTCGAGAAACGGTATACGCTGTTGCGTACGCAGAAGCGTCGGGTGTACGAGATCCTTCGGCAGGCCGGACTGGAGCCGGCGGAGTTCTCTTGGTCGCGGGAGGAGATCGCGGGCAGTCTGATCGTATCGAAGCTGAGCCACCGGGGGGGCGAGCGATACTTCCTCTTTTCCTCGTACGAGATGAACTCCTGGTGCGTGGCGTGCCCGGGACTGTTCCGGAGCATGGATTACCACTATCCCAAGAGTTGGGAGGAGCAGGAGCGGATCTTCCGGCGGTGGGCCGAGTGCCTCAAGAGGGAGGTGGACTCGCCGGACCCGTGGGCGGAGATGGCGAAATACCGGCTGATCCCGGACGGGGAACCGGCGGCGGAGATCGTCAACGAGCCGATCCCGGCGATCGAAGCCGAGCAGATCGGCCGGGCCCTCCTGCGGCTGGGCGACAGCGTGACGCACGAGCTGACGCTCAACATGGAGCAGTCCCTGCTCGTTCGAGCCAGGTTCGAGACTCTCGCCGAGGCCACCCGTCGCCAGCGAAGCCGGGACTGGATGTACATGGTGCTCGGCGTCTGCACGACGGTGGCCATGTCGCTGTCGCTGACGCAGGAGCGGACGGCGATCCTGTGGGGGGCGGTCCGGAGCGAGTTGGGCGCGTTCGTCCGACTGCTGCCGGCCAGAGCCGCGGTGGAACGGCAAAGCGGCCGAATCCGGGGGATTGGATGGGCTGCACGCAAGCCCGTCCCTGAGGGTGTCCGGGAGCCCTCGTGAGTGTCTGAGGGCCCGTTGGCCGGCGTGAGACCCTGGGACTTCAGGAATTCCTCGCTGCTTGTCGCGGGGGCGCGCGTGGAGTCTCCACACGGTCGGCCGGTTCAACGGCCTTGAAACCCATCGGCGGCTGTTCGTGACGGATGCCGTACAAAGCTCTGCCGCCGTGGGGCACGGTGGGTTGGTGCTCTTGGTGCTTTCTTCGGGAGGGAATTGGGGCCAGAATGAATGGCGCCCTGCGGGAGGAGGTTCGCGTGCAAATCAGACGAGCGCAGACGGTGCGCGGATTCCATGTGCAATGCGTTCGAACTTCGGTTCAGGAGCACCCCGGAACGATCACTTTCCGCCACTGGAATACGACGCGGCCTGTGCCGCCAGGGTCTTCATCTCGAGTATCTGGGAGATTTGCGATCGTTCCTCCGCCGTGAACACCCTCGCGTCACGATCGATCTCCAGCGCCCTTGTCAGGTGCTGTTTCGCCTGTTGGAGATCCTTCATTTGCACGCACGCTTGCCCGAGTTTCAGCAGGGTCTTGGCCATCCGGGGACTATTGGCCGGTGAGAGCCGTATGAGCTTTTCGAGATCCTGCTTCGCCTCGGGCAACCGGCCCGAGATATTCATCAGAATCGTCGCGCGGGTGTCGAGCAGGTGCAACTGGCTCTCGAGCAAATCCGGATTGCCGAGGGACAAACGGATCCCCTCGCTCGCCAGTTCGAGCGCCCTGTTGTAGTCGTGATCGTGTTCCTGCAGGATCCACGCGAGATCGTTGAGGACCTGAGGGTTGTTCGGAAACTCCTGGAGCAATTCCTCGTAGATCTGCTTGGCCCGTTCGCCCTCACCCATCGTGTAGAGTGTGAGGCCGAAGCCCAACCGGGCCTCCAGAGACTTCGGCCACGTGGCCACGCCGTGCTGGAAGAGCTTGAGCGCCTCCTGCCGGTGTTCCTCCGTGTTGAGAGATGTCAGTCTCGACGCCGCACTGACGACCATCCCCGGTTCCTGGTCACTGGCCGAGATGTAGGCAGAACTGATGCCCTTGAGATCGGCCAGTCGGTTCTGCGCCACCAACAGGAGAAAGCGAGCATGGACGACCATTTGACGGTTAGAGGCCATTGCCTCGGCCCGTTCGATTGTCTTGCCGGCCCGGTCCAGGTCCCCCGTAGTCCGGTACAGGTCGGTCAGCACGACAAGCGCAGGGACACTGCGGCTGCCGGGCTCCGTCCGACAGTACGCCTCTAATCCCGGGATCGCCTGCTGAGGCTGTTCCATCGCCCTGTAGACGCGTGTCCTCGCGAGCAATCTCTCCTCGTCAGGGATGCGACCGGCGGCACCGTCAATCCACGTCCCGGCCTGCTCCAACAGGCGGCGGTCTCTGCTGGCGAGGGCGCCGTTGACGGCAATCCTCAAAGCCTCGGCGTTGTTCGGGTCGTCCTGAAGCACCTGATCGGCCAGAGTGAACGCCGTCCGCCCGTAGCCGAGCGCGAGTTCCACCTTCGCTCTGGCCATCCGCAGGGGCATGCTGCTCGGATTGGCCTCTATGGCGCGAACGGCCTGCTCGGAAGCGGCCCGAAGCTCGCGCTGCCGGATCAGAACGTCAATCAGGACGAGCTGTGCATTGACAGCCGACGGATCGAGCTGGATGACCTGCTCGAGAATCTGCCGGGCCTCGGCCAGTGCCTCCGGCGTGGGGTCCGCCAGTTTCTCCATCGCCTCATAATGCATCAGTTCGGTGCTGCCCGGCAGTTCCTTCTGCAAAGCGATTCGGAGCTGGCGGGCTCGCTCCCGATCCTGCGGCTGTCCCCTTCGCAAGAGCAGTTGCATCTGCCTGTATTTGAGCCTGAGGCTTTCCGGATTTGTCTTCATGCCCTCTTCCGCTGCCTCCACGGCTTGATCGAGCTTTCCGCTGTCGGCATAGAAACCGACCAGCAATTCGCACCCCGCGGCACCATTGCCGGCGAAGGTGGTCAGCTTACGAAAGTCCTTCTCAGCCCGCTCCAACTCGCCCTGCTCGGCCAAGTAGGCCGCCCGAATCCAGTGCGCCCTGAACGTGTCATGACTCGCCACATAATCGTCCAGTGCGCGAAACGCCTCCGACGCTCGGCCTTCCCCTGTGAGGATCAGAGCCCTCGTGGCGATCTGCGTGTGCGAGTTCGGATCGATCGCCTTGGCCTCGTCCAGGTAAGACAGGGCCTTTGGGGCGTCTTTGGTCTGCTCGTACAGCAGACGCGCCAACTGGATGCGAGACTCGGCGTCGACCTTCGCAGTATCGTTCTCGACCCGGCGCTGGAAATCCGCGAGGGCACGTGCCGGATCTCCCGCCTGCTCCAACACGTAGGGCCGCCGCACGGGACTGACGCTGGGCAGGATCTCGATCGCCTCGGCCTGACGGCCCTGAGAGATCAACAGATTCGCCAGCCTCTCGGCGACCTCCGGCGCCGAGGGACTTGCCGCCAGGGCCTGGCGATAAACGCCCTCGGCATCCCGCAGGATCCCCAGCCGCTCATACAGACTTCCCAGTAGCAGCGCCGGCGGGGCCAGCCGCGGGTCGGCGGCGATGCAGTACTGCAGCAGTTCGGTGATTTCCCGCTGCCTCGAGCGCCACTCGCGAGAGGAAAGCCACACGGACGCCCGCTGGAAACGCCATCGGAGCCCGCTTTCGCCTTCAATCTGACGCAACTGTGCGATCAGCGGCTCCGCCAGGTTGGGGTCGCTCCGGATTTCCTGCTGCGCCAGGAGCAATTCGCGAACCTGCGTGTTCTGCGGGTCCTTCTCCGCCAGTTGCGTCAAGCGGGCAATCCCGGCGGCCCCGTCCTCCATCAACAACTCCAGACCGGCGAGTCGAAGAGACAGCGAGTCTCTGGCCGATTCGTCTTTGACTTTCTCCAGACCCTCTTGCAGACAGCGGCGGGCGGCATCGCGGTCGCCGGCGCTTCCGTGGAGGTCCGACAGAGTGCTCCAGAGTTCAGCGACCTCGGGATCCCTCTCAATCGCCTGCCGGCACGTGGCCATTGCCTCGGCAGAGCGACCCGTCCTCCGGTAGAGCCCCACAAGCTGCGTTTCGGCGGCGAGCGGGCTTTCACATTCCTCAATCGCCCGCTTGAGTTCGGCTTCCGCCCGGTCGCTTTGGCCCCGATGCTCGAGGAGTATCGCCTGGAGTGTGCGGATGGTGACATTGTTGGGGTCCCGCTCGCGGAGCGGGCGCAGTTCCTGATCAAAGGCTTCACATTGCGCGGCGTCCAGCTTCTCTCCCTGCTGTGCCACGCGATTGATGATTGCTGCAATCTGAAGGAGCCTGGCGCGGGGTTCGTTCGGGTCCGCCGGCGCACCGTCTGCCGCCGATGCCAGGACTTGATTCCAGTCTCCCAGCCGGGCATAGTGTTTTGGCAACTGCAATCGGATCTCGGCTGCGCGTTGAGCCATGGCGTCTGTGAGTCGCGGGTGTTGCTCCAGCAGCGACAGGCACTCCGTCCAGGTGTCCACCGCCCTCGACGTTTGCTGGGTCTGCCGATAGGCGACGGCCAGCATGTCCCAGAGCTGCCAGAGCTGTGGGTTCGACCTCTCGCGCAGGACGATCGGCCCAAGAACGTCAATCACCTCGTAGGGCTTGTCCGCCGCCATCGCGACACGCGCCTGGTACGATGCCAGCAACAGCGCGGATTCTGCCGTCTCTTCGATGGAGCCACTGGCCTGAACGTACTTGGCCATGTACTCGTTAGCCTCCTCCACCTTGCCTGCCGCCAAGTGGAGGTCGATGGCAATCGGCAGGACTTTCAGGCGATACATGGGCTCCGTGAGGGATTCCAGTGTCCCGGCCACCAGATCGGCTGCTCGTTGGGGCTCTCCCTCTTCCACAGCCAGCCGGGCCACGAAGAGGAACCGCATCGCTTTGGCCTCATTCGGATCGAAGAAGTGTTTCGTCAGGATTACCGGGGACAGCCTGTCGATGGCCGCCAGTTGCGCTTCGGCCCGGTCCAACTCGCTGTGGTGGAGCCATTCCTCGCCCAAGACGTACAGGAGGCGGGGATTCTCGCAATTCAAAGCATCGGCGGCCTCCAGGTCTTCGCGGGCCCGTTCCATCAGGGCCTGGGTCTGGTCTTCAGGGGTATCGGCATCCCGGGCCATCCGCCGGCATAGTCTCGCGTGAGCGAGGAGCACCTCGACGCAGTTGGGATCATAGGGCACGGCGCGGTCGAGCCACTCCAACGGCGTCTTCGGCAAGTTCGGGTCCTCGCCCTGGGTCCCCGCGTTCGTTGCGACAGTCCCCTCTCCGGCCGGTCCCCCCTGCGGCGACGGCGTGTCGCCGTTACCGGCAAGATTGCTCATCAGGAGGCATGCCTGAACATACTGCCGGCACTTCTGGGGCCGGGCCTCAAGCTTGGCAATCAGCGTCTCGAGTGTCTGGCGGGCCTGCTCCTGCTGCTTCTGGCCGACGAGGGCCTGCGCCAGCCACAGGGGTGCGTTGGGGTCGTCCGCCGCATGCTGGAGCCGGGTCCGGGCCAATTGGCCAAGCGCCTCGAACTGCCCGGTCGCCAGATAGAGAAGGGCCAGTCTCTCATACGCAACGTCCTCCTGTGGGGCCAGCTTCATCAGCTGGCTGTAGGCGTTGATCGCACCGGTGACGGTGGTCGAGGTCGGCGGGCGGACATTCAGCAACGACTCGCCATACTTCCGAAGCGTCGCGAGGTCCTCCGGATGGTGGCTGAGATAGATCTTCCAGTGCTTGACAGCCCCGTCCCAGTCTTGGCCGTCGTAGGCGACCTGCCCCGCCTCCAGGGCGGTTTCGGTGGCCATGTTCCGACGGACCCGCTGCGCCGCCACTAAAGAGACGCCAATCGCCGTGCCGACCAGCAACACAACGAGCAGGACCTTCATGTTGATTTTCGCGTTCGCGTTTCGATGGATCATGGTATCCGCCCTCGCACAATACTTATAGGATCATAGGGTGATGAAATGCGGAATACTGGAACATTGGAAGAATGGGGAACGTGCGGCCCGCTCATGAGAGCTGCCGCGTATCCGGCACCCATCATTCCAACATTCCACTATTCCAGCATTCCAGTCCTTTGAGAGTAAAACACCGGCGGTGAGGCCGTTGCGACAGGCCTCCCCGCCGGTCTCTTCCGTCAGCACAACTCCGCTCTTGCACTTCACACTTCACACAAGGAGTTGTGAACGGTAATCGTACACCGGCATCTTTGGGTCAAAGATGCACATGCCGAGATCTCACGAGAGAATCAGCACAGTCCACGGAGTTTCCGACCTGCCGCCGCCAGACCGAGCACGCCGAGCAGAACGGCGCCCGGGAGGGGTACGTACTCGCCGTAAACCTCGGATCTGCAGAGGTAGACATCAGCACCATTAAAGCAATCTAAGAACCAGCCCAGACAGTTGTCGTCAATCGTGACCGCGACTTTCAGGATGCCGTCATCGTTCAGCAATTCTGTGTCCAGCTTGATTCTATAGGTGCCGCTGTCCACCTCTTTCCAGCCCCAGGTTTGTTCGCCGTCATCCAGACTCACGTATGCGAATTCCTTGCTCAGGAAATCGATGCACTCATCATCACAGAATGTGAGTTTCAGTTTTGCCCATGTCACCTCATCGGGCGGAATCACGAGCGGTGGAACAGCCGTCGCCAGATCATGCTCGTATGTGTAGGTATCTCCCTCGTCGATGAAGATACCCGGGGAAGGAAAGTCGATTACGCTTGTGAACGGGTCGGCCGAGGCAGAAGCCGCCAAGGCAAGAACGATGCCAGCAATGACAAATTTCGCGTTCATTTTCTCTACTCCTTGTTAAGAAAGTGTCCTGATAGACTCCCCTGCTCGTGCGCCCGCGTCTGGGCGCTCATTGCAGCCTTGCCCTGTGCGGGAACACGCTGCCCACACAGGAGGTGCGATGCCCGGCGGTCGTCCGAACTGGCAGACATCGCTCGTTCTCAGGACAGGCAAGGAGGGGCTCGCGAGGCGAGGATGGTGGGTATGAATTGCCACTGGCGCCAGAGGGCCTCAACAACCCCCAGGCGATACAATGGCTGGAGACCCTCCGCCTCGGCCTCGGGCTGGGTGAAGCAGACCGATACCGTGCAGAGGCAATCCGAGGAGATGGCCAGACACTGGCCGATCTCCAAAGGTCCGCTCTCGTGGTACCAGGCGGGGATGGCGCCGAGGGGCAGTCTCCTGGCGCACGGGACGGACTTGAAGAGTCCCAGGCCCAGCAGCGCGTACAGACACAACTGCACACTGCCCCGCCGGTCGGCCAGGACGTGGGGCCGGCCTGGCCCTCGGGAGTTGTCATACCCGAGCGTCAGCGGCGGCAGGGACTGGACGGCGAACCAGTCAAGGTCCGCCAGGTTCCTCATCGCCGCCGACTCGAACCCGTTGGAGGCGCGCGGAGTCATCCGCCCCGGCATGATGCCCTCAGGCTGCGTGGCCGTCATGTCCCCATAACTGATCCCCGCAAGGAACAGGCAGCCAAGGAAACCCAGGATGACCTTACGCCACTCCATCGTCCAACTCACTCCCAAGAGAGACCCATCGCCGTTATCGTCTCAACACATCAGCACATTTGGCGGAGCTTCCGACCTGCCGCCACCAGGCCAAGCATCCCAAGCAGGACGGCTCCCGGAAGCGGAACGTTGACATAGCTGTCGCCGCCATTCGCATTGGTGCCGAGCCGCTGAACGTGGAGTCCGACTCGCAGCGCTCCGCTGCCCAGATCGGAGATCACATCATCAAAGCTCCCTTCGACATCGAAGAGGATTGAAAGCGATTCTCCCGGGTCGATCCCGTTGGCAATACCTCCCTGGCCTGAATCACGGTCGGCCGCAAAATTGCCCGTTACATCGAACACGGGAAAGATGCTGTCGCCGCCGGGAAGATCCGGAGGGTCGACTGCCTGAATAGCGTCTTGCGTGAAACTGACGCCGGGGCCATTGAACACATCGGTAAGCGCAGAAAGTGCGCCATCATCGAAGTAGATGGCGCCAATCGTAGCGAATTCAGGCCCCGGGAGCACCGAGAAATTGAACTGTACCTGGCCGGGGTCTCCGAGAAAACCGGCCTCGGTGTCGCTCAGCACCTGCATCTGGAGCTGAGCCCCCACGTCCGGGTTGCCGGCATTGTTCGTAATATTGAAGAAGGTATATGTCGCCAGGTCGGCCTGCGTCTGGGTCGCCATGACCGCGAGGGTGCACAGCACCAGAAACCTACTTGACTTCTTCATAGTCTTTCACCTCGTTGGAACTGGTTCTCTACAAGCCCCGTGTAGTGTGTGCGGCTAAGTCCCGTGGGGTGGCCCGTTTTCGCGGGTATGCACCCGCGAAAACGGGCCGGAAACGATGGTTCCCCACAATACCAGTCACACGCGGTGTAGTGCTTCACGTATCAGCACATTTTGCGGAGCTTCCGCCCTGCCGCCGCCAGGCCGAGCATCCCCAGCAGGACAGCGCCCGGAAGCGGAACCAGGGTGCCCGTCAGGTTCTGGACAAGCAGGCCAACCGGGTTGGCGCCGGTATATCCGCCGCCAGGATATGGGTCATTCAGCACACGGAACAACAAAGTGGAATCCTCCGACAGAGTGGCAGTGAACGCGAAGGACGTCAGTTGATCATATTCTGCCGGCTCGCGGGTAATCCCAAGATCAATGAGAGGCCCGCTGCCGTTAAGGAACATCGCTGCGCTGTTGTCCGTAGCCCAGTCACCTTCGATGAGATAGAGGTTGCCCGCATTGAAGCCGCCTTGATCGGAAATCTGTTGCCCCAAATCGAGCTTGAACCAGTAGTAACCCGGATCGTCGATGGCTGTCTGGGCACTCTCGCTGGTCGGTCCAATCCAGGAGTAGCCAGGGTCAGGAGCATACCAGCCGGAGTGAGCCGCTCTTAAGGAGGCGCCAGTGCTGGAACCCGGCGGAACGTCTGCCGGAGGCGGCACATCCAGCGGGTATAGCCTGTAGTTGTCATCGATGCCAACCGGCACCACGGAATCTCCACCTGTGCCGGGCAACGATAGGGTTGCCATAGCGGGCCCACTGACCAGTGCGGTCATAATTGCAACGAACAGTACTCGTTTCATATTCCTTTTCTCCATCTGATAGGTTCACACTGAATTTGCCCAAGTCCATGCAAAGCGTGATTCCTGCGTATCTGACGGAGGCCCGCGTGAGGCGAGGATGGTGGGTATGAATTGCGCCTGGCGCCAGAGGGCCTCAACGACCCCCAGACGATACAATGACTGGAGATCCTCCGCTTCGGCCTCGGGCTGGGTGAAACAGACCGATACCGTGCAGAGGCAATTCGAGGAGATGGCCAGACACTGGCCGATCTCCAAAGGTCCGCTCTCGTGGTACCAGGCGGGGATTGCGCCGAGGGGCAGTCTCCTCGCACACGGGACGGACTTGAAGAGTCCCAGGCCCAGCAGCGCGTACAGACACAACTGCACACTGCCCCGCCGGTCGGCCAGGACGTGGGACGGGGCTGGCGCTCGGGAGTTGTCATACCCGAGCGTCAGCGGCG
>Ga0209347_1005132_pt1 | contig 12820 bp, 13 predicted proteins | sample AutmiccommuBRH23_FD_187382 | JGI IMG/M metagenome (GOLD analysis project Ga0209347, IMG submission 187382) | Deep subsurface microbial communities from Mt. Terri, Switzerland - Autotrophic microbial communities BRH/23 (SPAdes) (version 2) | ecosystem: Environmental > Aquatic > Deep subsurface >... | reverse complement strand
CTGCACGGTCTGCACGCTCAACAACGCTTCGGAGGCATTGCCGGAACTGGCCGCGATCCAGTCCTGGTTCTCGCGGCTGAGGACGCGCAGACGGCGGCCCAGCACAAGGATCGGCACGATCACGGCCGGCACGATCAAGAGCACCAGCCCCGTCAGCTTGGCCGAGGTGAACAGCATCAGGATCAGCCCGCCGATGAACAGCAGCAGGTTGCGCAGCGCGATCGAGACGGATGAGCCGATGACCGACTGGATCAGCGTGGTATCCGTGGTGATCCGGCTGAGAACCTCGCCGGTCATGATCCGCTCGAAGAAGGCGGGGGACATGCCCAGAACGCGGTTGAACACAGCCTTGCGGATATCGGCCACGACCCGCTCGCCCAGCTTGGTGACCAGCAGGTAGCGCAGCCCCGTGCCCAGCGCCAGAAGGGCCGCTATACCCAGTGCCGCCGTGAAATAGAGGTTCAGCAGCGCGCCATCCTCGGCGTTGAAATTATCCACCACGCGACGCACCGCCAGCGGCAGCACCAGCGAGACGCAAGCCGTCAGCACCAGCGCCAGGACAGCCGCCGCCAGCAGCCGCCGATAGGGTTGCAGGAACGGCCAGAGGGCGGCCAGCGCGCCGATGTCTTTCGATTTCGCGCGTTCCTGCTCGGCGGTGATCCCCGGTGCGGCCATGCCAGTGTTCCTTCTTGTCCTGCGAAATCGGTTTAAGCGCTGGCGCGGCGCGGGGCAAGCGGCTGTCCTGTCGCGGGCAGGTTGCAGGGTTGGCGGGGGCTTTCTTGGGTTGATTTCCCGGTTCGAACCCGCAGAATGACCCCCCGGACGGGGGTTTGCCTACCCTGACGCATGGCAGACCGACCGTTTCCATCTGCGTTCAAAGGGGGAGGAGACCCAATGACGACAATTTCACGCCGCGGGGCCATTGGCCTGTTGGGCGGGGCCGCCGCCCTGCCGATGCTGGGCCGTCCTGCCCTTGCCAATTCCAAACTCAATATCGGTGCGCTGAATTTCACCAGCCATGCGGCCAGTTTCATCGCTTTCGAGCGGGGCTATTTCGCCGAAGAAGGTTTCGACGTCGAGTTCAAATTCTTTCAGGCCGCCCAGCCGATGGCCGTCGCCATTGCCTCGGGTGATGCCGATTATGCCGTCACCGCGATTTCGGGCGGGCTGATCTCTCTGGCCGAAAAAGGGGCGGTCAAGGTGATCGGCGGCTCTTTGTCCGAGGAGAAGGGCGTGGATGGGCAGAAGATCCTTGCCTCGGATGCGGCGTTCAAGGTGGGGCTGACCAGCCCGGCCATGCTGGACGGCAAGACATTCGGGATCACGCAGGCGGGGTCGTCCTTCCATTACATGGGCGCCAAGATCGCCGCTGCCGAGGGTGCGACGATGGAATTCGTACCGCTGCAAAAGGTGGGCTCGGTCATCGGTGCGCTCAAGACAGGGCAGATCGACGCCTGGACCATCGTGCCGCATATCGCCAAGCCTTTGGCCGCAGGTCCCGAGGTGCATATCATCGGCGATGTGGCCGATTACCTGCCTGACTATCAGGTCACGACCATCTTCACCTCGCAAAGCAACGCCAGTGCCGAGCGGGCCAAGACCGAGGCCGTGCTGCGCGCCCTGTCGAAAGGGGCCGATGATTTCAACGCGGCCCTGATCGACAAGACCACATCCGAGGCCGAGATGGAGGAAATGGTCAAGCTGATCCACAAATACGTCAACGCGGATCAACCCTATGACAAGGCGCGCGGGTCCATCGTCAACGGGGCGATGCGGTTGAACGCGGGGGCGGCGCTGAACACGACATCGGTCAAGGATCAGCTGGACTGGTTCATCGCCGAGGGGCTGGTCAAGGACAGCATCACCATGGAGATGCTGGTCGATCCGTCCTACGTGCAGACGATGTAAGTCTGCACGATCACGACAACCGGGCGGTGCGTCTCTGCGTGCCGCCCCTTGGGATGGACCAACATGGATTTGCACCTTGACCGCATCTCGCACCGCTATGGCCGGGTCGAGGTTCTGTCCGATATCTCCCTCACGATCCCGCAGGGGCGGATCGTCTGCATCGTCGGGCCGTCGGGCTGTGGCAAATCCACCTTGTTGCGGATGATCGGCGGGCTGGAACGGCCCGATCAGGGCGCGGTGCTGCAACAGGGATTGGCACCTGCCGATTGCCTGAACCCGCTGACCTTCGTGTTTCAGGATTTCGCGCTGCTGCCGTGGCGGACGGTGGCGGGCAATGTCGAACTGGTGCTGGAGGATCATCCGCTGACGCGTGCCGCGCGCAACCGGATCGTGGCCGATGTTCTGGCGCGCACGAAGCTTTCGGATTTCCGCGATGCGCTGCCCAAGCAGTTGTCGGGCGGCATGAAGCAGCGCGTGGCGATTGCCCGCGCGCTGGCGGTCAACCCGGCGGTGATGCTGATGGACGAGCCGCTCTCGGCGCTGGACGCGCAGACCCGCGAATTGCTGATGGATGACCTGATCGCGTTGTGGACCCGCGCGCCCTTCACAGCTGTTTACGTGACGCATAATCTGGCCGAGGCGGTGCGTCTGGGGCATCGCATCGTGGTGCTGTCGCGCCGTCCCGGCCGTATCCGCGAGGTGGTCAGCATCGACACGCCCTTGTCGGACCGGCGGGCGGGTGATCCGGCGCTCGAGGCGCATCAGGCGCGGCTGTGGCAATTGATGCGCGATGAGGCCGAGGCCGCCGATATGGAGCTGAGCGATGTCTGAGCTGCCCCTGACCGGCCAAGGCGGCGTGCGCGATGACGCGCGCCCGGTGCCCTTTCGCGGCGGCGGGTTCAAGCCGGTGCGCCTGCGCTTTCTGGGGGCCGCCGTGATCGTGGCGCTGATCCTGTTCGTGGAATGGGGCACGCGGGCGGGGGTGATCTTGAACCTGACGCTGCCGCGTCCCTCGGATGTGCTGGGCACGTTCCGCGACCTCTGGACCACCGGGATGTTGTGGGACCATCTGATCCCCTCGCTGACCCGGCTGGCGGTGGGATCGGCGCTGGGGGTCAGCACGGGCATCGCGGTGGGGGTGATGATCGGGTTGTTCTCACTGGCCCGGGCGGGGCTGGTGCCGCTGGTCGCGGCGATCTTCCCTATTCCCAAGATCGCGCTGCTGCCCCTGTTCGTGATCTGGTTCGGCATCGACGAGGGGTCGAAATACGCGCTCATCGCCTTTGGCACCTTCACGCCAACGGTTGTGTCGACTTATGGCGCGGTGGACAATGTGGACCGCACGCTGATCCGCATGGGGCAAAGCTTCGGCCTTGGCTGGTGGTCCATCGTGCGCAAGATCGTGCTGCCCGGGGCCCTGCCCGGCATCCTGTCGGGTCTGCGGATCGGGCTGTCGATCGGGATCATCCTGCTGGTCGCGGCCGAAATGCTGGGCGCGCGCTACGGCATTGGCGCCTATATCCTTGAAGCCGGCTCGCTTTACGATCTGGAACGGCTTTTCGCGGGCGTGGTGATCCTGTCGGCCCTGGGCGTGCTCACATCGGGTGCCATCGGCTGGGCCGAGCGGCGCCTTCTGGACTGGCGCGTCTGAGGACGACCGGCCATTTTTTGAGTATTTTTGGCAAGATGAAGGGCAGGCGCGCGCTCTTCATCTTGCTTCAAATACTCAGATCCCGACGCGGGCGTCAGGGGCGAACGATGCGGTTGCGCAGGACGCCGATACCCTCGACCTCAAGCTCGAACACATCATCGGGGGCAAGGCGGCGGCCGGTTTCCAGACCACAGCCGGTGCCCACTGTGCCCGAGCCGATCACCTCGCCGGGATAGAGCGTTTCCGAGGCCGAGATATGTTCGATGATCCGCGCGAATGTGTGGTGCATGGAGCGCGAATTGCCGCCCCCCCCAGCGGATCCCGTTCACGCGAACCTCCATATCCAGGGCCACGGGATGCGCGATCTCGTCCGCGGTCACGATCCACGGGCCGAGGATATTGCCAGTGTCGAAATCCTTGCCCTTGGCGGGGCCCAACTGCCCCGGCATCTCGCGCATCTGGGCGTCGCGGGCGCTGACATCGTTGAGGATCGTATAGCCCCAGATATAGCCGGGCGCGTCGGCGGCGGCGATATCCTTGCCGCCCTTGCCGATGATCACGGCCAGTTCAAGCTCCACATCCAGATGTTCGGCGTAGGACGGCCAGATCACGTCCTGATCCGCCCCGATGAAGGACATGCGGTTGCCCTTGTAATAGATGGGCTGCTCGTACCAGACGGGCGGGATGGCGAAAGGGCGGCCCGTCATCTTTTCGGCCTGCGCGAAAGAGTTGAGCAGATGTTCCTCGAACACCAGACAATCGCGGTATTGCACGGGCCGTATGGGGCAGCGCATCTGGACATCCGTGCGGGCGATGGTGGCGCTGAAGGGCGGATTTGTGAGCGCGGCGCGTACCGCCTCCAGACCCTCGGCGCCGGCTTCGACCAGTTCGACCATGTCGCGCACCTTGATGCCGGCGGCGCGCAGGTCCAGAAGCGTGTCCTCGCCCATCACGGCGACAGGCTTTTCCACGCCCTCATGGCTGACGGTTCCCAGTTTCATGGCGCTACTCCTCGATGATGGCGACCGCGCGGGTAAAGCCCGCCGATCCGCCTTTCAGCTTGACCGGAAAACAGCTGATGGTGAAGCCCGTGGCGGGCAGGTTTTCCAGATTGCTCAGCTTTTCCATGTGACAGTAGCCGATGTCGATCGAGGCGCGGTGCCCTTCCCAGATGATGCTGGGGTCATGGGTTTCGGCCCATTTTCTGGCCGTGTGCGAAAACGGCGCATCCCAGGACCATGCATCGGTGCCGGTCACGCGCACGCCGCGTTCCAGCAGATAGAGCGTCGCCTCGCGCCCCATGCCGCATCCGGAATCGACATAGTCGGGCTGGCCGTATTTTGCCCCCGCCGATGTGTTGACCACGACGATGTCCAGCGGTTGCAGGTCGTGCCCAATGCGTTCCAGTTCCGCCGCGACCTCGGCCGCGCTGACAAGATAGCCGTCGGGCAGATGCCGGAAGTCCAGCTTGACGCCGGGATTCATGCACCACTCCAGCGGCACCTCGTCGATGGTGATGGCGCGTTTGCCGCCGTCCATGGTGGAGTGGTGGTGATAGGGTGCGTCCAGATGGGTGCCGTTATGGCTGCTGATGCGCAGCATCTCGACCGCCCAACCGTCGCCGCCGGGCAGGTCATCGACCGTGAGGCCCGGAAAGAAGCCCGCAATCTGGCCTGCGGTCATCTTGTGATCCATATAGTCGATCTGCGGCAGCATGATCGGCGGGTCGCTGGCGATCCCTGCTTCCAGCGCGACCGAAATGTCGATGAATCTGCGTGCCATGATGCACCCTCCTGTTGTTGGGTTTCAGCGCCCCGGCACAAGGCCGATGGCAATGACGGGAAAGACGATGACCAGCGCCAGCACCGCCAGCATGATCAGGGCGAAGGGCGCGGCCCCCTTGAAGATCTCGGCCAGCGTGATCGTGGGGTCGTCCAGCGTGGCCTTGATCACGTAGACGGATATGCCAAATGGCGGGGTCAGCAGGCCGATCTCGACCGCGAGCACGGTGACGATGCCGAACCAGACCAGATCGACCCCCATGGGCACCACGACAGGCAGCATGAGCTGCACGAGGATGAGCATGATGGAGGAACTGTCGAGGATCATGCCCAGCGCGATCACGATCAGGACGTAGAGGATCATCAGGCCCCAGAAGCCCAGATCCGCCCCGGCCGCCCATGCGCCCAGACCTGAGGGCACACCCGACAGGGCCAGCATCCGGCTATACATCTGCGCGGCGATGATCAGGAAACACACCGTCGCCGTGACCAGTCCGGTTTCCACCAGCACGCGCCACAACCCCGGCAGTGTCAGGCGGCGCAGGGCAAAGCCGATCACCAGCGCGCCGATGGCACCGACGGCACCGGCCTCGACGGGAGTGAAGAGGCCGCCGTAGATGCCGCCCAGCACCAGCACGATCAGGGATGCGATGGGCAGCCCCTTGGCCAGAAGGGCGCGCGGCGGCAACGCCGCTGGCGCGCCTTCGGGACGGCCCACGAAACCGGGGGTGAACATGGCCATCAGCACGATACCGACGGCAAAGAATACCGCCAGTAGCAGGCCCGGTCCGATACCTGCGATGAACAGATCGCCGATGCTCTGCTCGGTCAGGATGCCGTAGAGGATCAGCAAAAGGGATGGCGGGATCATCATGCCCAGCACGCTGGAACCTGCCACCACACCCACGGCAAAGCGCGGGGTATAGCCGTGGCGGATCATCTGCGGCACGGCGATCTTGGTGAAAACGGCGGCGGAGGCGATGGAGATTCCGGTGATCGCCGCGAAAATCGCGTTGGCCCCGACGGTGCCGACGCCCAAGCCGCCTTTGAGACGGCGGAACATGGCATTGGCCACGTCGAAAGCATCGCGGCCCAGCCCCGCCTCGGCCACGATGAAGCCCATCAGCACGAACAGGGGAACCACGCCGAAGAAATAGCTGGAAATCGCGTCATTCGCCGCCAGCGCCATCAGTTTGGACGCAAGCAAGGGCGAGCCCTTGATCGCCCAGACGCCAAGGAACGAGCAGACCATCAGCGCGATGGGCACGAACAGCCCCGCCAACACGGTCACGAACATCGCAGCCAGCGCGATCAGGCCGATCTCGAACGGGGTCACGGTGCGGCCTCCGGTTCCGGCAGGTCCACCCAGCGGCGCAGGATGCGTGCGCCAAATTGCAGCGTCAGCATGGTGCCGCCCACAAGGATCGTCAGTTTCACGGGCCATGTGGGGGCGGTGAAATCGCCCATCGCGCCGATGAACTCGCCCCGTTCCCACGCGCGGGTGAAGATGGGCCAGGTGGTGGCCACGATCACCCAGACCACCGCCATCGAGATCAGGTCAAACGCCGTTTCCAGCCAACGGCCCAGTGTCGGGCGGGTCCGGCCAAGCCAGAGCGGCAAGGCGTCCGACCGGGTGAGGCGGCCTGCGCGCAAGGCCTGCGGGATTTGCAGAAAGACGATCGCCACGATCGACAGCGTCACCAGTTCGGGCACGCCTGCGACGGGCGCGCCCATGAGGTTGCGTCCGGCCACGTCCACGCCGACCAGCGCCATCAGCATCAGGATCAGGACCGACCCAAGGACGTTCAGCCCTTGGGTGATCCCGTCCAAAAGGCGCAGGCACGTGGCCAGGAATGGGCGCATGACGCGCCTATTCCTTGTCCCAGTCCCGCAACGGGGTGGCCCCGGCGGCGCGCATCGCCTCCATGTAAAGGCCAAGGATCAGGCTGGCGGGCTTGCCCTGCGCGTCCAGTTCCGCAGTCCATTTGGCGGCGGCATTGTCCATCCCTTCGGCCCATGCCGCCCGCATTTCGGGACTGGCCTCGGTGATGGTCGCACCAGCTTCGGCCATCTTGGTCAGGGCGACTTCGACAAAGGCTTCCAGATCGTCGTGATACCAGACCTGCGCCGCATCGGCGGCGGTCACAAGGGCGGTCTGCACTTCGGTGGGAAGACCCGCGAACCATTCCGCATTGGCGCAGATCGAACCCGCATATTGCGCGCCCAGACCCATCTTGGTGATATAGGGGGCAACCTCGAACAGCTTGCCCGGCAGGGCGGCGCTGGCAAAAACCAGAACGCCGTCATACACGCCCGCTTTCAACTCGTTGTAATAGGTGGTCAGGTTGCCTGCGACCCCAACGGCCCCCGTGCCCGACAACCAGTTGATCGCGGCTCCCGGTGCGGCGATCTTGCGCCCTTTCAGATCATCCAGCGAGGTGACGGGGAAATTCGTCATCAGCGTATAGTCGTCAATCCCGATGGGCGCGCCCAGGTAGACCACGCCGTTTTCCGCATAGGCCAGGTTCATTTCGGTATGGGTGCGGTGCAATTCGTTCACGGTGTCCGCGATCAGACGCACGTCATCGCTGACGAAGGGCGTGTAATAGGTCACGTTCTGCACGGCCAGCTTGGCCGGGTCGAACAGCGCCTGACAGGTGCCCATCTCGGCCAGTCCGGCCTCGACCGCCTCCAACTCCTCGCCCACCGCAGCCAGTGCGCCGCCGTATTGTTCCGAGAAGGTCATGGTGTGGCCTGCCGCCTCAAGTTCGGCCTGCACGGTGGGGATGAAGCTTTCGCTGATCATCCGCACCCACCGGAACACCGGCGGATGGCCCGCCACCATCGTGACGTTGTAGCTTTCGGCAATACTGGCGACCGGCGCCAGAGCGAGGGCTGCAACCAACCCGATCCGTGTGAATGTCATGCTCCATCTCCTCCCAAAGACAGTGCCGCGGTGCGGCGTTGAGCGTTCGGCGACTTTGCCCCCTGTCACGGCTCCTCCTGCCATGGACGGGGGGCGCGGGTACATGGCGTAGCGCCCTGCATACCCCTTGCGATCTGCCCCCGCAGGACCGGCCGAAAACGGCTCTGCGGTCCGAGGTCGCGCCCTGATCCTGCATCAGAGTCGCCCCTCTCTGACGAAGTCTTACGTCCTTGCCCGACCCCGGTCCAGCCCTGCTGCCAGACCGGCGTGATCCTGCGGAGCGGACGGGTGCGCCATACGCTCCCGTCCGATTTCTGCGTGTCGTGTTTCTGAAAGGGTGGATTTCAAGATTTAACCGCTGTGGCAGCTCCTCCTTCTGCCACAGCGTCCGGCGGAGCGTGTCTTGCCACAATGAAGGGCGCGACCATCTGAACCGCACGGATTGTATACGATCCTAACCAGAGGACAGCACGAGTCAAGCCGCCACAACCGGGCATGCCATCAGTTCAATCATGGGAAGGGGATTTGGAGCGGGCGGCGGGAATCGAACCCGCGTCTCTTGCTTGGAAGGCAAGGGTCTTACCATTACACAACGCCCGCACTGGTGGCTCAAGTAATTCACCGGGGAAGAATGGTCAAGTAGCTGGTCTTGCCACCCGCATCCTCGGGCGCGTTCAGACCGGGCACAGCCCCGCCAAGGGTCAGGCGTCGACGATCACCTCGAATCCGCCAAAGATCATCCTGCTGCCATCCAGCGGCATCGCCTCCATGGTGCCGTTCATGCGCGGGTCGGCAAAGACCTTGGCCATACCGGCATCGCGGGCCGCCCGGTCGGGCCAGGTGATCCACGAAAAGACGACCGTTTCATCCTCCTTGCGCAGAACGGCCGTGTGCATGGAGTTGATCTTCCCCTCGGGCACGTCGTCGCCCCATCCTTCCACCATCGACAAGGCGCCGTGTTCCTTGAAAATGACGGCGGCCTCGGCCGCGTGCTTGCGATAGGCCTCCTTGTTGGCCGAAGGCACGGCCAGAACAAATCCATCCACATACATCGTGTCTCTCCCTTTCAAGGTCCTGCGAATGCCGCTTCAAGTGCGACAAGATCCAGTTTCACCATGCCCTGCATGGCGGTGAAGGCGCGGTCGGCGGCTGCCCGGTCCGGGTCGCCCAACATCGCGGACAGGCGTTTCGGCACGATCTGCCACGAGACACCCCAGCGGTCCGTCAGCCAGCCACAGGCCACCTCTGCCCCGCCATCGGCGGTCAGCGCGGACCAGAGTCGATCCGTTTCGGCCTGATCCTCGGTCAGCACACTGATCGAGGCGGCGTGGCCGGGCGCGGGTGCGCCCTGGGCATTCAGGATCATCATCGGTGCACCGGCCAGCGTGAATTCGATCACCAAAGGCGGGCCGCCTGCGGGACCATGCCCCCCTTCGATGGCGCTGTCGGGCAGCAGGGAAACATAGAAATCAGCCGCCTTGTCGCCGTCGCGGGGGAACCACAGGCAAGTGCGCAGCTTGCGTTGGAGATATGCCATTGTGCCGATCCCTCCTTGTCTGCCCCGCACGATCCGTTGGCCGCGCGGGAATCGCCCGGACTTGCGCCGGATGATTTAGGTTGATATCAACCTATTATGTCAGAGTCCACCCAAAGCCGCCTTGCCCCCGATGTCGTGCGACATGTCGCCGAGACCTGCCTTTGCCTGCACAGCCAGCGGGCGGCAAGGGCGCTGGGTCGCCTGTTCGATGCGGCGTTGCGGCCTTTTGGCCTGACCCACGGGCAATTCTCGCTGTTGATGGCGTTGAACCGGGCCGAGCCACCGACAATCGGCCAGCTTGCCCTTTTTCTGGCGATGGACCGCACATCGCTGACCGCCGCGCTGAAACCACTGGAGCGCAAAGGGTTGGTGCGTGTTCTGCCCTGCGCCACGGACAAGCGCAGCCGCCTTCTTGCCATCACGCCCGAGGGTGTCGCCCTGCTGCAATCCGCCCTGCCCGTCTGGCACGCGACACATGGCCGAATAGATGCCGATCTGGAGCAAGCCCCGCCCCGTGACCTGCGCGCGGCCTTGCGCCAACTGACCCAGATCGCGACACAGGCGGGCGCGCGCATCGCGGATCGCCGGACCTAGGCGGTCCGCGACAGGACGAGGGCCTGTCCAGTCAGTCGCATTGCACTGACGCCTGCAAGGATGTAGGGCAAGGGCCAACATCCTGAAGGACGACACGCCCCATGACCATGCTGGACACATTCATCAAGCCGATGCACCCCGAGGGGCGCAAGTTCGTGGCGATCTTTGCCGCGATCACGGCGGTTCTGTTCCTGATCTGGGAGCCGCTGGGATGGATCGGCGTGGGTCTGACGGTCTGGTGCTATTATTTCTTCCGCGACCCCAAGCGGACCACGCCCACGCGCGTAGGTCTGCTGATCAGCCCGGCTGACGGGGTGATCTCGCTGATCGAGAAGGCCGTGCCGCCGGCCGAGTTGGGCATGGCCGATCACGCCCTGACGCGTGTCAGCGTCTTCATGAACGTGTTCAATTGTCATGTGAACCGTGCCCCCATCGCGGGCCGCGTGACGGCCGTCGCCTATCGCCCCGGCAAGTTCTTGAACGCCTCGCTGGACAAGGCGTCGGTCGATAACGAGCGAAATTCGCTGGCCATCGAAATGGAAGACGGTCGGCAGATCGCGGTGGTGCAGATCGCCGGGCTGGTGGCGCGGCGCATCGTGTGCTGGACGCGGCCCGAGCATCGCCTGCTTACGGGCGAGCGTTTCGGCCTGATCCGCTTTGGCAGCCGCGTCGACGTCTATCTGCCCGATGGTGTGGCCCCGCTGGTCAGCGTCGGGCAAAGCATGGTCGCGGGCGAGACGGTGATCGCGGACCTGACCTCGACGGAAGGAGCACGCAGTGGGCGAACAGCCTGATCCCGACCTGATGCCCCCGGTCCGGTCGCGGCGCGAGCTGCCGATCGTGCAGCTGCTGCCCAATCTGGTGACGGTTGGCGCGATCTGCGCGGGCCTGACGGCAATCCGCTATGCCACGGCCGGCAATTTCACCGTGGCGGTGCAGCTTGTCCTGTTGGCCGCCGTGCTGGACGGTCTGGACGGCAGCCTTGCGCGGCTGCTGAAAAGCGCAAGCGCGCTTGGTGCGGAACTCGACAGCCTTGCCGATTTCCTGAACTTCGGGATCGCCCCGGCCCTGCTGATGTATTTCTGGGCATTCAAGGACATGGGCAATCTGGGCTGGATCGCCGTCGTGATCTATGCGCTGTGCTGCGTGCTGCGGTTGGCGCGGTTCAACGTCGGGACCAAGACCGCCGAAGGCGACAAACCTGCCAGCCATTTCGAGGGTGTCCCCTCGCCCGCCGGGGCGCTTCTGGTGCTGTTGCCGCTGTTCATTGACCGCGCTCTGCCCGGTGCGCCGAGCATTCCGGATGCCATCGTGGCGCTTTACATGCTGGGTGTGGGTCTGCTCATGATCAGCCGCCTGCCCACATGGTCGCTGAAATCCCTGACCATCCGACGCGAGAATGTGCGCTATCTCTATGTCGGATTCGTCTGCTTCCTTGCGGCGTTGATCAGCTTTCCCTGGGTCACGCTGATGATGCTGGACCTTCTTTACCTGCTGTCCCTCGTCTGGGCCTTGCGCAAGATGCGGATGACAGCGCCGGACTGAGGTTGCCCCTTTTCCTTGGTCCGGACTCGTGGCAGTTTCACGCCATGACACATATCCTGACCAGCCGTGACGGCACTCCCGCCAGCCGCCTTGCCTTTGGCACCATGCAATTCGGTGGACGCGCGGACGAAGCCGCCTCTGCCGCCATGTTCGAGGCGAGCCTTGCCGCGGGCATCACCCATTTCGACACGGCCCATGCCTATACAGGCGGTGCGTCGGAAGAGATCACGGGCCGCCTGATCGCGCCGCACCGTGACCGGCTGATCCTGGCGACCAAGGCGGGCTATGTGGGCGGATCGACGCGCGCGAATATCCTGAAAACTTTCGACATCTCGCGCCAACGGCTGGGAATGGATCAGGTGGATATCCTGTATCTGCACCGCTTTGACGACAACACCCCGCTGCGCGAAACGTTTGAGACGCTGGCAGACCTGAAACAGAAGGGCCAGATCCGCTATGTCGGCGTGTCGAATTTCGCCGCATGGCAGGTGATGAAGGCACAATGGGTGGCGTCCGAATTCGATCTGCGGATCGACATCCTGCAACCGATGTACAACATCGTGAAACGGCAGGCCGAAGTGGAGCTGTTCCCTGCCTGTGTCGATCAAGGCATTGCAATCGCCCCCTATTCTCCGCTGGGCGGTGGCCTGCTGACGGGCAAATATGCCGCCGGGGGCAGCGGCCGTCTGGTCGAGGATCAGGCCTATGCCAGCCGCTATGCGCCCGAATGGATGCACAAGGCGGCCGTCGGGTTGCAGGAGATCGCGGCCGATGTGGGCGTCCATGCCGCGACGCTGGCCGTCGCATGGGCCGCACGCCACAAGGCCGGGCCGACGCCCATCGTCTCGGGCCGCTCGGCTGAACAGTTGGCGCCATCT
>Ga0209347_1005130_pt1 | contig 12824 bp, 13 predicted proteins | sample AutmiccommuBRH23_FD_187382 | JGI IMG/M metagenome (GOLD analysis project Ga0209347, IMG submission 187382) | Deep subsurface microbial communities from Mt. Terri, Switzerland - Autotrophic microbial communities BRH/23 (SPAdes) (version 2) | ecosystem: Environmental > Aquatic > Deep subsurface >... | reverse complement strand
GGCAGGTTGAAGCCGACATCATCAATCTGTCGGACACAACCATAGTGGTGACTGTTCCCGGTCTGGGCGACCAGATACAGGCGCTGAAGGCGGGGATTTTGGAGATCGCGGATCTGCTTGTGGTAAATAAGGCCGACCGGGAAGGTGCAAGCGACACCGTACGGGATCTGAACACGATGCTGGATTGGATGCCGCCCGAAAAATGGCGTCCAAAAGTCCTGTCCACTGTAGCCACCAGGAATCAAGGCATCGGTAAAGTCTATGAAGCCATCCAGGAACACAAAAACCACTTGCTCCAGACAGGCAAATGGGGGGTGTTGCGCCGGAAACGTATTGAGTCTCACTGTTTTACCATAATGGAAAATGTTCTTAGAGAACATGTAGACAAAAAAGTAAAGGAGGTTGCGGAATTAAAAGAACTGCTGGAACAAGCCAGGGAAGGAAAGCTGGATCCCTATAGCTCGGCTGACAATATTCTAAAAATCCTTTTTAGCCAGTTGGAAAACAAATGGGCTTTGTCACCCGTCAGCCGGGCCATGTCTGGTTTGCCGATAAGCCCGGCTGATAATTCTTTTTTCCGGGGGTGATGGGGGGAGTCCTGATAAGTGGAGGATTTTAGGATTCCAATCTCAGACATTCCCATTAAGGATCTTGATTATCTTCGCGACTTGGGCTTCCCTGGAGAATACCCCTAATAATATCCCAGCGCTGGCAGCGGGTTGCCCCACCTGCCTATAACTCTGCTCTCTTTCGTAGATTTCCGCATTTTCGCGTGTGTCTGGGCAGCCGCCGCACTCAAAGCTGCCGGTGCGGTAGGATAGTCCTGAAATATGAAAGCTCATAAATTTAGCCTTCTGTACTTCCTCCCGGGCTAGCTGGGTCACGCCGATGGTGCCCATAATATGATGATAATCTGGAACAATCACCGGCAAGCTTAAAATCGCTCAAAAGCCGCCTTGATACCCTGATTGGCTGCCACACCACCCTGAAAAACCACCGGGGGCAGTATTTCCTTGCCTTTTCCCACATTGTTCAGATAGTTACGGACCAAAGCCTTGCACAGTCCGTTAATGATATCCGGAAGACGGTGTCCCATTTGCTGTTTGTAAATCATGTCCGATTCAGCGAAAACTGTGCACCTGCCAGCTATTCTTACCGGTGTAGCGGAGCTCAGTGCAAGTTCCCCAAAATCTGTAATAGGTATGTTCAGCCGGGATGCCTGCTGATCCAGAAAGGAGCTGGTCCTAGCTGCACATACCGTATTCATATGCAAAATCTGTGACAATACCGTTACGCATAATAATAATTTTGGAGTTATGTTATTTTTTTGTTCATGTCAATAATTATCGCGCAGGAACTTTATACAGATAGACACTACGGGGCTATAGTTCTTTATTTTATACGTTTTTAGAGAATGAATTTTTCCGGCGGACTGGCATGTTTTTTGTTGTTCTTTTAATGTAAAACCAGGGACTACAAGGCCTTTGCAGGGCTGCATCACCCTGTCAAAAACAAGGAGGAGTGGCTGTGTTTTTTAATTTAACGGAAGAGCAGGAGCTATTGAAAAAAACGGTAAGGGACTTTGCAGAAAAAGAAATTACTCCCAAGGCTGCTGAAATGGACGAGAAGGAAGAATACGACTGGAGTTTATGGAATAAAATGGCCGATATGGGCCTTTGTGGCATACCTTACCCCGATGATTATGAGGGTGCGGGGATGGATAATATAAGTTACGCTATAGCCGTAGAAGAACTCAGCCGGGTTTGTGCTTCCAGTGGCGTGATTATTTCGGCCCACACATCTTTATGTGCCTGGCCAATATATCATTTTGGAACAGAGGAGCAGAAACAAAAATACCTCGTTCCCCTGACTAATGGTGAGAAAATTGGGGCCATGGGTTTAACCGAGCCTGCTGCAGGTACCGATGCGGGAGCGACCAAAACAACTGCGGTTCTCGACGGGGACGAATACGTGCTTAACGGCACAAAAATATTTATTACTAATGCCTTTTACGCGGATACTTATGTGGTTATCGCGGTTACGGATAAAAGCCTCGAGCATAAGGGCATATCCGCCTTTATAGTGGAAAAGGGAACCCCTGGGTTTACCTTTGGTAAGAAAGAACATAAACTTGGTATCCGCGCATCTGCCACGTATGAACTGGTATTTGAAAACTGCCGCATTCCTAAGGAAAACCTGCTGGGGCAGGAAGGCATGGGCTTTAAGCTAATCATGATGACTCTCGACGGGGGACGCATAGGTATTGCCGCTCAGGCTCTTGGCATTGCTCAGGGAGCTTTTGAGGCAGCTCTTGAGTACAGTAAAATCCGGGAGCAATTCGGCGAGCCTATTTCAGCAAATCAAGGCATACAGTGGATGCTGGCGGACATGGCCACTAGAATTGATGCATCAAGGCTGCTGATATATAGGGCTGCCTGGCTGAAGGACAACAATATGCCATACAGTAAAGAAGCCGCCATGGCCAAAGTGTATGCTTCGGAAGCGGCCATGTGGGTCACCACCAAGGCGGTACAGATCTTCGGCGGCTACGGCTACACCAGAGAATACCCGGTTGAGCGTATGATGCGGGATGCCAAGATTACTGAGATTTATGAGGGCACCAGTGAGGTGCAACGCATGGTTATTGCAGCCAATATTTTGAAATAACACGGTAGTATACTGCTCCCGGGCAAACTGTACGCAGTAACAACTTTCAGAAGATCCCGGGAGATTAAACGTTTTATAATGTAGTAATGAATAGCAGTGCGCAGACTTTTGCGCATCAAGTCAGCAGAACATTAATTGGGGACATTCCTTTTCGAATTCGTTAATAAGTTAGGAATTTAGCTAACCCAAGAAGGTGTGTCCCCTTACCTTAGGAGGAAGACAATGAAAATTGTTGTTTTAATGAAACAAGTATTTGATACCGAGGCCAAGATAACTATTGACGGCAGCGGAAAAATTAACAAACAGGGTGTCAGCCTGATCATGAACCCCTACGATGAATATGCCGTGGAACTGGGTTTGCGCATCAAAGAAAAACTTAAGGGAGACGTGACTGTGGTAAGCGTCGGCGGTCCGGAAGTCCAGGATGCGCTGCGTCAGTGTCTGGCCATGGGTGCGGATAAGGCTATACTGGTAGATCCCGGCACTGATGATATTGACGAATTCACCACTGCCACCATTCTGGCCAAAGCAGTGGGCAGCCTGGAATACGATATAATTCTCGGAGGATTTAAGGCCATTGACGACGGTTCGGTTCAGGTGTGCGGCAGGGTGGCGGAAATTCTGGGCATACCCGTGGTTAACGTTGTTACCCAGGCCGAGGTGGAAGATGGCAAAGCCGTGGCTACCTGCGATATTGACGGTGGCAGTGCCGTAATTGAAGTTAATCTGCCTGCAGTTTTAACCGCCCAAAAGGGTGGGATCGAACCCCGCTATCCCTCCATGAAGGGGATTATGCAGGCCAAGAAGAAACCCATGCAAAAAATAGGTCTTGTTGATATTGGCCTGGACGCTGCGCAGATTGCTCCAAAGGTCAAAACCCTAAGCTTCTTTATGCCCGCTGCCAGGGAGGCCGGTAAAATTGTTCCCGGCGAGCCTGCTGAAGCTGTATGTGAATTGGCCAGGCTCTTAAGGGAAGAAGCCAAGGCTATATAGTATAAGGGACGGATTTTTATCATTACATAGGAACGTTTACCGACAGATAGGAGGTTTTTTATAGTATGGCAAAAGGGATCTGGGTATTTGCAGAGCAACGTAACGAAGAAATAAAAAAGGTGACTTATGAATTGTTAAGTGCGGGCCGCAAGGCTGCCGACGCCCTTGGCGAGGAGCTTTGCGCCGTTCTGATGGGCAAGGGAGTCAGCGGGCTGGCGGGTAAACTGGGCGAATATGGTGCCGACAAAGTATTTGTGCTGGATGCAGACGTGCTGGAAAACTACACAACCGATGCCTATACCAACGTGCTGGCAGATTTGGCCAGGGAGCATCAGCCTACAGCCATTTTACTGGTCTGCTCTGTTTCTGGCCGCGACTTGGCAGCGCAGGTGGCACAACGCCTGGGTACCGGCCTTATGACTGATTGTACAGATATGACCATGGAAGATGGGCAATTGGTATTTACCCGCCCCATTTATGCCGGCAAGGCTTTCGTTAAGGCTGCCTGTCCGGAGGTCCGCCCTGTAATGGCCACTATCCGCCCCAACGTGCTGGCGGCAGATGCCCCCCAGGCTGGCCGCGGGGCGGAAACCGTAGCAGTGAGCGCCGGTGCCGGTGATGTTCGTCAGGCTATCAAAGATATTATCAAACAAATCAGCACCCGCCCGGAATTAACCGAGGCTGATATCATCGTTTCCGGAGGTCGCGGAATGAAAGGGCCTGAGAATTTTGCCGTCCTTGAAGAGCTGGCAGATGTGCTGGGGGCTGCTGTTGGCGCCTCCAGGGCGGCGGTTGATGCTGGTTGGAAGCCACATTCCTTCCAGGTTGGACAAACTGGTAAGACCGTGTCTCCGGTGTTATATATCGCCTGTGGCGTTTCCGGCGCTATCCAGCACCTGGCCGGTATGAGCTCCTCCAAATGTATTGTAGCAATTAACAAGGATCCTGAGGCAAACATCTTTAAAGTAGCCGATTACGGTATCGTGGGAGATTTGTTTGACGTAGTGCCTCTGTTGAAGGAAGAACTTGAAAAGCTCCTGGCCTAAGTTAAGAAAAATGAGAACGGGTTAAACCACATTTGGGTCGGAGTCCGGTTCAATTAGCAAGGAGGAAACCCAATGTCAGAGCTGATTGGCACCTTTACGAACCGCTCCCGCTTGCTACCGGTGAGAAAATATCAAAATATATGAAGCAAATAAGGGGGAGCAATTATGCTCTCCCTTAAAAATTCAGGTTAGTTGGTATCGGACCGCGAGCGGAGAATTCCCTTCAACAGGAATTCAGCAAACACCGCTGCTATTTCCAGGGTAGAAAGTTCGCCGGCAGGGGAGTACCAGTTGGGAATAAAATTTATTGAACCCAGCATGATAAGCCTTATAATTTTTACGTTTGCAGTGCGGAAAACTTTTTTCTCTATTCCTTCTTCAATGACTTCCGTAAACATCTTTTCATAGTTGTCCCGTTTTTCGGTCAGTTTTTGCAGGGGGATTGAAGAGGGAATAAAGGTTTTCTCAAAAAGGGTAAAATTTGCTGTGTGCACTGTCTCGATCACAATTTGCGCGTGGGTTTTGATCATTTCAAAAAGTTTTTGATCGGGGGGAAGGGAGCTCTCGTAAATTGGCTGAATATGGCCCTTGGCATTGTCTATGGAGTGTGTGTGGCACTTTATCCATAGTTCTTCTTTTCCGGAAACGTAATAATACAAGGCGGCCTTGGTCATGTTCAGGTTCGAGGCTATTTCATCCAGAGTGGTTCCTTTGTATCCCTTCTCCATAAAAATCTGAGATGCCACGTTAAGAATCTGCTGCCATCTTTCACTATCAGCCATTGCGGGGTTTCCTCTCTCTCCTGGACAAAGCAATTATACATACCGGATAATGGAACACTGAAAATATTCAGCTGCATATCAATCTGCAAATTAGTGTTCTATACGATAATATACCAGTTGGAACAATAAGACAAGCGTGTATAAAACGGATTCAAAAAAAGCGCTTTTGGAGATATCAAGAAGATTCTAGAAAAAGATTGACACCGGATATTTTATCAGCTAATATCTACTAAACGGTAAGTAACTAACTAACCGTTTAGTAGAAACTAAACTTGTCGTAAAATAATTTTAATACCAAGGTGGTAAAAATGCTTCAGGGCTTACTGGAAAATTTTATAAAAGGGGATGTGAGGGCTGCTGGCAGGTTGAAGCCGACATCATCAATCTGTCGGACACAACCATAGTGGTGACTGTTCCCGGTCTGGGCGACCAGATACAGGCGCTGAAGGCGGGGATTTTGGAGATCGCGGATCTGCTTGTGGTAAATAAGGCCGACCGGGAAGGTGCAAGCGACACCGTACGGGATCTGAACACGATGCTGGATTGGATGCCGCCCGAAAAATGGCGTCCAAAAGTCCTGTCCACTGTAGCCACCAGGAATCAAGGCATCGGTAAAGTCTATGAAGCCATCCAGGAACACAAAAACCACTTGCTCCAGACAGGCAAATGGGGGGTGTTGCGCCGGAAACGTATTGAGTCTCACTGTTTTACCATAATGGAAAATGTTCTTAGAGAACATGTAGACAAAAAAGTAAAGGAGGTTGCGGAATTAAAAGAACTGCTGGAACAAGCCAGGGAAGGAAAGCTGGATCCCTATAGCTCGGCTGACAATATTCTAAAAATCCTTTTTAGCCAGTTGGAAAACAAATGGTCTTTGTCACCCGTCAGCCGGGCCATGTCTGGTTTGCTGATAAGCCCGGCTGACAATTCTTTTTTCCGGGGTGATGGGGGGAATCCTGATAAGTGGAGGATATTTGGATTCCAAAATATACTAAAAACGTTATGTGTTGTTTCGATATGATACGAAAAAGGTTTAGGCGGGGAGGCGGCCATGAACGAAAAGAGTAAAATTCGGGTGTTACTAGCCAAGCCGGGACTGGATGCGCATGATAATGGTGTAAAGACAGTGGCTTTTGCCCTTAGGGATGCTGGCATGGAAGTTATTTACCTTGGCATGCGGCAGACCCCGGAAAATATTGTCAGGAGTGCTTTCCAGGAGGATGTTGATATCATTGGGCTGAGTTGTCACGGCGCGGCCATAGTCCCCCTGGGTGAACGGGTGATGAAACTGCTTCGCGAAAAAAATGCAGACATCCCGGTAATCTATGGAGGTACAATTTTAAACGAAGACAGGGATAAACTCTTGAGCATGGGTATCAAAGAGACTTTTTCCCCGGGGGCGTCGTTTAGTCAAATTATTAATAGCATAGTTAAACTGGTTGCGGAAAATCAAAATAAAAACTGAAAAGTAGAAAGGGGAATACGGTTAATGAGCCAGGAGGTTGAAGGAAAAAAATTCATGATTGACCTGGATAAGCCTATGTATGACAAAGGCGAGCGCAAAGCGCTTTCAGCCGAGGATACCCAACCCTATGACGCGCTGGATGTCCTGGCCGACATCCTCGTTGAAGAAGGGGTTAAGGAAATCTGGTGCCTGGAGGGCAGTGGGCTGTTCAGATTTATCGGTCCGATAATGAAAAGGGGAATTAAAAGGATCTCCTGTACCCACGAGGCGGAGTGCGGATTTGCTGCCGAGGCCTATGGCAGGATAGCCCGCCGACCCGGAGTGGTTACTATAGGACCGGGGACTGGGGTAACCAATCTGACCAGCCCTATTCACCAGGCTCGCAGCGCCCAGGCCCCCATGGTTTTTATCGTTTCTGATTCGCCGGAAATGTATGACGGAAGGTGGGCCCAGCAGGGCGGGATAATTACCTCCGAGGTGGTTTCACCACTCCTCAAGCGCCCGGTGAGAAGACTGACTCAGCCTTCGACAGTAGCCTACCATACTAAGCTGGCTTTCCGGGATTCGGTAAGCCCGGTCAGCGGACCCATGGGAATCGCCGTTACCGAGGAACTTTCCTGTTATGCCCAAGGTGATCCGGTTACAACTAAGGCCGCATTGTACAATGGTTATGTCCCCGGCAATTTCACCCACCAGAGCCGGACCGATATGTTCAGAATGCTGGCGGATCCGAAACTGGTGGAGGATGCCGTGAAGTGGCTCCTGGCTGCGGACCGGCCGGCCATGATTTGCGGGGAAAGTATTTGGTACCACGATGCCGTGGATGAACTGAACGAATTTGTGCATTTGCTGGGCATCCCCTGCCACACCCGCAGGCTATCCAGGGGGGCCATTTCGGAGTACGACCCCCTGAATTGCTACGGAAGGGCCCGGGGAAAGGTAATGCGCGCTTCGGACCGGTCAATAATTATGGGGCTGGGTGTGCGTTACCTTGAAAACTATGGCAGATCCCCCTTCTGGGGCGCGGAAACAAGGTATATTCAGGTTCAGTCTTGTCCTGAAATGCAGTGTCTCCAACTGCCCACTGAATATGAATTTAACGGCAGTATGAAATACATACTGAGGCAAATGATTGAGTGTGTCAAGGACATGGGCATTACCAAGCCTTTGGAGAAGTGGGAAAACTGGCGTCAGTTTGTGGTGGAGGCAAGAGAAGAATCGCTGAAAAAACCCATTCAGCGTGTAGCCAAACAAGTGGGCAAATATCCGTTCCACCCCGACCTCTGCGGTAAAATAGTCGGAGAATGGCTTAGCAGAGAATTAAACGATGATTTCCTTACCATACTTGGCGGGTGGTCGGCTACCTCCTTCTATACTGACTGGATCCGCCTGAGGACAGGAGGCCGATTACTGGATGCCACCGATGCCATCGGATTGGGACACCCCATCCCCATGGCCTGCGGCGCTTCCATTGCTGACGACAGAAAACACCCGGTAATTGCCCTGATGGGCGACGGGGATTTCTATGGCGGGTCGGGAATGGCCTATGAACTGGCAGTTAAGTGGGAAATACCGGTAATTGGTATCCACATAAACAACAACTCCCTCTGCACCAACTGCGACGAAATTTTCCAGGCATTTTACGGCCCCACCAGGGACTTTTACAAGGACTTCATGCAGATCTACCCCCCTAAAATCAAGACCAATAATATGATAGCCGAATTCGGTGTGCACACCGAGTACGTTGAGCGGGACAGCGAGATGGAGCCTGCCCTCAACCGGTGTCTTGCTGCCGTTCGGGAGGGTCAACCCGCGTACATCAACGTGATTTCCGACCCCGTGGTGAATAATGAAATAATGGGCCTCTTTACAGGGTCCCTGTACGGAAATATTCCATACAACGAGCTGATCAGAAACGCAAAGAGGTATATCCTCGAAGGAGGATATTTCCGGAAGCAGTTTGCCAGGGTGGCTCATCCCAGCTGGACGAAGGCAATTGAAATATATGAGCAGACGGGCAATATCCCTGAAGAGGTATAAAAAATCAACTCAAGAAAAAGGGGGTAAAACTGATGGTTTCCAAGCTTTTAAAGGATAAGTTTCCCGAATGGGAATGGAAGTGCGAGGACTGTGGGCACATTTGGAGAAGCGAAAGTTATCAGTGTCCCGTTTGCAGCAGCCTCAACTGTGACAGAACTTATGTCTGGTGACAGGTATCTTTAAAATGAGTGTCTGACAAATACACTTTCTGGGTTGAAATAGTCTTGGTTAAATTCTCACTGGCTTTTTTATCAAACCGGGTATGCCTGAACGTGTTCCAGGCGTCCCGGTTAAAAAAGCCTGCTTTTCCTGAGCAATGAAAAGGAGGCGTTGGTCATAAATGATTAATAAAGATGATATTGAAAATATTAAAAAATCCCGGGAGGCCTGGCAAGATAACACTTTATCAAAGTTGCCGCCATGCCAGGCAAAATTTGAGACTGTCTCAGACATTCCCATTAAGGACATCTACACACCGGAAGACATAAAGGACCTTGATTATCTTCGCGACTTGGGTTTCCCTGGGGAATACCCCTTCACCCGCGGGGCATATGCGCCTATGAACCGCGGCCGCCAGTGGGTTATACGGCAGGTGGTGGGTGTGGGCACGGCCGAGGAAACAAATAAGAGGCACAAGTTCGTTATGCAGCAGGGCCAGACCGGGATGAGCAACGACTTTGACCTCCCCACCCTGATTGGCCTGGATTCTGACGATCCCCTGGCGGTAGGGGAGGTTGGCCGGGTGGGGGTGTCCATAGACTCCCTGGAGGATATGGAAAAACTATACAACGGTATTCCCCTGGAAAAGGCCAACCACTCCTTTACCATAAACCACCCCACCGTCGCTATATTGAGTATGTTTATCGCCCTGGTTGAGAAGCAGGGGCTGTCTATGGAAAAAATCGCCGGTACCACGCAGAACGATCCCCTCAAAGAATGCTTTGCCATGAAGGTTTTCGTATTCCCGCCCAAGGCATCAGTGAAGATGCTGGTGGATACGTGGGAGTACGCCGCCAGATTCTTGCCCAAGTGGAACATATCCAACCTTAACGGGTATCCAACCAGGGATTCGGGGGGCACTGTTTATCACGAACTTGGATTGACATTTGCTTCCGGGATCCAATATTTTGATGAGGCTATCAAGAGGGGAATAGATGTGGACGCCATTGCTCCCCGGATTTCCTTAATGTGGTACGTGCACAAGGATTTTCTGGAGGAAATTGCCAAGTTCAGGGCTGCCCGCCGCATCTGGGCAAAAATCATGAAAGAGCGCTACCACGCCATAAATCCCCAGAGTTGGAAGTTGCGCATGCACGCCCAAACCGGAGGGGCCACATATACCTTCCAACAACCCGAAAACAACATTGTCAGGGGCACCATCGGAGGCATGGCGGCGGTTTTGGGTGGGGTCCAGTCACTGGCTATAGCTTGTTACGACGAGGCTCTCTCCATACCATCGGAAAAGGCCCATAAACTTTCTATCCGGACTCAGCAGGTAATCGCACACGAAAGCGGCGTCACCAGCGTGGTGGATCCCTTTGCAGGCTCATATTATATGGAGTGGCTTACCAATGAGGTGGAAGAAAGGACCTGGAAAATAATCAATGATATTGAAGAAAGGGGCGGCCTAGCTGTCTGCACGGAGAACGGTTATATCGACAGGATGCTGGCCAACCAGGTTTATGAATACAATAAGGCCGTAGAAAAGGGCGAACAAATAGTGGTAGGGGTCAACGCATTCGCTGACGAGGAAGAGAAAGGAAAGCTTCCTTCTGAAAAAGATATCTTCCGGGTTTCTTCCGATAATGAGGAGAAACAAATAGCGAGTCTGAAAAGGTTGAAGAGGGAGAGGAATCAGCTGGCGGTTAAAAATGCTCTGGACGATTTACTCAGGGCCTCAGAAAAAAATGAAAACGTGATGCCATACTGCATTGCCGCCGCCAAGGCCTACTGCACCGAAGGTGAGATAATTGGCGCTCTGAAAAAAGTATATGGTGAGTACGAACCGTCCACAATTTAATAGCCGGGAAAAACTCTGAAGCTGTGTCTTGTGGCAAATTCAATAGAGAGACGGGTAGGTGAAAGAATATGCGCGGTGTCACTATAATAGGTATCGGATCCACACCTTTCGGCGTCCTGGAGGGTAAGTCGCTAAAAGAAATTGCCACCATAGCCTGCCTGGATGCTATTAACGATGCGGGTATTGATAAAAATGACATCGATGCCTTCTATCTAGGAAATTACATTTCCGGAATTTTGGTCAATCAGGAAACCATCGCCCCCCTGATTGCAAACAGCCTCGGGCTGAGAAAAGATATTGCCTGCACAAAAGTTGAGGGGGCTTGCTGTTCGGGGGGCATAGCCTGCAGGCACGGTTTTCTGCTAATAAGCGGCGGTTTTTGCGACATAGTGCTTGTAGCCGGCGTTGAAAAAATGACCTCGGCCTCTACAGAAAAGAATACGGCGGCCATAGCATCGGGTATGGACTGGGAGCAGGAAGGGAAAACGGGATTGACGTTCCCCGGTTTTTTTGCCCTGGTTGCCCAGCGGTATATGTATGAATACGGCTGCAAGATGGATCACATCAGCAGCGTTTGTGTCAAAAACAGGTCCAACGGTGTTAAAAACCCGCGGGCCAGATTCCGCAAGGAAGTGACTCTGGAAGATGTTTTAAAAGGAAAACAGATTGTGGACCCCCTGAGGCTGCATGACTGCTGTCCAGTTTCAGACGGGGCGGCGGCCCTTGTGCTTTGTAGGTCTGACTGGGCGGACAAATTCACAAAAAAACCTATTGATATCCTTGGGGCCGGACAGGGCTTGGGTACCAGCACAGCCTATGAAATGCCTAATCTGGTCTCAATAGGCGCAACCGTAGAGGCGGCCAGACAGGCTTACAAAATGTCCGGAATCAAACCCGGGGACGTTGATGTAGTAGAACTTCATGACTGTTTCAGTATAGCTGAGGTTGTGGACTGCGAGGACTTGGGGTTTTTTGAAAAGGGGCGGGGCGCTTTCGCGGCCTTTGATGGTGAAACACGTATTGGCGGCAAAATACCCATTAACCCCAGCGGCGGCCTCCTCTCCAAAGGGCACCCGGTTGGCGCCACCGGAGCCGGGCAAATGTATGAAATATGCAAACAGCTTAGGGGGGAGCATGAAAACCAGGTAAAAGATGCTGAAATAGGCCTGGTCCACAACTTGGGAGGGTCCGGCGCCGTTTCAACCGTGCACATCTTGCGGAGGAGGTAAAAAAGTGGCCTCAAAAAATATTCCCGTAATGCGCTGCCAGAAATGCAATAGTTATTACGTGCCCGTCAAGTATAGCTGCAATTCTTGCGGTAGCAGGGAACTGGAAATTGTCAAAGTGGACGGTACAACCCTGATTTATTCCCATACCACCATCAGAATACCACCGGAGGTATACAGGGATCAGGTGCCGTATGATATAGCTCTGGTTATTTTACAGGAAATACCCGGCTTGATGTTTACCTCAAGGGTTATGTGTTCTGGGGAAAATAAAATAGAAATCGGAAAAGAAGTAGTTTTTACAGGAACTGATGAGTTGGGCTACAGGTTTGAATTGAAAAGGGGAATGCCGGATGTGTGATAAGCTATCAGAAATACAACAGTCTCTGGACAAATGGCAGCAAGACAGATCGAAAATGAAAGACCGGGAATTCAAATTTGAAACTGTTTCTTCACTACCCGTTAATGACCTGTACACCCCTTTGGATATTAACGGTATGGATTATGAGCGTGATTTGGGCATGCCCGGCTCCTATCCCTACACCAGGGGTGTACAGAGTAACATGTACCGCGGCAGACTCTGGA
>Ga0209347_1005125_pt1 | contig 12829 bp, 9 predicted proteins | sample AutmiccommuBRH23_FD_187382 | JGI IMG/M metagenome (GOLD analysis project Ga0209347, IMG submission 187382) | Deep subsurface microbial communities from Mt. Terri, Switzerland - Autotrophic microbial communities BRH/23 (SPAdes) (version 2) | ecosystem: Environmental > Aquatic > Deep subsurface >... | reverse complement strand
CCGGAGGTTGTGTAGGCCGGGCTCAAATCGCTCCACCTACCCATTAGCGACCCTGAAGCGACCCAAAAGCCAAGGTGTCTTCAGACTACAAAAAAGTTATCCACATTTCTGCCTTGAGCATAGTTTCAATAAAAAAGTAAAATATAAACCCACAAGTTATAAAGTCCTTGTGGGTAATTTTAACCGATGATATTATCGGCTCTATGATTATTAGAAATAATAAAATGAAAGGAAAGACCACTGCTACTTTCGTAAATAAAAATAGATAGATTGCAATAATAATAAGGATTACTTTAAGTAACAACGGGGGGAACTATATGAACTTAAAAATTCTAAAAAAGATACTGCCCCAATCCTACACCCTGAATACCGCCCAAAAGCCAATGCATGCGGGGGAGATATACCATCTTTGGGATGCCTTGACGGCAAGCCACCAGATAGTCAATGTTGGGGAAACATACCAGATGAACACTCAGGACAAGGAAATCCATCTCTTCCTGAAGGGGCTTGTTGAAGGCGTCCTATTACTAAGAATACCCAAACTTGAAAATCTACTCAAAGACGCGGGTTTTCCCGTACCCCCCCGTCCGGCCACTAAAACCCTGCAGGGTAAACCGGGGGTGGGGCAGGAGGTTAAATTGTCGGATGAGGAAGTATTGAAGGTTATGCTGACCTTATCCCTGTCTTTATTAATCCTTGACGCGCGGGGGGTGGGGACTGCCACCACCAATGAAGACATCCGTGGAGTTTTTGTTGACCTTCTTAAAAAAACTATATTGGCACATGATGCTTTGATGGTATTTGGAAGTGGCAGGCAGGCCTTTACCCCGGCCCCTCCAGCTACCGCATCGCCAGGCGCCCTGAATCTGGGAGAGGTTTATGTGCTTTGGGACCAACTGGGTTACAGGCATTCCACTATTGTCCTCCTTGAAACCTATCTCAATAACACCAAAGATGTGGACCTAAAAACTGTACTGAATTATGGTTTGAACAAAATAGCCTTTCCCCAGATGGAAAAACTGGAGATGACCCTAAAGAACGAAGGATTTACTGTCCCGACCCGCCCTGTCTCCAGGATGAAACAGCAGCCTGCTGGAAGGACCGGAAAAATCATCTTAAGGGACAGTGAAATTCTCAGTATTGTGATTACGGCAACCCAGGTAGCTTTGGATTTGCACGCCAATTCCCTGGGGTCCATCTATCGTGGAGATGTCAGGGAACTTGTAAAAAGCTTTATCTTTGAGGAAATAGAGTATTTGACAAAACTGGTTACGCTGGGCAACAAGCGAAATCTCATGGAAATCCCGCCAAACGTCACAGCAAAAGTCTAAAAAGGAGTGTAAAAAAATGCAGTTTAAAATCCTGAAAAAAATACTTCCGTCCTCCTATACCCTGAACACCGCTCAAAAACCTATGCACTCGGGGGAAATATATCATTTATGGGAATCCCTAACCGCTTCTCATCAGTTGATAAATTCTCTTGAAACCTTTCAAATGAATACCGATGATAAAAATATGCATCAGCTTATACAGGATTTTACAGCCAGTATAAGAAAACAGCGCATCCCCAAACTGGAAGGTCTTCTTAAGGATGCCGGTTTTACCGTACCACCCAGAACGGCTACTAAAACCCTCCAGGGAAAGCCCGGGGTTGGCACTGAAGTCATACTCTCCGATGAGGAAATCATCAAGGTAATGTTTAACTTATCAAGCGCTTTGATCAATCTTGACGGGCGGGCCATAGGGACTGTGACAACAAAAGAGTCTATTAGAGATTTGTTTATTACGCTTCTTAAACAGGATATGAAGGAGCACGAAGCTATAATTTTTATTGGAAAGAGCAGGCAGGCCTTTATCCAGCTGCCTTTGGCAGTGTCCGAACCCAATGGGCCCACAATAGGTGACGCTTACTGGCTTTGGAGTGAAATGGAATTTTACAGGAGTTCCAGCATTATTCTATTGGAATCCTATATAAGCAACACCAATGACAAAGAGCTTAAAAAAATCCTGGAACATGGTCTGTATAAAATCGCCTATCCCCAGTTAAGTAAGGTTGAACAGACTTTAAAAGCCGCTGGATTTACAGTTCCGCCCAGACCGGTAACCAGGATGCATCAGCGGCCTCCCGGGGTAATTGGGCAAATTACTTTATCCGACAGCGAAGTTACAAATGTCATAATAACAGCCAGTCAATTTCTTTTGAACCAACATATCAGGGCTTACAGCGCAACTTTTAAAGACGAATACAGATTAATTTTCAAATCGTTCATTATGGAAGAAATAGACAACATTAAAAGGCTCTATGGCCTGGGTAAAACGAGAAATCTCATGCTAACCCCTCCTCAAGTCACATCCAAGAAGGGCTAGGCCTGCCCCGGGAATATTATTATGTTTTTGAATGTACCAGCCGCAGGAATTATCCTACGGCTGGTACCGTTTATACCCTGTTACCGGGGGCTACCCTCCCGGCCAGTTTACTTATTTCAACCAGGACCAGCGGGACCATACTCAGACTGAGCACCACTCCCCAGTCAGAAGGCCGGAGCATGGCGGTCTCAAACACATCCCTGAGGAATGGGGTTAAGATTACAATAAACAGTGCCCCAGTCGAAACCAGAGTGGCGTATATCAGGCTTCGGTTGCTGCCCGGGCCTATGGTAAAGAGGGACAGCCGCATGCTCCGGACGTTAAAGGCATGCACCAGCTGCGACATGGCCATGGTAACAAAGGCCATGGTATGCGCCTCCTCCAGGGTCCGGCCCCAACTCAGGGCCAGCCAGTACGCGGCCAGCGACAGGAGTCCGATTAACATTCCCTGCCATAGTATCCTGGTTCCAACCCCCTCTGAAAACAAACCCTCTTGTAGCTTACGGGGCGGTCTGCTCATAATTCCCTTTTGGGGGGGCTCCAGCCCCAGGGCCAGGGCAGGCGGACCGTCGGTAACAAGGTTTAACCACAGTATCTGTATAGGGCTCAGGGGGCTGCCCAAACCAAGCACCAGGGCTGAAAAGATGGCCACGATCTCCCCGGTGTTGCAGGAAAGCAAGTACTGTACCGAGCCCCGTATGTTATTGTAGATTGTTCTCCCTTCCTCCACCGCCTTGACGATGGTGGCAAAATTGTCGTCCTGAAGCACCATGTCGGAGGCCTCCTTGGCTACCTCGGTTCCGGTGATCCCCATGGAAGCCCCGATATCCGCTCGCTTAAGGGCCGGGGCGTCATTTACGCCGTCCCCGGTCATGGCAACCACATGACCGTGGTGTTTTAGGGCTTTCACAATGCGCAGTTTGTGCTCCGGAGATACCCTTGCGAAAACGGCCACCCCGTTAACCACTTTTTCCAGTTCCTCTTCATTCATTTTCTCCAATTGTTCACCGGTAAGGCTGTCGTCACCCGGCTGCATTATATCCAATTCCCTGGCGATGGATACAGCGGTTTCCCTATGATCTCCTGTTATCATAACCGTTCGTATTCCGGCCCTGCGGCACACCGCTACCGCCTCTTTGGCTTCAGGGCGTGGAGGGTCCTGGATGGCGAAAAATCCCACAAAGGTCAGGTTCCGCTCCGCATTGTCAGAAGAGAGCTCCTCTGGTATCCCGGGCCACTGGCGGACAGCCAGGGCCAACACCCTCTGACCCCCGGAGGCAAACTGGGAGTTGACCTCCAAAAGGGCCCTCAGTGTGTCGTTGTCCAGGGGGGCAGTTCCCTTTTCCGTCAGTATGCCGGTGCAGCGGCTCAGCAGAATATCCGGGGCCCCCTTGGTAAAGGACCGGTAGGAATCTTCATAGGTATGATAGGTGGTCATCATTTTGCGGTCTGAATCGAAGGGTATCTCGGCCAGCCTGGGCTGGTTTTGGAGGGCGAACTCCCTGGATAAGCCCGCTTTGGAGGCAGCCACCACCAGCGATCCTTCGGTGGGGTCGCCAATAACACGGTACCCTTTTTCTGTGTCCTCCATCTGGGCGTCACTGTTCAACAGTCCTCCGAGAAGCAGCAGCTTTAGCCCTTCATCTTCCAGAGCCGGGATTTCATTGCCATTCCGATCCAAAAACTTACCTCCGGGGTCATAGCCGGTACCGGTTACCTGAAATACTTTGCCCGTTGCATAAATTCCTGTAACAGTCATTTCATTTTTTGTCAGAGTGCCGGTTTTGTCTGAGCAGATAACGGTGGCCGTGCCCAATGTTTCAACGGCTGGAAGCTTCCGGATTATAGCCCGGTGACGGCTCATCCTGGTAACGCCCAGGGCCAGGACGATGGTCACCACCGCGGGCAGTCCCTCGGGAACGGCCGCCACAGCCAGGCTTATGGCCACCATGAACATTTCCAGCAAGTCCTCACCGCGCCACAGCCCTATAAAAAACACCAGCGCCACTATGGCCACCGCGGCGGCCCCCATTATTTTACCCAACTTGCCCAACCGCTGCTGCAGAGGGGTTGGCTCCACAACCGCCTCATCAATCAGTTGGGCGATGCGTCCCAGTTGCGTATTCATTCCCGTCTCCACCACAATGGCTTTGCCACGACCGCCTGTTATGGTGGTCCCCATGAAAAGCATGTTTTTCCGGTCACCTATTGAGACCTGGTCGCCCTTTACAGCCCCGGTATCCTTTTCTACCGGGACAGACTCGCCGGTGAGGGCAGATTCATTGGCTCTCAGGGAAGCGGCCTCCAACAGCCTTAAGTCAGCCGGGACCGAGTCACCAGCATCGATCAGCGCCACGTCACCCGGGACCAGTTCCTCTGCGCTGACCTGGTGAACCTTTCCATCCCTCACAACTTTAGCCGAGGGCTTTGTCATATCTTTTAAAGCCTTGAGGGCATGCTCGGCCTTGTTCTCCTGAATCACTCCGATTACAGCGTTAAGAACCACAATAATCAGGATAACAATAGAGTCCTCCCACTCTCCAAGGATCCCTGAAATTACTGCAGCCCCAAGAAGTATTAAAACCAATATCTCCTTCATCTGGCCAAAGAACATAGATAGAAGGCTGCGGGGGGGCTTTTCCTGAAGAGTGTTTGGGCCATGAGTTCTCAGGCGCTGCGCGACCTCCTCGCCATTCAGCCCTCTCTCCGGGTCGGTTACGATTTCCCGGCAGGTCTCCCGGGCCTCCAGGCAGTGCCAATTCCTTGATTCCACTTTTTTCCCTCCATTAATTTTTGCAAATATGACCAGTGTCAAAAAAATAATAGACCCTTGCATGAAATAAGTAATTTCATGCAAAGGTCTTGCTCGGCTGTTTATCCGTCAGGCAGCGAAAAACTAATCACTTTAATAATGCCGCTCTGATAATGTTACTCCCCTTTGCACTTAAAATACTATAATTTTATTTTTGTTCCGTGGTTGATACGGAATACAACTTGCCTATTGACAATCTTTGGCTTAGAATAGTTTTGCCAAGCCCATCTTCTTTATACGTCCTTTTCCGGCCTTTTTGTTATCTTCCCGGACAGATTACCACTACAAAGCCCCTTGGCATTGATCCTTGGCTACAACCCCAACAGGCGGGCCGGATTTTCCGCCAGCATCACCCGAATTTCACGGCGGCTGATACCTTCCGCCAGTAGAATCTCGGTAAAAGCTCTCATTCCCTCTGCCGGGCGGGGGTTAACTGCCTGACCCAGGTCGGTGACCAACACGCAATGCTCGGCCCCAATGATTTTAATGCCCTCGGCCATACTCTTCTCGCTAACCCCATACTGAGGCATTAACAGGTTAAGGTAACATTTCTCCAGAATGGCTCCCTTTTGCGCCAGATGTACCTGATCCTCCAAAGTCAGTCCAACAAACTTAGAGTCGGGGTGGGTGATCAAAATATTCTTTACCCCCGCGTCAATGGCCGCATCTGTAAGAATCAGTATTTCCCGTGCCGAAAGATGTCCTGTTCCTAATATGGCGTCTGCCCCGGCAATGAGTCGCAAAACCGGCAACACTTCAGGCTTTAACCGCCCGGCCCCGTCCAAAACGGCCAGGCCCACCGGCGGGACCTCCAGGTGCTGCGCTGTGTGAAGGGGGCTTTGGCCGCCAAAGTACTCGAGGTGGCTCAATGCATGAATGGTGGGAAACCAGACGATTTTACCGCCCATCTTCAGTGCGGCTTCCACCGCAGCCAGGTTTAAACCTCCCACATACTGATTCAAAACAATGCCGCCAAAGGCAGCCACCCCTTCCACCCTGCCGTTAACCAGGGCTGCCCGTGATACAGTCGGGCACTCGTGGGCCTTAATCATCACTCCCCGCATTCCTGCCGCCCTGGCTTCAGCGGCCAGGTCGAAGTCGTCCAGGGCCCGGTCAAACAGGCTGGGGCTGCTATGGGTATGCAGGTCAATGCCTCCGGCAAGAAGATTGTCGCCTGTCATTATTACTTCTCCTTTCGAAAGCGGCAGGCTGACGCCAGCCATAATGGTCTGTTTTAATCAATGGCCCATCCCTTGAGGTAATCCCCAGCCGTCCCCTTGGTTAAAAACAGGCCGCAATGGCAGCATCCCTGTTCGGCAATTTGCCCGGCGTGGTCCGCACAGGGACAGACTATTTTCTCCGCCTCAGCCTGGTCTTTCAGTAATTCTTCGGACACAAAAAGGCAGGTGCAGTAGGGACGACCGAACAATTCCAGGTTGTGTGCCAGTCCTTTCAGTGTCGCTTCCTTTATCGACCGGACAGGATTCAGATCATACCCTGCCCGGACTGCATGAACTTCTACCAGTTTTCGCACCTCAGACAGTGCCTTTTCACTTACATCCTTCATTTAGTCCACCTCCGCCGGTAGCGCTATTTTATTTGCTTTGTCACCGAATAGGAGATAAAGGTGGGAACCCACATGGAGTGCTTCCCTGGTCCACCTGCTACAATGACGTTAATATCATCAATGGTCTTAACCACACGCACAGTCCGGTCGGGCCCAATGTAGTCGGCGTCTGTTAATCCTGAGAGGTAGTTTTCCAGCTGCCCCGGCGAGATCTTATTCACAGGAACCCGGGCGTGGTCATAAATGTACTCCTTGACATCCTGTTTGGAATAACCGTCGGCTGCGATTGTGGCGGCATGCTCCGGTCCGATTACTACAAACAGGTCACTGGCCCAGTAAAGATTGTTGTGCCCCGTGTGGGCCAAGGTCCCGCAGATGGTGGTCAGTATGCCCTCAGCGGATATGCTGCCGTGGTCATTGATATTTTGAGGGGCTTCCGCCGCCACCACAGTCACGGTACTGGCAAACGGATCAAATCCCCGATCAACGTGTAATGGCGCCCATGGACTCAAAGCCTCGTTTTCCGCAATGCAGTATGTATATTTACCGGGGTGCCCCATGGTGGCTTTATCTAATTTACCCGGAACAGCGCCGCCAACATTTTGCAGTACCAGCCGGACTGCCCGCCCAATGGTGGCATTGGCACGCCAGCCCTGACCGAAGCAGTTGCCCTTACAGTTGATGTCCAGCTCCCGGGCCAGAGGGCCATTGACAATGACCAGCGGACTGCCCGGATGCGTGGTGGTCTGGACCCCGTACAGGTTGAACTTTTCTTCCAGCAAGGCTTCAACCGCTGCCAGCACGACAGAAAAGTACGAAGGAAGGCAGCCCGCCATGACGGCATTGATTGCCACCTTAAGCACTGTGGACTCACCCCAGGCAGGTGGAATCAGACCCAGCACTTCATCCGGTTCCCTGTCAACGGAACCGATCATCTGCCTCACTCTGTCCGGAGTAGGCAGCACCACCGGCAGTCCATCGGTCCAACCCTTATTGTAGAAAAAAGACTGCTGTATATCAGCATCCTTGCTGATGCTGAATTGTATTGGCCCGCCCTTTGCAGAGTCATCGCCGCCAGCACTCCCTTCCTCGCTTTTTAAATAACGAGCTATCTCCTTAAAGGCCCAGTCTGCCCGTTTTGATACATCGGGCTCCTTAAGCCCGCCTACGGGGTGTGGGATTACTACCAGCGGCAGTTCCGGAATGCCGAGGGCTTTCGCCTCGGCTGAGGCCAGTTCCCGGAACTGATCTGTCACCAAGGTAATTGTCGGGATCCCCTTTTTTTCGAGCAATGCCGAATCGTGGACACTCCACGATGAACATGACCCTCAGTCGCCAATGCCACAGATCACCAGATCGGCCTCATTGGCAGTTTCCTGCAGAACCGCCGCCGGAGCGGGGAGAGCAACATTCTTCTTTCCCTTTCTTACCGTCCTGGTGGAGGGAAACTGACTGGACAAAAGCCTCTCCAGGTTGTCAAAAAGCAGGCCCACATTTGCCTTGCCATTGCTGAATAAAACTACTGTTTTTCCCTGAAGATTTTTCTCGCGCCCGACTAAGGCTTGTTTCTTGACTTTAACTTCTCCTAAAGGGTTTAAGACTTCTAACGTCATGGTTAAATCCCCCTTTTTTCCAATTGTTCCATGTAGTTGGCTATCACGGACCTAGACCCGCGAAGACCATGCCCACCAATTGGTCAAGGTCTTCGGGTTGTTCTCCCTGGTAGTGCTCTCTAAGTCCCATACCAGCCAACCAGGCCATGGTGTCCCGGATACCTGTGGACAGATGAACCGGAATGCCGGCTGCGCAAAGCGTTTGAATGGCCATGTTCATTTCCTCGGCCCGCCTGCCGGCATGGATAGCGCTGGAACCAAGAGAGTATTCCCGCCACCAGGAAAACGATCTGTTGTCAAATAATCGTGTCAGGTTTGCGCATACCTCGTCCTCAACCTGCCAGAACCTGGCCAGCAAGGCTTCTTCCCAGAGGATTGCCTGCAAGCCTTTGGTAACAATGCTTGTGCACATTTTTACGGCTGACGCCCGTCCCACCCGGTCCCCCATCCAGCTAATGTTAAACACATCCGGCAATGCGCCCAACTTCTCTTTGCCACACCGGCCACTGGCCAGAATCGTTGTTTTAAGCCCGGTGCTTACGGGTGAACCCATGATGGCCCCGTCGACAAAATCCAGCCCCCTGGCTGCGAATTCTTCCCCCATTTGTTCTTTCACCACCGGGGCACTGGAGTTAAGGTCGAAAAAGACCTGTCCAGGCGCCATGTGTTGAGCGGCATTGAGCGCAATCTCCCGGGATCCGGCCGGGGTCACGGTAGATATGATGTACCTGCTCCCCCGCACCACCAGACCCAAATTGTCCGAAAGAATAATTCCGTCACCTTGCGCCTTCTGCAGTTTGGCCATTCCACGGGGGCTGTTCGGACTAATATTATGATCATAGGCCAGAACCTTGTGCCCCATCGGAGTTAACGCATGGGTAAAGGCTTGGGCCACCTCGCCAAAGCCAATAAACCCGATAACCTCCTGCTTCATTTTACCTCCTCCTCTTGACGGACTTAACCGACAACCAGGCTTGCGCCAGTGGAACCGCCGGTAATGTCCGGTATAAGGGACTTAACCTGCTGGCCCAGGCAACTACACACCTGATTCCTCATTTTTCCACTTTTCATTTTTATCATAATAGTCTGTATCATTTCATAAGTCAACAGAATAGCCAGTCAATAATACCTTGGTTAAATGAAAAACAAATTGCCAATCGACTTCTACGTTCGGTTCTGTAAGAGACTGGGGGTGTAATTCCCCCGGTTACTCTACCGCGAATTCGCGCTGATTAAAAATTTAAAAAGAAAGTAGGTCAAAATTGCCACAGGTAAAGGGTATAATATGTTAGAGAAAAATTTTTCATTCAAGAGGATATCCTAATGCCCAAGAATCCATGGCAGCCCAAGTACAATTACAGTGAAACTATAGTCAAAGCCCTAATGGAAATTGAAGGGGCGAAAGCTGTAATGGATCATGTTACCCTGCCCCCTGCGATAGAAAATGAGCTTCGGCATCGCACACGAATACGTTCAAGCCACTACTCCACATCTATTGAAGGAAATAGGCTTACACTAAATGAGGTGGCCGAAGTACTGGAAGGGCAGGAGTTAGTATCGCACAGAGAACGGGATGTACTTGAGGTGCGAAATTACTGGAATGCTCTTTTGAAGGTTGAAAAATGGGCAGCCAGCAAAACTCCATTGATGGAGAAGTCAATACGACAGTTGCACGCGATATTGGAAAAAGGTAAACGAGCTAAACCTACACCTTACCGGGATGGCCAAAATGCAGTTCGGGACAGCATAACCAGGGAAATTGTGTACATGCCCCCTGAAGCTGAAGAAGTACCAATTTTAATGGCTGAAATGATAGCGTGGATAAACAAAGCAGAGAAAGAAAATATACCAGTTCCGATTATAGCAGCCTTGGTTCATTATCAACTGGTAACCATTCATCCGTTTTGGGATGGCAATGGAAGAACGGCAAGGTTACTGGCAACTTATATTCTGCACAGGGGAGGCTATGGTATTAACGGTTTTTTCTCGTTAGAGGAACATCACGCGAGAGACTTGGTTGGCTATTATGATTCCCTAATGGTTCATCCCAATCACAACTACTACATGGGCCGGGCAGACGCAAGTTTGAACAAGTGGTTAGAATACTTTTTCAGGACCCTAGCGTGTGTGTTTACTGAAGCAAAGAACGAGGCATTACATCTACTAAAAAAGGAACCGGACGAACCGGCTTGGCTGCGAAAACTTGACCGCCGGGCACGAATAGTAGCGGGGTTATTTTCAAAGTCCGAATACATTACGGCCAGTGATGTTGCCGCTATATTGGGATTATCTCCCCGTATGGCTCGGGAACTTCTTAGGGAATGGATAAATGATGGATGGCTATCAATAAGTGATTCATCAAAAAAAGGACGGCAGTATAGTTTAACGGCAGTTTAACGGCAGTTTAACGGCAGTTTAACGGCGAAAAATCAACGTATAAGCGTCCGAACCGGTGTGGGGCAGACATTGACTGCGCGGTAAACGGAAGTTGTTTACTCAAGAATAATTAGGTTTCGTACTCAAAGGCACACTTATTTGTGCTTGGTGCTGCGGACGGCACATCTTAAAATACGGTCGGCTGGGCCGACTACTCACCTCCACGTGCTTTGTAGTATATCTGCCTACCCAAACACAGTGTACCATACAGTTGCGGTAGGAATGGTACTTATTATTGCCCAAACAGGATCTCTTATCGCCAGCGCATAGAAAGGATTCATTACACAGTATTTCCTTCAGAAATAAATGACAGGGATATGACGTGGTATTATACCCTGTCCGAAAATGATTTGTAAGTAATTAACCAACCCAACTAAAAAGGCTCGCCTAAAAAATAGGCGAGCCTTTTTAGTGAAAACTTTTGTTGGGCATTTTGATTTTTCTATGCCTAACAATGATCCCGGAAACCCTTGTATTCACTGGTCGGAGCGACACGACTTGAACGTGCGGCCTCTACCACCCCAATTTTGTGATGACCTTCTCAAGTAATCTCAACGAAGCTCATAAAGCAGTATTTATAAGGCTTACGGCTGAAGGGTATCTTATTAGGAGTCAACCTTTTTAGTGCTTTTGCAGTGTGATTGCAGTAAAGATTGCAGTAAAAGTAGATATACTAAAAGCCTTCATTTACGCCACTTTCACCCATGTTATATTCTCGGGTTTTAATGGAGCTAGGACAACAGCCCCGGCTCTGATAATAGACCCTCTTGCAGACGGTCATATATAAGGCTATTCCTATGGCTCATGTAACTACCCCTGTCTAGGCTTCTAGGGGTAGCCTAGAATTTAGTAAAACCTGCCCTCCTCTTGATGATATGTCATTAATTCAGTCCTTGCCGAAGTTTCGCAAGTAAGGATTATAGATCCATCCATAAATAGGCTTATCCTCTTCGTTATCGATTTTAATGTATGCCCAATTATTGTCTATACTTAGCACCTCAACAACATCTCCAAAATACAACTTACCCTTGATTTTAGCTTTTGAATTGCCATCAAATCTTAAATTAAGTACCTGAACTCCTACAAATCTATAACTGCTTAAAGCCTGCCTTAAACCGTCTACATTGGATATGTTTAATTTTATCTCTATTGAGGCCTGTTTGTAATCTATTGCAGGTTTTGCCTCATGGTTCTGTATATTCATATATTGCAACATAATGATTGAGGCTACCAAGGAAGAAATAATGCCATAAATAATAGGCTTTAATGCTTCATTTAATTCTAAATAGGCATATATTAGTAAATTATTCAAAAAATCTTCTATATATTTAGACTTATCTCTGCATTCATCTATAATTGACTTTATTAACTCTCTGAGGTCCTTAATGCTATATGTATTTCCATTAATCGCAACAGTTCCATCTGCATTAAACAAAATATCTTCTTTGGGAAGGTCTTGTGAGTCTGAGAATAATTTAACTATGTCAAACTTGTCAAGGGTTAAGTTGTTGCTTAAACTAAAGTCATATGTTAGTTGCATATTTAGACGCGACAACATACTATTTATGCTAACACTGCTAACATTTGAAAAAACTCTACTCATAATGCTTAAATTTGATACTAAAGAATGATCAATTAATTTGGAGTTTATGAATGACACGCTTTTAACTGCTTCGCTTAGTTGAGACGATAAATCATAAAGCGGGTTACTAACAGCCTTAGAAATCCTTGCTGTATCTATATTTAGTCTAATGACACTGTCTGCAATTTTACTAGTCTCAAAAGAAAGTTGGCTAAGTTTAAATGCGTTAGCAACAGCATTAATTGATTCTATATTCGTCTTATTCATTTTATTTACTACCTTGCATAGTTCGCTTGAAAAATTTGCAATGCTGGACAATGGCTTTATTACTTCCGATATTTTACTAGTATTTATATTGGCAATATTGATTGAATCATTCAAAAATGAAGTTGAGTTAAAAATAAATTGTGGTATTGGCCTCATCATCTGTGAAACTCTAGCTGCTTTTATAA